>JAABUS010004493.1_pt1 | contig 19995 bp, 21 predicted proteins | sample 5560161 | NCBI WGS metagenome assembly JAABUS01 (sample SAMN10711885, study PRJNA513376) | rock metagenome | isolation source: Antarctica rocks | place: Antarctica: Victoria Land, Trio Nunatak nord | collected 2016-01-04 | reverse complement strand
GGCAACTCGATGTACGCCGCGACGTGTTGATCATCCAGCTTCCGGAATCCATAGAGTTCGAACCGGGGATGAACATCGAGCCCAGATGGCATCGCCCGCGGTGCGCCGGCCTGGTCGTCTTGCCAGAGCCCAATCACGATGGAGTATCCGTAACTGCTCCCATAGACCAGTCTCACGAGGCCGTCCGACGTGTAGAGGCTGGCTTCCTGGAGACTGGAACAAACCACAACACGACCAAGAATCTGCTCGACCGCTGTGATCTGCTCGTTGGTTGCGTTATCACCTTGAGGCAGCACATAAGTCGTAGCCGACCACATATCGACCGGCGGAATGGCCGAAGCAAGCGAAGCCGGCAACAGTGAGCGGTCAGTAGCCGGTGCCGCAAGCACCCGCATGGTCTCGTCGAAGTCCGCTCGAGCAACCGAGCAACTCGTCGCCGTCACACTTACGAGGTCACCAGGCTGCTGTAGTACGGAAACGACAGCTGGGGTGGAACTCACTGCTCCTCCGACCTGGGTGAAGTTTCCCTCCGGATCGCGTGGCGCGCTCAGGTAGACCGCCAGCCCGGACAGCCCGATCAGGGCGACGAGCGTCAGCGTAGCGACCAGCCCCAGCGACCGGCTGCCCAGGCGTCGGAGTCGTGACGGCGGAGCCGCTCGGCGGGTTGGAACAATGCGGGTGACTGCAGTCTCGACCCCTCCAGGGATGCTGCGGTTCGCAAGGCCGACCGACATCCGAGCGGCTGCGCCACTGCTCAAACCGTCGTGGGTCGACGACAAGGCGACGAGCCGGGGTCGCGGGGTTGGATGCATGAGGGCTTCCCACATTCGCGCCTCGTCGGTGCCGCTGACGTTGGAGCCGAGGGTGGCGTCGGCCAGATCCTGGAGACGATGGATCGTCTCAACGAGCGAACCATCGAGATCGCTCCGGGGCGACGGGTTGCCCCGGGCGCGGGCGTTGAGGAAGGCGTCGAGTGCCTCGTCCTGCTGGCCGTCGGCGCCGCGGCGCCGTGCGTCATCCGTCATGTCGGGTCTCCGAAGATGTGCTCGTCGGCGAGGGCGGCGCGCAACCGGGCATAGGCGCGAGACTGGCTGGCCTTGACCGCGCCGGTGGTCAGCCCGAGGACGGTCGCGATCTCCGGGCTGGTCAGGCCGGACAGCCGGAGCTCGACGACGTGACGCTGGTCGGGCGTGAGCGTTCGCAAGGCCGCGAACAGGGCGCGCTGCTGGTCGCTCGCGATCACCTCGTCCTCCGGCAGCGGCTGGCCGTCGGAGACGTTGGCGGCGGCGGCGAGGTCGATGTGGAACCGGCGGCTCCGGACGGTGTCGATGACGACGTGGCGAGCGATGGTAAATAGCCAGGCGGCCACGGAGCCGGAGCGGAAGCCGTGGATCCCGGTCAGCGCCTTGGCGAACGTCTGGCTGGTCGCATCGGCGGCCGCCTCGCGGTGAGCCAGCCGACGGTGGCAGTAGCCGAAGACCGGCCGGTAGTACCGCTGATAGAGCGGCGCGAAGGCGTCCAGGTCCCACTGGGCGCGAGCCATGATCGCTCGCTCCTCGGCGGCACTGTCAGCACCGGGGCCGTCATCGTCGTCAGCACGCCAGACCGCGTTCACGCGCCTTCGCCTCCTGCCACCGACCAGCTTCGTCGCTCGCTCCGACCGGTCCCTGCACTCATCAACGGGGCGGAGCCGGAAAGGATACGGGTGTCGGCTGATATCGCGGCGGGCGATCCACCCGGATGGACAGCTTGCGGAAGTCATGGCGGGAACGCATAACGAAGGCGTCGCGCCCACGCCCTTCCGCGCCGATTCAGCATCCCCCGGAGGTTCCCGATGTCTGTGCCATTGCCTGAAGACGCTCGCCAGATGGCTGTCTCGTTCATGACCACCGAGCACTTCGCTCTCCAGGGCTCACGGGGGATGACGATCAGCGAGTCGAATGGGCGGGCGGGTCTGTTCCTCAGCAGCCTCTCCAGCGCCCTGGTCGCGCTTGGCTTCGCGGCGACGGCCTCCAGCTTCGGCCAGTCCTTCAGCGTCTTCGCCCTGCTGATCCTGCCACCCATCGCTTTCCTCGGCTTCGTCACCTTCCAGCGAACCGTTCAATCCGGGGTCGATGACGAGATGTACAGCCGCGGGATCAACCGCATCCGGCGGTTCTATCTGGAGATGGTTCCCGAACTGGGTCCGTACCTGATCCCACCGGCTCCGGAAGGTGGCATCACGGCGGTCGTGATTCACGGGAAGCGCGCGCAGCACTGGCAGTCGTTCCTGACGATCGCGTCGGTCGTGGGGGTCATGAACAGCGTCGTGATCGGTGGAATCGTCGGGATCGCGGTCGATCTGCTCGCGGAACCCGACCTCCCGGTCACCCTCGCGATCGGCGTCGTGGTCGCGCTGATTACGGCCACCTTCCACGCCAGCTACCAGTCCCGGCAGTGGCGATCGTCGTTCGGCAGCTTCTCGGCAATGTTTCCTCAGGACGGATCGAACGGCGGAGCGTAAGCTCGTCCCGAACTTCGGCACCGCATCAACGCGTTTGGCCATCACGGGAATCGACCCGATCAGAGCAGGAAGCACACGGACATGACGCGTCGATCGGGGACACGGAACGCTGTCGACTCCTGCCCGAGGACCTGATCGGGCACGCCCGACAGGCCGAGGCGCTGGGCTACGACGAGCTCTGGCTGATCGAGGATTACTTCTTAGCCGGCGGTATCGCGACGGCCGCAACGGCCGTGGCCGCGACGACCACGACGACGATCTGGTCGCCTGGGCTTGGCTGTCGCTCGACGCCGACCGACAACGGGTCCGCGACGCCATGGGCCCGAGCCTGGCGGCAACGCAGATGACGCCAATGGCCGACGCCCACTCCGCGCCAATGGGGGTGGCCGGCGACATCGCCGACCTGCGGTCCCGACCCGCCAATGAGGACGATTTCGCCCGGCGGATGCCGGCGGAGTGGATCGCCCGGCTCGCTGTCGTCGGTACGCCGAAAGACTGCGCCGCGGCGAACGTCGCGCGCCTTGGCGCCGGAGCCGATACGATCGTCCTGGTCCCGCTCGTCGAGGCGGCGGCGGAGCGGACCCGGTTGGCCGCGAAGCGGATCCCGCCGCTGCTGCGCTAACGGCCGCGCGATCGATCCCGGGGCGTCCAGGTTCCCTTCCACGGCTGAACAGAGGTCGCGTCCCGACCGTCAAGCCGATGGCAGGACAGGAGACATGGCACTATTGCTCACATGAGTGAACCACCCCGCCGCCCACCGGGCCGCCCGCCTACAGATCGTCCCAACCGACCGAGCCGCTCGGGCAGTCCAACGGGACCAGGCAACCGTCGCACCACCCGCCGGCCGCCGGTCGATGAGCGCGGCAGCCGCGGTGGGCGCAATACGATCGTGCCCGGCACCGCCGCCGACCCCGCCGTCTCCGGCCTGGGTCCGGTCGGCGGCGAGCTGATCGACACGACCATCGAGCGGATCGTCCCAGGCGGTGACGGCATCGCCCACGGTGGCGGCCTGACCCTGTTCGTGCCGATGACCGCGCCCGGCGACAAGGTCCGGGTCCAGCTCGACAGGCGCCGCGGGCAGGTCGCGTGGGGCACGGTGACCCAGCTTCAGGAGCCAGGCGAGACCCGGGCCCAGCCCCCCTGCCCCTACTACGGCATCTGCGGCGGCTGCGACCTGCAGCACATCACCTATGAAGGCCAGCTCGCCGCCAAGCTGGACATCGTCCGCGACTGCCTGACCCGGATCGGGCGGATCGATCCGCCCGAGGATCTGACGGTCATGCCGTCGCCGGACGCGCTGGCCTACCGCGACGTCGCCGAGTGGGCCGTCGACAGCCGCAAGCGCCGGATCGGCTACCGGGCCCGTGGCTCGCACGACGTGGTCGACGTCGAGCACTGCCCGATCCTGACGCCGCAGCTCAACGGCGTCCTCTCGGACCTGCGCGAACGACAGGCGGCCGGGCTGATCCCGCCGGGGATCGACGAGATCCGGGGAATCGCCGGCGAGACCGGGGCGGGGATCGCGCCGGCGCTGGGTGGCGACTACCCGCCCGAGCTGTCGATGCGGATCGGCGCCGAGACGTACCACTACGACGCGGCCTGCTTCTTCCAAGCCAACGGGCTGCTGCTGGACGAGCTCGTTGCCGAGGCGCTCTGGCAGGCCGACCCGCGGGCGCAGAAGGACTCCGACGCGCCCCTGGCCGGCGACGGTCCCGGCTTCGTAATCGACCTCTACGCCGGGGTCGGGCTGTTCTCCGTGCCGCTGGCCCGGCGCTACCGCCGTGTCGTCGCCGTCGAGGGGTACGCCCCCGCCACCCGCTGGACCCGCCGCAACCTGCGCGACGCCGGACTCAGTACGGCGAAGGTCGAGATCGACCGGGTCGAGAGCTGGCTGGCCCGGCGGGCGGCGGCCCTGACCGGCGCGACGCTGGTCGTGCTGGACCCGCCGCGAACGGGCGTCTCGCCCGAGGCGATCGAAGGCATCCTCGCGCTGGCGCCCAAGCGGATCACCTACGTCTCGTGCGACCCCCCGACACAGGCTCGCGACCTCAAGCTGCTGATCGCGGGTGGCTATCGGCTGGCCCGGATGGCGGCGCTGGACATGTTCCCCCAGTCGCACCACGTCGAGACCGTGGCCCACCTGGTCAAGGCATAGGCCCAGGTCCGGGAGACGGGCCCGGAGGCCGCTGGACCGTGACGCTTCGCGAAGCGATTCTCGTGACCAGCGCTGGGCTCGACTCGAACGTTGTCCGACCTGTCACGAAACGTCGCCGGGGTTTGTGGTGCGCAGAGTCGCGCCGACTGCCTCGGCAAACGCCATGATCTCTCGAACCGCTTCGGTCGGGATCACGACCCCGGCGTTGGCCAGCACCGGATGGAGATCCAGCACCTCGGCGGTGAGGCTCTTTACGACCCGGAAGCACGTAGGCGGACCGATTTCGGACCCGAGGTCGGGCAGGCGACGAATCAAATCCGCGTCCCGCTGGAGGTGCAACCAGTGCGCGCCGCCAATGCCGGCTCGGCTTGGCTCATGGACCAGCCGCCAAAGTGCAACGAACGCCTCGGACAACAGGTCAATCTGGGTCACCGCCCGCTGGGTGGCCTGTCGGGCGATGGCCTTGATTGCGATCGGCGTCATCGCCCAGAAGAAGCTGAGCTGCCGCCCCATCTCCTCCCGACACTGTTCAGGACTGATAGCCGCCGGCTGCCAGATTGGAACAGCGCCTCTTTCCAGCAACAGTCGCGTATCGGGTTGCCGAACTGCCTTCCGCTTCGGGTGACACTCCCAATCCATGGCAACTGGTCCGGCGAAGATGACCGACTGGGAGCGGCCGCCGGGCGCCACCATCGACTTCCGATCCGGTCCCACCAGGAGTGGCGTCCCCATCCCGCGGTAGAGCGAGTCGCGTTCATCGAGCCATCGATCGAAGCGATCGTCACGAATGACGCAGAACACATCGAGGTCGCTCAGGACGTCGGTCGTGTCGCGCCCGGACGACCCGCCAAGCCAGGCCGCGACGATTCGATCGTCATTGGCCACGATCGCTTGCAACCGATCCAGCAACGTGTCACGGCGCTGACCCATTGGACCGAAAGGCGAGAGATCGACCATGACGCTGCTCCTTTCCGCTCATCCCCGGACGACCAGGAAACCGTCACTGTCGCTCGCGACGAACCAACCGTTGACGCGGACACCTTCGCCACCGTAGCCTTGCGCGGCGACCGATGGCTGATGGCTGATGGCTGATGATGGGAACTCGTGATTTGGCTCCCTGACCCACGGCGGAGGAACAGACGGTGGCAGGCTAGACCGGGCGGATGATGAGGATAGCTGGCAACGACCCGAATGGGTCGTGTCGCCATGGCTGCCCGATCCCCCGGTCCGGAGTCTCGCCCCGACAGGCCACTCCCCGTCCCGTCCGCCCACGCCTAGCGCTCCTGCCCGACGTGGCATCCTGGCGCGATCCTTTCCCATCCGCGGCAGCCGTGGCGAGACACACCGACCGGGAGCCAGAGGGGTTCCCATGACCGCCTTTCCGCACACGTCCCCGACCCTGGACATCGATCTCTCTGGCCGGATCGCGATCGTCACCGGCGCCAGCCGTTCGATCGGGATCGGCGCCGCGACGTGCCGCGCTCTCGCGGCCCTGGGCGCCGACGTCTTCTTCACCCACTGGCGCCCGTTCGACCGCGAGACGCTCGACTGGCGGGACGACTCCGGACCCGACCAGCTCCTGGACGAGCTCACCGGCATGGGCGTCCGGGCGGCGGCGGCCGAGATCGACTTCTCTCAGTCCGGCGCGGCTGAGGAGGTCCTCGATGCGTGTGAGCGAGAGCTCGGTCCGCCGACGATCCTGGTCAACAACGCCACCCACAGCCTGAACGTCGCCTGGGACGCACTCGACGCCGCCGCCCTCGACGCCCATTACGCCGTCAACCTCCGCACCTTCGCCCTGCTCAGCACCGGCTTCGCGAAGCGCTGGCCCGGCGGCGACCAGGGACGGATCATCAGCCTGACCAGCGGGCAGGACCGGGGCGCGATGGCGACCGAGCTGCCCTACGCCGCGACCAAGGCCGCGGTCGTCGCCTTCTCGCGGACGCTGGCCGTCGAAGTGGCTCACAAGGGGATCCGGGTCAATGTCGTCAACCCCGGTCCGACCGACACCGGCTGGATGTCGCCCGAGCTGCTCACCGACCTCATCGCCCAAACGCCACTCAGCCAGGGCCGGCGCGTCGGCCAGCCGGAGGACGCCGCCCGCCTGATCGCGTTCCTGGCGACCGACGCCGCCCAGTGGATCACCGGCCAGGTCATCTCGTCGGAAGGAGGCTTCGGCGTATGAATCTCGATGCATCGATCGTCCCGTGGCGCGGGGTCGTCACGGACATCCACATCGCGACCACCGGCGGCGCGCAGATGGTAGCGACTGAGCAGGTCAACGCGGTCGTTGGCCGTGGCCTCGAGGGCGACCGCTACTTCAGCGAGACCGGATTCTACTCGTGGTTCGGCGGGCCGATCCGGCACGTCTCCCTGATCGAATGGGAGGTGCTGGAGCGCCTGCGGCTGGACCACGATCTGCCGCTGGAGCCGGTCGCGACGCGGCGCAACATCGTCACGCGGGGCGTCCCACTTGGCCACCTGATCGGTCGCCGCTTCCGCGTCGGAGGCGCGACATTGCGCGGGGTCGAGATCTGCGAACCGTGCGGGCATCTCGTCGAGTTGACGAGCAACCGCCCGCTGCTCTCGGCGCTGATCCACCGCGGCGGCCTCCACGCCGAGATCGTCACGGGCGGCATGATCCAGCTCGGCGACATGATCGAGGCGGTCGACCCAGCAAGCGACCTCGACGAGATCGTCGTCGCCCGCCGGCAGAAGCAGCCGTCCTGATCGCCCCCAAACCCCGGGTAACGGGATCGAACGTCATACGGCAGCCCGGAGACTTCCGGCTGCCGTATGATGACCCGCCGGGACGGACCGCTGACGCCTTCGGTGATGGTGACGAGGAGAACAACGACCGTGACACTGGATGAGGGTCGGCTGGAACAGGCCTGGGCACTGGCCCGGTCGTACGTGGAGAGCGGTCCGCTGGAGACGGCGGGGCTTGGGATCGCGAGCAGCGACGAGCAGACCTCACGGCTGTTCTCGGCCGAGGGGCAGCCGGACCTGATCGACCAGCACCTGTTCCTGCTGGCCTCGATCTCCAAGCCGATCACCGGCCTCGCGATCATGCGACTGGTCGAGCAGGGCAAGCTCGTCCTGTCGCAGCCGATCCAGCAGATCCTGCCGGAGTTCGCGGCGCCGGGCAAGCCGGACGTCACGGCCTGGCACCTGATGACCCACACCAGCGGGCTGCCCGACCTGCCGTGGGAGCGGGCCGGGCAGGACGACTACACAGCGGCGGCCCTGATAGATCGGGCCTATCGGGCGGTCCCGCAGTTCCGGCCGGGCGCCGCCTGGCAGTACAACACCCTCACGTTCTACCTGCTCGGGCAGCTGATCGAGCGGCTGGACGGGCGTTCACTGGACGCCTTCCTGAAGGAGGAGGTCCTCGGTCCGCTCGGGATCAGCGGGATTGGCCTCGATCCGGCGACGCTGGACGGGCCGGTCGTGACGACCCGCGGGCTCTCACCCGGTCCGGACGTCCCCGACGAGCAGGCGATGCGGATCATCGTCGGGGCGGCCATGCCCGGCGCGGGCTTCTGGAGCGACATGGCCAGCCTGCTGGGCCTCGGGCAGGCGCTGCTGCGGGATGCTCTCGACGGGCGGGCCCGGGTCCTGGCCGGACCGACGCTGGACCTGATGACAAGCCTCCACACCAAGGGCGTCCCGAAGTACGAATTGCCGTCGACGACCGACGGCCGCTACGGGTTGACCTGGCACAAGCCGACGACCCTGCGGGAGCGGACGCTTCCAGGCTCGCCCCGTGCGTTCAGTCACTCCGGCGCGACCGGGACGGTACTCTGGGTCGACCCGGAAGTCGATCTCGCGGTCGTCTTCCTGACCAATCACTGGGGGATCGGCGACGACTACTGGAGCCGCTGCCTTCAGGCGGTCTACGCCGCCTGGCGGCCCTGACCGTCGCAAACGTCCCACGACCGACCGTTCGCCGCCCCTATCGAAAGGATCACCACCCCATGATCCGTCTCGCCCTGCTCGGCTTCTGGCACGTCCATGCCAAGGATTACGTCAAGGAGGCGGCCGAGAACCCGGATACGGAGATCATCGCGGTCTGGGACGATGACGCTGCCCGCGGCCAATCCGGGGCCGATTCCCTCGGCGTCCCGTTCCACGCCTCGCTCGACGACGTCCTGGCGCTACCTGACCTCGACGGCGTGATCGTGACGACCGCGACGACGCTCCACCGGAAGGTCATCCCCGCGGCGGCCCTGGCCGGCAAGCACATCTTCACCGAGAAGGTGCTCGGTGTGACGGTCGACGAGGCGCGGATGATCGCCGACGCGATCGAGCATTCCGGCGTGATCTCGATCGTTGCGCTGCGCTGGCTGCCGGTCGGCGCGGTCCGGAAGACGCTCGATCTCGTCAGGGCCGGAACGCTCGGCGACCTGATCGAGGCGCGGGTGCGGATCGCCCACGACGGCGCGTTGCGGACGGAGCAGAACCCGGAGGGCTGGCTACCAGTCCGGTTCTACGACCCGGCCGAGGCCGCTGGCGGACTCATGATCGACCTTGGCGCCCACCCGCTGTACCTGACGCGGCTGCTGCTCGGGATGCCGGAGTCGCTCTACGCGACCTACGGCAATGTCACCGGACGCGCCGCCGAGGATCAGGCGGTCGTCACGATGCGCTACCCCAACGGCGCGATCGGTGTCGCCGGGACATCGGCGGCGGGCCGGGCGCCGATGTTGTTCGAGGTCTTCGGCACCCGAGGGACCGTCCGCTGGGACGGGCCTGGTACGCCATTGATGTTCTTCGGCGGCGAGCGCGACAGCACTTGGGAGGAGATCACCGGCGTTCCCGAGGACGAGCCGAGCCAGTTCGACCAGTTCGTCGCCCACGTTCAGCGCGGCGAGCGCAACCCGTCCAACCTGGCGCTGGCCATCGACCTCAGCGCCCTGGCCGCGGCCGCCAACGAGAGCGCCGCGACCGATCAGCCAGTTACGCTGTAGAGGACTACTGGCGCAATGACAGGACGATGGCCCGGCGCATGTCGCGCCGGGCCATCGTCCTGTCATCGAAACGGGCTGGATCCAGATTTCGACGGCTAGAAGTCGCCGCCACCGAAGTCGCCACCGCCGAAGTCCCCGCCGCCGCCGAAGTCCCCGCCGCCAGTGTCCCCGCCAAGGTTACCGCCGGAATCAGCCCCGGCGTCACCACCACTGGCTCCGGGATCGCTACCGTTGCCGGTATCGCCGCCGTCCTGGGAGGCCGTGTCCTGGCCCCCGGTATCGGAGCCCTGGCCCGTCGCGTCGTTATACCCCGTGTCGTTGAAGAAGGAGTTGGCGATCGCCGAGCCGATCACCACACCGGCGACGGACCCAAGGAGCGAACCGCCGATCAGGCTACCCATCCCCATACCACCACCACCCTGGCCACCGTTGCGGCCGAGGGCGCGCTCCACGGAGCCGGGCTGCCGCATCTCGGCGCGCGTCGCCGTCCGGGCGAGGGACTGTGGGTCGGTCTGCATGTTCTGGCCGCGCTCGCTGGCCGGCATCTCCTGCTGGAGATCGGTCAGGACCATCTGGCGCTGCTCGGGCGTCAACTGGGCGAACGCCTCCGCGTGGGCCTGCTCGATGGTCTCGGGTGGCGCGGTCCGGAGCATGTAGCGATAGCGGGCAATGGCGCGCTCGTCCTCGGACTGCGGGCCACTGGGACGGGGTGCTTCGCCGTAACCGCTGCGTGGTGCCGGGCGGCCCGGGGCGGTGGTGTCACCGCTCTCGTACCACGGGCGTCCACCCGGTTCTTGCGTCTGATTCGGCTGGCCCTGCGTTTCGCGGCCAAGCAGTCGGTCAAGCAGTCCCATGGTGTCTCCTCATTGGGCCGTCCGGTCGGGGACGGTCGGGTGGGGCGTCGCGATCGTTCGACCGTTCAGGTCCCCAATCCCCATCTTACCCGCACGGGGTGTGCCGGCTGTCACGGGAGCATCACGGAATGTCGAACAATCGATGTCCGTCACCCTCTCGAACCGGCGGGTCTCCGAATCGCCGGCCGATCTCCCCGGCGATCAGGCTGACCGATTCCCGGAGCGGGGCGCGGCCGTCGAGGGCCAGGTCCGATCTGACGATGCCGGCTGGCTCCTTGCCAGCTTCGAGTCGCGTCCAACGATCGAGCACCGACGTGCCCCAGCGGGCATCCCGTTCAGCGAGTCGCTCCCGGCGAATCGGCGCGGGAACGTCCAGGCGGATCAAGAGGTCAGCGCCAGGGAACGGGCGCATGGCATCGACGATCATGAGGGGCCGGAGCGTGAAGGTCTTCGCTGAGCCGGTCTCGCTCCGCCGCATGGTGGTGAAGTCGAACGCCGGCGTTTGGATCTCCCGGCCGTCCAGTCCGGCAAGGTCGGCCAAGAGGCGGGGCCAGTCCCAGGCGTAGCCGGACTCGCCCGCGCGCTGGTCGCCGTCCGTCAGGAGATACCAGTCAGCGGGAACCCGGGTCGACCAATCCGGTCCCAGGCGCTCCACCAATTGGACGGCCAGGGAGGACTTCCCGCTACCGGTCGGGCCGTAAAGGCTGATGATCCGTCGGGGTGTTGGGATGGGTCTCCTCCTTCGGCTGGTACTGGCGACCCCGCGGGCGACCATTGGCACCGAGGGTGCGTCCAGCGCCCTGGGCGGCACCGGCCCGTCCGGTGCGCCGGAGAATTGGCCGTGGCCGGTCAACACGGAGGACCCATGAGTACCATTGGACCGATCGAAGTGCACCAGGCGCTGGACGGTCTCACGTTTCCGGCGACCAGGGAGCAGATCCTCGCCCATCTCGATCAGAGCGAGAACGCGGCGCTGATTCGTTCACGGATCGAGGACATGCCAGAGGGCGAGTACCAGGACATCGACGAGGTCGACTCCGCGCTGTCCGACGAATCGTACTAGTGAACCCGCGGGAGCCGCGCGCCGTGCGCTGCCCCACTCAGTCGCCTGGTCGCTTCCGACCACGAGTTCCCAGGAAAGAGGATCACCCCATGGTGAAGATCAACCCGATCGAACTCCAGAAGCAGATCAAGGGCGTCGACTACCCGGCGAGCAAGGACGACATCGTCAGCCAGGCCGAGTCCAACGGCGCCGATGACGAGATCCTCGACGCCCTGCGAAAGATGAAGGACGGGACCTACGAGAAGCCGACGGACATCAGCCACGCCGTCTCCGAGGTCTAGGAAGACCATCACTGCCCAGACGCGAACGGGCCGATGGCACCTTGCCACCGGCCCGTCTCGCGTCTGTTCCCGTCCGATCAGGTATCGTGGTCGGCCGACTCGGCCAGGCGTTTGATCGCGGCCAGCCGCCGGTCCCAGACAGTTGCCCGCTCAGTCATCCAGCGAGATGCTTCCTCCAGGCGTCTTCCCTCCACGGCGTAGCGAACGTCGCGGCCGTCCCGCTGGGCCACGACCAGCCCGGCTCGCTCCAGGATGCCCAGGTGTTTGGCGATCGCCTGCCGTGACACTGGCAGCCGATCGGCGAGACCGGACGCCGTAACGTCCTCGCCAAGGCCAAGCTGTTCGAGGATCGTCCGGCGAGTTGGATCACCCAGCGCCGCGAAGACGGCGATGACCAGCTCGTCGGCCAGCGGACCGGCCAATGGACCACCGTCAGGCGGCAACATTCGTCCGGACCGCGTACTGGCGCAGCTCCTCCAGCTTCGCGGTCCAACCCCCGACGTTGTCTTCCCGGGCGGCGCCGCGGCTGGCATCGTCACCGTCCAGTGCGCTGAAACCGCTCTCCACCATTTGCAGACGGGTGCCGGAGTCCAATTTGGAGAGCGTGAACTCGACCAGCGTCGAGTTTCCGGCCACCGGCGCGGCATCCCCGGGCCTCGACCAGCGGAACGAGAACAGTCTCATTGGCTCGACCTGCTCGACGATCGCCCGGGTGGTGCCCATCTCCCGCCAGAACAGGGCGACGGCGCCGCCTGGCTGCAGATCGATCGTCGCCCCGGCGTCTCCGAACCAGGTCCCGAGGTGCTCGGCTTGGGTCAGCAGCGCCCAGACCCGTTCGACGGTCGCTTCGATGTCGATCTCACATTCGATCCGGTCAGCAGCCATGTCGTCCTCCTCCAGCCCAACCCCGCGGTTAGCGCAACTCAATGGTTGCACATTGGGCGGTGTGCTGCAACTGAATGGTTGCAGGTAAGACTCCATGCTCTGTCCGGAAACGGCAAGGCGGTCAACCTTTGAGTCGATGACTTCGCCGAAAACGTCCTCGTTGTCCGGTCAGGCGCCGACCTCGGTGATCTGGGGAAGCGGTGCGTAGTAGCTCTTGAAGGTGTCGAACGGGTCGTAGGACAGGATCGTGCCATCGGCCGCCGTCACGGTCCGGTAGAGCTCGACGTCGACGCCGGCCTGCGCCTTTTGCATGACCCGCGACTGGCCTTTCGGCAGGTCGTTAGTCGTCCGGGTTTGCGGGGGCGGTGGGGCGATTGGCTGGCCAACCAGCGGTGCTGGGATCTCGATGTCCCAACCGGTCGGAGACCCGTAGAGCTGGGCGATGATGGAGGCGTCCGTGTTCACCATCTGGAGGAGGATCCAGGAGCCGGTCGTGTTGGTGAACTTGAGATCGAGTGGGTAACCTTCCGACGGGTCGACCTGGTAGATCGCCGCGTCGACGCCGATCGGCCAGCCGTCCAGTTCGTAGAAGGCAACGCGGGCCGAATGCGGATGCCATTCTCCGAACGGGAACCCGGCGTAGAGCGCGGCCCGGTAGACCGTGGTCGAGACCTGGCAGACGCCGCCGCCAATGTCGTCCGCGAACCAGTCGCCACTGATGATCTTGCCGGTTACATAGCCACGGTCCTCGGTGATCGCCCCGAGCGAGTCGTTGAACGAGAATACTTCGCCGGGTGCGATGGCGGTCTGCGAGACCCAGTAGGCTGCCCGGCCAACGTTGGTCGCGCGAGCCTCGGACGAGCCGGAGAACGACGAATCGCCGGTCGTCAGCAGCGCGGTGATGCCAAGGTCGCCGAGCTTGTCGCTGTCGATCCGGGGGTCGACCGGCTGGATCGCGATCCTGACCTCTCGGTCGTCGGTGTCGGCCGCGGCGATGACCTGATCGACGAGCGCGTCGTGGTCGACCATCTGACCCTTGGCGCTCTCGGTCATCGCGTAGAGGCCACCATCCCAGCCCAGGACCGCGTCGGTCGCGGGCTTCAGGAGAGCGGCGACGATCGGGTCGACGAGCTGGCCGATCCACCACGGGTCCAGCGACGGGTCCTGGGTCAGGACGTCGTCCGGCATGACGAGCCCACGAGTCAGGTCGTCCGACGCGATGGTCCAGCTATCCCCGTCCGCCTTGAGCGTGATCGGCTTCTCGCTCAGGCGAAGGACCTTGTCCTTGGTCGCGGCGAGCTGGGCGACCGTGATGTCGGCGGTGACATCGATGAGAGGGACGTCGACTGCCCGCGGCTCGAGCGTCCGCGCCGCGGAGACGACGATCTCCCGGGCCTGGCCCAGGTCGACATGGCGGCCGGAGACATCGGGAATGATCGTGATCGACGGCCCGGTCCCATCGAGGGTGGCGTTGACCGCCTTGACCGAGACATCGCTGTCGAGCCTGGCCAGGAACAGGTTGAGGACGGCGTGGTCCAGGCTCACCGGGAGTGGGATCGTGGCGGCGCCGCTCCAGGGCATCAGGGACACGGCCCGGGCGGCGGCATCCTCGCGGCCATGACCAATGACCTGGGTCGCCAATTGCGGCCAGTCGACCTTGACGCCGAGATCGTCAGCACTGGCTACCCACTCCTGGCTGTCCAGCCGGAAGGTGACCAGCGCATCGAGCGCGCCCTGCACCCGTTGCTGGACCTGGACGACGGCCTCATTAGCGGTCATCCCGGCCAGATCCTGCCCGAGGACCGTTGTTCCGGGGTAGACGCGATCGATGTAGCGGGCGGGGATCGCCGCACCGACCGCCGTCGCGGTCACCGCGCCGATCCCCGCCACCGCCAGCATCCGCCGCGTCAGCCGGGCCGAGGGACGCGGCGCGCCCAGGATTCGTTCCACGTCCAGCTCTCCCCCAAATAACCGACTCGCAGCCTACCATACCTATCATTTGGAAAGCAGGGCCTGGAGGCCTGGATTTATACGCAGTTCTTGGCCAGGAAGGTTAACGCGGTGGGAGCCAGATGGATCACCTGGCTCCCGTCCAAACTGGATCCCAGTGCGCCGACCGGGTCATGCCGATCATTTCGATCGGAACCACCCGACACGAGCGTCAGGAGATCAACTGATCCTTCCCGACCCGGAGGTAGACGGTGTCACCCTCGACCCGGTCGATCTGGTCAGCGCCCGCGTAGCGATCCGAGGCGAACCAGCCTTTGGAGTCGATCTTGATGAAGCCCGTCCGAAGCAGGCGGGTGTAGGCCGGTTCCGAGACATTGGGTTCGCCGCCGCCGCCGCCGCCGCCGTCGCCGGTACCGAAGCCGACGACCGCCGGGAGGCCGCCACCGGCCCCGAGGCTGCCCGATCCTCCCGAGCCGAAGCCGCCGGGGACGGCGAGGACCTCGGACTCTCCCTGGCCCTCACTGGCGTCGTCGACGGTCGCGGCCGAGGTGTCCCCGGCCTTGAGGTCGCGGATCGTCCCGATCTCATCGCCATTGCCGTCGATCACGCGGTAGCCAATCTGCACATTGTCAAGGGTCTCGGTGGACGAGATGTCCCCAATCGGGCTGGTGTTGTCGGTGTCGAGGCTGATCGAGTCCCGGTTGGTCGATCCGGTCTCAAATGGTGTGGACGCGGCCGGCTGAGTGCCGACGGTGGTCGTCTCGACCGTCTGGTTCACCACGGTGTCAGAGACCCCGCCCGCCGTCGAACCGGACTCGTCGAACCGATCTTCGGATGTATCGAGGATCACCCGCCCGTGCGCGTCGGAGTCGCTCGCCGTGCGACCGGTAGTCGTCCGCGACTCGACCGGAACGGCGGCTGTCCCGGAGCGATCGACCGCGTCGGCATCGGAGACGTAGGAACTGACCACGCCAGCGCTGGACTGGTCGGCCGACATCGTCGGCTCCTCGACGGGATCGGCGTCGATCTTGTAGTCGCGTAGCGGCCGCTGCCCGAGGTCGGCGGCTTCGGCGACCGAACCATGCAGCCCGGACTCGCTGGCAGCCCGAAGCTCACTGTCCTCCATGTCGGCTGACGTGTCGAACCCTGACGTTGCGATGCCGCCAGCGCCACCGCCCATGTAACCAGCCGCCGGTCCCGTCCCGATCGAGTCCCGCGGGTTGGGGACCGGATTCTCCTCGACGTGGTCGCCCTCAATGTCATAGACATTGCCACGATTGTCAGCGAACTCGCCATGGTCGTTCCGAATCGTTCGATCTGTCACGCGCTGACTCCTTCATGGTTGGTCACCTGGTCTGGAGAGACGCCGACAGCGGCCCGCGGGGCTGATCATGGGGTACGGTTGCGGGTCGGAGCGACGATGCCCGGAGCCTCGATGACATCCTGGGGATTATGGCGCAAAGGGTATGCCACTTGTACGTCGATCCGCTTCACGTCCCATCCGGCCACTGGCCACTGAGGAGATCGCGGTGAGTCGCCGCCGCGCTCGCCCATCGATCCACCAGGTCTCCGCACCCGTCCGCCTCCTGCGCTGGCTAAGCGGTTTCGCCCTGCTGCTGGCCTCGCTCTACGTCGCGGTCCGGGTCTTCGCCGATCCGGCCTGGGCCGTTCCGGCCGTCGTCGCGCTGGCCGGAATGATCACGGTCCTGCTCCTGCTGACGGCCCAACGGCGCCTGGGCCATCGACGGACGCTGGGCCGCCTGATCTCCGGGACGCCAACGGAGTTCGAGGAGACGGTCGCCAGGATGATGCGAAGCCAGGGGTTCCGTGGCGTCCGCCGGACCGGGGGCGCGGGCGACCTGACGGCCGACGTCGTCGCCGTCGACCGGGCTGGACGGACGGTCGTCGTCCAGTGCAAGCGCTACCAGCCGGGCAAGACGGTCGGCTCGAAGGAGCTCCAGACCTTCATCGGGATGCAGCGAATCCATCACGAGGCCGACTACGGCCTCTACGTCACGACGTCCAGCTTCACCCGGCCGGCCCGGGAACTGGCCGAGCGGCACGGCATCACCCTGGTGGACGGGGTCGCGCTGACCGCGGCCCTGACTGGCGCTCAGAAGCCAGTCTGGATGCGACGATAACCAGACTCCGTCGGCTGGCCCTGATCTCGATACGACACCGCCTGCTGCGACACCGATGCCGGCGGGTTCCAAACGACGTCCGACGACGCCCAATGAGGGGGGGAGCGAGTAATGACCGCAGCAAGCGACATCCTGACGACCTTGGCAACGAGAGTCGCCGCGACCTATATCGACGGGACTCGTCCGGCCGCGATCCTGCTCACGGGATCGGCTGCCGAGGGGGTGAGCGACCACTTCTCGGACCTCGATCTCATCGCCTATTACGAGCGGCTACCGTCGCTGGGGGACCTTGCGTCAGCCCAAACCCAACTCGGGGCGACCGAGCGTCGCGTCTCATCCGACCCGGAAGCCGGGTCGATGATCGTCGAGGAGTACGGATTTCAGGGAATCGAATGCCAGATGGCTCACGTCACGATCGCATCGTGGGAGCGAAACATGGCGTCCATCCTGACCGACTTCACCGCCGCGACCACTGCCGAGAAGGCCATCATGGGACTGCTGGGTGGCGTTGCGCTCCACGGCAGCGATCTCATCGGGCGTTGGCAGACTCAGGCCGAGACCTACCCTGACGGCCTGGCCCAGGCAACGGTCGAGCACCATCTGCGCTTCTTCCCGCTCTGGCTGGCGGCGGAGCGCTGGGCCGCCCGCGACGCCACCATCTTCTACCACCAGATGCTCGTCGATTCGAGTTTCAACCTGCTTGGGGTCCTGGCCGGGGTCAACCACCTGTACTTCTCGACGTTCCAGTTCAAGCGATTGCACCGGTTCGTCAGCGGAATGCACGCTGCTCCTCCGCGCCTGGCCGACCGCCTGGACGAACTCTTCGGCCTCGACCCGGTCAGCGCTGGCGGGGCACTGGAACGTCTGGTCGAGGAGACCGTCACGATTGTTGAGGAACGTCTGCCAGCGGTGGACACGGCGGCGGTCCGTCGCACGCTCGGGATGCGACACGATCCCTGGAGTCCGACGAACGAATCCTCTTGAGCCAGATCGCGAGGTCGTACCGGAAACGACCGTCGGAACGCGTCCCCGGGCGAAAGGGTCTCACTGAGGATTCAGACCAGGCGTTGGTCGGCGGGACCCGACCCCGAGACAGTGGTCAGCCCCGGCCCCCGGTCCAGGGCCGGCGCCCGATCACCCAGCTGCCGTGGAATCAGTGTGAGTCGGGACGCCTGTGGGCAACGGCATTGGGGTGGCGAATGCGTCAGCGGTCGATCCGATGATCGAGGTCGCTCCAGGATGACGTCGACCGTTGCCTGACTACCGGGAGGCTGCCAGTCCCGAGACACTGAACCAGCGGTCGAGCTCGTCGAGGATGTCTTCAACGGCTGGATACAACTCGTCCGCGATCGTCGCCTGGCTCTGGCCCTGGCGAGTGCGCTGGCCGGCATCGCTGATGATGATCTGGAACACGCCGGCGAGCGCGATCCCATGCAGCCTGGCGACCCCGGTTGGAACGGCGATGGTGTCACCGATGGCGCTGGCAAAGGCAGCGGCCTGGCGGTCGGTCACCTCCAGCACCAGCCGGTGGACGGCCGGACTGATGGCCGCCAGGTAGCCGAGCTCGCCACGCCAGATCTCCGGCGGGATGTCGCGAATACCGGCGACCGACGCGAGGACGTAGTCGCGGATGGCAGCTGCCGGAGTACTGCCGGGCGGTCGAGAGCGAATCAGGTCGGATAGCCGGTCCTGAATCTGCTGGTCACGATCGGTGACCAGCTGCTCCTTGGTCTGAAAGTAGTTGTAGACCGTTTGCTCGGCGACCTCGGCCTCACGCGCGACGTCACTGACAGCGACTTGTTCAAAGCCGCGCTCGGCGAACAGGCGTGCCGCGGTGTCGGCGATGTGTCGGCGAGTGCGCGTCTTCTTGCGCTCGCGGAGTCCGGTGCTGGTCATCCATGGAGTTTAGCAGGAAATCCACAATGATCGAGTCGACTCCATACCTAGGTTCGACTCGATCGTTCATCGCCTTTGCCAGTCTGCCCCATAAGCAGGATGCATCTCGCCACCAGAATGGCCGTCACGTCCTCCGACTTGCGATCGTAGGTACCGTCTCACGCCCCCTCACGCGCAGCGGCCATCCATTACGGACCGCCGGTCGGTATGATATTCTTATAGCTCACTCTAAAAATAGGGTGGGATAAGCTGTTATCGATCCAGCATTAGAAGGAACCTGCATGACGACCATCTCGCTCGATACCAGCCGTTCGACGCACCTCCTCGCGCTCATGAAGAAGGGCGACGACGCGTTCAACGACCGCGACTTCGCGGCTATGGCCGCGACTCACCATCCAGACATGGTCGCGCACCTCCCGGGGAGCGTGGAGCCGATTCGTGGACAGCCAGCGCACGCCGCGGCGATGGCGGGAATGTTTCACGCCTTCCCGGACGTCCACGTCGACAACGACCCATACCCGGTCCAATTCGGCAGCGGCGACTGGATCACCGTGATTACCCGAGCAACTGGAACCTTCACGGGGGAGATGGTCTTGCCCGACGGCACCGTGATCGCCCCGACCGGAAAGGCGTTCGACCTCAGCTTCGCCACGACCGCCCGGTGGGAGGGCGACCGGCTCGCCGAAGAGTTCGTCTACTGGGACTCCGCGCTGCAGGCGCGGCAGATTGGCCTCGCCTAGTCGCGAGGGATGCCGGTTGGCGCGCGGCGATCCAGATCGCCGCGAGCCGGTCGGTGGGTCGTAGCCACACAAAACGCGATCGAGGCTCAGGTAGCACCGGTGGTCCTTTCCGCAACCAGGCCGGGACCAAGAAGAAGGAGACATCACCATGATCCTCATCACCACCGCCGGCAAGGTGGGTTCAGAGGCCGCACGTCTGCTCGCTCAGCGAGGCGCGCCAGTGCGGGTCCTGGTCCGAAACCCGGACAAGGCGACCGCACTGGCAGAGGTGGGCGTAGACGTCGTCCAGGGTGATCTGGACGTTCCGGCCACCATTGACGGGGCGATGCGCGGCGTCTCGGCCGTGGTGCTCGTCAGCCCAGCGATACCAGCCCAGGAGTTGAACGTCGTCGACAGCGCCGTCCGCGCGGGCGTCGAACACGTCGTGAAGATCACCAGCAAAGCCTCGGCGGACTCGCCCATCGCCCGGCGGCGCGCTCAGACCGAGATAGAGAACGGGCTGGTCGCCTCCGGGCTCGGCTACACGCTCCTGAGGAACAACGCCTACATGCAGAACT
>JAABUS010004491.1_pt1 | contig 19997 bp, 19 predicted proteins | sample 5560161 | NCBI WGS metagenome assembly JAABUS01 (sample SAMN10711885, study PRJNA513376) | rock metagenome | isolation source: Antarctica rocks | place: Antarctica: Victoria Land, Trio Nunatak nord | collected 2016-01-04 | reverse complement strand
CACTCCGCCGAAGTACGAACGGCTTCCGGGACGCCGACTTCATACGCACGCGCCTGTAGGGTCTGCACTTCGGCGCTTGGCTTATTAATCTTCAGTAGCGTAATTTCCCGCAAGGCGCGGGCATCACCGATCCGCTTGTCGGCAACGGCTTCCCGCAGTTCGCTGATCAGCTGATCATTAGTCAGGAATGGCAGCAGCGCGGCGTAGGACGCCAAAGCCGACCGATAGACCAGGTACGGCATTTGTGTGCTATCGCGTTCGCGGTTCGTTCGCAACGAATGGATCACGTCGGCACGCAGCAGGGGATAGGTGGCCGCTACCTGGGCGTCCAGTTCGGCAACCTTCGTGGCGAATGCCTTGAACGCCGGGGCAGTGCTTGCTGCGCTGCCGTAATCGTGGACGATTCGCGCCCGTTCGACCTGGAAGGCGCTAAAGGCGTCGTCAAGTTGGGCGACGATAGGAACGAATTCGGCAATATAAACCGTGGCGTCGGCAAGTCGTGGCATCGTGGTAGTAGTCCTTTACGTTAGCGATAAGTAATTGGGGTGTTGCGGCGAATCCCCCGCGCACGGCGGGGCGGTGCAGCGCATAGCTGTACCTAGTGGTAGTCACATCGGCGTTGATCCTTTATGGTTGCTTCGCAACGCTGTCGCGCGGTGGCACAGTCTGCGACACTCCCCTAGATCGTTCCCTTGGGGGAACCGCTACGCGGCTGAAGCAGTTTGCGCTTCGCTTATTTGGCAACACGTCCCCCCAAGGGATAGCGGGCAAGTGCGATCGGCCCGCAGTAACCCCGATAGGGATACAGCACGTGTTGCCATAAACTAGCGTAAGCGGCTGCTGTACGGCGCTAGCCGTCCTGTAGGGACAGGATTACTAAGCCGTCACGGTAGACGACGAAACGGCTATAAGTAATAAGGAATCCTGCGAAAGCGGCGTTTCCCCTGCTATTGCTAGTAAAAGCGTTATAGGTAGGCGCTAGCAGCTTTGGACTTTTGTGCTGTATATTCCAAACCCTTTAGACTTTTACGAAGCAAATTCCAAAGCGGCTTTGGAATTCCTAGCTTGACGATAATGCTTCGTCTTCATCTAGCGTTGTGGGACGCCGCCGCACTATCTTCGGTGGCGCTTCTTGCCACTGGTGCAGCTTTAGGTTGATCGCGGCTGTGCCAGTTGATGTGCTGCCTTTACCTGTTTGCCACTGAATGATCGCCCGCTTACGCAAGGATTCCAGCCGGGTAAAAATGGTCTTGTGATCGTACCCGGTAGCTTCCTTGATCTTGTTGACGCTGAACGACCCCGCCGCTACTTGACGCCGTTCGTCCCAATGGGCGATCTGCTTAAATAGGTGCCACAACACCAACGATTCTTTTCGGTCGGGGAACATGCGCGGGCAGTGGATCAGATCGTCAAAGTCCCTGACTTCCCCCGCACTATCAACGATCCGCTTCGGAACCATAGTAAAGGTATCCACCTGTATTGTTGTATCGCCGTCGTGCAGGGTATAGCTTTCCCGCTTCCGCATTCACAAATCCTTCGCAAGTCGTAAATAGCCGTATTAGTGTTTTGCGCTACCGCGCCTGTTCAGCCCGATCCCGGCAGTAGAACACCTTATTGATGAACGCTTGGGGCTGAAGGGGCGGGAACTGATCGATCCGATACTGTTGGGCCAACGACCGGCACGCGCCGTTTTCGTCGCTAAAGGTGAAGACCGCCCGCTGCGGGTCAGTCGCCCGCCGTTCGATCGTTTGCAGTTCCATGCCGATCGTTAGCAGCGCGGCGGCGATGTACAAGCTTTTTGTGTCGTATGTCGTCAACGTTGTATCCCTTCGTGCAAGACAAAGCCGGTTCGTAGGGAACCGGCTAACCGTGCGTAATTATGCTGTCGTTGGCTAGTCGCTGTGGCGTATCCGCCAATCAGCGGCGAAGTCGTTGACGACGTTCTGCGGCACTAGCGAAGCCCGCCCTAGTCGCCGCAACGGATAACGCCGCTGCTTGACGTATAGCTGAAGCGTGCGACGGCTAGGCTTGATCCCTTCCAGGGCCAGCACCGCCAATGCCCCGGTGATCGTGATCCTGCTGTCCGCGACTTCTACCCGAATCGGTTCCACGATCCTACCCCTTTCGCGTATGCGAATGCTTGGGGCAAATAAAGGGTGATAGGTAGCGCCATTGCCACCTACCACCGTCCCGACCCCTACAAGCACTAACTAGACGGAAACCTACTGCGGCATTTCGCGCGTTTTTATCAAAGCCCGGTGTAGCCGCAGCGGCGGTACTACTTCAAGCGGTACGAATGCCACGCCCGGTAGCGGTGGACGCCCGCCCTTGGGGGAAGGTGTTGCCTGTTTCCCTTGATGGTAGGCGTCACGGTTGCGCGTTTCCCGTTTGGAATCCTTGTCTTGTAGCTTTTGCAGTTCCCGTACGGCGGGGTGTAGCTGGCCGGTAGCTTCGTCGGTGTACAGTTCCCGGCATAGCCTACACAACTGCCGCTTGTCCCAAGTGCCGCAGACGACACAATACCCAATGGTTGCATTCAGGGAAAGGTCGGCCATAGACCACCCTTTACGTCGTAAAGTCGTTAGTGGTAAAACATATTCGGTTTTAAAGGTGCGACCTAACCGCGCCCTTCGCGGGCGATCGGTGTGCGCGGCTTGTAGACCGTGGGTTATTCGGTTGGCGGCGATATTCAGTTAAATGATTGTGGTTTTTGGTGGGGAAGGAATCTGCCAATAGTGCGGCACTTCGGCCAGCTTGGCGCAAAATCCCCGATGCCTATTTCTAGGGCATCGCCAGTATACGTTGCACAAGCGTTCTTGTCAAGTGTTAGCATTTCCTTCCGAACGGTCTACCGCTTCGGCCCATGCCGTGCGCTGTTCGTCCGGTTCAAGGGCTGTAAGCGGTCGCAAGGTGCGTTCAGCAATTGGGGTAATGACGCCCGTGGGCGTCAAGTTTTCCCGCACTGTTTGGGCTGCGATCAGCCGGTCTACATACTTGCGCCCGTGTCCCCACCGTTCCCGGCAGTAGGCTTCAAACGTGGGGTGTGTCGCCTTGTACAGCCCGTCGCGGCTGATTTCGTCCAGGGCGTTACCGACTTCTACGAAGGTTTGTAAGCCGCGTTCGATCACGCCTTCAAGCGTTGTTAGCCGCCATTCTTGTTTGTTTGGCAAGATTTGCGGCGGCTGAAGTCGCTAACAAGCTATAGACTTAGGCAATACGTGGAAATTTCACCGCTGGCAAGTGCGGGCCTTGACTTGTTGGCGCAGCAGACACGACTTATGTATAATTGACTCTAGGTGAACGTACAGAACACCCGTTTTGTGTTTGGTCAGCCCCGATTCTTGTTAGCGTTGTAGATTAGCCTTGGGGGTGGGTATCGTGCTGAATTTTTCCGAAGCTGAAGTACGCCAAGCGCTGCGGGAAATTGATCGACTACACGCCGCTTTGGACCGTGCCGTAGCGGAACGCAACAACTATAGGGGGTGGCAGGAACGCACCTTGCGGGCGGAAAACGTGTTCAGGGCCAGCCAAGACCTGTATGTGTTGCTGGATCGCTATGAACGCAGTGGACTACTACTGTACAGCGAAATCCTAGCCGCTAACGCCGCGCAGACCGAAGCCGAATGCCCCCTGCTGGCGTCTTAGTATGGCTTTTCTACGGTAGCGGCACGCCTTCTAACGCCCGATCACGTATCCCACAGCCTGAAAAACTTTCGTGGCGTAGGGACCGCGTAGGCGCGTCTAGGGGCAAGCAACAATCCCGCGTCGGGATTGTCAGCGACACCTACCCGCTTACGTCTACACAACAATAACCTTCCTAAGTGGAAGGTCTAGTGCCGTAAGCCGCTTCTTCTTCTTCTTGGTCTAACGTGGGTGTTGCCCGTACTTGCACATCGTTGACAACTGCCGCCGTCAGTGCCATAGTACGTACAGCGATTGAAGTACGAAGAAGGCGGCGGCGATGCAGAAGCACTTTCCCGGCTATTACACGCCTACTGAAGCAGAATTTGACGCAATGTGGCGTACTGGCGTCTTTTCCTTTGACGCTAATGTGCTGCTAAACCTTTACCGCTATACCAAGCCCACAAGTGATCGCCTATTAGAAGTCCTGGATCGGTTGCAGGATCAGCTTTGGCTGACGCACCAAGCGGCGGCTGAATTTCAGAAGAACCGTCTAACGGTCATTTCCCACCAATACGATGCATATGATAGGGTCGGAACTGATATTGTTGGCAACCACCTAGACAGTATTATCAGTCAGGTAAAGAAGGACTATACAAAACATTCTGGATTAGATATATCGGCACTAGAAAAGGTTGTGGGTGAAGCGTCAACTAAGCTGCGTGGCCTTTTAGACGCTGCCAAGAAGAAGCACCCTGAATTCACTGCGTTTGACCCGATCCTAGAACGTATCACGTCGCTATTTGACGATCGCCTAGGCGATCCATACCCCGAAACCGATCTAGAAAAGAAACACAAGGAAGCCCAAGCACGCTACGATAAGAAGCAGCCACCCGGCTACGAAGATCAGAAAACCAAAGCGGATACCGGCAAGTATGGCGATGCTGTGCTGTGGTTCCAGTTGCTTGACTATGCCAAACAGCAGCAGCGGCCCATCGTCTTTGTTTGCGACGACCGCAAAGACGACTGGTGGTATCGTCATCAGGGGAAGACGATTAGCCCGCGCCCGGAACTAGCACACGAAATGCAGACAGTTGGCGGGGTACAGTTTTATATGTATCAGCCAGAACGATTCATGGAATACGCGGAAGCGTTCTTCAAGCTGCCTAAGCTGCCTAATGTAATTGACGAAGTTCGGGAAGTGGGGCAGCAAGACAGCAGAACCTACCACCTAGCTTTTGGGGATACTTTTTCAGGCATTGAATTAGAAGAAATTGAAGCCGCTGCCGACTATAGTTGGACAGAATTCTGGGCGTGGGCTAGGTCAAAGGGCTATAAGGATCGTAAATCCCTTGATGCGGTCCTAGGTCGTCCAACAAGCGGCATGACGCCGTATGAAATCCGTAAAGCAATTATCGGCAAGCCAAAGGATACAAGGGGTACACGGAAGGCCGAATGGGACGAATTGATCGACTGGCTGCGCGGCGTCGGCATTACAAGCAAGGCGCAACTGCAAGCAGCTTTGGGTTATAACATTGAAGGTATGACCCCGGCTGAAGTGAAGGAAGAAGTAACTAGGCGGAATATCGATATAGATTTTTAGGCAACACGCGGGGGGTATATGGGGATGGAAACATCGGCGTTCGGTGGCTTCGACTTACCGACGCTATCTATGGCCCATGAACAAGGCGGGCTGACCGTGGCTGACGGGCTGGCCTATACGAATCATTGGGTTGCACTAGCCGCTAGCGATGCCTTGACGATCAGCGGGGTAGGCGATAACGAACTGACGCACGAACGGCGATTGAAGCTGCTTCAGGTGTGCCAGGACTACGTAGGGCAACACCGTGAATTATTCGCCTGTGGGCTGCAAGCGGCGGGGCTGACCGCCGATCTTGTGCTGCTGACCGATCCGCTAACCGGGCTGGACGTGACCATACGCCGACGCTGGTATGCAGCCTTCGTCAGCGACGGGGATAGCGTGTTGCCCGCCTATTATCGTGGCACCCGCGCGATCGTGGTCAAGGGGGATACCGTCGTGGCAGTGATCCCGGCGACGGTTGGCAGCGCGAATATCCACCACTTGCCGCGCCTGGAAGACTAAGCCACGTCGCCCTGCCCGCCTTCGGCGCTGCTAGGAAAGCCCTAACGACTGGAAGATCGGCAACACGTCGGCTAGCCAGTGCAAGACGGCCAAAATCACACCCGCACCGCTGGCAAACGCCAGCACGTCAAAGACAAACAGCAACACGCCGTTAGGTTTCTGCGCCGGTTTGTGAACGTGCGCCACTGCCCCACCCCTGACCCCGTAAGTAGTACGCGATAGCGACCCCATAAAAGGGCAGTCGTGTGTAGCACGGCCAGCCAGGGTGTGCGGCGATCATGGACACGTTCCGGCGATGTTGCTAGCTAAGAAGTACTAGCCATATAGGCACATTACGTGCCACCGGACAGATCTTCACGGGTCGCGGTCAACAAGGCGAACGGCCCGCCATTGCTGACGGGCCGCTACTCGCTGGCTATGCGGCTGTGCGGGGTGATCTAGTCGTTGTCCGGGCTGGCGGCGGTCGGTTCGACTGCTAGGCGGTGTATAGACACTTCCAGCCGTTCGGCTACTTCCTTGACGTACCGCAACCGGGCCAGCTGTTCGGTTTTCGTTTCGGCGTATTGCAGGTGGATCACGGCGTGGTCAAGTTCGCGGTAGTAACAGGTTAGCAGTTCTTCCCGCTGATCGGCTGGCACGTTGGTTTCTTCCGGCTGGTTGATCACGGCTGCCATTAGGTACCCCCTATGCTGCTATTTGCTATGCCCAAGTCGGCATAGGAACAAGATAACATTTGTATGCTATCTATTGCAAGGGCGATTTGTAGTACTTTTGTAACGTTTCCCAATTTCGTACGTATAATCAGACGCGAAGGCTTGTGGATTGGCTTTAGTACGGGGAAGACGTTGGACAACTTGCTAACTGTCACAAGGGCAGCAGAACTATTAGGGCTTCGCGTACGATCGGTCTACACCGCCATTACTGAAGGGCGTTTGCCCGCAACAAGGCTAGGCCCGCGTACGGTAGTGCTGAAACGGGAAGACGTAGAAGCCTATGGCGCAGCACTAAAGCACGCCGGTGGTAGGCCGCGCAAAGCCCCGCCGACCGATCAGCAGGATTAGCCCCGCCCCGGATAGGCGGGGCCGTTCTTCGTCCTATGGCCTAACCCGCAACGATCGGGCGGGATCGGCTACCCGGTGTTCCGCGACCAGATCAGCCCCGGCCAGCCGCGCATAGTGCAGCGTCATATCGTAGGTGCTATGCCCTAGGATCGCCTTCAGGTGTTCCAGCTTCCCCCCGCCCCGCAAGTATTGAATCGCCGCGCTGTGTCGCCACTTATGCGCGTTGCACTTGATCCCCGTCTTATCTTCCAGGCGTCGGAATATCTGGCGCATACCGTCTTGCGTGAACGGCTGCCCTTCGTTGGTCAGGAACAGGCGATCGGCGTCGTACTGTCGCCGTTCGGCGTGCTTCAGGTAGGCGGCGACCGCCCGCTGTACCGGCAACCCATACGGCACAAGCCGGAACTTCGCCCCCTTGCCCGACCGGATCGTGATCAACTGCTGGCCCTTGTCCAAGTCATTCACACCGATGCCGCGCACTTCGCTAGCCCTGATCCCGGTACTGAACAGCAACACCAGCAAGGCATAATCACGAAGACCAACCACGCCGCGCACGTCGCACGCATCTAGCAGCGTGTCCACTTGGGCGGGGGTTAGCGTTTCTTTGGCTAGCTTCGGCGCTTTCGGTAGCTTCAGGCGGGCCAGCGGGTCGCGCTGTAGGTATTCTTCGGCAACACACCAGCGGGCGAATATCTTCAGCGACCGCACGTAGCTTTGCACTGTCGTGGGCGACAAGCCCCGCGCCCGCATATCTTCGATCCAGCTACGGGCGTGCGCCACCGTCAAGCTAACCAAGTCCAGGGTGTTGCCCTGTGCCGTCTGGAAGGTGACGAAGCTGCCGGTATTGTTCCGGTAGTGGGCTACCGTCTTCGGGGACAGCCCGTCAACGCGCTTGTACTGTAGGAAGTGGGCTAACGCTTCAGTGATCTGCATCGCTACACCCGCACTTTCAGGTTACGGGCGGGATCGGCGGTGGCGTGTTCCTTCGCCAAATCTACCCCGGCTTGGCGGGCATAGTGCAAGGTCATATCTAGCGTGCTGTGGCCCAGGATGTTCTTCAGGGTTTCTATACGCCCTTCGCGCACGAATTCCACCGCCATCGTGTGCCGGAACTTGTGCAGCCCCACCGCTATACCAAGCGGCTTCCCTAGCCGCCGCACCGCCGCGAATAAGCCCTGATAGGTCATGGGCGTACCCGCTTCCGTCAGGAAAATATGCCCGTCGGGATCGGGCGGATACCAGCCACGTCTAGGGTGTGCTAGGTAGCGTTCCACCGCCTTACGCGCTTGGCCTTGATACGGCACAGGCCGGTACTTGCCGCCTTTGCCCCGTGCCACCAACACCAGATCGTGTTGCGGGTCTAGATCGCGTTCCCGCAGCCCAAGCAGTTCTTCGGCGCGTAGCCCCGCGCTGTACAGCAACAGGATCGCGGCGAAGTTCCTAGCCCCGGCGATCGTGCGCCGGTCGCAAGCGTTCAATAGGGCTTCTATTTCCTGTTGCGTGTACGTGGCTTTCGCTTCGATCGGCAACTTGGGGCGTTTCACCTTGTCCATATGGTTGCGTTCGATCAGTTCTTCCGTGTGGCACCAATGAAAGAACGCTTTGACGCTACGGACGAAGCCGTGAATATAGGCGGGCGATAGCGGTAGCCCGTCGGGGCGGGTACATTCGGTTTGTAGGTGGGTGATGAATTCGCGCAAGTGGGCGGCGCGTAGGTCGGTAACGTCCGTCGGATAGCCCCGATCGTGCAGGAATTGGTAGAAGCGGCCTAACCGTTCGCGGTGCCATTGGATCGTGCTGGTCCGGTGTCCTTCGGTGCTGTGGTGCTGCTGGTACTGCCGGATCGCGTCCTGCATTGCCGCCCCCTTGTCGAACCGTGTTCTAATCGCGGTTCTGTTTGCAAGGTGACGCCTGTTCTAATTAAAAGAAAAGGGAAAGGCGGTTTAGCCTTTCCCCGTCCCTTAATGATGCCGACGGCGGGATTCGAACCTGCGACCAAGGGCTTATGAGTCCCCTACTCTACCGCTGAGCTACGTCGGCGTAACCAGCCGTCTTTACACGGCGACAGCGATTTTAGCGTAGCGGGACCAATGGTGTCAAGCTTGCTGGCTGTACGTACGGCTGTTACAATCATCAGCCTACCCTGCGAGTTCAATCGCTCGCGCTGGCGGGTTTATACTTGGATGAGAACAGTAGATAGCGCAGGCGAGTGATGCGGGAGGGTACTGTGACCGGGACGAGCGAACTGCTGGCCGGATTGAATGCGGAACAACGGCAGGCGGTCGAGACGGTCGACGGCCCGGTGCTGATCATGGCCGGTCCGGGGAGTGGCAAAACGAGAGTTTTGACCCACCGCATCGCCTACCTCTTGCAGGAGCGCGGAGCCGCGCCGTGGCAGATCCTCGCCGTGACCTTCACCAATAAAGCGGCGAAGGAGATGCGCGATCGGCTGGAGCGGCTGGTCGGCCCGATCGCACGCGATCTGACCGTGGGCACGTTCCACAACTTCTGCGTGCGAGTCCTGCGCCAACACGGCTATCATTTCGGGCTCGATCGTTCGTTCACGATCTACGATTCCGACGATCAGTTGAACGTGATCAAGCGCGCGATGAAAGAGTTGGACCTCGACCCGAAGCAGCACCCGCCGCGCGCTATCCTCAGCCGGATCTCCGCCGCGAAGAGTGTCCGCGCCACGCCGGACGACTTTCGTACGCAGGTCGAGACGTATGGCGACGAGATCGTGGCGCGGGTCTATCCGGTCTATCAGCAGATGTTGAAGACTTTTCAGGGATTGGACTTCGATGATCTGCTAAACCGCACGGTTGATCTCTTCCAGTACGTCCCGGAGGTGCATAAGCGATATCAGGAGCGGTATCGCCATATCATGGTAGATGAGTATCAGGACACGAACCACGTCCAGTACAGCCTCATCCATCAGCTTGCAGACGGCCCGAACGCCAATCTCTGCGTTGTGGGCGACGAGGATCAGTCGATCTATCGGTTCCGGGGTGCGGACATCACCAATATCCGCAACTTCCGGCGCGACTTCCCGAGCGCCACGACGATCTTCCTCGAACAGAACTATCGCTCGACCCAGCCGATCCTCGAAGCGGCGATGGGGGTGATCAAGGCGAACCCCGAGCGCACCGATAAGCAACTCCACGCGGTACACGGCGCGGGCGCAAAAGTGCTGGTCCAGGAACTCTACGACGAGCGCCAGGAGGCGCAATTCCTGGTCACGGAGATCTCCCGGCTCCATCTGATGCGGAAACATCCGTATCGCGATTTCGCGATCATGTACCGCACCAACGCGCAGTCGCGACCGATCGAGCAGGCACTCGACCGCGCCAGGATCCCGTTGCAGCTGATCGGCGGCCTCCGCTTCCACGAGCGCCAGGAAGTTAAAGATGTGATGGCCCTCTTGCGGACGGTCGTCAACCCGGCCGATACGATCAGTCTGCGTCGGGTGATCGGCAGCGATATGCCACTCGGCAAGGGGATCGGCCCGAAGGCGATCGAAGCGATCGAAACCTGGGCGACCGAGACGACCCTCCCGCTGTCGAGCGGCTTCGATGCATTGCTGGAAGCCGAAGAGGGGATGGCGCGCTCCGTGCCGCCGCAGGTCAGCGGACGCAGCAAGGCGGCGCTGCTCGAATTCGCGCGGACGTTCAGCGAATTGCGACGCGCGGCGGGGACGCTGGGTCTGGCCGAGTTCTTCAAGGAGGCGATCGATCGTTCCGGCTACATCGCGTTCTTGCAAGAGACGGCGCAGCCCGAACGATTGGAGAATATCGGCGAACTGGAGAACGAGATCAGCCGCTGGGCCGATCAGGGGCCAATCTCGGGCCTGACCTCGTACCTGGAGGAAAAGGCGCTCGTTAGCGCCGCCGACACGATCGAGGACGATGGCGACCAAGTGACGCTGATCACCCTGCATGCCGCGAAGGGGCTCGAATTCCCGATCGTCTTCCTCGTCGGGTTGGAAGAAGGGTTGCTGCCCCACTCCCGCGCGACGCAGGCTGAAGACCCGCGCGAACTGGAAGAAGAGCGCCGACTGGCCTACGTCGGGATCACGCGGGCGATGAAGCTCCTCTACCTCACGCACGCCTTCCGGCGCACGCGGTTTGGGCAGGAAGAGGTGAGCGAGCCTTCGCGCTTCTTGCTGTCACTGCCGGAGGCGCACCTGGAACGAACTTCGCAGGCTCCGAAGATCAGCGCCGGGGTGGGGATGCGGCAGGGCGCGAATGGCAATGGGTATGGGCGCTCCAGCGGCAGCAGCAGCTCGAGTTGGGGGAATACCGGTAACGCCCGTCCTGCCGGTGGGGCGGGTCGTGGCAATGGCGCTCCGGGTCAGCCCCCGGCGGCGAGGTCGTCCGAGCCGACAACGCTCGGCGGTTTCAAGCCGGGCGACCGTGTCCTACACGCCCGTTTCGGTCAGGGGCAGGTAATCAACATCAAGAATCTCTCCGACGATCAGGATGTGACCGTGAAGTTTCAGGATGGGGTGGTGCGTACCCTGAGCGCCAACTTCGCCAAGTTGCAGAAGCGGTAGGCGTTGCGCGAGTGGCGCTTCGCTATTGTAATGGTCAGCAAGAAGGGCGGGGCGGGATGATTTCCCGCCCCGCCCCTCTATTTGATCAACCTGAGTATTTGATTGTTCAGACAGTGACGATCGCCTGCGCGTCGACGTTGATGGTCACCAACGTCTGATAGACGACTTCGGCTGAGAAGGCGCGCGTGGCGGGTGCTGCGTAGTTGGACCACGCCGCCGTCGCGCTCGCCGTGTCGGGGATAGTGCCCGCATACTTCACATAGGTGGCGATGTCCAGCCGGTGGCCCGACTCCCACGGCACGTTGGGATACTGAGACATGTTGCTGGTCAACTCTTGCTCCCAGAAGCCCTTCGTGACCATCGCGCGGGTGACGAAACTGATGACCTGAGCGTTCAGCACCGAGGTCAGCGGGTCGAACTCGGTCGAGGTGTAACCACGCGCCACGTCGTAGTACGACAGGACACCGACGCTGTTCCAGGGGTCGTTATCCACGACCTGCTGGTCGCCGAAGCGATTACCATACATCTCGTCGGACCAAAGGAAGGCCCGTGCGACCAGACCGGCCATCTGCGCCCGCAGCAGCGGGTTGGCCGGGCGATAGAAACCATCCTGATCGCCGCGTGCGATGCCGAGGCCGGCGAGGTAGAGGATCGCCGCCCCGTGGGCCGTATTCCCGTTCACGTCCGGGAACGGCGAGGTCATCGGGATGAAGAACGGCGCGACGATCTGGAAGACCTGATCGGGGGTGCGGAACTTGGCGAACGCGCCATCTGGCGTGAAGCTGCCGGAGGTGGCCCCGGTCTCGCTCGGGGAGACGATGTCGGCCAATGCCGCAGCGTGCTCGGCCTCGACCGCATGGATACTCAATGCTGCTTCGAGGGTACCCGGATCCTTGATCGAGGCGGCAGCGCCCAGGTAGGCATTCGCGCCTACGTCCTCGACACCCTTGAAGAAGGCGAGCACCGCATCGGGGGTGTTTACAGGCACGGTGGAGAAGTTCCTTAGACCATCCGCCAGGTGCTGCCCTGTGCTCCGTCCTCGATCTCGACCCCGAATCCCTTCAGGCGGTCGCGGATCTGGTCGCTGAGAGCGAACTGCTTCGCTTTGCGGAGTTCGGTGCGCGTTTCCAGCAGCAATTCGATGAACGGCGCTGCGGCGAGGGCTTGATTATCCTGAGCTTTCGGAAGTACTTCCAGGCCGAAGACCGTGGCGAGTTCGATCAGCTTGGCCTGTGCCGCCCCGAGGTCTGCTGCCGTCGCGCCTTCATCGCGCGACCGATTGATGACGCGCACCAACTCGAAGAGCGCCGCCAGCGCCTCGGCGGTGTTGAAATCGTCGTCCATCGCCGCGCGAAAGTCGGCTTCGGCGGCGGTGAAGGCGGTTGCCAACTTGCCCGCCTGTTCTCGTGGTGCTGCCGGATCGTAGCCGCGCAAGCCCGAGCGCAGCCGTTCGAGGCCGCGACGCGCGCTCTCGAACGATTCTTCGCTCCATGTCAGCGGCGTGCGGTAGTGGCCGGTGAGGACCATGAACCGGTAGATCTGTCCATCGTCGGGGCCACGGTCGAGCAATTCGCGGATCGTGACTAGATTGCCGAGCGACTTGCTCATCTTGGTGCCGCCGAGTTGCACCATCTCGTTGTGCAGCCAATAGCGCGCGAACGGCGCTTGTCCCATGAACGCTTCCGACTGCGCGATCTCGTTCTCATGGTGCGGGAAGATCAGATCGGTGCCGCCGCCGTGGATGTCGAGTTGGCCGCCGAGGTGGGTCAGGGACATCGTGGAGCACTCGATGTGCCAGCCAGGGCGACCGGGACCCCACGGACTCGGCCAGGAAATCTCGCCCGGCTTGGCCGCTTTCCAGAGGGCGAAGTCGAGCGGGTCTTCTTTCTGCTCCCCGATCTCCACCCGCGCACCGGAGAGGAGGTCGTTGATGCTGCGGCCCGAGAGTTTGCCGTAACCCTCGAACGCGCGGACGCGGAAGTAGACATCGCCGCCAGCTTCGTAGGCGAGCCCACGGTTGATCAAACCCTCGATCATCGCCAACATCCCCGCGATCTCTTCGGTGGCGCGTGGCTCAATCGTCGGCGGTAAGACGCCGAGTTCGGTGATGTCGCGTCGCCATTCGGCCACGTAGCCATCGGCGAGGGCGATCGGGGTGATTCCCACCTCGGCCGCGCGGGCGATGATCTTGTCATCGACATCGGTGAAGTTCTGGGCGTGCTGAACATCGTAACCGAGCCAAGTGAGGTAGCGGCGGATGATGTCGAACGAGAGGACCATGAAGCCGTGGCCGATGTGGGCCGGGCCATAGACCGTCACGCCGCAGACGTACATCCGCACGCGCCCCGGTTCGATCGTCTCGAAATCTTCTTTGCGTCGGCTCAGGGTGTTGTAGACACGTAGCGCCATCGGTGCGCTCCTCTCTCATCGAATTAAGCGGTCGGGTAATCAAGTGGTCATGTATGGGTGGGATTGCGCTGTTGGCGTAATCGCGACAGGCGCTACAAAGCGCCGTGTGGAAGATACCACACAGCGGAATCGGGGTACGCGCGAACGGGCCGCATCGAGGCCAGCGCCCCATGCCCGTTCGCGCTAATTACAATCGGAAGGGATCGTGGCGACCTGTTGCGCCGCTCGTGGGTGCGGATGCCCGTTGGCGTTGGCACTGCGGTCGGGCGCTGCGGTAGCTTGGCGGCCTTCGATCGTCGCCAGGCGCGCAGTTAGCTCGGCCATCTGCTGTCGCAAGGTATCGAGTTGTTCCTGTGCCGGATCGGCGATCCGGTGGACACGCCGGTTGCCGTCGTCGGCGCAATCGTTCGGGCGCAAGCGGGTGGTGGCATGGGCAGGGACACCGACCGCCGTGGTATAGGCCGGGACATCGCGCAGGACGACCGCGCCGCCGCCGATCTTCGCTCCTTGGCCGATCTTCACCGCGCCGAGAATGTGTGCGCCGACCCCGACTGTGACCCCATTGCCGAGGGTCGGGTGGCGCTTCCCCTTCTCTTTGCCGGTCCCGCCGAGGGTGACACCCTGGAAGACGCTGACATCATCGCCGAGCTCGGCTGTCTCGCCGACCACCACACCCATCCCATGATCGATGAAGAAGCGGCGACCGATCGTCGCGCCGGGGTGGATCTCGATCCCGGTGAGGAACCGTGCCTGATGCGAGATCAGGCGCGGCAGTAGCGGCACCTGTTTCACCCAGAGCGCATGGGCGAGTCGATATGCCCACTGGGCATGGAGCCCTGGGGTCGTGAGCAAAATTTCGAGGGTTCCATTGCGGGCTGCGGGATCGCGGTCTTTGACCGCACGAATATCCTCGCGCACACGGGAGAGGGCTCCCAACATCGGTGATCCTTCCACAACGAGCAGTCAGGTCGGCAGGAAAGGGGCGTCAGGCGTCGCCGCCGCGCCCCCAGCGACACTCGCAACCGCCCAAGCCGAAGAAGCGCATCAGTAGCGTGCGCGAAATTGGGTGGGATGTATGGTTGCGTGTCATCAGTCCTGCCGACCTTTGCACGTCGGTGGCCTTGCCGATCAGCTCTCGCTCGTCGAGGCTGCCTTCGCCACCGTTTCTGTTTTCTCGGCCTTTTCCGCCGGCTTGGTCTCGGTCTTGGTGGCTTCGCCCTCGCCCTTCGTGCCGTTTGCGGCATTCAAGCTGGCCGAATCGCTGCCACCTTTGCGGCTATCGGTGATATACCAGCCCGCGCCCTTGAAGATGACGCCGGCAGGATGGATCACACGCCGCACTTCAGCGCCGCAATCGGGACATTCTTTCACCGGATCGTCGCTGAAGCGCTGCACGCGATCAAAATGGTGACCACAGGTTTTGCATTGGTATTCGTACGTTGGCATAGTGCTCTAAACCCTCCGCAAGGATAACGCCGTTGTTCGCCTGAGCATTCCCTATGATTGTACTTGTCACGCATGATGCAGCGCAACGAGGGTGGGCGGAGTGAGTCAGTGGGTGCGTGGGCCAGTGACGAAGAAGGGACGGAACAGGAGGGTTGCGTGAGGGGAGAGGGAATGTAGTGTGGGTGTCGCCCCCCAGCCCCCAATTCTGGGGGGTACAGGCACTGAGAGGATGGGGCTTTCCGCGAAGCCTCCATCTTGCAACGTCTGTACCCCCAGAATTGGGGGGCTGGGGGCGGTTCCCTTCTGGCCCACTTCGCCCACTTCGCCCACGCACCCGCCCGCTATTCTTCCGCAGGCAACGGATGTCCGGCGGCTTTTTCGAGGGCGGCGCGGTATTCAGACTGGAGGGAGATCGATTTTTCGGTCTGATAGTCGTAGGCGACTTGGACGCTGCGCCCGGTGGCGATCAGTCGCCCGCTTTGTTGCTCGGTGATTCGGTAGCGGTAGACGAAGCTGGAGCGGCGCATCGCGACCGGCTTGAGCCAGACATCGAGTATTTCGTTGTGGCGCGCGGGCGAGCGGTAGGTGCAGGTCTGCTCGGCGAGGATCAGCCCGCGCGTGCGGGCATCGTGGTGGCCGACGATCTCTGCCCAGAAAGCGAGCCGCGCGATCTCGAAGTAGGTCATGTAGACGGCATTGTTGACATGGTTCATCGCGTCGAGGTCGCGAAACCGCACCTGGACCTCGACCTTGAACTGAAAGCTGTCGGTATTATTAGTTTGTTCAGGCTGATACTTGAAAGATTGAGTCATTATTCCCTCTTTTGCGCTATCGAATGAGAAATCGGAAGTAGGGGCTTATAACTCAGCAACCTGCCATGAGGCAATCGCCGCAGCAATTCTTGATAAATCTTGCTCGAGAAAGGTATCCCACTGGCGACGTAATTCTGCTGCTAATTCGTCGTCGCTGGCATCTTCGTATATTTCCTCAGTTAGGAATTCCCGGCTGTATATCCAATGCCACTCTTGCAATTCACTCGTTTCAATCTTGAAAGGAGGCTGCTTCAACCATGCCATCTCCAAGAGTTTTTGACGCATTGCGATATCTCCAGGCGTGATGTGCAAATCAAGATGGAATCTCGTCGGTCCACTCTTGCATGAAAAGCGCAGAAGACATTTGTCTTTGCCGGTAGTGGAACGCAAAAGTGATGGCGTGTGCCATTCTCGGATGGTAAAGTCGGCACAGTACTTCCCCTCCCATTTGTATGACCAATCTGGCACCAGGTGGGGCGTTCTCTTGATCAGCTTATTGATAGCATCTCGGAGTATCCGTTGACGTTGATCATCACGATGCTCAAAGATAAGATCAAGTGCTTGCTTGTGCTGTCTGTAAATTTGACGGCAAAGTTTTGCGGTATCGGATTCAGCCAAGATATGCCTCTCAAGCATTTGCACATAGTGCGAAAGCATTATCCTCACATCTGCGGCTATGTTAAAGGACTGCTCATCCAGGATGCCTTGGATTATTGTACTGACTTGTTGATAGCTCAAGGCCACATATTTATCGAATGACGGCAAGCTTCCATCAGGTGTTAAGAACACTCCAATGATGTTCCAGGATGGGTATGCCTGATAAGCAGTGCGCCTATATCTGGCTAATTGACCTGAGTGTTCGCTCGTGTCAATCTTGTTCTCTATAACAAAAAGATAATTATGAGTATGGTCGATCAAGAGAATATCAATATTTTTCCATTCGCGCCGAACCTCCACATTGCAGGGGCTGGTTTCGGTTCCCACTTCATTGTCAACGGTAGCTATACCACCTTGTGTCACCGATTGGATAAAGCGTCGCGTGAAAGTATCACCAAGTTCGTGGTTCTGCTGTGGGTCAAGGAGAAAAGCCAGGAAATCGGAGTGGCGTAATTCACGTCGGACAACGCCTAGTGCCTCGAAGAGATTAAAGCGCCGAAGAAGGTGTTCTAATTGCCTTAGTTCAGAACTCTCTGATAAGCGATTTAGAAGCAATAGGCGGTTAGCGGCAGGTTTTGACTTCATCAGGTCAATTCTCGCTGGGTCGAATGTCTATGATGTCAATAAGCGGCGCGCAATATTGCGCGCCGCTTATTGTTGTACACCCTCAGCCTATGTATCGCAACCCAGAACCTGAAGAGCTCTACTCTTGTTACCGATACGAGGCTGCCTGCAAGTTGAAGAGTGCGGCGTAGCGGCCATCTTGCAGCAGCAGTTCGTCGTGCGTGCCGAGTTCGATGATCTCGCCCCCTTCGAGGACCATGATCCGGTCGGCGAGGCGCACGGTGGAGAAGCGGTGGGAGATGAAGAGGGCCGTCTTACCGGTCGTCAACTCCTTCATCCGGGCGAAGATCTCGTACTCCGCCTGGGCGTCGAGCGCGGCGGTCGGCTCATCAAGGACGAGGATCTGCGCGTCGCGCATGAAGGCGCGGGCCAAGGCGATCTTCTGCCACTCGCCGCCGGAGAGCTGATGCCCCTGATCGAACCACTTGCCGAGTGTCGTGTCGTAGCCCTGCGGCAGACGGCTCACCACCCCGTCCGCGCCGCTCTGCGCGGCGGCGTCGCTGATCCGGTCGAAATCGTCGGCCGCTTCGAGCCGCCCGACGCTGATATTCTCGCGGGCGCTCAGGAAATAGGTGACATAATCTTGGAAGATCACACCGATCTCGCGCCGGAGGTCGGCGGGGTCGTATTCGCGGATATCGACGCCGTCGATCAGGATCTGCCCACTGTCGGGGTCGTAGAGGCGCGTGAGGAGCTTGACGATCGTCGTCTTGCCCGCGCCGTTGCGCCCGACCAGCGCCATCGTCTCGCCCGGGGCAATCGAGAATGAGACATCGCGCAGGGCGGGCTCACCGCGACCGGGGTAGGCGTAGCTGACGTTGCGGAACTCGATCCCCCTGGTGAAATGATGCGAAACCGGCACCGGTGCTTCGGGTGCGCGGATTCCGGGCTCGAAGGCGAGGAGGTCGAAGAGGGTATTGAGGTAGAGGGTGTTCTCGTACATCGACGAGAGCCCGCTCAGGAGGCCCTGGATATTCCCCTGCACCTGACTCGCCGCGCCGGTGTAGACGGTGAGCCCGGCGATATTGATCGTGCCGCGCACCGCCAGGAGGGCGACGTAGAGATAGGTGCCGCCCGATGCCAGCAGGGTCAGTGCGCCCCAGGCGAAGGCCGCGAGGTAGCGCCGGATGAGCAAGCCCTGATTCTCCAGGATGAACTTCTGGGCCAGGGTGCGGTAGCGATCGATGAAGAAGCCGCCGAGGGTGAAGAGCTTGATCTCTTTGTTGTAGGTATCGGTCGTGAGCAATGTCGTCAGGTAGGCCATCAGTCGTCGCTCGGGCGATTGCCGCCGCATCTGCTGATAGCCCTGCCAGCCGTAGCGGGTCGAGGCGATGAACGCCGGGATCGGGGCCAGCAGCGCGACGATCGCCAGCAGCGGCCCGAGCCGGATGAGCAGGGCGATCATCGAGAGGAAGGTCAGCAGGGTGCGGACCAGCCCGAAAACGCCCGAGACCATCCCCACCGGCCTGAACGCCGCCTCGCGCTGCGCCTGCTGCAACTGGTCGTAGAAGGTGGCATCCTCGAAGATGCTGAGGTCGAGTTTGTTGGCGTGTTCCATGATCAGCAGTTGCACGCGATTGGCCGTGCGGTCCTGCAAGAGTTGCTGCACGATATTCTGGAGTGTTTGCAGGAGACTACCGCTCGCCAGCAGCGCGAACTGCACGATCGCCAGGATGACGATCTGGCGCACCGCTGCGGCATTGCCACCAGCCTGGACACCATCGACGACCGCCTGGAGCAACTGCCCGGCGAGCCAGACCTGCGCGGCGGGGATCGCGCTCTGTACAATGGTGATGACACCCAACGCGACGGTGAAGCCGCGATGGGTCTGCCAGACCAGGCCCAGGACACGCGGCACGCCGATCAGCGAGGCACGGGCGTTACGTGCTGTCTCGCGCAACAGGGTACGCAGCCCCGGCCCGCGACCATCATTGTTATCTGCGCCGCCCGGTAAGGGCGTTGCGCCGCGTTGCGCACGGTTTTGTTCGCGGTCGCTCAGGCCGAGGCCCGAGCCGGGCCTGTCGCCGCCCCCGCGACCGTTCTGGCCTCTGCGACCAGTAGGGTCAAATCCTGTCATCCGTTTCCTTTCCTTTTCACAATCGGTAGAGGGTTCTGTGCTGAACGTTGGTGTCAGCGAGCGTTTTGCGCCTGATACCAATGGTAGCAGCGGCAACGTCGCGGCACATCGTCTATTTGGGTAGGGCTGGATAGACAGGTTGGGTAGGTGGGAGATAGGGGACGGTCTTACCGCAGAGACGCAGAGACACAGAGGAACACAGAGAGGAACGAGAGAAAGGGCCGATTGAACGCAGAGACGCGGAGCAAGAGCGAGCGTCGCAGAGGGGGAACGGGAGAGACGGGATTCTAACCACAAAGCGCACAGAGGGCACAGAGACGAAGGGGAGAGAAGGGGCGAAGAGTGGGGAGTCCGAGGCTGAGGGAAGGCGGCGGGGTGTTTAAGGTTGGTGGCTGACCTCTCTCCCTGCCCGCCGCCCAGGGGGCACCCGCGACGCGGAGAGGGGTACCCGGTAAGTAATAATAGGAAGCGACTGATCCGGCACGCTACTATTGCGGGGACTATCCCTGCAACAAACTCACACCCAACGACCATACGCCTTCCAACTACGCACTCCTCCCTTGTAGGGGAGAGGCTGGGGAAGAGGTCTACACCCACGCCCCTTCAGCCACCCCTTCCTCCCTCGCGCCCCTTC
>JAABUS010004490.1_pt1 | contig 20000 bp, 16 predicted proteins | sample 5560161 | NCBI WGS metagenome assembly JAABUS01 (sample SAMN10711885, study PRJNA513376) | rock metagenome | isolation source: Antarctica rocks | place: Antarctica: Victoria Land, Trio Nunatak nord | collected 2016-01-04 | reverse complement strand
ATTAATCCAGAAATATATCCCCGAGATAAATATAAAATTGACAATGATGGCTCTTTTCGTGTCTTTGAGTTATATAGATATTGTATCTCGTATCAGATAATAAATGATGAAGTGGTTATAATAAGAATACGTCACACAAGTATGAATCCGAAAAAATATTAACTCACTCACATTTCACAACTGCGGCAAAGTCAGCTACTGAATTTTGTAATGCTTCACTGATATTTACACTGCCGCTGCTTTCTTTAAAAGCTTCTTTCAGCATCTTTCTATTTGTTCATTTATAAAAGCAACAAATTTACTGCTTATTTCTCTTGTATCATTTCATATAATGTTGTACTCAACTAATTGAAAGGAACATGAATAAAAAAAATTTTAAAGAGAAACATTTGGTTGTTGATAACAGTTTTTTGGCTAAAAAACATTTTTAAATACTCTTTTACTCATTTTATAATTAATTAGCTTTAAATATCAGACTTTTGCCAATTATTTACTTTTTATGAAAATTCTTTTACAATATTTAAAACCCTATAAATGGATGATAGTGCTGGCATTGCTGCTGGCAACTATCAATCAGGTATTCTCTATGTTTGACCCTATGCTTATAGGTAAACTTATAGACAAATTTGCGAACCATCCATATCATTTTGATGCAAAAAAAACACTTCCCCGTACTAAGGATCAATTCATATGGGGCGTGTTTGGGATACTTGGTCTGCTCGTAGGGACGGCAATGGTTAGCCGTATTGCAAAAGCTTTCCAGGATTATGTAGTGAATGTTATCGTACAAAAATTTGGGGCAAAAATCTTTACTGATGGATTAAGACATAGCATGCGACTTCCTTACCAGGATTTTGAAGACCAGCGCAGCGGTGAAACATTGTCTATCTTAACAAAAGTAAGAACCGATACTGAAAAATTTATTGGTCTTTTTATAAATATTTTGTTTGCCATGTTGGTTAGCCTTGTATTTATTTCTATTTATGCAACAAGCAAGCACTGGAGCATTATGCCGGTATATTTTGGAGGTGTGATTGTGTTAGGAATTGTAACAAATCTTTTGAGCAAAAAGATAAAAACAATTCAAAAGAATATTGTAAAAGAAACAACAATGCTTGCAGGTACGACTACCGAAAGCCTTCGCAATATTGAGCTTGTTAAAAGCCTCGGCCTTACTGAGCAGGAAGTGAAACGTCTTAACACCAATACGTATAAAATCCTGGGTCTTGAACTGCGTAAAGTAAAGAGTATTCGAACCCTTAGTTTTATACAGGGAACACTTGTAAATTTCTTAAGGCAGGTTATTACATTCACTTTAATATGGCTTATCTATCGACAAATGTTAACTACCGGGGAGTTGATAGCCTTACAATTTTACAGCTTTTTCATTTTTGGTCCATTACAGGAGATTGGAAATATAATTGTAAGCTATCGCGAAGCAGAAGCTTCTCTGAATAACTTTCATAACCTGATGATTAAAAAAGTTGAACCTAAACCCAAACATCCGGTTTTAGTTGGCGGTATAAACGAACTTGAATTTAGAAATATAAATTTTAAGCACCAGACAGCCCAATATAAAGCGCTTGATGATATAAGCTTTGACGTAAAAAAAGGAGAAACAATTGCATTTGTAGGTCCTTCAGGAGCCGGAAAAAGTACATTAGTTAAATTACTGGTTGGCTTATATCGTCCCCAGGATGGAGGTATTTATTATAATGGCGTAAGCGGTGAAGATTTAGATTTCGATGAACTTCGTGGTCAGATAGGTTTTGTAACACAAGATACCCAGTTGTTTGCCGGAACGATAAAAGAAAACCTTTTGTTTGTAAATCCTGATGCTACCGACGACGAGCTTTTGGATGTACTGAAAAAAGCAAGCTGTACTTACATTTTAAGCAAGGCAGAAAATGGTTTGGATAGTTTAATTGGGGAAGGTGGTTTAAAGCTAAGCGGTGGAGAAAAACAACGGTTATCTATTGCCCGTTCATTATTGCGCCGTCCGCATTTGCTTATATTCGACGAAGCCACTTCTTCGCTTGACAGTATCACTGAAGAGGCGATTACTAACACTATTAAAAAAATATCGTTGGAAAGAGAGCAAATAACGGTTTTAATTGCCCATCGCCTAAGTACCATTATGCATGCCGATCGTATTTATGTCTTAGAAAAAGGCAAGGTAGCCGAAACCGGAAACCATACTGAATTGCTATTGGAAAAAGGTTTGTATTATGCCATGTGGCGTCAGCAAATTGGTGAGAGAAAGGCAGCAGCAACGAGCGTGCAACCGGTTTAAATGATCTTTATAGAATGCAGATTTATTAGGATGATTATGATTTATTAGAGTTCAAATCAGCGCTTATCTTAATAACCATAAGAAATCAGCGTTCCATCCTTATTTTGGTATATACATTACATATGAACCACTTCAACGATTTTAATAATCCCCGGGTTGCACAACTGCCCAAACACCTAAAGCAATTTATAGTAGAGCAGCATTATGAGAAATATACACCAATAGACCATGCAGTATGGCGATATGTAATGCGTCAAAATTATAGTTATTTAAAAGATGTCGCCTATTATCCATACATACCGGGATTGCTTAAAGCCGGCCTTACAATAGAAAAAATTCCGCACTTGCAGGAAATGAATGATGCCCTCGCTAAAATAGGCTGGGGCGCTGTTACTGTTGACGGCTTCATTCCTCCTGCCGCGTTTATGGAATACCAGGCTTACCGTGTTTTGGTTATAGCTGCCGACATCCGCCAGTTGCATCATATAGAATATACGCCTGCTCCCGACATCATTCATGAATCTGCAGGTCATGCTCCTATTATTGCAGATTACGATTATCATCAGTACCTCAGTTATTTTGGTTCTATCGGTGCAAAAGCAATGTTTTCTTCTAAAGACTTTGAATTATATGAGGCAATTCGAGAATTATCGATTTTAAAAGAAATGCCTGATACCGATGCTGCTGAGTTAAGCAATGCGGAAAAGAAAGTAGCTTTTTGCCAGCAAAATCTTGGCGAACCTTCAGAAATGGCTTTGCTGAGCCGCCTGCATTGGTGGACAGTTGAATATGGACTCATCGGAACACTTGAAAACCCAAAAATATATGGAGCAGGGTTACTTTCTTCTATTGGCGAAAGTGCCAACTGTATGAAACAACAAGTGAAAAAACTTTGGTATACCATTGACGCCGTTAATTATCCCTTTGATATAACCAAACCACAACCGCAGTTGTTTGTTACGCAAACTTTTCAGAATTTAATTGATGTATTGGAAGAATTTGCAGATACAATGGCGTTTAGAAAAGGTGGTGCCGAAGGTTTGCAAAAAGCTATAGAATGCAAAAATGTTTGCACGGCTGTATATAGTTCAGGTCTGCAGGTAAGCGGAGTATTTACCGAAGTAAATGTTGATGAAAAAAACAATGTAAGGTTTATTAAAACTACCGGAGCTGCTGCTCTTGCTTATGAAAATAATCAGTTAGCCGGTCACGACAAACACTATCATAAAGATGGTTTTTCATCTCCCGCAGGAAAATTAAAAGGTCATAACCAGGGGCTGGAAAACCTTTCAACAGATGAATTAAAAAATATAGGTCTTGAGAAAGGCGGGCAGGCTAAGCTTGAATTTGAATCAGGCATCTCAGTTGCCGGAACAGTAACCGGCCTAACCTTTAAAAATGAAAAACTATTAATTGTTACTTTTGCAAATTGTACGGTAAAAGGTGATGATGGAAAGATTTATTTTGAACCTGAGTGGGGAAATTACGACATGGCTGCAGGTGAAAAAATTGTTTCAGTTTTTTGCGGCGCTGCCGATAAAAACGCTTATGAAGAAATAGCTCTAATTCCAAAAACCAAAACCCATCATCATAATTATACTGTAAGAGAAAAAGAGTATCAGCAATTGTTTCAGATAGTACGGAATTGCCGCGAACAACATAATAATTACGTCCAATTGCTTGACGTATGGAACAGGCTAAAAATGAATTTCCCTCATGATTGGTTATGTTCTCTGGAGATACTTGAGATATTGAACAGGGAAAATATGTATACAGCTATCGCAAAAGAAATAAGAGATTATTTAGAACAAAAAGCTTCTTTACATCCGGAATACAAAAAATTAATTACAGATGGATTTTATCTTATTGATCATCCGGTTGTTGAGTTAGCCACTACTTAATTATTAATATGAATATCGTTATAACAGGTGCAAGCAGCGGTGTAGGATATGAAGCTGTTCTTGAACTTATTCTTGATACTGACAATGCGGTTATTGCCTTGGCACGTTCAGAAGATAAGTTGGACCGACTTAAGGAAATTGCCTTAAGCCTTAACCCGGATTGCAATTTGATTACCTCAAAGTTTGATATTGTTCATGGCGATTATGCGGCAGATTTGGTTCCTTTTATAGAAGACCGTTTTGGCAATATAGATGCACTTATCAATAACGCCGGCACTCTCATCAACAGATCTTTTGAACAAACAACACAATTAGACTTCGCCGAAATGCTGCAAATTAATTTATTAGGTCATGTAAAAATGATTCAATTCCTGCTGCCTCTTATGAAAAAAGGCGCTCATATTGTTAACATTGGCAGCATGGGTGGTTTTCAGGGAAGTGTAAAGTTTGCCGGGTTGGCTGCTTATTCTGCAAGTAAAGCTGCACTGCATACATTGACCGAGTGCCTTGCCTTAGAACTTGCAGAAAAAAATATTAAAATCAATTGTCTGGCTTTAGGCTCTGCTCAGACAGAAATGCTCGAAAAGGCTTTTCCAGGTTACCTCTCACCTGTCCAGGCTACAGAAATGGGCAGGTTTATTGCAGATTTTACGCTAACAGGACATAAAATTTTTAATGGTAAGGTTTTACCTGTATCCGTTACCACTCCTTAATAATATTCGCATTCCTATACCTTTTATTTGCGGTAAAGATTGCTTCTCTTTGAATAAACATTGTTGCACATTTCGTTCGTCTTTAACGCCTTTTTTATGTTTTTGGCTTGGAATTTTTTAAAACTCAAAGCGTATATGTTCACTTGCCGGCAATAATATTTTAGCAACCCAATACGTTTCTTTGCAAATGGCATTTGTTTTGCAAAAAAATGTAAAAATAATTATGGGATTAAAGCCCGGACTTATTGCAGCTATAATCGGGATTCTGCCAGTTATCGGATATACTCAAAAAACCGATTCTTTAATAAATAAACTTGACAGCTTAAAGGAACAAACTGATACTGCCGGACAGGTAAATAGAATAGAACGATCTTTTTATAATGAGAGAACAAAGCTTAATGCAAGGGTATTTGGAATATTATTATTAGACGATTTTAAACAGCAGGCATTATCTCCATTAGGTATAAACAAAAGAGGGTGGCTTGCAGGTGCAACTCTTGTAGGAACTACCATAGGAATAGGTTTTTTAGATAAGCCAATACAAAAATGGGCAGCAGGCCTCCGACGTAAAAATCCGGATTTAGGAAGCTATAGTAGGACGGTTTCAGACATTGGCGGGGTTTACGAGGTGGCCACCTTTGCCGGCATAGCAACCTATGGTTTTGTTTTTAAGAACCCCAAGCTAAGAACAACCACTGCTCTTGCCACGCAGGCATACATTACGTCCACTTTTTGGTCAACCTTATTTAAATCGGTTTCCGGCAGGTTAAGACCTCACGATATCAAGCAAAATTCCACTATGAATCAGCCTACTTTTCATGGTCCTTTCTATACTTTACCTTACGGAGGTAATAGTGCCTTTCCGTCGGGGCATACAACTCTTGCATTTGCTGCAGCGAGGGTATATGCAATGGAATATAAAAATATACCCGCCGTACCTGTTATAGCTTATAGTGCGGCTGGTCTCATTGGTTTTAGCAGAATTATTGAAAATCGGCACTGGGCTACTGATGTATTTGCAGGCGCATTATTAGGGTATGCCTGTGGAACACAGGTAGTAAACAATTATCACCGTTATGCAAAACTGGTAAGAACAGGCGGACTAAAAAAGAAAAAGAAAAAAGGTGATATTTCTTTCAATTTACAATATCAGCCCGGCGCAGGAGTGGTGCCAGGTCTTGTGTATACCTTCAGATGATTTTCGTAATTTAATTCCGAAAATTTTGGGTAATCATTAATCCGTAGATACCACCATCTAAGATACCTATCCCAACTCGTCCAAAAAATGGGTTGAGTATATTTTTACGATGTCCCGGAGAATTCATTAAACCACGATGACAAATATTAAGTGTTGGCCCTAAAGCCAGGTTTTCACCAGCAGCTAAAAATCTTACTTTAGCTTTTTTCATCCTGTCAAAAGGTGACAGGCCATCAGGAGTTTCATGCGAAAAGTAACCTCTTGCAAACATATCTGCAGAATGTTTCCTTGCTACCATCAGCATTTCAGGATCCGCGTTTAAAAGCTTCAATCCTGCTTTTTGTCTTTCTTCATTCACTAAAACAAGCATTTTAGCTTCAAGGTCTTCACGCACTTTCGGATCATTATCTTTAAATGGCAGAGAAACAGATTTTTCAGAGGCAGGTTCTGCTTTGTTTTTACCAAATGGTATTTTTGCTAATTCGTCAAAATATGGTGAAAGCTTCTTGTCAAACCAATCTGCCTTCTCAGCGATTTTGCCGGCAAGTTTACTGTTTGAGGATAAGGCAGATAAACGGTCAGAAAAAGGAACCATTAACAAAAGCGCAGCAACAATAACGGCCCATATAACACCATTAATAGCTCCAGGAACAATTCCCATAGCACGATTAGCAACATTGGTATGAGCTGATTCGGGAATGGTTTGTAACAGGCTGTTAGCAAGTGAAGACAAAATCAGGCGTGAAAATACAAGCGCGATTATAAAAGAAAGCGGAACTGTAAAGATGCCTAAAGAAGTTGTGTGCTTCTCTAAAAATGATGCTAAGTACGGATACATTGAAAACGCTGCAAACAAACCTGCAGCTAGCATTATCAGTTGAAGCATGCCTGTAATAAAGCCCTTTTGCCATCCAAAATATATATACAGAAGTACAATAAGAAAAAGAAGTACATCAATTAAATTCATAAAGAATATCTTTAAAACTTTCAGCTTAATAATAAGCTAAAATATATTCCGAAAACATAATTATGCTGCGGCTGCGATGAAAAGATACAGTAAAAGTAAGCCGCCAACTGGCGGACGGAAATGCACGAAGAACCGACGCTGGTTTACAAAAATAAATTATTGTTTTCAGTCCTGCTTCTTTTCCCTTGCTGATAACAATAAAAAATATTATTAAATTAAATTTTTCTATTTCCTTCAGTCATTTACATTTGCACCCGATTGGTTCCCGCATCTTCGACATACTATCGGAATCGGGATTAAAAGGGAAGCCGGTGTAAATCCGGCGCTATCCCCGTAGCTGTAAAGCGAAGCCCGCTCCTCCACAAGGGGAGAAGGGAGCAATTCAACAACTTTTGCCACTGTGTAAAAACGGGAAGGCACTGAATTGTATCGCAAGCCAGAAGACCTGCCTTTCAAAATTATTTTATCATCGGGCTTTCGGGTGAAAAGCAGGAGATGTAATTGTCTGTGTGCAGACCTTTCCATTTCTCACTATTTCTTTTTCCGAAAGTTCATAGCAAAAAATGTCTATGTACAAAAAATTATTCACAACAGCATTCATTTTTGCAGGGCTTGCTTCTGCTGCCCAGACGGACACACTTCAGAGCAACAAATTAGACGAAGTAATTGTAACCGCAAACAAATCTCCCCAAAAACAAAGCACTACCGGAAAAGTGATAAGTGTTATTACTAAAGACCAGATTGAAAAAAGCAGCGGACGCACTTTATCTCAAATATTAAACGAGCAGGCCGGCATTACTATTAATGGATCATTTAATAATCTGGGCGCTAATCAAACCGTGTATATTCGGGGAGCAGGCTCTGGCCGCACCTTGATTTTATTAGATGGCATTCCTGTTAACGATCCTACGCTTATCACTAATGATTTTGATATTAATTTATTTTCTTTAAATAATGTTGAACGTGTTGAAATAGCCCGTGGTGCACAATCAACACTATATGGTTCAGATGCCATAGCAGGGGTTATAAACATTATTACTGTAAAAAACGATATTACCAACCCGGTAAATGTAAAAGCAACAGTAAGCGGTGGCAGTTATGGCACATTCAGAGGTAACGTGCAGGTATATGGGAAGGAAAATAAACTGACGTATAATGCACGTTATTCAAAGCTTACTTCTAAAGGATTTTCAGCAGGTTACGATAGTACTGGTAATAATGCTTTTGATAAGGATGGATATAATAGTGATGTGGCCAGTGCATCCTTACAATATCAGTTTAACAGTGATATATCTTTTAGAACTTTTATCCAACACAGCAGGTACAAAACTGATTTGGATGCTCAGGCATTTACTGACGAAAAAGATTACACGGTAAAAAACAAAAGCTTAATAACCGGTGCCGGATTTCAATACAAAAAAAATAATGTAAGTGTTACGGGCAATTACCAATATAGCGGAAATAAAAGAAATTATTTGAATGATAGTAGTGACCGGCCTTCTTTTACCACATTTTCTGCTGATGATTATTCGGGAAAATCACAATTCGTCGAAGTGTACAGCAGTATTGAATTAAGTAAAAATTTTAGATTTTTACACGGCGCTGATTATCGTTACAACAAGATGCATAGCAATTATTATTCATTAAGTTCGTACGGTCCTTACAAAACAGAATTTAAAGACACTTCACTTAGTCAGTCCTCGTTCTATGCCTCATTGTTTTATCATGATGTAAAAGAAAAGCTGAATGTTGAATTAGGCGGAAGATTAAATGTACACTCCCGATATGGCAGCAATCAGACTTTTACTTTTAATCCTTCTTATAACATAAGTAAACAATTCAGGATTTTTGGAAGTGCAGCCACCGGTTTTAAAGCGCCAACTTTATATCAATTATATTCTGCTTATGGCAGGCAGGATTTAAAACCTGAACGGTCGACAACCTACGAAGCAGGCCTGCAGCATCAATCTCAAAAAATCAATAGTCGTTTAGTGTATTTTCACAGAGATATAAAAGATGGAATTGACTTCGATAACATCAATTATAAATATTACAACTATATCAGACAAACAGTAAACGGAGCAGAGTTTGAAACAAAAGTTGAACCCGTAAAGAACTTAACCATAACTGCAAACTACACTTATCTTAACCCTGAAGAGCAGTCACAAAGCCGTCTGACTTTTAAAGATACTGCTTACAGTTATTTGCTTAGAAGGCCGCAACATAACTTTAATATTACAGCGGGTTACCTGTTTAGTGATGGTTTATATATAAGTGCAGCAGGTAAATACGTTGGCAGCCGTTTTGATGTTGGTGGCTATGAAACAAACGATATTTTATTAGATCATTACGTGCTCTTAGGTGTATATATTGAGTATAATATTAAAAATCATGTGAAGCTTTTTGCCGATGCCCAAAACATCACCAATAAAAAATTTTTTGATGTAAGAGGCTATAATTCAATACCCTTTTTATTGAATGGCGGGATTACTTTTAATTAGTAATTTTTACTCTTCGAACGCTCACATCAAAAAAAAGCATGCCCTATAAATCTTTATTCAACTGGAGCGGTGGCAAAGACAGTTCACTTGCTTTATATCACACATTAAATGACAAACGTTATTCAGTTGAAAAACTTTTGACCAATGTAAATAATCAGCATCGCCGCATTTCAATGCATGGCGTCAGAGAAGAGTTATTAGAGCAGCAGGCAATTTCTATTGGTATTCCTTTACAAAAATTAGTTTTGTCAGATCAGCCATCCATGATTGAGTATGAAGAGCAAATGATGCAAACCATGAGACAATTGCAGAAAGAAAACTTTACCCATAGTATGTTTGGCGATATTTTTCTTGAAGATCTGAAAACATATCGTGAAACACAATTGGAGAAAGTGCAAATGTCAGCCGTATTTCCATTATGGAAAAGAGACACAACAGAACTTATTCATGAATTTATTGATCTTGGTTTCAAAACTATAGTCGTATGTGTAAAAGCAGAATTGCTTGATGAGAGTTTTGCCGGACGTATTATTGACAAAGATTTTCTTAAAGACCTGCCAAACAATTTGGATCCATGCGGCGAGAACGGCGAGTTTCACACCTTTGTTTTTGATGGACCTATTTTTAAAAAACCTGTATTATATAAAATAGGTGAAAAAGTATTTCGGGAATACAAAGCGCTTGTAAATGACAAGGACAAATGTTTTACCAGATCGCCCTTGCCATCCTCATCTATGGGCTTTTGGTTCTGTGATTTGTTGGCTAAATAAAACTTATCTTTTTAAAAGAGACTGTAAGAGGTTTTTATTTCAAATATCATAATATACAAAGCATAGACGTTCTTCATGCAGCTATGTTTTACTTTTACATTAAATTTTGTGGCTTATGAAATTTGATCTTCAACAATTTCTTACGGTAAGCTTTACTCTGTTTGCCGTAATAGATGCAATAGGCTCAATACCTTTGCTAATTTCTCTAAATTCAAAAATGGGCGGGATCAGAGAATTCAGAGCAACAGTGATTTCAGGTCTCTTCATGGTTGTATTCTTGTTTGTTGGCGAACCCTTTTTAAAATTGTTAGGTGTTACGGTACATTCTTTTGCAGTTGGAGGTTCTATAGTTATATTTTTATTAGGCCTGGAAATGGTATTAGGTCATGAAATATTTAAAAGTGAAAAAGATGCACGGGCAGGTACTGTTGTGCCTGTTGCATTTCCAATTATAGCTGGGTCAGGTACACTTACTACTATAATGTCTTTAAAAGCAAATTTTGAAGAAGTAAACATTTTACTTGGTATTTTAATTAACCTGGTATTAGTCTATCTGGTATTAAAATCTCTGCGTTTTTTAGAAAAAGCGCTCGGTGAAGCAGGGCTGATAGCAGTAAGAAAATTTTTTGGGGTAATATTGTTAGCCATTGCAGTAAAGATATTCGGCAGCAATATAGCCGGGTTTGGCAAGTAACTGTTACTTTTGCATCCTTCAATAATGGCCTCGTAGTACAATGGATAATATAAGAGTTTCCGAAGCTCCAGATACAGGTTCGATTCCTGTCGAGGCCACAATTGTTCTCTTTAATTTATTGACAGCGATTTATTTATAAAATGTTATTATTTCTGGGGTAGTATTTCTTCTTGCAAATGCCTGAATCGGTGGCAATTGTACCGGCAGAAAAAAAACCATTATATGTATAGAGATATTTGGATTAATTGTCATTCTTCAATCTGTTCTATTAGTTTTTTTAACCAAGACAATTTTAAGATTGGTTCCGGATCTGGTTTTAAAGTAGGAAATTATCTTGTAACAAATAATCATGTGTTTACGGCTCCCGGTTCTGCTAATGTTGAGTTGAGCTTTGTAAATATCGATGGTCATACTACAAAGGCTTTCAAAATTATTACCTATCCTGACTTTCAAGCAAGATTAGAAAGTGGTTTACCTGAGAATAGCTGGGATTTTGCAATACTAAGACTAAATGATTCTGAGTTCAACAGTATTCCGTCTTTGACGTTAGCAGACAGTAATACGTTAGCTATTGGACAAAGAGTTGCAATTTTGGGTTTTCAATTTGAACAAACAAACCTATCAATTAAACAAGGCATATTGTCTTCAAAGTATGTTAGATCAAGTGTTAAATATCTTCAGATAGACGCTAGTGTTAATTCTGGTAATTCAGGTGGACCTTTAATAAATGCTGATAATAATCGTGTTGTAGGAATGGTAACCAGAAAACACACGGGTCTTACACAAGCTTTTGATGACCTAATTCGTAGCTTTGATGATAACATTGCAGCTTTACAACCTGCCAAAGGGCTAATGACGATAAGCGGCTTTGATCACGTGGAAGCTTTAATAGCTACTCAACATCAGATGAAAGGAGCGTCTCGTGAATTACACCGATCCTCCAATGTTGGAATAGGTTTCGCTTATGAGCTCGAACACGTAAAGGATTTCTTCGACCATTTATAATGCAATGTAATAATAACATAATGTGTTAAAGCAAAAATTCTTATTACAATACTCTTATATCACTTATATTAGTTTAAAACTTTAATCTCCTGGCATCTGTTTAAAACAGTTTCTGCATGTTATAAGATTGCCTCTATTCATCCCGCACCTGTCAGTATCTTTGCAACTTTATGACAAAAATCGAATTACCAGCAATTGAAAATGATGTGGCAGAAGAACAAATTGAGGTGTTTGGTGCACGGGTTCACAATTTGAAAAATATAGATATTTCAATTCCTAAGAATAAACTGGTAGTCATTACCGGTGTAAGCGGAAGCGGTAAATCATCCCTTGCTTTTGATACAATATATAACGAGGGTCAACGGCGTTACATGGAAAGTTTTAGCGCCTATGCAAGACAATTTATCGGAGACATGGAAAGGCCCGATGTTGACAAAATAACTGGTCTTAGTCCGGTCATTTCTATTGAGCAGAAAACCACTAATAAAAATCCCCGGTCAACTGTTGGTACTATAACAGAGGTGTATGATTTTCTCCGTTTGCTGTTTGCCCGCATTGGCGAAGCATACAGTTATAACACAGGTAAAAAAATGGTGAAATGGAGTGAAGAAGAAATTGTTGAAAACATATTTACTAAACTTAAAGGTAAAAAAATATCGCTACTTGCACCGCTTATACGTGGACGTAAAGGACACTATCGTGAGTTGTTTGAAGATGTAAGAAAAAAAGGGTTTTTAAAAGTTAGGATTGACGGAGAAGTTAAGGATCTTAAAGAAAAAATGCAGGTAGACAGATATAAAATTCATGATATAGAATTAGTGATTGACAGGCTGCAGGCAACTGATGAAATGAAGGTAAGGCTAAGTCAAAGTGTTCAAAAAACGTTGCAGCTAGGTAAAAACCTTATGTTTCTGCTTATAAATGATGAAGATCAGGTAGTTCAGTACAGTAAACAATTAATGTGCGAAGATACAGGTTTGAGCTATGAAGAACCTTCCCCTAATGCATTCTCTTTTAACTCACCTTATGGCGCTTGCCCCACTTGTAAAGGCCTAGGAAGTGTGTACCAGGTAAGCATGGAAGCTGTTATTCCCGATTGGAATAAGAGTATTAAAGAAGGAGCTATTGCACCTTTAGGTGAAGAAAGGGAGGCTTACATATACAAGCAGATTGTACAGTTGGGGAAGCAACATAAATTCAGTGTTGACAAACCATTAAAAGACCTTCCGGAAAAGGCGATGAACATCATACTGTATGGTAAAGAAGAATCTGCAGGAGATGTTGACATTTCAGGAGATTATGAAGCACTGCCTGGAAATATGTACACAACGGAGTATGAGGGCATCATTAATATGCTCAAGCGTTGGTTTGCAGGCAGCAGCAGCGAGTCACTGAGAGATTGGGTAGAAAAATTTATGATCCTGAAAAATTGCCCTGCATGTGAAGGAGCAAGGCTTAAAAAAGAAAGTCTATGGTTTAAAATTGATGAAAAGAATATTGCAGAATTGAGCGGGCAGGATTTAGATAAATTATTAGTTTGGTTTTCTAATATAGAGGAAAGACTAAGCAAAAAACAAAATATCATTGCAAAAGATATTTTAAAAGAAATAAGAGAGCGTCTTGGCTTCCTGCTTGATGTAGGTCTTACCTATCTTACTTTAAACCGTCCCTCAAAATCATTAAGCGGAGGTGAAAGTCAGCGCATAAGATTAGCAACTCAGATTGGGTCGCAATTGCAAGGCATTACCTACATTTTAGATGAACCAAGCATTGGCTTGCATCAAAGAGATAATCAGCAATTGATTGCAGCATTAAAAAACTTAAGAGACATTGGTAACAGTATACTGGTTGTTGAGCACGATAAAGACATCATGCTTGCTTCCGACCATTTAATTGATATTGGTCCGAAAGCAGGTAAACATGGAGGTCAGATTGTAGCACAGGGAAAACCGGCTTTTGTTTTAGCATCAGGTTCTCCAACCTCTGCTTATTTAAGCGGAGAAAAGAGTATTGAAGTTCCTAAAGAAAGAAGGGCGGGCAATGGTAAAGCTCTTGAGTTAAAAGGTGTAAAAGGAAATAATCTCAAAGGTGTAAGTGTTAGGTTTCCTTTGAGTAAATTTATTTGTGTGACAGGCGTTAGTGGCAGCGGCAAAAGCACGTTGATAACTGAAACACTTTATCCTATTTTATCAAAGCATGCTTACAACAGTAAGATGACTCCTATGGAGTATAAAACGATAAATGGATTAGAGTTTATTGATAAAGTAATAGAGATAGATCAAAGTCCGATAGGAAGAACTCCAAGAAGTAATCCTGCCACTTATTGCGGCTTCTTTACAGAAATCAGAACTTTATTTTCTTCTATACCTGAAGCAAAAATTCGTGGTTATGCTGCCGGGCGTTTTTCTTTCAACGTCAGAGGCGGAAGATGTGATGTTTGTGAAGGCGGAGGTATGCGTGTTATTGAAATGAACTTTCTGCCAGATGTTTATGTCCCTTGCGAAAAGTGTAATGCAAAACGCTATAATCGTGAAACACTTGAAATTCGGTACAAAGGAAAATCTATAAGTGACGTATTGTATATGACGGTAGATGAAGCAGTAGATTTTTTTCAGAATGTGCCATTTTTATATAGAAAGATTAAGGTTCTGCAGGATGTAGGACTTGGCTACATAACGCTTGGTCAGTCAGCAGTAACCTTGAGTGGTGGCGAAGCTCAAAGAGTAAAACTTGCAACGGAGTTAGCAAAGAAAGACACAGGAAAAACGTTTTATATTCTTGATGAGCCAACCACAGGCTTACATTTTCAGGACATACAGCATCTGCTTGATGTATTAAACAAACTTGTAGACAGGGGAAACACAGTTTTGGTTATTGAGCATAATCTCGATGTGATAAAGGTGGCAGATCATATTATTGATCTCGGTCCTGAAGGCGGAGATGGGGGTGGTAAGATATTATTTGAAGGAACACCAGAAAACTTAGTCAAAGTTAAAGCCAGCCATACTGGAAAGTATCTTGCATTAGAATTAAACCATAAATAAAGATTTTAATTTGATTACCAGGATTGGTTGTGATAAATCGTGATTGGCAGTACGTTCTTATTTTTGTGCCTAATAAGGCACTACTTCGTTTAATTACTAAATGATTAAGAGAAATCCCTTGTGCTCCTTGCTGCCTTGGTGTCATAGTGGTTCAAAAAATCTTAATCGTTTGCAATCACTTAGTTTTTATTCTCACATCATAAACAAAGTCTTGAACATCAAAAATTTTAAATTTAGAACTTTCAATATGCAATGGATTTAGTAAAAAATTGAATTCATCTGCTAGCACTGCAGAAGGGATTCTAATTATGGGAAACTGAGCTTTTTTTAAAAGTCGCGTTCCAAAATCCCTTGTAGATGCTGGTGCAGGTGCAACTCTCCAGTCTCCTGGAAGCTCTGCTACTGTTAATTCTAAAATATTTGTTTCAGGTATATCAATAGTACTGATGCTTAAGGCTCGTGGAATATCATCAATATTTATGTTCACTGTGTACTCTAAAACCGCTAGTGCCCGGCTTTCTGAAGTGTAAACACAAGGAGTTAATTTATGATTCCATCGTCCGCCAGTTAAACGTGCTCCTTCCCCGGTTAAATCATCTGCATACTTTGTTCTTCCTATTCGATAAACAATCATAGGAGATACTTATGAATAAACACCATAATCAATTCTTCCAATCAGGCTTTTAACTTCATCCCTTCCATATTGATTGTCTAATAAATCATAAGGAGACAGTCCTCCAAGAGACTGGTTAGAACGAAATATCCAATTATTAAAACGGCCTTCATCTTCAAACACTTCATAACCGTATGAATATATATCTGCAACGCCTACAATTTTTTCACTTATGCGAATGTCAAACTTATCATTTCCTTTTTTATTAATAAGTGTAGCCCTTGCCACCGAAAGCACCTTAGACAACTGGTTATAATCAAGGCCGGCCTTCTCTTTCAGGTTTTCAAGATCTTTTTTTGATATGCCTTTTCTTATCATTCCTATTTTTTCATATGAAGTCATTTGGCTTTCAGGTTTATCTGCAGACTCTTTTAGAACTCTCCGGTTTTGCATAACGTTGTTTATATGTGTTTTGTACTGCATAATTGCTTCCGGTTCTTCAACTGTTTGTGCAAAGTTATTTTTTTCTTCAGGTATTTCGTATAGCGTATCTTTAGAAGCCTGAAAGTTTTTATCTGGTTGCTTTTTAATATTTTCTGATTTTATCTCTTTTTGTAGCTTATCTGGATATTTTTCTTTCATGGTATAAATTTTTACTATTAACAGTACAAATTTATACAAAGTTTTGGAGTTTTTATACATTTTTAAAATTTATTTAAACATTTTCTATCTAAGCTTCTACGATATTCGTTTCTTGCTGATACCGCGTTATTAAAGATTTGCAGTTGGTGAAAAGAGTAAAAGGTTACAACATGCTTTACCAAACGGTCTTAATTAACAATGATAAATTCAAATAATAGTAGAAAACAAAATGAACGTATCGAAAAGTAAATATTAATTTACTTTCCAATTAATATTCAAATGACTATTGATTACCTGATTATTGGCCAGGGTCTTTCCGGTACTTTTTTAAGTTATTACTTATTGAAAGCAGGAAAAAAAATAGTGGTTATTGATAAGAACAAACCTTTTACTGCAAGTAAAGTGGCAAGTGGTCTTATCAATCCGGTTACAGGAAGGCGAGTTGTAAGAACATGGAGAATTGAAGAATTACTCCCTTTTGCATTAAAAGCTTATACAGAATTGGGAAATGAATTTGGAAAAACCCTGATAAAAGAATGCAGTGTGCTTGACTTTCATCCAGGTATACAAATGAAGGAAGCCTTTGAAAAACGTTTGATTGAAGAACAGGATTACCTGTATATGCCTTCAAATTTTAAATGGAAAGACTTCTTTAATTATCACTTCGATATTGGTGAGATTAGTCCTTGCCTGCTTGTAGATATCAATTTTATGCTCGAGCATTGGAGAGATAAACTAAAATCAGAAAACAGTTTAATTGATGAAGAATTTTTCTGGAAGGATTGTATTGTGAATGACGATTATATCACTTATAAAAACATTACAGCTAAAAAAATTATTTGCTGTGATGGTGTTTCAGGTATTGACAATCCTTTTTTCAAAAACCTGCCTTATGCGCCTAATAAAGGAGAAGCTATTATTGCAAGGATACCGGACCTTCCGTCAAATCATATATACAAGCAAGGAATAAGCATAGTTCCATGGAAAGACAATCTTTTCTGGATTGGTTCTTCATACGAATGGAACTTTACTGATACACAACCCGCTTCCGCATATAAAGAAAAAGTAACGAACCTGCTTAAATACTGGTTAAAAGTGCCTTTTGAAATAGTGGATCATATAGCCTCTGTAAGACCTGCAAATATGGAAAGAAGACCTTTTGTCGGCCTGCATCCAAAATTCAGTGCAGCAGGAATATTAAATGGCCTGGGAACAAAGGGATGTTCTCTGGCTCCCTTCTTTGCAAAACAATTTGCTGATCATTTAGTGGAAGGCAAACCAATATATGCTGATGCAGATGTAAAGCGTTTTGAAAAAATACTTGCCAGAATAATTAATTAAAAGTTCTATTCTTATTTTTGAGATGAAACAAGTTATGAAATGAGTCAGCACGAAGAGATGTATTCGATCCCTGCAAAATATAGAAAAACAGAGAATCTGCATATTGTTTTTTGGTTATTAAAAGACCTTAGCTGGGCTATGCTGTGGAAACCATTAGGGTTAGTTATGATTATTCCGACTATATCTGCTGCTTTACTTATTACTTACCAGACAAGGCATATTAAAAGTGAATTGCTTCATAACCTTGCTGTTGATTTCTGGATTATTGCCAATGCTTATTGGATGCTTACTGAATTCTATTCGCGCAATGACACGCTCAGATATTATACTATTATACCTTTTTCAATCGGTCTTATAATTATTTCTTATTACTATTTTGTTGTAAAGCCGGTAGAAAAAAGCCAGGCGATAGCTGTTGATTTATAAAGACAAGATACATAACGATAAAGAAAACCCTCGCTGTCACGAATCTTTCATCCTTAATTATTGTCATTAAAATGGAACAGAACAATGGCGCAAAAAATTACCTACCGTTTTAACAGCTTATCTAATTTCCAGCATAAATGTTTTATTACATTTGTTGTTATTATTTCTAAAACAGTTTTTAATGCTTGCGTACAAACACGTTACTGATTTTGTTTTTGTCTTTACTTTCTTTTATGGATAAAGTCCAGTATTCTTCTTCCGTTAATCCTTTGTTGATTTCTTCTGACAGCCGGGTTTAGGTTTGATAAAGTGAATGTGTCAACTATACGCTAATTCTCTATTTAAAGATTAAATGCGTTTGCCCGGGAGAAAGCTATACTACTTACGCAAGTTATTGAAGTAACGGAGGTATGTACTGTTGCAAAGCTCCTCCGCTGTAATTTTCGTAACGCCTGCAAAAAGAAACAACTTTTTCTTTCAATTTCTCATCTGAAAGTTAGAATATTAAATTATATTTACATTGATTACTTTAGAGAGAAATTACTTCACCTATAATAATCTTTTAAGTAATCTTCAGTATAATTTCAGCTACAGTTCTACCCGTTTTAAGTATTAATTCTAAAAATTTGAAAAAAAATTATTAACTGATGAATATGAAGAATTCTTACCCTTATTTATTTAAACAACCTCTGTCAGGCTTTATTTTTAAGTTCTGTTGTCCCCCATTAATTTTGGTTATTCTTCATCTGCAGGTTTTATCTCAAGATTTTACTACTATTCTGTGGGGCACCGCAGCTAGTCAGAGATATCCTGTAAGTGAAGCGCAGGGCAGAGTAGTCAATGGAAAGCTTTATTCTTTCGGAGGTTTTGATAGCCAAAAATCAACCTTTACGCCAACTAAGCGTGCTTATGTTTATGATCCCGTCGCTAATATCTGGTCTGCTATTGCCGATCTTCCATTTACCCCTAACGGTACAAATTTTGGGGGAGTAACGCATGCCGGTGTTACTACTGATGGTACTGATATTTATCTTGCCGGAGGTTATACATCAAGCACCAGCGGAACAGGCCAAATCTTTGGGACAAAGCAGGTTTGGAAATATATTATTTCTCAAAATGTCTATACCAAAATGCCTGACTTGCCTATTAGTATTGCAGCAGGGCAGTTAGAGTATCTTGATGGGAAATTGCATTATATAGGCGGCACTAATTCGTCACGAACTCTTGATCTTGGTAACCATTATGTACTCGATTTGAATAATTTATCAGGAGGATGGGCAACTCTTGCACCCTTACCAAATCCCCGCCACCACGCAGGATCGGCAGTGTATGGAGGTAAAATATATTTTATAGGAGGACAACATGGGCATGATGATAAACTGGTGACACAAAAGGATGTGCATGTTTATAATTCATCAAACAACACCTGGACAAAAGTGGCAGACTTACCGGTTCCTACAGGAGCTAATGGCCGGGGACATATTTCATCCGGCGTAACAGTTATGGGAGATCGTATCTTAGTACTTGGCGGGGAAATCGTGCATAAAACCAGTATCAACATGGTTTCTGCTTACTCTCCGGCTGCCAATTCGTGGGTAAATCTCACTCCCTTACCACAAAATCGTTTCTCTGGCGTCGCCGGAGTTATGAATAGCATTATCTATTATACCGGTGGCTCAAGAACGAGTACTACTTATAAAGGAATCCCCGGAAGCCAGAGTACAGTATTGTCCCCCCTGGCAGATGCTTTCGTTCGTAACGGAAGCTATGCCGCAACAAATTATGGCAGCGACACTTCCTTAGTGGTAAAAGGTTCTACAGCCAGTGGCTATAGACGCAGATCTTTCCTGAAATTTTCCCTAAGCAATATAAGTAATATATCTTCTGCTAAG
>JAABUS010004488.1_pt1 | contig 20002 bp, 22 predicted proteins | sample 5560161 | NCBI WGS metagenome assembly JAABUS01 (sample SAMN10711885, study PRJNA513376) | rock metagenome | isolation source: Antarctica rocks | place: Antarctica: Victoria Land, Trio Nunatak nord | collected 2016-01-04 | reverse complement strand
GTGGGGGGGAAGGTGCTGCATATGCGGGTTTATAGGCTGGTGACGAGGAGGAGTGGGCAGAGGGTGCCGAGGGTGGAGGTGGAGGAGATTGGGCCGCGGTGTGATTTTAGGATTGGGAGGGTGAGGGTGGTGGAGGAGGGGATGTGGAAGGAGGCGATGAGGAGGGGGAGGGGGGTGGAGGCGAGGGCGAGGAAGAATGTCGAGACGGATGTGGTGGGGGATAAAGTTGGGAGGATACATTTGGGGAGGCAGGATTTGGGGGAGTTGCAGACAAGGAAGATGAAGGGGCTGAAGAGGGCAAGGGATCATGATGTGGAGGAGGAGGAGGATGGAGGTGTACAGATCAACGGGGATGTGGCGTCGGTCAGTGAGGGAGAGGGAGAGGCAGAGAAGAGGCAGAGAATTGCGTAGTGGCTCCGGCTCGGCGACGTTGTTCTCCTGTCATCTAGCGAGGCGATCTCGGCGTTGAAAATCCATAGACAATTTGCATGCTGCTAAGAGACACTTTCAGAACTGGTACTTCTTCCTTTATTTCTTCAGCTCGAATGGAAAGTTGATGCAAACCAGGAGCTCTGACATCTCAACTGAGTCCCCTAGGTGGCCAGAGGTAATGCCCTCGGAGGAATTGCAAGGTGTCGTCTGAAAATTTGGTTGGGGGAGTTTCATAGGAGTCAAGCATGAGAACATCCTTTCAATGAAAATCTTATGACCATTTGCACAACAAGTCCCATGCACGCTATCGCTCATCTATCGTATAGAATCATAAATACATATAGGCTAGCTGCCCGGCAATCTCATCTCAGAATGCTTGATTAGCTCAAATGCCGCTTGGCTCGACCGAAAGCATTGGCCTGGAGACTGAAATTGTCCACACGATCATGTGCTCGCAATTTGGGCCTGAGCTTCTGGTGCCGCCATTCCTCCTTTGCCCTTTGCGGCCACTGCATACTGGCCAAAGAAGTCAGGGTCTGACTCGAGTTCTTCCTTAACCTACGCTCAAAGTCAGCATGTTGGAAGCTTTGCGAAAGAAGGCACACTCACGATATCTAATCCTCCGACCAGGTCCCCACCGCACCAGAGCTGCGGAAATGTAGGCCAGTCCGCCCACCGCTTCAGCCCTTGCCTCACATCCTCGTCCGCTAAGATATTGAAGAAGCCATATCGCACACCCTTCTCCCTCAAGATGCTAACCAGCGTCCTTGAGAAACCGCATTGTGGCGTACTCGGCGTCCCCTTCATGAACAGCATTACCGGCGCAGCCTTCACCAGCTCTGCAATCCGCTGATCTAACTCCTCGGTTTGACCTTGTGTGGACGACATCTCTGGCGCCGTCGCAGGATCTGATGCACCAGGTGCGTACTTTGAGAGATCCGACGCGGGTTTCTGCTCGCTTCCGCCATTGGTGGTGTGGCCATTAATGCCTTCTTGTGCCCCTGCCTCTTCCTTTCTCGATGTTGTTTCTAGAGCTGGTGGCAGGCCTAGCTTTCCTGTGTTCCCGCCCTTGCCGGCGTGCTTCTCCACGGCCTCTCTGACTTTCGTGGCATCGCTGCCGCTAACTGTTTCGAGGACTTTGCCGTCTCGTTGAAGCACCAGGTAAGGCACAGCAGTGACGTCAAATGACTCGGAGATGTCGGGAAGGGCTTCGGCGTCGATGCTGAGGAAGGAGATAGTTGGGGGCTGCTGAGGTGGGTATGACGAGGCGAGGGTGCGTAGAATCAGAGTCTGCTGAGCGCAGGGGGCGACCCAAGGTGTATGAAAAGATAGAACGATGAGAGCGGTTGGGGGATTTGAAGAGATGAGGGAGTCGTAGTCAGATTGTGTTTTAACGTCGTTTAGGGCGGACATGATTGTTACGCGGAAGGGGTTGTCGAAAAGCGATGGCGCTTCGAAGGGTTGCAAGACAGGTTGATGCCCACGAATAGCGCAGATTCCCCCCAGATACTTATGAAGGTTTCTTCTGAGGTCTAGCTGGAGACCAATGACAAATGCAAATGAAATCGGGTCGGGGATTCTGGTATGTATTCCCATGATAGAGGCAAAAAAAAGCATCAATGGGTGCTCTATAAGATGACGCAATCCCGTTCCGCTCACTTGGCGGCGCGGGGCGGAAAACCATGGTACACCGTACCTTGTCCACGATTATTTCTGCATGGCCGTGAGTAGCTCAAGAGCGCTTCTTCGTCATATAATTCATGGATGTGGAATGACATTGCGAGTTGCGCTTGTCGAATACATTCTAGGTAACGGCTACAACATCTTCATATACCCATCCTGGGGGTTGGATTTTTGGCACTGTTAGGAATTTTACTCAGGCGCTCAGCTCTGCTGGAGGCAACACGAACAACGTCAAGAGAATCGCTGAAAGCACTGGAGCACGGCACAGATCGAAATTTGCACGATTTACACGGAGGCACTCCTACCGACTCAGGTCCAGGGGCAATGCGTCATTGAGTCTTTCCAAATAAATAAAGCGTCGAAGTGCATCTTCGAAGAATGAAAAGCGCCACAGCGCCACATTGATACTCATATACCTCATTCACTAACCTGAATGCACGGCTGAGCGTATGTAGACGAATGGAAGGGAAAGCCTTGGATTCCCATAGATTCACGTCAGCTGATATTGCAAGCACATCAATATCAGCCCATCGTATTGGAGCACCTTTTGCTTCTGAATCAGCATATCAAGTAACAGATTTCAACCACCTGGAACCAGAAGGCCAGCTCAAATGCTTGGTAGCATGCAAGTTTCGGTCAAGTGATATATATCTAGCTGCTGTTTGTAACACAGCATCTAAGAGTCAAGGGGCAATGTATTGTCCAAACCCATGGACAAACTATCGGAATTCTGGGGGAGGAGCAACGAGCGTTTGGAACACCTGCATCCTTCGTTTTCAAACGAAGTTCTAGCGTAGAGTATTTTCCTGGATTTTCGATGAATGCATCCATTGACTGCCAAGCTGAATCTGCAGAGACAGTGAATCCCTGACTTGCTTTTCGTAAATCTTTGGAGACGAGAGAAGAAGGATTGCCTGAAAGGCTGTTTCGGTCCGTCATTCCCAAGTCGGACGTATCCTATGCAACGGGATGAGGCAGTGCTCGTTTGCGTGGCAACCCCCCTAATTATCCTGAGAGGTTGCTATTTCTGAATTCTCTAATTATATGATCAACATTCGTCAACGCTTTGCCTCTTTGACCATGGCCATGGGCTGGTGAGTTCAGTACTCATAACCTCGTGAAGTCATGCCATGAGCCCAATAAGTGCTCGCTTTTATAATGAGCCGCTAACACAAAGTCCTGCGGATGCGCGGCATATCCAGACATCCCGAAGTGATTGGTGGTAGATAAGTTATATACAAACAGAGAGTCATATACTCAATCCATTAGCTGGGAGCGCACTTGCTGCCGGAACGTATCATCGTCGATATAAGTCCCCCTCAGCCATCTTTCACCGCCGCTGAAGGCCCGTCGCGCATGAAGGACCCTCCAATTATCGAAGATCACACAAGTGCCTTCTTGCATGATAGTCTCGAACACGGCTTCCTTGCGTTCGAATTCTTGCTTCAGTAGCCTTGCTCCCCTGATCCAATAGTCCGATGCTGGTACGCGATCTTCCCTCAAGGCTGGCGGCATTGGCAATGGTGCCTGGAAAGGGGGACTCCAGCGAACAGCTTGCAAGGCGCTTTGAAACTTGGAAGGGTCCATCAGGTTTTCTGAGGACTTGGACCAGCTGCGCCCTTTCAACGCCTTGTTGATAACAATGGTTGGATGCGAATATTCCAGCCATTGATCGTTGTTCTTGTAATGGAACGGAAGCATGAATTGGGTCAATGCAAGCACGGATCGGCTTCGCTCACTCATCTGTGCATCGGAAGCCGGCTTGGGACTATCCATGTTGTTCATTACGAGGGTGGAGACCGCCGTAAAAGCATCACTGAAGAGACTTTCACCGCCCTGGCGACTCTGTTTGAGGAAATGGAGGATTTGAAGCCTGGGCGGCTCCTTGTAATAGAGCAGGTCCTACAAGTTTATAAGACTCCATAGGAAAAGCGGTAGGAGCAAGTTGACGAGATACACGTACTACCTCAATACAGAGCACAGAAGATACATGCTGTTTACCAGGCGGTATAAGAGAAACGATGGAATTCTACCACTCCTTGCAAATTTTGACAACGTTAGGGAGTGTCTTGGGTATATTCAAGAGATGAAGCTCATGCCACTGAATGGCGAGGTGCAGCTGTAGGTGGCCTGGTATTGGCTTGTCAAACGTCTCCTTGCACTCTACACCATGCCACGCGCAGAGATGGGGATTTTGACATGCAACACCAAGAAAATGCGACTTACCATATGAAAACCTAAATTGGAAGATGTATCTGCAACATTCTTGGCTGAAGGCAGCGACCGAACGTCCCAAGTGGCACCATAGATAGTTCTCATCAACGGCCCAAAGCGATTGCCAATCGAAGCTACCGATCCGGAAATTGGAGGCACATCTGAGATGAAGACTATACCATATTTGTACAGCTGCCGGATAACATGACGGAGGGTCCTTCTATCAGCTATGTAATCGTCGTATTTGACTGTCATGTCGGATCTCCCGGCTTCCAGGCTTGCGGCATGCCATAAGATCTGGGGATTATTTTCGCAAATGCTTGCGTCGACAGCCTTTAGTGTATCCCGCCCTGAGAGAAATTCAGACGGAAAACAGCTACGGTGGTTCTCGAAGCCAGCAATATCATCATTCCACGAGACCAAGAATGAACCGTCGGCGTTGACATGAACATCCTTAGCCCTGATCTTGGTCGGGATGTCAGTGGTGTCAAATAGTTTTTGTGTCGTTGATGGGTCAATGCACCGAGTGCAAGGGCAAGAGTCTCTGAGCGTCAGACTATCAAATCCATGACTTTTACCGTTGTACTCGACCTTGAGCCACCTTAGCGAAGACTCCCGGAGACTCTCTTCCCTCGTTGGGAGCATCTCGGGCTTGCGGTGACCATGTTCGCCGGAACCAAGCACGAATGGCCGATGAATGCGAGACTGTGCTCGAAGCCTGGGCGAAAATTGAATCTTCGGACATCTCCAGATTTGGGGTGAGAAGACGGAGACGTTCAAAGTCGACGTTCGAATCGAGCCCACTCGTGGAACCGACTGTGGTCGACGTAGCATCGCTGCGCAAATTGCCCTGTCATCGCTAGAAAAAGCTACTAGGAGGCGGCGATATATGTAATTTCCTCGACTTCTAGGCCTCCGAAACCAGTCAAAACAAATGAGGAGTCGGAACGGTTCAAGGGATCTTTGATGAACTAGGGTTGCTTTGGGGTTCGAGGTGTGATACCGCGTCACTTGGGCTTTTTGTCCTGCAGAAGATATGCATCTCCCACAGTGCATATCAGCCGAGCTTTGGGCGTGCTGGATGGATGTCGGGTGGAGGAGAGTACCTCAAGGATGAGGTGCGCCCGAGTATTTTCCAATCAATGCAAACCTGGCTGACTATCAAGCACAGGGTTCGAGGGCACAAGTAGTGCTTGCGGGCAGTACCGCCGGCCTAGTATCGCGGTAGATACACATCTTTTTGGAAACGGAAGCAACATAACTGATGTCTACAGTTTTTGTATCGCCCCTCTCGACGTTCTGAAGATCCGTCTCCAATTGCAAAGCCATTCGCTCTCTGATCCGCTCTCTACACCTCACAAGCCTAAGCGTTTTGCACCGTCCACGATTTCCACGTTCAAAAATATTCTTCAGCATGAAGGCATCACAGTAAGAATGGCATGGGGCCCAGAACGCGGATCCAATTGAATGTTGTAGGCATTTTGGAAAGGAAATGTCTCCGCCGAGCTTCTCTATGTGACATACGGCGCCATTCAATTCACAACCTACACCACCTGCACCTCTCTCCTCCCACCTCTCCCTCCGTCTATCGCCGCCTTTGTAGCCGGGGCTACGGCCGGGGCAACCGCTACCGCGGCGACATACCCACTCGATCTTCTTCGCACACGTTTTGCAGCTCAGGGCTCCGACAAGGTCTACTCGTCTTTCGTAGGCAGCATCCGAGACATCGCTCGCAGCGAAGGCACTCGCGGTTTCTTTCTGGGCATTGGTGCAGGAGTAGGACAGGTGGTGCCGTACATGGGGTTCTTCTTCGCCGCTTATGAGTCGCTGCGTCCAGTCGTGGCACCACTCAATCTTCCTTTCGGTAGTGGTGATGCCACATCTGGCATGATGGCTTCGGTAATGGCCAAGACGGGAGTTTTTCCTCTAGATGTAATACGCAAGAGACTGCAAGTACAGGGACCGACGAGAACCAGGTTTGTGCCAGGCAAGGGATACAGAGCGGTGGCCGACTATGCTGGACTAGGTGTCTGGGGTACCGGTAAGACCATCATTCGAAGAGAAGGTTGGAAGGGGTTGTATAGAGGTCTTGCTGTGGGCCTGGTGAAAAGTGCGCCGGCTAGTGCGGTGACTATGTGGACGTACGAAAGGACCCTGAAGGTGATGAAGGAACGGCGGATCGCGGCTTGACGAGTGATACATTCACTTGTGGAGATTGCTGATGATGTCGAGATGGTCGTGCAGTGTTGCCGATTTTGTTGGTCACAAGGCAAATTGAACGAGCTCTAGCAGCATAGGGCTTCCTAAAGTAATGAAAGGGCACTCAGTTGATTTGATTTCAATATCGTCCCTTGCGGCAAAGCTTGAAACATATCATAACTCATGGATTTGGTGTGGACTGGCGATAATTCATTGAAACCTCGAGTTCGTTCGGGGATCGAAATGCCCCAAGAGCATCTGCAACCTCCTGACTGCAGGCTTGTCATCAAGGATGCTATCTTCAGCATCAGCCGTTTCCAATTCCTTTCGAGCTTGTTGCACAAGTGGCAGGAAATCTCCCCAAACCTCATCTTGATAACTGTCTAGAATGTCCAGCCAAGGTTTCAGGTCCGCAATGCAGGTCTGTCCTTCAGCACGGGGCATCGCATCAGCTACGGCGCTTGGATCATAGTTGGACAGCGCAAAGTTCGGTATAAGACCGAATTCATGATCGGCCAACCCAAGTCGCGGTTGGGCAGATTTCTTACATCTGGTACTCTGTAGATCCAAGTGTTCAAGCTTGCTTTGGTTTCCGGCAAGTCCGGGGTAATCAGCAGGCTCATCATCCGCCGTGAAACCGGGCTCGGAAAGTAGCGCCACGACGGCGGCGCCGTCGTGATGGCTTATATTCCCCAATGCATCCTGAGCGGGCCCAAAATTTCTCGCCTCAAGCGCCACGGCTCTTGGGAAAGGGCCATCTGGAAGCGAGGAAACTGTAACGCGGTTTCCAGGGCCTATACTTCTTCCTCCGGACGTTTGGTGTGACTCTTCATTCCAAGGGACCCTACCGTGATCCCTGAAGCCCTGCTGCCACTCCTCGAAAGACCCGTGGGAACCTTGATCATGTTTTGTCGGCCTGTATGGCGTTGGTGAGCGCTGCTTCTCTTTTTGTGCTGCGATAGGGGGAGCATCGAAACTCGATGAATCCTGGCCGGAAAGAAATGCATCAAAGTTTAATGAAGCAGGATCCCAGGTGTGGTCTTCATGCGGACGGGGGTCTGAGCGAAAGCGTTCCTCTGTTGCCTCGTAGAAAATTGGCTTCGAACTGCTATCTGCGGTTGAAGGGCGCGAGCTTGATGACTCTAAAGTGGAAAATGACATGGCGGACCCTTCAGAGCTCGACGAAGACTGTCCCTTCTGTGTGCTTGCGGCAAAAGACGCCAGTGCACGCGTCGCACCACCTGCACTGGGACGGAAGAGAGCATCTCGAGCTAACGCCGAGGCAGACTTGCTGACCCGTTCGGTGATCGATTCCGAGGCATCGTCCCTTGGTTCTGCTGGCAGACGAGCACGTTTTCCGTGCTCATCGCCGTGATGTTCGCCCTGATCATCCATGATTCCCCCTCTCAAACCAGCCCTCCGCGTCCCCCAATGATGCACGTACAGGATATTTCGCAATGCAGCAAGTGTCTATATTGGCCTTCCTGTATCTCCTCCACAGAAAGCCCTCATTGAGACTTCTAATAAACAATAAGTGAGAAAATCTGCCAGCAGCTTATGTGCGCCAGGTGCGCGCCGCACCCTTAAGAACCAAGCTGAACGCCTACTGTTTTGAGAGACAGCGTAGAGCAAATGTCACAAGACGAGACTGGACGACAAGTGGCTACAGAAGCCCACAAAGTGATGAGATCGGGTGCGCTCTTCTGGAAGTTAGCTTAGAGGCACGAGACTTGCACAATACCTGGTGGACAGACACAGATCGTAACGGAGGATATATAAGGTTTTCAAGTAATATGTGAAGAGGCGGATAATCAGTAAGATCAGCAAGATCGTGCTGATGCGGTCTCTGGAGGTCCTAAAAGAGGGCCAAAGGAACAGGATCGAAGAGCTATGTACTCTAGCTAATAGGGTTGCTGTAATCGATGTAATCGAGAAGCCTGCCGTTGAGATGTCGTTAGGATTGAATTTCTGCAGCGCATAGTGGCCAGAGTAAAATTATGCGAGGAGACGAAGAACTACGTTATCTAAAGCCTGACTTGCATTAATGCACAAGTGAAGAAGCAAGAGTGTGCATGGGTGCAGGTGAAGTTGGCGTGATTGGAATTCTAAATTACTGGATCGTTTTCTGCACCTTGACGAATTTCAGGGTCCAGGACGACCTTACGTTAGGTTATGTCACGAATGACCTTCATCATGCACTAAAGTACCGCGATCCTTGACTGCAGTCTACAACATCCGCTCAATTGACACCCATCTCCTACTCGCCTACTCTGGCTTCGCAGTTAAAGTAGACTCGTTCTACAGCCTTGCTCTGCAACTATTTTGCAGTTCGGAGCGCTTGGGAGCTGTCACCTTCAGCTTCCACGAGGCGGCGATTCTATCGGCAATAGCTACTTCCTCGACAACAACCAAATCTGGCTTGTCACGGATCGGAATCTGCTAGCATTTAGCTGTTTCGGTTGATGCAGCGACAAGAGTGTCCTCATTCTGTCAAGTCGACAAACAGGAAGCAGAAAAACTACAGTGCAGAAAGGCACGCGCTGCCTAGTCAAAAAGGCTGTTGAGAGATACAGCAGAATATGGTGACAGCGGAGGAGTCTCCTGCTCCGACATGGAAATTCACACAGTAAGTGGTTTGAATAACAGACCTGTCCGAAACACCCACCATTCATCATAGCACACACCACACAACACACCACGCTTCCAGCTGGCTATTGTGTTCCACTCTTACAACCACAAGAGATGGAGGACCTTGACGTCGAGGAGGCATGGCTTGCCGACTATGGACATTGGCTAAAACCTGGTATTAGATGCTTCGGTGATAAGGGGGATGTCGAAGATATAACCGAAGGTCAGCGCACGTTGATTTGGGGAGGCCCTACCTTGCTGACAGTGTTGTCGGATAGCGGACATTATCTCGACGGTCGAGTTCGATCATACTGGCAATTATCTAGCGACGGGCGATAAAGGAGGTCGAGTGGTCCTTTTCGAGAGGAACGAGACTGTGAGTGCCGTAACCCACCACCCCGGACCAGGGCTTCTCAGCAGGAATAGTCTCAGGCTGGATCTAACTGTCAGTAGAAAAAGACATGCGAGTATAAATTCCATACCGAGTTTCAATCTCACGAACCCGAATTCGACTACCTGAAATCTCTGGAGATAGAAGAAAAAATCAATAAGATCAAGTGGTGCCGGAGGCAGAACGCATCTCATTATCTCCTTTCCACGAACGACAAGACTATCAAGCTATGGAAGGTGTTCGAGAAGTCGTTAAAAGTGGTGGCCGAGAACAATCTCTCCCATGATCTCACCCCCGGTGGAGCCCTTGGTGGCGGCGGTGGACCCCCTCGACCTAATCCAAACCTCTCCTTTACGAACGCTGCTTCTCTAAAATTACCCCGCATGACACATCATGATACCGTTGTTGCTGCCGTACCTCGCCGAACCTACGCAAATGCCCATGCCTACCACATTAACAGCATATCGGTCAACAGTGATGGGGAAACCTTCATCAGTAGTGACGATCTGCGAATAAATCTCTGGAATCTCAACATACAGGATCAGAGTTTCAACATTGTTGATATTAAACCGGCCAACATGGAGGAGCTGACAGAGGTTATCACGGCTGCCGAATTCCATCCACAAAGCTGCAATTGGTTCATGTACGCAAGTTCAAAGGGTACGATTAAGCTTGCAGATATGCGAGAAAGTGCCCTTTGCGATCAGCACGCGAAACGTAGGTCGTCAGATTGAAGGACAGTAGAGGTTTAGCTGATTTCCCGCGCAGAATTCGAACAGGAGGAAGACCCATCCTCCAGATCCTTCTTCTCTGAAATCATATCTTCCATATCCGATGTCCGGTTTTCCAACGATGGCAGATACATACTTTCCCGCGATTACCTCACGGTCAAGATATGGGACGTCAATATGGAGCGCACACCTGTCAAGACCATTCCCATCCATGAGCACCTACGACCTCGGCTGTGCGATACTTACGAGAATGACAGCATTTTTGACAAATTCGAGGTCGTCTTCTCAGGAGATGCTAAGAACGTGATGACTGGAAGCTATAACAACAACTTCATGATCTACCCGTCCGATCCCGAAAAGGAAATGGAAGTTGTCCTTCAAGCCGACAAATCAGCCTTCAAGGCGAAGAAGGTTGGTGTCCCTACGCCTATCAACTCCGCCACAAGCCCCACAAATGGACCGGCAAACAAGAAGGGCGGTTCAAGAGCAGGGAGTCCAGCTGCAGGAGCTACTGGACAGGGAGGTAGAATGAGGAAGGAGACCGACGCGGACCAAATAGACTTCAACAAAAAGATTCTGCATATGAGCTGGCATCCATTCGAAGACAGCATAGCGATTGCGGCGACGAACAATGTAAGTCACTTGCACTCTAGCCATCTCGGACCGTCAAGCAAGGCTAATACACTCTTTTCTAGCTTTTCGTGTTCTCGGCATTGTAAGCATAGGTTCCATACAGTCGGAGTTTCACAGGGATACTGCGGAACAAAGTCTGGAGATGTCTCATATGTTATGGGCGGCGGCCGACGTCCTCTTAATAGAGCGTTCAGCTGAAGTTCGCGCAATAGGCACGAACCACCCCAGGAATGAGAACAGAGATATATGCTGAGACGAAGGGTGGGAGAGTATCTGAGATACGAACGGCGAACGACTTGGCAGCTCATATGTCGCTCGCGATCAAAGCTCCTGGCGGCAAGCATGAGGCGCTTCCATATGGCGGTGTTCAGGGCGGCAGCTGGGTAGAGAGAGGCATATCGTAGATCAAGCACCCATTTTGGTTTCAATGCAAGTAGTCCATACATCATGACATCCTGGGGTTTGCTCCGTACGAAGCTCTACATTCTATTTACCCGTACATCGTAATTGTTGACCCCTGAGAGGAGCTTATCGGCGCCTTGCGTAGCCCTAGCGGGAGATCTTCAGGAACGCTGCAAGCCTGCCGTTGGCTTTGCTGGTAGAGATACGAGTACAAAGTATTTTACATCATCGCAAAGGCTGTGGGCGCGTGCGATGTCTCATCAATTGTCGTGCCTTCAGCTTTTCTTTCCTCGCTGACTATCTACCGACATCGATGCTCTGACATAAAGATGTGGATGCTGCAGCTGCAGCTTCGCAACTTCCAAATCTGGGTACTGTTCACTTCGTTGTCTTCTCAACCATGGCTGACAGTCATAGATTCGAGATGTCGAACACGCAAGCCGTTGACCGTCCCCGTCGACGCAATATTCCAGAATCGTCGTTGTCGTCAAGGCCCAAAGAACCCCCCCGAACGCGGGAAATAGATGCTGGCCCGCTGCTCGAGAAACAGAAGCCCAAGCTCCACGCGGATGGTCATCTCACGCCTACAAAAGCAGTGGGCATTGTAGGAGCTATGCTACACTCAAATCTGCCGCCGGTGCTGAGCTGGGGAATGATTGCTGCCTTGATCTTTGGGGGATGCTGCTCGAATGTGGGCGTTCCGGCTTGTATGCTTGCATCGTATAAGGAAGCTGACGTGGCGTATCCCAGGTCTTCGCCCTGGAAACAATTGTGAAGTGAGTCCCTGAAGCTTGCAATGCTTCCTCACTTGCACTAATTGTGGGTACTAGGGAAGAACCTGATAGCGGTATACCTTCTCGTCCGACCTCCCAATCCTACCTCGTTGCTGAGATTCTCTAGGCACTTTGATCACCTTCAGCCAGTTCCTCATCGCTGCTCTGATCTCCTGGCCGAGCCAATTCTCCACCTCCCACCCGCCATTCTTTCTGAAACCGCGTGCTATACCATTAACAAGATGGTTTCCGTACATTGCGCTATTCTTCGCTGTCAACATCCTGAATAACTACGCTTTCGGATACAATATCTCCGTGCCAGTGCACATCATCCTCCGCAGTGGCGGAAGCGTCATGACTATGCTCGTTGGGTACATCTGGGGAACTCGATATACGCGAGTACAGGTTTCCAGCGTCATTATGCTTACCATTGGCGTTGTACTTGCTGCAATGGCGGATGCTCAGTCAAAGGTACATCACACCACGCACCTTTCACCCTTATAGAACGGCCCAACTAACCATCAACACGCAGGGCAAAACCTCCACCTCCTCATCCACCCCCCTCGGCGGCCTCCTCATCCTCGCCTTCGCCCAACTCCTCTCCGCGATAATGGGTCTCTACGTGCAAATCACCTACGCAGCCTACGGCTCCCACTGGCACGAAAACCTCTTCTACTCACACTTCCTCTCCCTCCCGCTCTTCCTCCCCTTCCTCCCCTCCCTAAAGCGCCAATTCCAACAACTCCTCTCCTCGCCCCCCCTCCAGCTCTCACCCCACTCAAACATCCCACTCCCCTCATTCCTCACTTCCCGAACCTCCAAGATCAGCACCATCACCATCCCCACACACATCGCCACCCTCGCCCTCAACGCGCTGACACAGTACGTCTGCATCCGCGGCGTGAATTCGCTGGCGGCGCATACATCAGCGCTGGGCGTAACGATAGTGCTGAATCTGAGGAAGCTGGTGAGTCTGTTTATTAGCATCTCGTTGTTTGGGAATCGGCTGCCGCCGGGGGTGGTGCTAGGGGCGGCGATTGTGTTTGGGAGTGCGGGGATGTGGGCGTGGGATGGGCAGAGGAGAGGGCGGAAGGCGGTCGGTCAGGGAGGGAAGGCAACGGAGGCGGGGGAAGCGAATGGACAGAAGAAGGGTTGAGGGGGGCGGTTTGGGAGATGGGGGGATAGGGAGTTGTATACATGGTAGAAAAGTTTTATGGGAAGTCATTGACTCCGGTGCGATTGAGTTAGTCCTAGCCTGATCATTTTTGCAAAGCCATAGATGACTTGGGGAATGACCTATCATATGACAGCCCATGGAAGCGTCAAGTTGTCAAGCCTTCAAGTCATTGGATCGTCATAACGTCAAGTCGCCAAGTCGTCAAACCAGCGAACCATCAATGCACATCTCGATTTTCATGTGCGTTGTGCTGAACATTGCGACCCTCAGCGTTCCCCCTTATTAGATGCAATAACCTCGGAACAGGAAGCCAGTGACGCACAGGTACACACCTATCGCAAACGACATCTATGCATCTGGACCCATCCACCGTCGGGGTGGGCCACTTGAACAACGAGTAGAGCTAGGATATACACATGCAACTGCCAGACCCTTGGGGCTCTCAACAGACAGTCTTTGAAACAAGCGGAGACGACGACCACCACCCAGGAAGCTCGCTGAAACCAACCACCATATCCATCCATGGTCGATCCTACGAACCTATATCATACAGCCTCCACCACAAAATCCCCAATCACAAAACCTCCCCCACAATCCGACTCGCCTCCCGATAAGTCCCCAACAACCGCTCGCACTTCTCCCTCTCCTTCTTGATCCCATCGTCTTCATACAGCAGATCGCCAAAGAGATCCTCCTTGTACAGCTCGCTTACCAATCGGTTCTGCACCGCGTCCTTGCTGTAATTCACTAGGAGGTGCATGATCGCTTTGGGGACTGTGTCCGCGATGGTTTCACGTACGATGTTGAAGTAGCTGGAGATGAGGCGCCGGATGAGTTCTGTTTCGAGGGCCTCGCGCTCGGTGAGCTCGGGGACGTCGTTGTGGGGGAAGTCGGGTGGGGGGGCCTGGGTTGGGGTGGTTAGTCGATGAGATTTGAGTCGCAAGTGGTAGGGGAAAGGAGAAGCATACATATTGAAAATCATGGTCGTAGTCTCTATTGCCGTAATCGTCTGAAGCGTGCGATGGGGGTGGTAAAGGCGATGCTCGCTCCGCAATCCTGTTGTCGCCACGTCGTATGCTCTGGCTGAAACTGGGTTCGATGTGCGAGCTTACGTGGCGGTTGCCCATGGAGGAGGCGGAGGGGATGCCGCCGGCGGCGTTGGCGGTACCAGAGGAAGGTAGCCCACCTTCTTTGCCGAAGAAGTAGTTAAGGAACGAGTCGCGCGAGCTGCCTGGTGCAGTGCCGGCGAATCGCGGTGGCGAGGCTGATCTTATGCCGTTCATTGTTGAGGCTATAGCATGGCCGTTCTCGCCATGTCGGCCAACGGCTGGAGACATGCTTCGCTTTAAGTGATGCTGACCACGGATGGGAAGGATTTGGCTAGTCTTGATGTCTTCGGGCTCCTCGTCGTCCTCGGGCGTTTGGGTGCCGTTGACGCCAAGCTCTTTCATTCGTCGTCGTTCCCGTTTCTTTTTCTCTTCGGCCAGCACAGCTTTCTTTTCTTTTTCTTGCTTGTTTTGGATGACGGATGACATGGCGGCTGCGGCGCCGAGGAAGTTGGGATGATTGGTGTTGATATATGCGCGTTCAATGGAGTTGAGGGATTCGACGTAATTGGAAGTAGGACCTAATCGTTCTCGAAGAAGGTCTGAAACAACTTCAATGAGTTTACCCTGCAGCCGTGGGAAGCGGGAAAGTTCGTTGGAGCCACATGTGTGACAGATCTTGATGAGTTCCTCGTAGACAAGCTCGACGCAGCGCTGGCTAGGTACCTCGAGCATCTTGATTTGGGGTTTGACGAGGAGTTCGAATGCGAGCTCGGGAACGAAAAGGCTAGGCCGTGGACCTGTAGAATTGCGGATTGCGGTTCGGATATCAAGTACGGAAAGATTTTGGGCTGGGTCAACGGTTTCGAGGGAATTGCCAAAAACATCATTGAAGATGTAGTAGATGCGTGCACCACCGCAGAGCTCCTTGGTCGAGATTTCTGTTGATGTGCCATCTATGGATGAGATGAATGAGGAGGCGAAGCGTGTCATCAACTGTAGAATGAGAGAACCTCGATGCTCTTTCCCACTGAATTGCTCACTGCCGTAGCTGGCAAGCTCTTGCTGAGTCTGACCCATCAATGTGTTCAATCGCGCTTTGATGTCCGGCAATCGCTCCCGAATGTGCGTCATGAGTGTCGTGTTCAGACTCCTTGCAAGGTATTGTGTCCCGCATCGATTCGCCATATTTCGGTACGCAGGATGATGTCTGAAGAACTCGGCCTCCGACTTCAGCGCCTCTGCTAGTGACTTATTCCCTTGGATATCTTGCTGCGATCGATTTACCACACCAATAAAACCAAGCTTTAACGGGTATACGCGGCCAGAAAGTATGTCCAGCGCATTGGTCCCATGGTCCATAAGATCGATTTTTGTGAGGACTCCTATGGTGCGAAGGCCCCTAGGGTCTACATGCCGAGCTAGCTTCAAAGCTTCAGAATTGACGATGTCCACATTCGCAGGGGAAACTGCCAATATTATGCTGTTTGGCTTCGCGATGTACTCCGAAATGAGATTCCGCGTCTGCTTCTCGATATCCGTGGGCTGATCCCCTATCGGTACTTTCGTCAATCCGGGCAGATCGACCAGCGTCAAGCTTAGGACATGCGGCGAGTAGATCTTGAGATTTATCGGTTGCCTGTTGATGCCCTTGTTGCTACCTGCTATCCTGGCTGTCTCATTTTCGATTTCCCGCTTGACCTCCCCAAAGTCCCGGAACTTTTGGCCACCAAGGTGGTTGAACTCCGCCCACTCACCTTGCCCTGCCACGCTTGCCGCTGTATGCGGTACATGTACTTCGTCATTATCCGGCTTGTCTTCTCGTTCGCTGGGTATATTGATGAGCTGTAAGATCAGAGGTCGCCTTGTCACTATGCCACTTCCTCGAGGTAGAAAGTCCCGACCGACGATGTTCTCAAGGACTGATGACTTCCCGGAAGACTGTGAGCCCACCACGACCTGTACGATATCAGCTGAGGCTCGCAAGGTGAATAGCTTTCGATTCCGAACGCAAACGAGATGCGAGAGACGTACAATTTGCGGGAGATCCAGAGAGTCATTTCCAATGGTATTGAAGACCAAATCTTGTAACTTGTTCACAGTCCCGAGTAGATCTTCCCCAAGAGAAGCCATGCCGAGAACAAACAGGAAGACAATGCCTGCCCAGGCGAATCCAGGAAACTCTGAGTCCGCGTCACGCGGACTCTCCAGGTGCTTCGTGCCCTGCCGGATGCGACTATTTTCGACGCCTTCGCCTTCAACCCAACTATTGGTACACAGAACCGCCTTTCTGATAGACAGGCGTGGTAGTTCTCTGAAGCGTGTAACTCTGCACTGGCGTCATCTGGGGTGTTTATTTTGCTACTGGTTGACTTCCTTGCTCCGGCTCCCGACGCATGCTTGGCATTAAACCATAAGCGAGCCACAAGCGCACAGAGCGACATGCCAAGAAACTCAGTCTGAGTATCCGATGACTAAGCTGCCAATGGAAGTTCTCCACCTCAGTTCTCAGAGTGAAAATGCCAAGCCCCTGCGGGTTGGCATGCTGACTAAAGTCAGAAGTGCTTTTACGTCTAAGTCACTCTAAGCCCAAAACCCTTGATTACAAGCCCAAATTGCGTAATATTTGATAGAGTACGCAAAAGATGCATTCTTGGCACAAAATTAGAGTTTAGCGCATTATTAACATGTACTCTTGATGTTTTAAAAATAATCTTAATAGTCTTTGTCGCAAGAATTTCTCTTTTCAATATCACTTGCATAATACCGTTATAATACGTTAAAAGCTCTCTTTTCTTATTATTAACACAATGCGCTTGATTTTCTTATTTGTTTTTGCATATCTAGATTGTGTAATACATTTGTAAGCATATTTGAGAAAATCTCGACAGAGTTGAATCTGACGTTTAGACTGATCGCGCGGAACCGAATTTATCACGTGATCGTGCCAAGATTCGGGTTTCGGTTCCAACTATTGGAACCGACCCGAGAAAAACTACCATATATAGTATACTAGTATACTATACATAGTAACGTTTATTAATAGCTCGGTTTTCGGTTCCGACTTTTGAAATCGACCCGACCCGAACGGTCAGTCTACTGACGTTGTTGACGCACGTGTTCAAAATTTGATTGTTTTTGTCACTTTTTACATTTGAAGCTAGCACAATCGTACAATGTTGTCTCTTGTATATATAGTCTTCGCTCGACGCTAAATTTTACATTGAATTAGCGACAACGCTAAAAATATCAATCAAATTACGTTGTTGTAATATTGTCGTAATGCTTGTTTGTAAACTTTGTAAAAATGTTGATGTTCAAATCGAAATTGTATGTAGACGCACCGAAATAACGCGATTTGACCCAAAATACGGGGTTTTGGGCTCAGACGTGTCGCTGGAAGGCTGCTTGTCAGCCGTCAACCCGAAGGGGCTTGGCGCAGCACGTCAGAGAACTGAGGCAATCCATTTCAGTCATTGAAAAAGGCAAGGTCCAATATTATTATCTAAGTAACGATTTGCGTTCATTTTCCAATCAGAAAGTTGCAATGAGTCCGCGCCGGACCGGATGGGCTGAGCGAAGCCTCATTTCATTGTGTGTCCCCCGTTCTGGTAACCCCTGATGATGGCCGAGGGAAAAATTGGGACTCCCTAGATGAGAAAGGCTGAGGGCTCCCGGTAGAAGAGATTAACGGCTTGCCTGAGGGCCCAGATCTAAAGCCCCAGTCTCAGCCATATGAATTAAACATTATGGCAAACACAAAGGCCTGCCCTTAGGTGATGTACCTCCTGGTTACATTCACTGGCTTGTATGGAATCGAATACATTTCCGCTACAACGATCTTAAAGCAGCCCTCAATGAGCATTGCCAAGTGCAAGCTGCAAGAGCACGAGGGCTGTCGCCCACGACCCTGACTTCCAGTCGCACGCGCAGATTCTCACAAACCGAATTATAATGCCCAGATTTTGTTCCAAATTTGCAGGAAAATGGCTGTCCAAAAAAAGCATCCACGAGTAAATTGATCGACGAATCGACACCATCTGGCTGTATGCAAAAAAGCCCACAAGACACCCAAGATCCACGATTTTTCAATCGTAGAACCCAAGAGGCTCTATGGATCACCGTCAACGACGCTCTAAACTTCTTCGACGTTGATTCCCGTTTCTTGGATCTGGCCAGGATTATGCCCTTGTCCAAGGGTTCCCAGAAGTATTCATTATATTCGGTCTACGCCTGTGCCCAGCAATTCCATACCATGACCCACTTAACGACCGAGGAAGCTCTTACCAACTTTCTCAAGAAGAATGAATGCCAGCATCGGATATAATGGCACGAGTAGGCTTATGCTACTACCGTAGATACTGTTGTGGTAAGTGTCAGCGCCTGACTTACCAATTCATTCCGAATGAGTCCCAGAGTGGTTCTGGACTCGGGGCTTGATCATCCTTTCAGATTCGGTACCTCCTCCACTAAGGTCAGGCGGAAATTCGCCTAGTTCAGACCGAGTACAGACCAGAAGTTTCCGTCGATCGCATTCTCTTCTCGAACAAACACAGCTCACGGCCATTACTGCCTCTATGATTGATGCACCCAAGGCAAGCTTGCTGATATAAGCTCCAACCGCTATATTCGAGGCCAAAATATAGCGGGCGGAAAACAAGCAAGACATCACTCCTGCTATGGGCGCGCTTGCGGTACGACTGAACGTATCGATTACTGCCTCAATTGCAAAGTACGCCTCAAAGGCCAACCCAATCGAGCAAGACGAATCTGCAGCAGGCGGAGAGGTTTAATATCAGTAAGCAGGATCTGCTCAATGTCATCGGTCTGCGTGGGCAATTTGGCGGATTTAATGCTCTCATTGAAAGCTCCAACTTTGCTGGATTGATCTTGCCGGGACTAGGCAGGTTGGTTATTCACGAGCGACTGCATCAAAAGATTGCTGCCAATGCCGAAGTTCACGATGCAAGGAGATTGTTGGAAGGAGAGAGAAAGTTGAGTCCATGTCGAGGCGGCTCTTTTGTGGATAAATGGCAACTTCTCTTTGTAGCCATGTTGATAGCACCTACTCCTGTCCTTTGTTCGTCCGTCAAGGACCTATACCCGATGATCGAACGCATTACCCATATCCTACAAGACCAACGGCAATTTTGAGTCCCGAGCGGTCGTTGTATTTGCGTTCTCGGCGCAAAGCCCATACTAAACCGAATTGAGCAATGACGTTTCACGGCCTTTGCATTTTGCGGGGATACGCCAAACTCTCAATCTCTATACCAATTTCTCTTGACATTTCCCCCTGAATACTCAGCGTCAATTGACTTCCCACCCTCCCTCTCCAGCTTCCCAGGATGCACATTCCAGCCCTCGCCCTACTCTTCACGAGCTATACCACCCTGGCAGCCTCTGCTCCCTTCTGGGGCGTCTTCGAACAAAGTCCTCTCACAGATATCCTCACCCCCTCCAGCACCAGTATCAAAACCAAGTAAATGCATTTCTCCCTTTCGCCCTCCCCCCCCCTTCCCCCCTCTCCCCTTTCTCCAACATACCCCCCTCCAACGTCCTAACCCCCCCCCTCCCCCAAGACTCCTCCAAGCCTCCATCATCCCAGACGTCCTCCCCCCAACCTTCACCCCCACCCTCCGCCTCCACCTCCTCTACCCCTCCACCCACGACCGCGTCTCCCTCGGCAACAC
>JAABUS010004486.1_pt1 | contig 20007 bp, 17 predicted proteins | sample 5560161 | NCBI WGS metagenome assembly JAABUS01 (sample SAMN10711885, study PRJNA513376) | rock metagenome | isolation source: Antarctica rocks | place: Antarctica: Victoria Land, Trio Nunatak nord | collected 2016-01-04 | reverse complement strand
AGGCTGAGAAGACTCGTCAGGCGTACGGTCTGCTTCTCTAAAAAACTCATCTATCACTATTCCATCATGAAAACAGCCATCTATGAACGCAATATCAGATCATCATACATTTGAAAACACAACCCAATAAACAAGTGCAATACTAAGTCTTATATTAGAATTAAGGTTTAAATCTATAAAAGTAGATTGTCAGAAAAATCAATCTCACTTTACCGCACCCTTTTCATACTCCGATAAGCCAATCCTGTACTCACCAAAATCAAAACTGCACCCAGAAAAAACGGCGCACCGGGAAACAAAAATGGTGTTTTTGTACTGGTAAAATAAGCAAACAAACTGGTCATCATAACGGGTGCAAAAATGGTGGTGGCACTCATTAAACTAGTTAAGGCACCCTGCAATTCGCCCTGCTCGTTCGGCGGCACAAAGCCTGCCATGATACTTTGCAATGCCGGGCCGGCAATGCCGCCCAGCGAATAGGGGATAATAAACACAAACATTTGCCAGCCGCTAACGGCAAACGCAAACAGGAACAAGCCGATGCTGTAAAGGATAAAACCAATGTACAGGCTTTTTTCGGTCCCGAATTTTGGAATGGTCCAGCGGATGACACCGGCTTGTACAATGGCCGTCATCAAACCTACAAAACCTAACGAATAACCTACGGTAGCTTCGTTCCACTTAAATTTTTCCATGCCGTAATAGCTCCAGGTGCTTTGCATGCCGTTGTTGGCGGTGTAAAGCAGGATGAGGGAGATGACCAACCCGCTGATGGCCGGGTATTTTTTAAGTTGCAGCAAAGCTCCAACCGGATTGGCCCGTTTGAGTATAAAAGGCCGGCGGTTTTCGGGAGCAAGAGATTCTGGCAGCACGAAGAAACCGTAGAGGGCGTTCAGTAAACTCAAACCGGCAGCGGCCATAAACGGAACGCGCGAACCATATTGGCCAAGCAAACCGCCTAAAACCGGGCCGATAATAAAACCTATGCCAAAAGCAGTGCCCATTAAACCAAAGTTTTGTGCCCGTTTTTCGGGTGTGCTGATATCGGCAATATAAGCCGAAGCCGTAGTGAAACTAGCTCCGGTAATCCCGGCGATCATCCGCCCCACAAACAACCAGGCAATGCTGGGCGCAAAAGCCAGGAAGATATAATCCATCCCGAAACCCAGAAGCGAAAACAGCAGTACCGGCCTTCTGCCAAAACGGTCGCTCAAGTTGCCCAGCACCGGCGCAAATAGAAACTGCATGATGGCGTAAGCAAAAGTAAGCCAGCCGCCAATGGCCGAAGCCTGGCTCAGGTTGCCGTGAATCAGTTCGGTGATGAGTTTGGGCAGCACCGGGATGATGATGCCAAAACCGGTTACATCGATCAACAGCGTTATAAAAATAAACCCGAGTGCTGCTTTGCGCGGAGAAGCCATAAGGAATAGAAGTTTAGGTGGAAAATATACCAGCAGATAAAAACCTCAACAGTGATTATGCTGCTAATATAACAGAAGAAAAACAACAATTTTAACTGGCTAAAAGAAGTACGTTAACTATTTCTGCGTTGTTTTTCCAATATTCCGGCTATTTCTGATTATGGGCAACAATATCTTTTTAAACCAAAAAAAGGTACAGTTGCCTGTACCCTTTCACAAATAAAGTTTTATTAAAAACTTAGAGCCGGTTTATATTTCTGCTAAAGAATTTATATGCTTCTTTTATGCCTGTAAATCTTGTATTGTTTACCATGTGCAGAGAGATAAAGTACAAAGACTTAATGATTTTTAGGTGGTAAAAGAAGCATCGGAAATTTTGGATAAAGTTTAAACAGGCGCTTAAATTACAATGCCCATTTTTTTGGCAATATCACCAAACATATCAGGATCAATCCCGTCAGCTCCGGGAGCACTTAATTGCGGTTCTTCATCCAAATCAGGAGGCGTAAAACCTTGCGGAGCACCGAATACGACTTCCAGTTCCTGACCATCTTCCGGGTGCGGACCGTTCCAAATCAATCCTGCCTGCTGAAAATCGTTCTGGCTGTAGGTATAGAGTTTTAAATGCGAATTGCTGGATTCCCATTTCCGTGTTTCCGGGAACGCTTTGTTGCTTAGCTCTGGTGTTGGCACTAATTTAGTTACTGCTACACCTGTTAGATGTTCTAAAGCACGCGCATAAGCAACAACATGCAAGCCACCCCTTACCAACAAATAACCTATCATTTCCCTGGCACAAGGATCGGTCACCATCTCATAAGCCTTCATTTTATTAGCTCTTGCACCACATTCTAAAAAGAAATTGTGCAGCAGGTCTAATTTTAAATTGCCGCTGTTGAACACGTTCTGGCCTGTCCAAAAATTTCCCATAGAATCAACCGGCAAAGCAGTTTGTGCAGTAGAAAAGAAATGGTAAGTATTGCGCGCATCCACAACGTCCTTCAATGGCCCCGGTTTTGGGTCGTGGCCTCTTTTAGTAGAGCCGGTCAGCAATAAATTAATTGCATAAGAAACAGCTTCAATATGGCTGTATTCTTCTCCTGCAATGCTGGCGATCACATCATAATAAGGTCTTAAACGTTTTCTTCCCCTAAAGTTGAACGACTGGAAAGTATAATTCATCAAGGTTGACATTTCTCCAAATTTTCCACCAAGCAATTCTTGAATGGCTGCTGCATCATTAGGTGATGGGTTATTTGGAATTGGCAATTCCACAGCAATCTTGTCCGTTTTTAAAATCATAAAATTATTTTTTAAATTTTGATTAATAGTTACAGCAATAACCTTTTGACGTAATTAAAGTTTCTGATGATGACATTATTAACAATTATATAACCCGGAATCAGATTAGAAGGATTAACATTTGCTTCAATCAGGCAATCCCTTTAAAAATCAATTGGTTTTATGCCGATAAAAACAGCATCAGTCTTCCTTGTACAATTCCCCCGCTTTGATGGCCGAAGTTTTAATGCCTTTGATCATGGCCGAGCTAAAACCATTGTGTTCCATTTCGTTCAAACCGGCTATGGTGCAGCCTTTGGGCGAAGTAACCTTGTCGATTTCCTGTTCCGGATGGGAAGCCAGTTGCAGCAACAGATCGGCAGCGCCTTTGGCCGTTTGCGCAGCCATTTTTAAAGCATCGTGCGCATGGAAACCAATCTCAGTCCCACCTTGCGATGCTGCCCGGATCGACCTTAAAAAGAAAGCAATACCACAGGCGCACAAAGCGGTGGCAGAAGTCATCAGTTCTTCATTGATTTCGATACTTGCCCCAACCGTATCAAACATCGATTTCACTACGTTCAGGTTTTCTGCGGAAGCATTGTCTGTAGCTATGCAAGTCATGGACTGGCCGATAGCAATGGCGGTATTTGGCATGGCGCGGACTACTTGTACATCCGCTTCCAATTGTTTGCGGACAGCAGCACAACTCACACCGGAAATCACCGAAATAAACAGTTGCTTGGATACATGGATACTTGGTTTGATTTCTTCCAGCAGCTTGTTCAATTGTTGCGGCAACACGGCAATGATCACAATATCAGCTTCTTTTACCGCATTAAAATTGTGGTTGGAAGTTTTGAACCCGGCATCTAATTGTGGTTGCAAAGCAGCCAGGTTCCGGCGTGTTAAAGTGATTTGTGCCGGTTTGCAAATTTCTGCTTTTACCAATCCTTTTGCCAGCGACAATCCGATGTTGCCGCTTCCAAGTATAGTTATTTTTTTGTCGATCATTTTTTTTCAGTTGTAAGTCCTAAGTTGTGTGTTGTGTGTTTTCAGTTGTGGATTTTAGATGATGAATTATAGGTCGGGAGTTGCAAGTTGTGCATTAAAAACTGACAACAGGCAACTCACAACTGTCAACTTTTAAGTTTTGTTCCGAAAATATTTCCCTTGTTTAAACAATGCAATTCATCAGCCTGGCCGATAATGACTTCTTTTACACCGCTTTTTATCGCGGCAAAAGCATTGTCCAATTTGGGCAACATGCCTTCGGAAACTATTTTTTCCAATTTCAAAGTTTCGTAGCGTTCCGGGTCAATCTCGCGGATCAGCGAACCTTCGTCATCGATATCCTGCAAAACACCTTTTTTCTCGAAACAGTAAATCAGCGTGGTTTCGTAGATTTTTGCCAAAGCAACCGCCAAAGCAGCCGCGATGGTATCGGCATTGGTATTTAACAACTGGCCTTCGCCATCATGTGTCAACGCACAAAAAACAGGTGTAAAAGAAGCATCCAAAAGTTTAGAGATACTTTCCGCCTGAACTGAACCTTCGTCCAGGTCTCCCACAAAACCGTAATCAATTGTTTTTACGGGCCGTATTTTTGCGCGGATAAAATTTCCGTCGGCACCGGTTAAACCAATAGCATTGTTGTGGTAACGCTGCAACTGCGCCACCATGTTTTTGTTGATCAGCCCGGCATAAACCATCGTTACCACACGCAAAGTTTCAATATCGGTAATGCGGCGGCCATCCACTAATTTAGCTTCAATACCAAGCGAAGAAGAAATTTGCGTGGCCACTTTTCCACCGCCGTGCACCAGCACTTTCAAGCCTTTCAACGCAGCAAAGTCCTTTAGAAATTGGTGCAGGCTGGCAGAATTATCGATAACGTTGCCGCCAATTTTGATCACGTAGAGCTTCATGCTTCTTTTATCAGGTAAATTATTTGCTGCCGAAAATAAGCAATGATTTGTTGGGAGGCAGGGGGAATTATCAGGAATTGCATACCTGCAGGACGATACTGTTTTTATCGGCCTAAAACCCGAACCCAAATTTTAAATTTATTAGGGCAAAAGCAGGAAAATGATAACTTTGCAGTCCGAAAAACTCGGAGAGATGTCAGAGTGGTCGAATGAGCCAGCTTGGAAAGCTGGTGTACTGGCAACGGTACCGAGGGTTCGAATCCCTCTTTCTCCGCATCTTACAAAAGCTAAATAATTTCGCCCGGATTATTTAGCTTTTTTTTTTAAACAGGATTTGAATTTTCAGATTTGGTTTTATAGTAATTCTACAATTGTATCTTTGAAAAATAGAAAATGACTAAGTTTGGATCAAATTTAAACTTGGACACCCTGTCGCTTTCATGAAAAAAATCTTGTCCCTGCTGCTTGCACTGATTATAAATGCTGCTGTTTTTGCTCAAAACAAGCCTTTCAATATTACCGATTACGGTGCTGTTGCCGATGCAAAAACCCTAAATACAACAGCCCTCCAAAAAGCGGTAGATGCTTGCAACCGCAACGGCGGCGGTATGGTTTATGTCCCCGCCGGTACTTTTATCACCGGTACTTTTCATTTAAAAAGCAATGTCAACCTATTTTTGGAAAACGGGGCGGTATTAAAAGGAAGCCCAAAACTTGCCGATTATGACCATTTTACACAGCCGGTTTATGGTTTGACTTATTTTGGGATGCTTTATACCGTAAACGCCGAAAACGTTTCGATTACCGGCCAAGGCACCATTGACGGCAACAATTCAGTTTTTCATGATTTTGACCATGCTAAAAAAATAGATTCCGGCACAACTCGTTTTACCCGGCAAAAAAACAATTACCGGAAAGTGGACAGCGGGATCGGCGACGGGCCTGTTGTCCCCAATAAAGACCGGCCGCACCAAATGGTGATTTTTTCCAATTGCAAAAATGTACAGGTACGCAATGTTTCTTTGTTGAACTCCCCTTTTTGGACGATGCACTTTGCCGATTGCGATGATGTGCTGGTTTCAGGCATCCGTTTATGGAGCGGTTTGCTGATCCCTAATGCAGACGGCATCGATGTAACCAGCAGCAGCAACGTGATCATTACCGACTGCGATATCCGTTCCGGAGACGATGCGCTGGCCATTGTTGGTTATGATCATCATTTTGAAATACCCGGTTTCAGCGGCAAAAAGCATGTGTCGGAGAATATTATCATTTCGAATTGCAACCTGCAGTCGTATTCCAGCGGCATCCGAATTGGTTTCCTGGATCAGAATACTGTTAGAAATGTGCATGTGAACAATGTGAACATCACCAATTCTACGCGCGGTATCGGGATTTTTTTGCGGGATGAAGGCTCACTGGAAAACATCACTTTTTCCAACATGTATATTGAAACCAAGCTGCGGACGGGAGATTGGTGGGGAAACGGGGAACCGATCCATATTTCTGCTATCCGCGGAAAAGAAAACGTAAAGTTAGGCAAAATCAAGAACCTAAAATTCAATAACATTATTTGCAAAGGCGAGAACGGGATGCTGGTTTACGGAACGGATGAAAGCGTGATCGAAGACATTTCTTTCAATGGGATCACGTTTGAATTAGCAGATAGCAAACTGAATGAAGTGGCAGGCGGGAATATTGATCTGAGAGGTGTTATGGGTGAGAAAAACCAGATTTTTAAACGCGATATTCCTGGTTTGCTGATCGAGAACGCAAAAAATATTAGCATAAACGATTTCAAATTAACCTGGACCAAGACCAGGATGCCTTTTTACAGCCACGGAATTGAAGCCGAAAACTTTAACAATTTGCGGATCCGTAATTTTGACGGCGGCCCTTCTCCTGCCAATAAACAGGCTGCCAAGATATTTTTGGGTAAAGGAACAAGTTTTGTTACCGATGATAATAAAGGCGTAGTTCGGCAAAAATAATTTTCAAACCAATGCTTCTTTTATCGGTATAAAATCAAGGTTTAAATTAAAATTTATAGTGATAAAAGAAGCATTGCATATTTTGGGAAAAATAATAAAATCAGTCTGAAAATCCGGCAATCGCTTCTTCGATTAGCAAACAGCAATCTTCCATTTCCGTAGTCGTGATCACCAGCGGCGGAGAAAAACGAATGGTATGGCCGTGGGTAGGTTTGGCCAGCAAGCCATTGTTTTTCAGTTTGATACAAATATCCCAGGCCGTAAAAGTTTTTTCGGTGGAAATGTCTATTGCGTTAAGCAATCCTTTTCCGCGCACGGCTTTGATCGTTTCCGGATATTTTTCCATCAGATTCTGCATCCTTGCCCGGAAAACCAATCCCTGGTCAAAGGAATTTTCTGCAAGATATTCGTCTTCAATTACTTGTAAAGCAGCAATCGTTACAGCCGCAGCCAGCGGATTGCCACCAAAAGTAGAACCGTGTTCTCCCGGGCGGAAGCAAAGCATAATTTCATCATTGGCCAAAACAGCGGAAACCGGCAAAACGCCGCCGGCCATCGCTTTGCCAATGATTAGGATATCTGCCTGAACAGCATCATAATCGCTTGCCAAAAGCTTCCCTGTCCGGCCAATTCCGGTTTGGATTTCGTCTGCAAGCAACAGTACATTGTACTCTTCGCACAGCTTTTTGACTGCCGTGAGATAACCTTTATCCGGAACAATTACGCCGGCTTCCCCTTGGATCGGCTCTACCAAAAAAGCACAAATATTCGGGTCTTTTTCAAATGCTTCTTTTAGTGCCTCTAAATCATTATAAGAAACCAACGTGAAACCCGGCAGGTAAGGCCCGAACCCATTTCTGGATTCCGGACTGTCGGAAAAAGAAATGATACCGGTAGTGCGGCCATGAAAATTACCTGTGGCAGCCGCAATAATTGCTTTGTTGGTTTCAATCCCTTTATGCTGATAAGCCCATTTTCGAGCCAGTTTGATGGCTGTTTCTACGGCTTCGGCACCGGAATTCATAAAAAGTGCTTTGTCATAACGGAACAAATTGCAAACATATTCTTCCGCTTTGCCCAACTGATCGTTGTAAAAAGCACGGGAAGTAAGCGTAAGCTGCTGCGCCTGGCTAATCAGTGCTTCAATGATCCGCGGATGGCAATGCCCTTGGTTTACAGCACTGTAAGCAGACAGAAAATCGTAATAACGCTTGCCCTGCGTATCCCACATAAAAATACCCGAACCGCGCGTTAAAACAACCGGCAGCGGATGATAATTATGCGCACCGTAACGTTCTTCGGTATCTATGTATTGCTGGGTTTTGGTGATCGTAAGCATTTGCAAAAAGCGAAATGGTGTTAATTGAAACACATAGATAATCAATTAATTCTTAAATTCTGCTTTGTTAATTGGAAAATATGATAATTACAATGCTTCTTTTATCGGGTAAAAATTGGCATTGGTTTTTTATATTTCAGATAGTCAACGAAGAACTTATCGCTGAAACGGAAGTTTAAATGGAAAAACAGATATCCTTAATAAGTAATACAAAAAGATTTTTACTTAGTAAAAATAGTACACTGTTAAAATTACAATCCTGTTTCTTAAGATTAAAAGTTCATGAGCGAATAGCTGTACTTTTGTTTCAGCATAAAAACAAAAAACAACAACGGGTTGAACGCAAATTATCAATCGAAAAACAACAAAAATGGAATTAGGGATCAGCACATTTGGAGAAGTAGCACCGGACAGCGGGGCCGGAAAAGCTGTAAACGCGCACCAACGGGTGCAGGAATTGCTGGAAGAAGTAAAATTGGCGGATGCAGTTGGGCTGGATGTTTATTCCTTTGGCGAGCATCATCGTCCGGATTTTGTGGTTTCGGCACCCGAAATCATGATGTCGGCGGCGGCGGCAATTACCAAAAATATCAAATTGTCCAGCTCTGTCATTGTGCTGAGTTCTGCCGATCCGATACGCGTGTTTCAAAATCTGGCCACCATAGACCTGATATCCAACGGCCGGGCAGAAATGATAGCCGGACGTGGTTCTTTTACCGAATCATTTCCCTTGTTCGGCTATAACCTGAATGATTACGACGAGCTTTTCTCCGAAAAATTAGACTTGTTGATGAAGATAAACCAGCAGGAAGTGATCTCTTGGAAAGGAAAATTCCGTGCGCCTTTATCTAATCAAGGCATTTATCCGCGGCCTTTGCAGCCTGCCATTCCGATCTGGCTGGCTGTTGGCGGCACGCCTTCTTCGGCAGTCAGGGCTGGCAAATTGAACTTGCCGCTGGCCATTGCGATCTTGGGCAGCCCGCCGCAGCAGTTTATACCTTTTGTAAACCTGTACCGGGAATCGGCACAAAAAGCCGGGCATGATGTCAGCAAATTACAGTTGGCCATCAGCTCGCAGTTTTATATTGCTGAAGATTCTAAACAAGCGGCAGACGAGTTTTATCCGTCATATGAAAAACTGATGAACCGCGTGGGAAGAGACCGAGGCTGGTCGCCGATGAGCAAAGCGCAGTTTGAATACCTGCGGAACGACGGGCCGCTGGTGGTTGGCAATGTCCAATTAGCCATCGACAAAATTATGCAGCAATATGAAATGTTCCACAACACGCGTTTCCTGGCGCAATTGGTAACCGGTGACACGCCGCATTACAAGGTATTGGAAGCCATTGAGTTGTTTGGAACGAAGGTAGCGCCGGTGATCCGAAAAGAATTAGGCTTAGAAAAACCAGCGGCAGTTGATGCAGTTTAAGTTTTTATACCGAAATATGAATGTTGGATGATGACTGATAGATGTGTGGATGCAAAGTCATTTATCTTTTATCCCAAGGATGAGAAAATACAAAATGTTTAAGTTTGGATAAGATAAGGGATGCTTCTTTTAGCACTGCTTTTTCGGTAAAAACAATCATCAAATGAACCCCAAAAAACTATCAGATATTTCTTTTTCTGTACTCGATCTGGCATCGGTAGCAGAAGGCCGCACGCCGGCAGATACTTTCCACAATAGCCTCGACCTGGCCAAACAGGCAGAAGCTACGGGCTACACGCGCTACTGGTTTGCCGAACATCACAACATGGTAAGCGTGGCCAGTTCTGCGCCGCCCATCCTGATCGGATATATCGCAGGCAACACCACTTCCATCCGCGTTGGTTCCGGCGGGATCATGCTGCCGAACCATGCACCGCTGATCGTGGCCGAACAATTTGGCACCTTGGCTTCTCTGTATCCCGGCAGGATTGATCTGGGCTTGGGCCGTGCGCCGGGTTCTGATCAAATTACGGCAATGGCCATCCGGGGAGAAAACATGAACGCCTCTTATCATTTTCCGCAGGATGTAGAAAGCTTGCAAATGTTTTTTTCTGATGAAAATGTAAACGGCCAGGTCCGGGCGAACCCTGGCGAAGGCCTAGACATCCCGATCTGGATTTTAGGTTCCAGCACTGATAGCGCAACGCTGGCTGCAAAAATGGGTTTGCCTTATGCTTTCGCCAGTCATTTTGCACCAACTATGTTCTTGAAAGCCATTGCTTTGTATCGCCAGAATTTTCAGCCATCCGAACATTTACAGGAGCCTTACGTGATGGCTTGCGTTAATGTGGTTGCTGCAGATACCGATGCCGAAGCGGAATATCTCGCTACTTCTTTAAAGCAATTTTTTATGGGTGTAATTACCGGCCGTAGAAAATTGTTGCAGCCGCCGGTAGAAAACATGGACAAAATTTGGAATATTTACGAAAAAGAAGCCGTAAACCAAATGCTGGGTTACGCTTTTATCGGAGGGCCGGAAAAGATCAAACAGGAAATGGAGAAATTTTTGGCCACAACCCAGGTTGACGAAGTGATGGTAACGTCCCATATTTTTGACCATCAGGCAAGGCTGCATTCTTACGATATTTTTGCAGATGCTTTGAAATCAGAAAACGCAGTTTTATATTGAAGGTCATTATTGTTGCTGATGCTTCTTTTATCGGCAAAAAATAAGGATGAAGCCTGTACAACCGATGTACAGGCTTCTTTTTTTATCCGAAATTATTTAAAACCCAATAATGGGTGCGGCCGATAAAACTCTTCCGGTTGGTTGATTTTTTCCTCAACAGGTTTCAACCAACTTCGCTGTTCCGGCTTTTATAAATCTCAAAAAACAAGGGCTTTTTGATTCTGATCCCGGACCGTGAGGCATGGGAAACAATCCCGGCAAACGGATTCCTCAATATTCCCCAATCCACAGTTTTTCTCAATTTTTTAGTTTAAAAAAAATCAAGCCTGGAAATGTATTTCAAAATTCCTTCCAACCGATACCGGCAACCTGTTCTTCTTCTGCAGAAAAAAATATTGGTTTTGTGAAATAATTTATCGGCAAAAAGATTGCCCGCAGCTAATTTTCTCCTCTCGGGAAATAAAAGTAAGCAGCCCGGCTTTTATCAACCCCAATTTTTACCCGATAAAAGAAGCATCGGTCCTGCTTTCCGGCGATAGTTTTCCGGCTGGCATTTTTATTGGCTGTTCCTTATCAAATCCTTGAAAAATTAAAATTTTAGAAATAGGCACCATGAAAAAATTACTACTGTTCGGTTTCGCTGCATTGACTCTGGCAAGTTGCAAAAAAGATAAAAACCAAGACATGCAATCTTCTGCAACGGTATCTACAGGAACTTATGCTTCCTTAAATATCAAAACCAGCGGGCAGGTAGTGAAAATGGCTGTTGCTTCCAATATTTTAAACATGGTTTACAATGAAGATGTAACGCTGGTCCTGGATTCTGCAAGCCTGGCAAAAGATTGGGAAGTACATTTGAAAGAAGATTTTACCGGCACGCAATTGGCCAACTACGATTACCACTCTTTGACAAAATTAGGTGTAAACGCAACAAACTGGGTGGACGACAACCTGGACAACATTGTGTTGCACAGCAGCAAAGACACGCTGATCAACAATAAAATTTATGTGAAAAAAAGGATCACCCGTTCTTTTATCTACCAAAAATCCTTTAATTCTTCTGCCGATGCAACCGTTGTATTGAACCAATTGCTGAAACAAACCGACATCATCGCTTTCAGTTCTTACTTTGCACCGGCTGACCCGGAAGTTGCAGCCACGGTAAACACGGCAAAACTGACTTATGTAAAAATGTAATCAGGATAAAAACAAAAACCCATCGCTTCAACATAAAACCGGAGTATATATTAATTTTCCAAAATAGGTTTTAAATTTGAAATATTGGTTTACAAGATCTATTTGATATTAAACTAAAAAATTGCCTGTAAAAAAAGCAAAGCCGGTATCAAACCAACTTTGCTTTTATTATGTTGATGCTTTTTTTATGCCGGTAAACTTTCGAGTTCGTTCAAATCTTCCGGCGTTAGTTCTACTGAAATGGATTTCATATTTTCCTCCAAATGTTCTACGCTGGAAGTTCCCGGGATCAGTAAAATATTAGGCGAATGGTGCAGCAGCCAGCTCAAGGCAACTTGTTGTACGGTGGCATTTTTCTTTTGCGCCAATTGCTCAATTTTTTTCATGCCTTCTTCATTGCCGCCGTTTAGCGGAAACCAGGGGATAAATGCAATTTTGTTTTCGGCGCAATATTGCAGTTCCGCTTCCCATTTGCGGTTGTCAACGCTGTACATGTTTTGCACGGAAACAATCTCCACAATTTCCTGCGCTTTTTTGATGTTTTCTACCGTTACTTCTGATAGGCCGATGTGTTTGATCTTGCCTTCCTGCTGTGCTTTTTTCAGAAATTCCAGCGTGTCTTCAAAAGGGACATTCGGGTCGATGCGATGCAACTGGTAAAGCTCGATCTGCTCTAATTTCAGGCGTTTCAAACTTCCTTCCAATGCTCCGCGCAAATGATCTGGATGTGCATTGACAGGCCATTGGTCAGGTCCGGTGCGCGTCAGTCCGCCTTTTGTGGCAATCACCAATCCTTTAGCATAAGGAAATAAAGCTTCTGCAATCAGTTCTTCGGAAACATTTGGCCCGTAACTATCAGCCGTATCAATAAAATCAACACCAAGTTCTACTGCTTTTTTCAAAACACGAATAGCTTCCGCTTTGTCTTTTGGCGGTCCCCAAATGCCTTTTCCGGTGATGCGCATTGCGCCGTAACCCAACCTGCTGACGGTTAAATCGCCGCCGATGGTATAAGTTTTCTCAAAAGTTGTGTTCATGATCTTTGTATTTGTATGGAAGGTGGAACAAGTATTCGTCCGGCTTTGTTCTTCCTTGAATATCAAAATAGGGTAAAGATGATGGTAACTGAGTTTTTTTATTAACCAAAACCTTATTTATCCTTCTTAATAAAATAATTTGGCAATGGCCGGATGTCGGGATAGTATTTGACCCGTTTTGGGGTGAGCCAGTACAAAAGCATTACCCTGGAATACCGGAAATTGAAGGGCGATAAAATAAAGGAGATACCCAGGATGATGGAAATATACAGCCAGGGCGAATTAGAATTGCCCGTAAGCACATAAATAGCAACCACTGCTGCAACCATTTCTGCTACGTTCAGAGCATAACTGGCAAACATGGCCACATAAAAATAGCCGGGTTCCTGCTCAAATACAAAACCGCAGTAAGGGCAGCTTTTGTTCATTTTTTGCAATTGGAAACCATACATACTGGTAGAAAACATATCGCCTTTGCGGCAGCGGGGGCATTTGGCGTGCAGCATTGCAGATGCTTTGGAAACTTTTTCCATGTTGTTTCTTATTTAAAAATGCGGGGAAAACCAAACTGACCGGATGATCTTTAGTTGCAAAAATACCACATCTTAAACAAATCGAAGGGGATTAACAGACAATTCAATTTTTTATTTGTGAATGAGGTTGCAAGTCCGGTCCTTGTTTTATCGAACAAACAGGAATTAATTTGCTACTTTTTACCGGATAAAAGAAGCATTGGTATTTCCGGTTTTGTACAGCTTTGATCCGTTATTTTCAAATGCTGTTTTTATCGGGTTAAAATTTCCTATTTTGTACGTTATGGCAACAAATATACGGTTGAAGTTAAACGGAAGCTTGTGGGTAGAATCGGCAGAAGGCCCGGTGGTGGGGCCTGGAAGGGTAGAGCTTTTGGAACGGATACAGCAATGCGGTTCGATCAGGCAGGCGGCGATCCAGATGAACATGTCCTACCGGCAGGCCTGGCAGCTCATTGAGCACATGAACACCCATCTTGATAAGCCGGTCGTGATTTCGCACCGCGGGGGAAAAGGGGGCGGCAAGGCAGAGGTGACAGAAAAAGGGCAGAAAGTGATCGAACAGTTCCACTTGTTTTATGGAAAGTTTCAGGAGTTTTTAGCAGAAAACAGCCCAATCATAAATTTATAGCTATCAGTATCTTTTTTTCGATAATTTATCTTTTGGTTCAAACAATCTTGCCGCTTTCGTTATTCACAAAAATGTATAACGAAATTTTATTTATGAAAAAACATTTACCCTTACGTGTCGCATTCCTGTTCTTTATTTTAACTTCTCCGGTTACTTTTAAAGCCTTTGCCCAGTCCCGCGATACCGGTAACCGTGTTTTCCGGTTGGGAGAAGTTGCCATCAGGGGTTATAGGGACAGTATTCGTTCTAATCAACTCGGCTCAGGGAGCATCAACAAGTACAACCGCCTGGACGTTTCCCACGCGCTCAACCTGCTGCCCGGGATCACTTTATCTGCCGTTGGCCAGCGTAATGAATCTGCGGTTAATGTTCATGGCTTTGATTTGAGGCAAGTCCCCGTTTATTTGGATGGCATGCCATTGTATGTTCCTTATGACGGTTATGTTGACCTGGCCCGCTATACTACTTTTAACCTCTCAAAAATACAGGTAGCAAAAGGCTATTCTTCCGTTTTGTATGGCCCGAATGCAGAAGGTGGTGCCATTAACCTGATCACCCGGAAACCGGTCAATCCTTTTGAAGCCAACGCAGTTGCAGGATGGATGACTGGTGGTTATAGGTTAAATACTAATTTAGGAGGTAAGTTGAATAAATTTTATTACCAGTTGTCTGCTTCCCAGTTAAAGCAAAACTACTTCCCATTGTCTGCTGACTTTGTGCCTACCAAAACAGAAGATGGCGGAAGGCGCGACAACTCCTACCGCAATGACATCGGCCTGAGCGGGAAGATAGGTTTTACGCCTACTGAAAACCAGGAATACGCTATCGGCTACAGCTATCAGCACGGTGCCAAAGGAACGCCTGTGTACACTGGGACAGACATGTTGAACTCTTTATATAAAAGCCCGCGCTACTGGAAATGGCCTAACTGGGATACCCAAAGCCTTTACTTTTTAAGCAATAACCGCCTGAACGGCAATAACTCGATCAAAACGCGCTGGTATTATAACCAGTTTAAAAACGAGATCGACAGTTATGACAATGCAACTTACACAACGATAACCAGACCTTATGCCTTTAAAAGCATTTATAATGATTATACCTTGGGGGCCAGTATCATCTTTGAAAACACCTCGATCAAAAACAACAGCTTTAGCATAGCGGGGCATTATAAGCAAGATGTTCACCGGGAGCACAACGTGGGGGAACCGATACGCCGGGACGCCGACAATAACTACACAGTAGGTGCCGAAGATACCTATTATTTGACTTCTGCCCTTAAAGTAAACGCTGGCGTAAGCTTTATGGACAGAAGCAGCGACGGACAAGAGCAGTACAACAACACGACTAAAGAAGTTTTCGACCTGCCTCCCGGTAGCAACAGCACTTGGAACGTGCAAGGCCTGGCGCAATATGATTTGAACAGGAACAATGCCCTTACTTTTTCGGTTGCCCGTAAAACCCGCTTTGCCACCATTAAGGACCGGTACTCTTATAAATTAGGGACCGCTATCCCAAATCCTAATTTAAAAGCGGAAGATGCCTTGAATTATAACCTGGGCTACCAGGGCAAGATTGCAGGTAAGCTCTCGATAGAAGCAGCCGGGTTCTATAGTAAAATCCACAACAGCATACAAACCGTAAGCAATGTGCTTTATGATGCTGCTACCAAGACAAGCCTTTCCCAGGTACAAAACGTAGGCAAGGCCGAATACTACGGCGCGGAAGCAGGACTGGGCTACCAACTGGTCGCCCAACTAAAAATAGATGCCAACTATACCCATATCATCCGCAATAATTTAAGCAGTCCACAAGTTTATTTTACGGACGTACCGAAAGACAAAGTATTTGCTTCGCTGGAATACAGCCCCTTGACAAGGTTATACCTGCTTGCATCAGAAGAATACAACTCGAAAAGGTACAGTACCAGTTATGGCACCACAGCGGGCAGCTTCTACCTGACAAATGTGAAAGCACACATTGATCTCTACAAAGGCTTTTCTCTCGAAGGTGGGGTGGCTAATCTATTTGACCGCAATTACCAGTTGGTAGAAGGTTACCCGGAACAGGGCCGTAACTATTTTGTTAACCTGGTTTACAATTATTAAAGTATTAAAATTTTAAATAAAGCACTCATTATAAGCATATGAAAAAAGCATCTCTACGAAAGGTTCTGCTCCTTACCCTATTATCAGCAGCAGGTTTTGTAACAAGTCATTCCCAGGCACAAAGTGTCCAGGTGGCAGTTGAAGGCGATGTGGCAAAGCCGTTTAAGATCAACGCTGCCATGTTTGCCGGGATGAAACGAACTACGGTAAAAGCTGTAGCGCATGATAAAAAGGAACATGAGTATAGCGGCGTTTCCCTTTATGACATATTGACCAAAGCGGAAGCCGTTCCTAATAACCAGTTAAGGGGCAAGCTGCTTGCCAAGTATGTACTGATCACAGCAGCAGATAATTACCAGGTTGTGATCGCTTTGCCTGAATTTGACCCTGCCTTTTCTGAACAAACCATTATCCTTGCCGATAAAGAGGACGGGGAAAGCCTGGCTGCAAACCTCGGCCCATACCAGCTAATCGTTCCCAAAGACAAAAAGCCGGCCAGGTGCGTCAGGCAGGTAACTTCCATTACTGTCCAAACAGCAAAGAAAAAATAAAACAGAACTTGTTCAACGATAAAAATAAACAAGCACTTTACCGTGTTTGGACGAACTCCGGAAGTAAGGTTTACAATTATGGCAGAAGTTTAGGTTTATCGTATGAGTTTTTGCATTAGTTTATCTTTTCAGGCAATGCTTCTTATGCAAAGTTGAAGCGGACGGATAATAACGATGGTTTGGAAGACAGTTTCAATACACCAAAATGGATTACTAATGTTGCTTTCGGCGAAGCGCATTTGTACCGAAGTTTGGGTTTCAATTATTATTACTCTTACCTGAGCCGACCGCTGGTTGGTGGTTTGTATTATACTACGCTTACTTATCAGTTGTGATTTTGGAAGTATGATAATTTGAACAGTTAATGCTTCTTTTACCGGTGTTTTTTCTTGGTCGAAAATAAGTCCTTGTAAAATGAATATTGATTACATGCTACTGCATTTATCGCAAATGCCGGAAGCAGTTAAATTAAGGGATGCAGTTTTAAACCCTTCAGGTAGAGAAAAGGAAGGGATTTGCAAGTTGTTCAAACAGTAAACATGCTTGCAAACCGTGCAGTTAAAATGGATATGCTCATCATGATGTTCGTGTTCGTTGCAGGAAGAAGAGCAGAAAGCGTAATTGGCCGTTCCATTCAAATCCAGAACTTTATGGATGATCCCCTTTTCTTCAAACAAACTTAAAATGCGGTATAAAGTAACGCGGTCAACTTGCTTTCCCAGCATTTCTTCCAGTTCCGGTTGGGAAGTAGCCATTGACCGGGATTTCAAAATAGATAAAACACTAATTCGCGGAGATGTTTTTTTAAGCTGATGTTTTTCCAGCAGTTCGTTAAGTTCTTCGTTCATCAATCTGTAAATTTAATGCTTCTTTTATCGGTTAAAAATCATCATTGATCAATTCATGATTGATAAAAGCCCCTGCCGTAGTACCGGTTGCAATGGCAGAAGAAAGCGAACGCATACCCGAATTATCACCAGCGGCAAATACGCCCGGAACAGTGGTTTTCTGGAAAGCATCTGTTTTGATCAAACCTGTTATCAAGCCTGTTTCTGTTAATTCGCAGCCTAATTCCTGCGGAATGGTAGTTGAAGGTTTAAAAGGGACCCTTGCAAATAAAGTTGTTAATGGAAATTTATTTCCGTCGCTCAAAACCAGGTTTTTAATTTGTCCGTTTTCATGTTCAATCGTTTCTATTTCAGATTCAACAATACTGATGTTGTACGATTTTAATTTCTGTGTCTGATCTTCCGTTAAAGTTGATTTTCCTTCGGTGAAAAGCGTAAGGTCATTTGTCCAGTTATTGATTAGCTTAGAAAAATCGAAACCTGCGTCCCCATTTCCTAAAACCCCGATTTTAGTGTTTACCACTTCATAACCGTGGCAGTAGGGGCAATTTGCAATTGATATTCCCCAGCAGGAAGCAAAGCCTCCTATATCAGGCATTAAATCAATAACACCCGCAGCAAACAATAACTTTCTTGCGCTAAATTGTTCTCCTGATGCTGTGCTTACCTGAAACTTGTTTTCCTGTTTTATGGCAGATACCGCCTTTGTATTGATTATTGTGATAGTAGGATAACGCAATACTTGTTCTCTGGCTTTAGCTGCAATTACAGCAGGCGGTTCTCCGTCTTGGGTAAGCAAATTGTGGGCATGAAGTACTTGTTTGTTGCAAGGCTGTCCATTGTCTATAATTAAGACCTGCCGCCTTGCCCTTCCAAGGGTCATTGCTGCTGAAAGTCCGGCATAACTTCCGCCGATAATAATTACATCAAACTTCTGTTGATTTTTCATTTGGATACTTTATTCAGTTGTTTTAAATGTGGAAGGTTGATCGTACATCTTCTGTTATAATTCCAGTTGAAATAATGGGCGGTTGCAATTATCATTCCGCCGAAGGGCAGAACAAAAGGTTCCAGGTTTTCCGGCAGGAACAGATGGACTATAGCAATTGTTGTGAGTCCGATAATCAGCAAAACCAACGGTAAAAACTTTCGGTGTGCTTTATAAGAGGTGCCGATAGAAATTCCGGCTATTAATATTGATAACAGAACCATCAAACTTTCTGTCCAGCCTTTTACTAAAAATCCGATCCCAAGTAGCGGCAATGCGGTGATAAGAATCGGAAGAAAAGCACAATGAATGGCACATAAAACCGAAGCAGTGATGCCGATTTTATCCAAATCTGTTTTTAGTTTTAATCCCTTTATTGTTAATTGCAACTTTGTTGCTTTTGCAAATGTAAGAAATTAGTTTTGATCAGTAAGAAAATTTTAAGATGAAAGCAGGTCGAACAGAACGGAAGAAGAGAAGGTAATCCAATATCAGATGCTTCTTTTATCAGCATAAAATATACAACAAAGTTGTTTAAACTTTATTAGTTAAACGGGTTGAAACGCATTTTTACAATACGTGCCGGGCCTGTGGCCCTTCAAAAAACTGTTAATTCAGAAAATCCTCACATCAGTAATCTGACTTCTTGTTTTTATCTTCGCCAAAAATTTTTCGTTCCAATGAATAAAGATAAAATATTGGTTATCGGTGCCAATGGTCAAATTGGTACGGCCTTGTTGCCAAAATTACAGGAAATTTATGGGGAAGGCCAAGTAATTGCTTCCGATCTGCAACCGGCCCATGATGCAATATCTATTTTTGAAATGTTGGATGCCACGCAGCCAAAGGCCTTGCATCAAGTGATAAAAAAGCATGGTATTACACAAATTTACCACTTGGCTGCAATTTTATCCGCCAAAGGGGAAGCCGACCCATTAGCGTCATGGAATATCAATATGCAAACGCTGCTGAACGTACTGGAAGCGGCCAGGGAATTTCGTTTAAAAAAAGTCTTTATCCCAAGTTCTATTGCTGTTTTTGGTGAAAGTGCGCCTCATCAGTTTACGTCGCAACAAGCTTATTTGGATCCATCTACAGTATATGGGATCAGTAAAGCCGCAGCCGAAAACTGGTGCCTGTATTACCACAGCCGCTACCAGGTTGATGTGCGTTCCTTGCGCTATCCGGGTGTGATCAGCTACCAGTCTATCCCAAGCGGCGGCACCACGGATTATGCCGTGGAAATGTACCACAAGGCAATTGCCGGCGAAAGCTATAGCTGCTATTTAAAAGAGGACAGCCACTTGCCAATGATATATATTGAAGACGTTTTAAGGGCAACGATAGAACTGATGGAAGCACCGGCAGAGCAAATCAGTGTCAGGACGTCTTATAATTTGGCGGGCATCAGCTTTACCCCTTCCGAACTGTTTCAAAAAATACAAGTGTTTTTTCCCGGGTTTCAATGCAATTTCGTCCCGGATTTCAGGCAGGCCATTGCTGATTCCTGGCCAGAATCCATTGACGATACCGTTG
>JAABUS010001907.1_pt1 | contig 20013 bp, 12 predicted proteins | sample 5560161 | NCBI WGS metagenome assembly JAABUS01 (sample SAMN10711885, study PRJNA513376) | rock metagenome | isolation source: Antarctica rocks | place: Antarctica: Victoria Land, Trio Nunatak nord | collected 2016-01-04 | reverse complement strand
AGGTCGACGCCGAGCTTGCCGGCGTAGATCGGATCGAGGGCATGCTCGGCGTCGACGATGGCGGCGATCCCGCCCATCTTCTGCGCCTCGGCCACGATATGGAGGGCCAGCGTCGTCTTGCCGGACGACTCCGGGCCGTAGATCTCGACGATCCGGCCGCGCGGCAGCCCACCGATCCCGAGCGCCAGGTCCAGCGCGATGCTGCCCGTCGGGATGGCATCCGCCTGGAGCGGGTTCTTCTCCCCAGGCGTCATCTTCATGATCGAGCCCTTGCCGAACTGGCGCTCGATCTGTGCGATGGCGAGTTCGACCGACCGATCCCGATCCGAGGCAGGCACCGGCGACCCGTCGCCCGTGCTCACCGCATGCGTCACCGTCTCGGCCGAGCTTCGTCGTCGTCCCATGTCCGCTTGCCTCCGTGGCCGGTCTCGCTCGACCGGCACTGCCCTGGACTCGTCCGTCCGCACTGTGCGTTGGACGCTGGCGAGAAGTAGAAAATGTGTTCTAATCGTCCGTCTATTTTACGTTAGCAACCGCGTTACGTCAATGATTTGGGAGACCCGGATGCCAGGAATCGAGGGGCAGGATGTTCTCCGAGACGACCTTCGTGCGCTGGCACCAGCCTCCAAACGAACGGGCTGACGAACATCATGCTCGTCAGCCCATCCTTCGATAGCGGTGGCCTCTGGAGACCGGCTAGATCGCCGGTGGCGGCAGGACTTCCACCTCGCTGAGACCGCCGACGAGGGTCAGTTGCTCGGTGTTCGGGAACAGGAAGCGGATGTACTGGGTGTCGATCCCCATCTGAATCTCCTCCCACTCACCGGGGATGGCGGTGTAGGTGTCCGGATACGCAACCGTGGTCCACGTCTCGCCGTCGAGCGAGGTCTGGAGCTCGGCATCATGGGCGTAGATGGTCTCCGTCCACTGCACGCGGACGCTGCTGACCGTCTGGACGTAGCCGAGATCGAACTCGAGGGCGAGATCCTCCGGCTCCGCCGTCGGCTCGACGACGACTTCGGCTGGGGCTTCTGTCGGGACGTCACCCGTCCCATCGACCCCATCGACCGGAACATCGCCCGTCTCGTCGACCGGAGCTTCCGCCACCGGTTCGCTGATGATCGGAGCCGGGACGTCCATGTACCACGTCGTGAGCGGATCACCGTCCGCGGCGTACCAAGCGGTCCCCTGAGAGAAGGTGTCCGTCACAGCGACCGGAGCGATCGTCGGAATCTCCGTCGGCGCCAGCGTCGGCTCCTCCGTCACGACCTCGGTTGGAATCTCGGCTGCGATCTCCGTCGGAACCTCGGTTGGCACGAGGGTTGGCTCCTCCGTCGGCGTGTCAGTCGGGGTCTCCGTCGGAGTAATCGTCGGTTCCTCGGTTACGACCTCGGTCGGCGTTTCGGTCGGCGCGAGCGTGGGCTCCTGACTGGGAACCGATGTCACGGTCGGCGGGACCGGCGTAGCGGTTGGCGGGATCGGCGTAGCGGTCGGCGGGATCGGCGTAGCGGTCGGCGGGATCGGCGTAGCGGTCGGCGGGACCGGCGTAGCGGTCGGCGGGACCGGCGTAGCGGTTGGCGGGAGCGCGGTCGGAGTCGCCCTGGTCCGGGATGCCGGTCTCGTTGGCTCGACGTCCTGGGCAGACACCGGAGGAACGCTCGTCGATGCAGTGGTCACAGCGACTCGGGTCGCGGTCGCCGTCGCCCGCGGCGGTCTGGTCGGACGACCGGTGGCGCCTGTAGCGGTGGCCCGTGGCGTCGCCGTAGCCGTCGCTGGACGAGGCGTGGCAGTCGCTGGGCGTGCCGTCGCCGTCGCTGGACGGGGCGTGGCAGTCGCTGGGCGCGGCGTCGCGGTCGCCGGGCGAGGGGTGGCCGTCGCCGGGCGAGGGGTGGCCGTGGCTGGGCGTGGCGTGGCGGTCGCTGGGCGCGCCGTCGCGGTCGCTGTCGCGAGCGCCGTCGCGGTCACTGGACGGGTCGTGGCGGTCGCCCGCGGTGTAACGGTCGCCCGTGGCGTTGCGGTCGCGCCACCCCCCGGAACCGTGCCATCACCGATGTAGAGAACGGTTGGATCTCCGCTTGCCACACCGCCTCTCGGATCGGTCCGGGGAACGGTTATGCCGCCCAGGCCACCGGAGAGCGCAACCGCCCCGGCGACCAGCGGTGAAGCCATGCTCGTTCCGCTCTTGACGGCCGTCCCGCCGCCGGGAGCCGTCGAGGTGATACAGGAACCCGGAGCCATCACGTCCGCGTTGACATTGCTGTAGGTGGCGATCTGGTCGTCCGCACCGTTACAGCTCGGTCCACCGCCACCCGTCCGACCGTTCGTGTCGGTATAGGCCGAAACCGAGATCACTTCGGGGTACGAGGCGGGACTGTAGTTATTGGCGCTGGTTCCGTTCTGGTTGCCGGCCGCGACGACCACCGGGATGCCGCGATTCCTGACGCCACAGACCGCTTCCCGCAGCGGGTACGCCGAACCCGAGCCGCAGGCGGCGCCGGGGCCTTGAGCCAGACCGAGGCTCATGTTGACGACATTGATCCCACCTGGGTGGGCGGCGATCCAGTTGAGCCCACAGATGATGTTCGAGACCGGACCCGAGGAGCCAACCAGAACCTTGACGGAGTAGATCGCCGCACCAGGGGCGATGCCGGTCGTCGCGTCGCCATTGTCGCGACCGGCCGCGATGCCGGCGACGTGCGTGCCGTGTCCATCCGTGTCGGTCGTGACGCCACCGCTTCCCGTGCAATCCACCCCACCGACGACGTTGAGATCGTTGTTCGGGCCGACGCCGGAGTCGACGATCGCGATGCCGACGCCGGGGTGACTGGCACCCGTCCCGGCGCCACTCGTCGACGACGTGTTCGCCCCGACCCGGGCGAGCTGGTTCGGGACGGCCTCGGTGCTGACGAGCCGATCGATCGAGATCGACTCGACATTCGTATCCTGCACAAGGGAGGCGACGTCAACGTCGGTCAGGTTGGCCGAGAAGCCGTTGGCGGCGCTGCGATAGACGAAGCCCGTCTCGATGCCGTTGTCGGCCGCGACGGCCGCCGGATCGGTCCCCGGATCGGTCAGCACGATGGCCGGCCCGCGAACGCCCGGATCGATGACGACGGGGGCACTCGGACGTCCACCGCTATCCTGCGCGCTGGCGAGGATCGGCATGAGCGCCAGGACGAGCGCGAGCAGGGCGATCAGCGGCGCGAACCGGCGTGGGACGGGAGACGTCGTGCGCCCGCCGGAAAACTCGGACACCGTGGAGGAAGGATCCTGGAGCTGATCGGTCTGGCGTTGGTTCACTTGGCATGTCTTTCCGGGCTATCGGTTGGGGACATCCCTGGCGGGATCGACCGCCGGATGCCCCAACCGGCGCGGATCGTCATTCCCCGGGCAGGTCGCCATCGTAACGAAGAACAGCCGCGACCCTGTCAACGCAGGCGAAAGAGCTACGAACTCAACCGCATAGTACCCGATTCCCGCCATTCACCGACTGGACAGGGGGCAAAGGTCGGGGCGAGCCAGAGCCCGCCCCGACCATCTCTTGTTACTCTATGGACCAGATGCCCGTCGGGATCAACCGGCGCTCGACCGGCGCCGGGCGACCCAGGCCGCCGCCACCGTCAGGGACAGGATCGAGGCCAGCACGAACAGCCCGGGAGTCATTCCGGTGGCGACGCTGGCCGCCATCGTCCCCGCTCCGGTGTTGGGCTGCCCCGTCACCGGTGCGCAGTTGAAGATGAAGACCTTCGAGGCGATGTTGGGCCGGACGACGACGTCGCCGTTGGTGTTGACGCTGTCGGACTCGGCGTAGCACCACCCATCGCCGGCCTCGGTCAGGGAGTAGGTTCCGGGGGTCAGCCGGGCGAAGGTCAGGAGCCCGTCGACGTTGGTCGAGCCGTCCGTCACCGGGGCGTACTTCTTCGTCTCACCGCTGTAGAGGGCGATCGAGAACTGGGTCGGCGTCGACTGGATCGCGCAGTTCCGGTAGTAGTCGTAGTTGGCCGGCGGGTTGAGCGTCGGGCAGGCGTACTTCTGGACGATGATCGCTCCGGTGGTGTCCGAGACGACCGGCGGGACCGAGAAGTACGTGCAGTAGACCGTCTGGCCAGCCTGCGGGGCGACATTGGCGCCGACCCCGACGTTCTTGGTGGCCGGGGCGTTCGGGTCCAGACCGCAGAAGTTGTAGAGAATCTGCTGTCCCTTGGTCAGCTGCTGCTCGAGGTAGTAGCTCCCGGCCGGGATACCGGCGAAGACGGCCCGCCCGGTCTTCCCGCCGGCACCGGTCGTCGCCCGCTGGGTGACGGGGCCGGACAGCCGGTACGTAACGCCGTTGGTCAGGCTGCTGGCCGCGGTGCAGTTGTTGACGAAGTCCTCGTAGAGTGTCCCCTGGAAGCCGGCCGGGCACGTGTAACTCGTCACATCGACGGCTGCCGGAGCCGGAGCCGGTGGCGCGACGTAGTTGATCACCACGACCTGGGTGAGTTGGTTGCGGCCGATCTGGACGGGTGCCGACGCGTCGCCGGGCAGATCCGGCGCCACCTCGGTCAGGGTGTAGGTGGCGACGGGGACGGTCGCCTGATAGAAGCCGTCCGGCCCGATCGAGAACTGGCCGAGACCACCCTCGCCGCCCTGACGGACGAACGTGAAGGTTGCGTCGCCAGGGTTGCAGCCAGCGGTGTTGGCGAGCTGCTTGGGTCCGGGGTCGGAGCTGTCGAAGATGACGGTCCGCTCCCCGGCCGAACCGGCTGGGCAGTAGAACTTGGCGATCTGGACGGTCCCGGCGTTGGCCGGCGGGGCCGCGCGCTGGTTGACGACCCGAACGTCGGTCGTGACACCGGGGTTGACGGTAACGCCGCCGATCCGGCTGACCGCGACATACCCGGACGGCACAGCGGTCTGGTCGATGGCGTAGGTACCCGGCGTGATCTCCCCGAAGGTAACCCGACCGTCGGTGTCGCTACAGACGGCATCGCGGCCATCGTCGACGACATCGAAGCAGGATCCGGCCAGCGGTTGCCCCTGCGGGTTGACGACCGTCACCCGGATGGCGCCGTTTCGCGGCGTGTTGACGACGGTGACCCGCGTCGGGTCGCCAACGTCGATCGTTACGGCCGAGTCGTCGGCCGGGAGGTACGCGGCGGACGGGGTATTGGTCTCGCGCAGGGTGTAGTCCCCCACAGCGACGCCGCTGAAGGTGATCGTGCCGTCGTTGCGGCCGTCCTCCCCGTCGCAGACCGGACCCGCGACCGTGTTCGAGCCCGACAGCAGGGAGAAGCAGGCGCCCGGCAGGGCGGCCCCGTCCTCATCGACCTTGGAGACGATCAGATCTCCGGCGTTGGCGGGCGGCGGCTGGATGACGTTCGTGACGGTGATCCGGAGGGCATTGCCCGGAGCGACCCGGATCGGATCGACCTCGGCGACCCCGTAGCCGGTCGGAACCGTGGTCTGCTCGACCGTGTAGTCGCCCGGCACCACGCTGACGAACCTGGTCGCGCCGTCGCCGCCGCCGGGATCCTGGTTGTCGCAGACCTCGTAGGTGGCGGGGCCGGTCAGGCGATAGCAGGCGCCGGGGAGGGCATCCCCGTCCGACGAAACGGTGTCGAAGGTCACGCGGCCCGGTCGGGGTGAGTTGGCGACCGTGGCCTCGGCCGTCTCACCGGCGAGGATCTGGATGGTCTGGCTGCCGCCGGCCTCGTAGCCAAGCGGCGTGGTGACTTCACGCAACAGCCAGGTGCCAGGCTCAATGTCCGTGAAGGAGATCGTGCCGTCGCGGTCGCCGTCGTCGGAATCACAGACCCGGACCGGCTGCTGACCGCTACGCTGGAGGGTGAAGCAGGAACCGGCCAGGGCCGCGCCATTGGCATCGACCTTGGAGACGACCAGGGCGCCGTTCTCGTCCGGAGTTGGTATCGCCATGACCGGGATGAGCGCGACGACCGGGGTGTTGGCGTCCACCGTGAAGTCGACGTCGGCGGCCAGGTCGTAGCCGTTCGGCGCCTCAGTCTGGGCGATCGTGTAGTCGCCCGGAACGACGCCATCGAACCGGATCCGGCCGACGACGCCGTCCGAGTCGTTGCCGTCGTTGTCGCAGACCTCCACGCCGTCGAGGGTGAAGCAGGCGCCGGCCAACTGACGGCCGGAGCCATCGGTGTAGTTGATGACCAGCGAGACTTCCCGGTCCGCCGGGTTCTGGATCGTGATGACGAGCAGGACCTCGATCGTCTCATCGGCCACCACGGTCACGTTCTGGCTGACCGGGATCGCCGCGGCCGCGACCTGGCCGTCCGGCAGGTCGCCGGTCTGGGTGACGAGGTAGTTGCCGACCGGAACGTTCTCGAAAAGGATCGTGCCGCCGGTGTCGTCACCGTCGCCGTCCTGGTTGTCGCAGACCTCAGCGATCGTCGTGTCCGCCTGGGACAGGGTCAGGCAGAGATCGGCCAGGGCGTTCCCGTCCTGATCCTCGAGCCGGACCGAGATCGACCCCTCGCCATCCGGCGACGGCGTGGCGCTCGCCGAAGGAGACGCGCTCGGCGACGCGGAGGCGCTGGGGCTCGCCGAGACGCTCGGGCTTGGACTGACCGATACGCTCGGACTCGCACTTGGACTCACGGATGGGCTCACCGATGGACTGGGACTGGGACTGGGACTGGGACTAATTCTTGGCGACGGGCTGACCGATGGGCTCGGGCTCTCGCTCGGCGACGGGCTGGGGTCCGCCTGGATCTGCTGCTCGGCGTCGACGGTCTCGCCCGCTACGACCGTCGCGGTCGGACCACGGCCGGCGTCGGGACCGGAGTAGTTCTCGGGCAGGTTGCCCAGCAGGATGTCGTAGGTGCCGGCCGGCACGTCGGGGATCGTGAATTCACCCGGCACATCGTTGGTATCAGTCGTGTCGCCACCATCGCCGGTGTTGTCGCAGATGGCGACGCCGGCCGCACCACCTGGTGCCTTGGCGAACTGCACGCAGACACCCGGAATCGGGTCACCGGTGGCCTGATCGGTGACGGAGAGCTTGACCGTGCCGGTCGTGGCGACGAGGTTGAACCGGGCCTCCCCCGCCTCGCCCTCCTGGACATCGACCGTGACGGTCTCGTCCTGGCCATCAGCCAGTGCGTACCCATCGGGGACCGTCGCGGCTGTGACGGTGTTCTCACCCGATTCGACCTGCGGGACGGTCAGATTGCCGTCAGCGAGCTGATCGAACTGGTCGTCGCAGAACGGGCCGAAGTCGCCGAATTCGTTGGTGACGGCGACGCAGCCGCCGGCGATGGGCTCATCGCTGGCACTGAAGACGACGGTGAGGTCGCCGAACGTCACGATCCGGTCGGAGCTCATGGTGATCGCGTTGTCGCCATCCTCGGTGACATCGAGCGACTGCGCCTCGGCTGGCTGGACGCTTTCGGGCGTCGTGGTCTCGACGACCTGGTACGTCCCGACCGGGACGTTGTCGATCGTGACCAGGCCCGGCTCGCCGCCGGACTGGTCGCCATCGGCGTCGTCGCAGACCGGGCCGATCGGGTCGCTGCCGTCGCGTTCGAGCCGGAAGCAGGCCCCGGGGACGAGGTCGCCGGCGTCGTTCTGCTGGGTGATCGCGACGGACACCTCAACGGCCGACGCATCGACGACGGCGATCTCCTGCGAGCCGCCGAGCAGCACCGTGACGGACTGGTCGGGCGCGACGGAGAAGGTGTCCGCCACCGCGACCTGGGTCAGGGTGTAGGTACCGTCCGGGATGCCGAAGATGCCGACCCGGCCGTCAGCTTCGATATCGCCGTCGTCGTCGCAGACCGAGGTGACGACATCGCCGCCATCGCGGTTCAGGACGTCGATCGGATTGCCGGAGTCGGGGTCGAGCAGGCTGAAACAGGCTTCCGGGACCGCGTTGCCGTCGCCGTCGCCGACGGTGATGACGAGCCGACCATTCGGGGCGGCTGACTCGCTCGGGCTCGGCTCGACCGACGGGCTGGCCGACGCGGAGGGACTTGCCTCCCCGGACGGCTCGTAGTTGAACTCGACGTCGGTGGTCTGCCCGGCCTCGACGGTGACGGTCTGCTCGGGCAGCAGGCTCTGGCCGTCGGGTGCGACGACCATGTAGATCGTCGTGGTGCCCGGAGCGAGATCACCGATGGTGACGATGCCGTTGGTCTCGCCGTCGGACTCGTCAGTGAAGGTGCCGAGGTAGTCGGTGCCGTTCTGGACCCCGAAGCCGGCCCCGGCGACATCGCCGCCGTTCCCGTCGCCGACCGAAATCTCGATGGTTCCGGTCGTGTCATTCTGGCCAGAGTCGTTGGACGGAGAGGCCTCCACGGACGGAATCGCGGACTCAGACGCGCTCGCGTCGGACGCGCTGGCATCCGCGCTTTCCGTCCCCTCATAGGAGAAGGTGATGGTCTGGTCGGTGCCGCCGACGACGTCGAACGTCTGGTCGGGCAACGTGTCGTAGCCGTCCGGCGAGGTGTCCATCGTCAGGGTGAACGTGCCGGAACTGACCTCGGTGATCTGGAGCTCGCCGTTGAGATCGTCATCGACGAATGGGCCGTAGGTCTGGCCACCGATCAGCAGCGAGTAGGACACCCCACCGAGCGGCTCGCCATCCGGCCCGACCGTCTCGACGGTCAGGGTCGAGAGGCCGTCCGCCTGATCGCTGGGGCTGGCCTTCTCAGAGGGAGACGCGTCCCCGGACGGAGATGCATCCTCGGACGGGCTGGCCCCTTCCGAGGGCGCTTCGCTGGCGTCGCCGTAGCTGAACTCCACCTGAGCCGTCTGGCCGGCCTCGACCGTGACGGTCTGCTCGGGCAGGACGGCCAGACCGCCCGGCGCGGCGACCATCACGACCGTGTTGCCGCCGGGGAAGACGCCTTCGATCGTCACGATCCCGTCGACATTGCCGTCGAACTCGTCCGTGAAGGTCCCGTAGCTCCCGATCTCGTTCTGGACATCGAAGCCGGCACCGGCGAGCGAGTCGCCGTTGGCGTCGACCACCGTGATCTCGAGCGTGCCGTTCGTGGCGTTGGAATCGGTGTTGCGTGGCTCACGGCTGCCGGAGGCGCCGTCGCTCTCGCTGGGCGAGGCGTCGGCCGAGGACTCGTCGGAGGGCGACTGGCTGCTCGCGTCGGACGGCTGATCGGTACCGCCCGCTCCCGGCAGGTCGACCTGGATCGTGTTCTGACCGGGGCCGATGTCGACCGTCTCGTCCTCGGCCGGCTCCTGGCCGCTCGGGGTGAAGGTCTCGACGAGGTCGTAGCTGCCGGATGGGGCGCCGTTGGGGAAGTTGATCGTGATCTGGCCGTCGCCGCTACCGTCGTCGCTGTCGCAGGCCTGGCCGAGCTGGGTGTTGCCGTCGAAGACGCCGTAGCAGCCGCCCGACGACGGGACGCCGTCGCCATCGACGACTGTGACGATGAGCTGGCCGGGCTGGACGGTGGTCGTGCTGACCGAGCCGTCACGGGCGTCGAGTTCGACCTGAAGACGACCGGTGTCGAGCGTGACCGTCCCGGTCTGCTCGGTCGGGGTACCGTCCGCCTGGACGGTATAGGGGTAGTCGCCGCCGGGGCCGTCGATGAGCGCTTCCCAGGTGTCGTCGCCGGTCGGGAACAGGCCGATTTCGCCGTAGCCGTCGACCAGCAGCGAGAGGTTGGCGACGAAGTCGTCGGCCGCGATCTCATTCGTGGACGGGTCGAAGCTGAAGGCGAGCCCGGTCGCGTCGCCGCCGGCGTCGACGGTCAGATCGCTGCCGTTCGGGTCGGCGCCATCGCCGAGGGAGAACGTCCCGTCGTTGCTCTGGACTTCGACGCGGTAGGTGTATGAGCCCGCCGGGACCGGCACGGTGCCGCGCCAGATCCCGTCATCGCCCTGTGCGAGCGGGACGACCTGGCCGAAGCTGCCGGAGATGCCGACAGCAAATGGCGCCGCCAGGACCGGTGCGCCGGTCCGGGGCGACTGGGACAGCCGGGACGACTCGATCAAGGCGCCGGCCGGGCTGACGTTCGCGAACAGCGGGACGAGCATCCCAAGCATGAGGGCGAGCGCGGCGAAGAGATGGACCGCGGGAGTCGCACGCTGGCTCAAGGGAGCCAGGCGGGTTCGTGGACGTCCACGAAGAGGAAGCACACCAGCGCGCATCGATAACCTCCGGGCGATCAGGACAGCAGCGCGACCGATGACCACGGGCGGGACAGATGGCGATGACCCGGATCTATTCGGTTCCTTCTCTCACAACGTCCGTCACCGGCATTCCGTTTCGATCCGGTCCGAAGCATCGCAACGGTCGGCAGCGACCGAGGAAGAGCACCAGCCTACCAGACGGGATCGGCGACGGGATGGCCGAAACGCGTGCAAGAGAACGTTGCGTCACGGGATACTGATCACCACAGGGAGTTGCAGCGAAGAATGCTGAAAGTGCGTCCAGAAGACCCGCTAGTGCTCGAAGAGGCAGAACACATGGCCGTCCGGATCGAGATGAACCCTGCAGTCAGCATCCGGCTGGTGGTCGGCCAGGGTCGCCCCGCACGCCTTCGCGTGAACGCAGGCGGCCTCGAGGTCGTCCACCCTGAAGTCCAGGTGCTGCATCATCTGCTGCGTTCCGGGGGCCGCCGGCCACGTCGGCCGCTCATAGATGCTCTCGATCTGGAAGGACAGCGTCGTCCCGCCGTCAGGGCGTTCCAGTCGGGCCCAGTCCGCCTCGTCCTCCGCGAGCGGCCAGCCAAGCAGCCGGGAGTAGAACCGGGCCAGAGCTGGCGGATCCGGACTGTTGAGGACCGCCGCGCGAAACATGATGGTTGGTGACGTAGTCATGACGACCCCCGTTTTCTTGCGATAGCGATACCGATCTCGATCGTACGCGGCAATCAGGTCGACTTCAGGCCCATTATGGGGAATCTACCGTTCACCATCCGTCGGGCCGATCGGGCGCGCGGCGGCGGTGGCCCTGATCAGTACGACCGCCAGAAACCACCCGTCAATAGATGAGCAGGAAACGCACGTCGGCATCGGTGCGGTGCGCCTGGAAGCGCATGGCGTCGGTGTCCCAGGCCGTCTGGATCTCGAAGACCACCCAGCCCTCCCGCGTCTGACCGGGTGCGTACCAGCCCTCGGACTCCGGCTCCGGTGCCGTCAGGAACAGACCGTTGGGCAGCGGACCGCCGTCCCGCTGGGCCAGCGTGAACGCCTCGGCGGACAGATACGCTCCCGCGGCGGCATCGCCCGTGTACGTCACCGAGACACGGATCGCGACCCAGCCGGCGGCACCGTCGCCGTCGGCATCGCTCAGGTCGCCGGCCTGGACCCGGCCGAGCGCCGTCGTCCGGTAGTCGCTGTCCGGGTAGAGATCATAGACCGGGTCACCGACGACGACTTCGGCGACCATGATCTGCCAATCACCGGTGGCGACGGGTTCGCCGATCCGCACCGGAGCGCCGACATCGGTCCCGGCGTCCGTCGGCGCCGGCTCGCCAGCCAGTGCAGGCACGGCGGCTCCATCGGACAGCGCGAACGCCGCGTCCGCCCAGTTGCCGGACAGCGTCAGGCTGTCGAAGAGCAGGACGAGCGCCGAGCCGTCGTCCGGGCCAGCCAGCGCGACCGTTCCGGTCAGCGATGCCCCGGGTTCGACGGGACCGGCGAGCTGCGGGTCGGGCGCGACGAGGCCGCTCATCCGGCCGACCCAGCCATTGCCGGCCAGCGCGAAGTCGCCGGGGTCGAGCGCATACGGCCGGTCACCGGTGTTGGTCGCGGTGATTCCAACCAGCACGAACTGTTCGCCCTCGCCCGGCGTGCGGTTGGCGGCGGACGCGGCGGCGATCCCGGTGGCCGCCTCATCGCCGGTCTGAACTGTCCCGACCTGCATCTGCCATGGCCCGGCGGTCCCTGCCTGCCCGACGGGAACGACCGCCGGCGCGGCTTGCCGAGCGCCCAGCGAGCCGGCGGGGAGGACAACGCCGACGAGAAGGATGGTGAGCAGGATGACGACGTGGAGTCTTCGCCCGGTCCTTGGTGGTAACGCGTGGATGTCGAGGGGATTCGTCATGTCTAGGCGATCGCGGCGCGTGACTCGACGGCAGCCGCATCGGGGGCGAGGTCGCGGCCGACCGCCTGCGCGACCGCTCGCATCCGCGGGACGAGGTCGGCGAACTGGTCGAAGGTGAGTTGCTGGGCGGCGTCGCTCATGGCGTGGTCCGGGCTCGGGTGGACCTCGATGATGAGGCCATCCGCGCCGGAGGCGACCCCCGCCAGCGACATCGACGGGACGTAGGCCCGCTTGCCAGCGGCGTGGCTCGGGTCGACGACGACCGGCAGGTGGCTGAGCTGCTTGGCGACGGCGACCGCGCCGATGTCGAGGGTGAACCGGGTGGCCGTCTCGAACGAGCGCATCCCGCGCTCGCAGAGGATGACGTTCGGGTTGCCCTGTGCCATGACGTACTCGGCGGCGAGCAGCCACTCCTCGATGCTGACGCTGGCGCCGCGCTTGATCATGACCGGCTTGCTCGTCTTGCCGACCTCCTCGAGCAGGAGGTAGTTCTGGCAGTTACGGGCGCCGATCTGGTAGATGTCGGCGTAACGCCCGATCAGCTCGACGTCGGCCGGGCTCATCACCTCGGTGATGACCGGCATCCCGGTCTCCTGGCCGGCCTTCGCCAGGATGTCCAGCCCGCGCTCGCCCAGACCACGGAACTCGTAGGGCGAGGTGCGGGGCTTGTAGGCGCCGCCGCGGAGGATCCGGGCGCCGGATTCGCGGACCGCTCGCGCGGTCGAGAGCATCTGCTCCTCGCTCTCGACCGAGCACGGCCCGGCCATCAGCGTGACCTCGTCGCCGCCGACGAGGACGCCGTTGATATCGATGATCGTTCGTTGCGGGTGGAAGTCCCAGCCAGTCAGCTTGAACCGCTTGGTGATCCTGACGACCCGCTCGACACCGGGCAGTGACTCCAACGTCCCGGCCAGCTCGGTCGGGAGCGGCGAGCCGACGACGCCGATGATCGTGACCTCCTCGCCCTCGGAGAGGTGAGCGCCGAGGCCGATGCTCTTGACTCGCTCGACGACCGTATTCACGTCCTCACGGCTGCTGCCGCGCGTCATCACGATGATCATGCTGGGTCTCCTGCGCCGCGCGGCGCGACTGCTGCCCGCCGGGCGGGACATGGTGAGTGGCACATCGGGAAACGCGATCGCCCGGCGTCAGCGGCCCGTGGCCACGCACCGGGAGCTAACCGCGAACGACGGGGTGCTGCGCAAGGATATCCTGCAACTCGCCGTCCGACAGGCCCCACTCGGGCCGAAGCTGACTCGCGCCCTTCAGGTAGACGTGGCGGACCTCGCCGGCGGACTTCGTCGTGTTGACGTGGAGGAGGATCCGGATCGCCCGCTGGAGCGAGCCGGGAACGTCCATCTCATGCGTACACATCAGCGGGACCTCGGTCCAGCCGACCTCGCGGGCGGCCAGCGCCGGGAAGGTCGCGGTCAGATCCGGCGTCGTCGTGAAGATCGCGGAGGCGATGTCGTCGGTCTCGAGCCCATTGAGGTGCTTGAGGGCGACGACCAGCTCGCGGGTCGCCTCGAGGATGTCCTCGGCGGTGTTGATCGGCGCCGTGGTGGCGCCGCGAATCCCCCGGCAGACCATCGCTCCCAACCCCGTCGTCTCCGCTACCCGCGTGCCTTCCAGTTGGTCCACCATCTCCGCCAGTCTCCCTCCGCTGAGCCGCTCCGTCCGAACTGCTCAGGCGATGATACCAACCTGAGGGCCGATGGCAGGCGGAGCTCAGTCGACGACAGCCCCGAGCGCCCGGACGACGAGGATCGCCTGGGCGACATCCAGCCGGACGCCGTCGAGCGCCAGCCGGGTCAGATCGACACCGTCCAGCGTCGCCCCCCGGAGGTCGGCACCCGCGAGCTTCGCCTCGTCGAGGCGGCCGCGGGTGAGGTCGGCGTCGCGGAGGTCGGCCTGTCGCAGGTCGGCGAAGGCGAGGTTGGCGTCGGTCAGCCGGAGGCCGTGAAGGTCCAGCCCGATCAGCGTCCGGCCGCTGAGATCGACGAACGACCAGTCGCCGCCGACGATCTTGATCCCGCCCAGGTCGGCCTCATCGAAGCCCGAACCGGTCATCTTGCACTCGGTGAAGCGGGCGCCGAACAGCCGCGCCATCCGGAACGTGCAGTTGAGGAAGGCCGAGTGACTGATGACGGCACCGTCGAGCCGGGCGGAGGTGAAGTCGCAGGCGTCGAAGGTCGACCGCTCGATGGTGGCCTCGCTGAGCCGGACGCCGTGGAAGCTACACCGGCTGAACCGGCAATCCTCGATCGAAAGGTCGCTGATGTCGCCGTCGAACCGCTCTCCGTCGAACTCCCGCTCGACCCATTGGTCGTCCTGATCCGTCCTGAGTGTCAACTGCCTACCCCCTCTTCGTCGAAGTAGTCGTTGTCGAAGATGGTCTCGCCTCGCGGCGAAGGCCGCTGCGTCGGCCGGTCACCGCCAACGAAGCGAGAGCGGACGACCCTACGTCACGGTGCGCTTTGGGGGCTCGGAGGACGATCGTTGTAGGGGCGAAGCTTGCGAGCCAGGCCGCCGCAGCGGCCATCGCCCCGCAGGGCGATAACCGGGACCCCGAATAACCGGGTTACGATGAAACAGGCCGTTATGGAGATTGCGCCTGGCATCGCGGACAAGGCCAGCGCAGCGTGAGCCATGTCCCTACCCAACGTGGCGCCTCGTTGACGACTACCCCTGCAAACCCCTGAGGAACGCACCGGCGGCGGCGGGCTGCTCGGAGGGGGGCAGGACCTCGATGGCGTTGATCATGGCCGAGGCGACGATCGCGCCGTCGGCGTACTGACCGACCGTCGCGACGTGGGCGGCGGTCGAGATGCCGAAGCCGACGGCGAGCGGCAGATCGGTCGTGGCGCGAACGCGGGCGATGTAGTCCGGCAGGCCGGCGGCGAGGTCGCTCCGGGCACCGGTCACGCCGGTCAGGGAGACGCAATAGATGAAGCCCGACGCCCGATCGGCGACCAATCGGAGCCGCTGGTCCGTGCTAGTCGGGGCGACGAGGAAGACGAGGTCACGGCCATGGGCGTGACAGGCCACGAGCAGGTCATCGCTCTCCTCGGCCGGGAGGTCCGGGACGATGAAACCGTCGACGCCGATCGCCTCGGCCTCGGCCGCCAGCCGCTCGAAGCCGTACTGGTAGAACGGGTTGGTGTACCCGAACAGGATCAGCGGGATCGTCACGCCACGGGCCCGCAGCCGCCCGACCAGTTCCAGGCAGTCTGCGAGCCGGGTGCCCTGGCTGAGCGAAACCTGGCTGGATCGCTGGACGGTGCTCCCGTCGGCCAGCGGGTCGGAGAACGGGACCGCCACCTCCAGCAGGTCGGCCCCCGCCTCGACCAGCGCCACCGCGATCTCCTCGCTGGTGGCGAGATCTGGGAAGCCGACCGTGATGAACGGGATCATCGCCGTCCGCCCCTCGCCCTTCGCCCGGGCGAAGGCGGCGGCGATCGTGCTCGGCTGGGTGGTCGAGGACGACGGCGGCGTCGAGACGGTCGAAGTCATGGCGATGGCTCCTGAGCGGGTGGGGCAGCCGGACCGGTCATCGGGGCTAGTGCTTCTGGCCGGCGATCGCGTTGAGCGCCGTGTCGAGATCCTTGTCGCCACGGCCGGAGCAGCAGATCACGATCGACTCGTCGGGCGACATCGTCCCGGCGAGCTGGACCGCATGGTAGATCGCGTGGCTGGTCTCCAGGGCCGGGATGATCCCCTCGGTCCTGGTCAGCAGCTTGAACCCCTCCAGCGCCTGGTCGTCGGTGACGGAGACATATTGCGCCCGACCGGTCTGCTTGAGGAAACTGTGCTCCGGGCCGACGCCGGGGTAGTCGAGACCGGCCGAGATCGAGTGGGCTTCCATGATCTGGCCGGCTTCATCCTGGAGAACGTAGGTCCGCATCCCGTGGATGACGCCGATCCTGCCGGCGGTCATCGTCGCGGCGTGGCGCCCGGTCTCGACACCGTCGCCAGCCGCCTCGACTCCGACCAGCTTGACCTGCTCGTCCTCGAGGAAGGGATGGAAGATGCCCATCGCGTTCGACCCGCCACCAACGCAGGCGACGATCGCGTCCGGCAAGCGGCCGAGCTCGGCGTGCTCCACCGACTGGCGCCGCGTCTCGACGCCGATCACGCGCTGGAAATCGCGGACCATCATCGGGTACGGGTGCATCGCCATGACCGAGCCAATCAGGTAGAACGTCGTCTCGACGTTCGTCACCCAGTCCCGGATCGCCTCGTTGATGGCGTCCTTGAGGGTCTGCGAGCCGCTCGTCACCGGAACGACCTCGGCACCGAGCAGCCGCATCCGGGCAACGTTCGGAGCCTGCCGCTCGACGTCGAGCGCACCCATGTAGACGATGCACTCCAGCCCGAGCCGGGCGCAGATCGTCGCCGCTGCGACACCGTGCTGGCCAGCGCCGGTCTCGGCGATGATCCGCTTCTTGCCCATCCGCTGGGCGAGCAGGCCCTGACCGATCGCGTTGTTGATCTTGTGGGAGCCGGTGTGAGCGAGGTCCTCGCGCTTGAGGAAAATCTTCGCGCCACCGGCGTGGTCGGTCAGGCGCGGAGCATACATCAGCGGCGTCGGCCGGCCGACGTAGTTGGTGTAGAGGTCGTCGATCGCGGCCTGGAACTCCGGGTCCCGCCGGGCCTCGGCGTAGGCGGCTTCGAGCTCCGCGACGGCGGGCATCAGCGTCTCGGGGGCGAACTTGCCGCCGAACTCACCGAACCGGCCCTGGCTGTCCGGCCATGACGCCCAGGAACCCGTCGATGGAGCGGTGGTCGTCGGTGGGGTCTGGAGCGTGGTCGTCATGGCGGGACTCCTGTCGTCGGGTACGGTCGTGGGGAGGGTCGTTCGGCGGTCCTGACCGGCTGATATCGACACCGGAACGGACGCCGGTCTGGCAGACCATCATGCTACCGCTCCGGTTCGCGTCTCGCCACCGCCCGCCCGGCAGCGAGGACAACCGATCGACTCACCGGCGCTGCCCGGCTGAGCGTCATGCCGGACCGGCCCATCGGTCGATCGACGGAGGACATCGACGTGTCCCGCCCATGCAACGATACGACGGGGGCTTCGTCAATCGAGCAGCCAGGGAAAAAGCGACACGCGCCCGGGCGGAAACCCGGGCGCGTGTTCATTGACCTCGACGTTGGGCTGGCCTACTGCTGGGCAGCGGCCTCGGCGAAACCCGAGCAACCGCTGTTGGCGGTCACGAGCAGGTTCAGCGCCTCATGCCTCGGGTGGCCGCAGGCGGCGGTGAAGTTCTCGGCCGCTTCGTGCTTGCTCCGGATCTGGAAGATCTGCGGCTCAGACCTGTGCTCGCCGAAGTGGGAGCAGAGACCGCACTGACCGTTCTCGACATGGACCATGGTGAAACTCCTTGCCGGTGGGGGCGGCTCACTCCAGCCCGCGACCGGCAGGGCGTCGGTTGCCGACGTATGCCTCTCACTCTATCTGACTTTCCTATTGTGTCAAGCATCTATCTCCGATAATATGCGTCGGAATAGTCGATTTCCGATTTGACCGCGATGTTCAATTCCAATCGTATAGGTCGGCATTCGTTACACGGTGGTTGTCTTCAGATACATCCGCCACAGAGGACCGACCCGGCGCACCGGGATTGGATCTCACATTGTCGTATGACGCCCTGGTTCAACCTGCCACCTGATCATCCCGTGCTGGATTGCCCAGGTCGCCGCCTCGGTCCGGCTCGTACTGTCGAGCCTGGCGGGAATGTGGGAGAAATGCGCGCCGACGGTGCATGGACCAATGACGAGCGTCGCACCGATCTCGGAATTGGATCGGCGCTGGGGAACGAGCACCAGGATCTCTGTCTCGTGGGCAGTTTAGAGCGACGGGCAGAAGGGTTGTCCGTATACCCAGGTTGGCTTCCTGCTATCGCCTGACGGCGATGCCCGGCCCTAAAGGGACCGGGCTCAGGAACGGCGCAGAGCGTCCTGAACGACTCGTCCGGTCCACCAAGCGACCGATCCGACAACCTTTGTGGTCACTGCCCTAGGTCAAGCATCGCTCCGGCGTTTCGACCAGCACGGCGTCATTCGCGACCAGCGCGAACAGATGAGGTCCTGTCCGCGTGCGAACAGAACCTCATCGACGGGACATGTATCGGGCCGGCCTATTAACGGGGCGGTCGACTGGGACGGGGGACGCGAGTCGGTTGGTCACTGGCGGTCGGACGCCTGCTTGGCGATGCGGTGGCACTAGTCGACGGTTGGCTCGATCCGGAAAACGACGGGGATGGGAGCGTCGAGGGATCGGAGAACGGGTTGCCGGCATCACCGGCGACCACCGTGAGCGACCCGACCATGCCGAACTGGCGATGACCGGCGACCCCGCAATAGAAGACGTAGGTTCCGGGGGCGAGATCGGATGGAACGACGAGGCTGCCACTCGCCCCGCTGAACACGAGTGGCATCTGGGCCGAGTCGGTGACGCCCTCGATGACGAAGTTGTGCGGCGAGTTCCCGTTGTTCGTCAGACGGATCGTCTGACCCTGGGCCGCGGTGATAGCGGTCGGAGCGAAAGCGAAGTCAACGGCCGATACCCCGACGCTCGTCGATTGGGCGGATACCGGGTCGGGCTGATTGCGAATGGTCACCGTCACGCCAGCGGCGAGAAGCACACCGAGCAGCGCGGCGAACAGGATCGAACGGCTCATCGTCATGTCCTTCCAGAGACTGGCGGTCCAGGTTCCTGGGTGAGCATACGTCCGCATGGGCACCGGAGGGCAGATGCCGTTGGGGCTATTTGGAACCGGACATTCGTCCGGCGCGATGATAGTCCGCTGGTTTATGTCTTCGTCGGCTCGCCTGGAGGGTTGAAGTGCACGAACCGCCCCGCCAGGTGTCCACCACATCGGTGCTCGCGATATCGAGAACGTGGTTGCCGCGTCAGGTATGATTTCCACTATATGGAAATCTCTTCCCGTTGCACAACATGCGACTTCAATTCACCGACCACGTTTGCATGGGTACGACGGGTATGACCGACGGCCATGGCGGAGTCCAGAGCGTGCGCCGGGCGCTGTCGGTTCTGGAGGCGGTCGCGGTCGCGACGCAGGACCGCGACGACACCGGCATCGTCAGCATCAGCCGCCGCTGCTCCCTCCCGGTCAGCACGACCCACCGCCTGCTGGCGACGCTGATCGATGCAGGATTCGCCACCCAGGACCCGGACAGCGGCCAGTACCGCGTCGGCCTCCATGCTTTCGAAGTCGGCAACGCCTTCCTCGACCACACGGACCTGCGTCCGGTCGCCCGGCCCTACCTGCGCGACCTCGCCGAGCTGACCGGCGAGACGGTCAACCTCGCGATCCGGGACGGCCACGACGCGGTCTACATCGACCAGATGGAGAGCGTCCAGATCCTGAAGATGTTCGCCCGGCCCGGCGCCCGGGCACCCCTCGCCTGCACGGGCGTCGGCAAGGTGCTGCTCAGCGGGCTGACGCCGGTCGCGGCCGAACGCATCCTGACCGATCAGCCCCTCCCCCAGCGGACCCCTCGATCGGTGACGGAGCCGGCCGAGATGATGCGGATGCTGGCGGCGATCCGGATCGACGGCCATGCCCTCGACGACGAGGAGGTCGAGCTCGGCGTCCGCTGCGTCGCGGCGCCGATCGTCGACCACCGCGGCGACGTCCGGGCCGCGATCAGCGTCTCCGGTCCGACGCTGCGGATCAGCGACGGTCGGATTCCCGAGCTGATCCGCCAGGTCCGCGGGACCGCCGCCGCGATCAGCGCTGCCCTCGGCCGGAGTGAGCGCCCGGCGCGGCCGGCCGTGGCATCTCGGTGATGTCCGGGAGCATCCGGCTGTAAACGGACCGGACTGAACAACGTATGGTGGTTAGAGCAACGGGTACAAAGGTTGTCCGGAGCAAGGTTGGCTGCCCGCCATCGCCTGACGGCGATGCCCGGCCATGAATGGCAGCGAAGCGAGCCGGGCTCAGGAACGGCGCGGAGCGTAC
>JAABUS010004484.1_pt1 | contig 20032 bp, 21 predicted proteins | sample 5560161 | NCBI WGS metagenome assembly JAABUS01 (sample SAMN10711885, study PRJNA513376) | rock metagenome | isolation source: Antarctica rocks | place: Antarctica: Victoria Land, Trio Nunatak nord | collected 2016-01-04 | reverse complement strand
TTCATTTGATCTTGACTTCTTGATTAAGTGATTCAATATAATGTTTTCTGATGTAATAACTGCGCTGAACAGATGACTTTCATTCATTAAGCATTTCTGCTTTCTCTTCAAGTCATTGTTCATCAACGATTTCAGATTGATAAATATTTCTGTGAATGTCTTTGACATCACTGTCTTGAGTTCTTTCTGTCTTCGTACAACATGATATAAAAGTCTGTGCTTTATGACTCTCTTTATTCTTTCTTTTTCAGCTTGTTGTTTATGATATTGAAAGTCAAAGACTCTGTATGTGTCTTAACATACTTTACATTTTCACATGTTTTGAGTTTGTTTGTAAAAACAATGCTTTAAGCAATGATTTAATGCACAGTAAATGCATCTTTATTTGTTTTTGCATTCATATATCTTGTAATCATATTCTTGATACTTTAAACATTGATGCACTCTGCAACTTAAGTCGTAAAACTGTGTGATCTTTATGTCAATCTCATGATATACTTTCTCATTAATCAGCTTGTTCATCATCTCAGCGCTGATTACATATATCATCAGCGAAACATATTTCTTCTGCTCACTTTTGTTTGTGAGTCACTTAATCTTCTTGATCATTATTTCTAAATGTATATCTTTGTTGATCTTGATGAGTATCTTCATCTCTTTCTTCTCTATGTTCTTAAACATTTCTTTAACTTTAATCTTATGTATCACTACTTCAAAACTAACTTTGTGCAGACATGCATTCAATGATATTTCTTTGATTCAAAAATTATTTTTCTTCAGTGTTTTCTTGCTGCTCTTTATCTTAATTTAAAATATCAGCAGTTTTAATCATTTTTTCATCATTTTTATGTTCTTATGCATCAACAGCATTTTGTCAACATCAATCTCTTTCACTCATTTTATTATGTTTTTTGTTGTTGTCATCATGATTTTCTTTATTTCTTCTTTCTCTTTGATAAAGATTTTTACTTTAAATTTCTTACAATGATTTTACATTGACAATGATATATCAACGTTGAATACAAGATGATTTTTAAATGATGTTGTTGACTTCATGCTTATTCTTTTCGCTTAACTGTCAACATGTTTTCTCTTCTTCATGAACTTTTTTTCAAGTTTGCTTATTATCTTTTTCAATCTTTTCAGCTGATTCTTCATGCGTTGATTCACAGTTGACGCAGTAACGCGTTGATGCATCAGCTTTTTTATCATCTTTGTCAAACTTTTCATCTCTTCTCAGAGCATCAGCTCGTTGTTTCTACGTTCGTTAAGCTCATAAAGTACTCGCAGCTTGTGTAATTTCTTCTGTATATCTTTCGCCTTGACTGAATTCTTCTGAGAGATAATAATAATCATCTTTCATTCACTCATCAACGTTATATCAACGACGTTTCTCATCTATTCTTGATGATCAGAATAAAGCGCAAGCATCATGTTGATGATGTGCTCTGTCTTCAAATAGTTTAAGTAATTCATTTTTTCAATAAAATAATGTATATATTTTTCAAATTGAAAAGCTATTCTTGATACAAAACTTGCAAAAAGAATTGAAAATTGAATTTAATAAAAAGTGCAAGACATTTTTGAAAGCAATGTACTTATTATCTTTGAAAATTCAAATCAATGAAGAATTACTATTGAATGTAAGCATACAATGATTAAAAGTTATCAAAGAGAAAATCAAGCACGCTATTAACTTCTCAGCACTCAGAAAAGCATTCGAATCAGATGATATATCATTCGTAATCATACAGCGAGCGTACAAAAGCATATTGAAAATCTTTAATATAATGTTTTCAGATTTGATTGAAAACGATTATCATTCAAAGATATGACATGAAGGCACGAGAATTATTCTGAAAAAATCAGACAAGTTGAATTATTCAATTTCAAAGACATACGAAATTATTATGCTGCTAAACTGTTTAGACAAAGTAGCAGGAAAAATAATAGCAATGTGACTGTCTTACACAGCTGAAATTAACGACAAGCTGCTAGATTTTGATCAAATAAGATATAGAAAACAAAGATCAGTTATAAATGCATTACTAAATTTAGTACATGATGCGTAAATGACAAAAAGTTGCGAAAACACGCTTATTTATTTACTTCTAGATGTCAAAGAAGCTTTTGATCATGTTACATTGAAACAGCTGATCAAAATATTGATTAAATTGAAAATATTAATCAATTTAATCAATTGAGCAAAATACTTCTTACAAAATTGAGTTATATTAATATATATATTAAAACAATCACAACGCGCGCAAAACAAACTTTTGAAAAGAGCATTATAAACGAGAGAGAAAAGATCAAGTAGATGAATAGACAATGACAAATTGCATGAGCAGCAGTAATGCTGATTCAATGACGATTGCAAGCAGCGTTAACTTGTTGCAGAGAGACAGCGATGTGAAGTTTAAACGCTTACGTAATGACGAGATGAAAGTTATCAGCATCATTGATTTACTAACACAGACATCAACGTTAGAGAAAGAGAAGAACAAAGATCACTCATGAAAAGAAGTGATCTTAAAGCTGATTTAACGTCTTCAAAACATCTCAGAAAGAAAGATTGAAAGTTAAGACACATTCATCGCGAAGAATGTACAGAAGTTAAAGACATTTATTCAACTTCTTAATAAACAACTACAAACACAAGAAAATACACATTTCACATTCAAAACATCATTATGAGTCGATGTAGCAAGAGAAGAATTATCAATGAAAGAGCAACGTCTTAGAGAAGAATCATCATCGCTTTGCAAGAAATGCAAAATCATGATGAAGATAGCAGACAGAGAAGAAATAGAGAAGATGCAGAAGAAAATCATCAAGCAGATTCTTCAGAAAATAGCAGACGTGTCATTGAGTCAATGAAATCTGATCATGTCTCTTCACAAGCTGAGTAGCGAAGACATCTCTCTTCACGCAGTCAGTTCAGATGCACAAGCAAATCTGAAAAAGACTCAAGAATGAACAAAAGAAATTACAAACTTGACGCGCATATCGCGACGAATCTTCGCAATGCTGATGCATGAGATGCACACTACAATTAACATGAACAATCAGAAGAAAGTCATTAGAAAACTGACAAAGAATAACGCGAGACTTCATGAGAATCTGAAGATTCTAAGAATAGTCTGACTCAAGAAAGTAGCAAAGAGCGAAAAGACTCGTTCGTCGCTCATCGTGAAGATAGCAATCGAAGCGATGATGAATCAACTGATGAACGTGAATATGCTAAATGCATATCATGAATGTGCATATGAGCTGTTTGAGAATAACTGTTGCATCACACAGTGCTTCAGATGTCAAGAATTTGATCACATGATCAGATTCTGCAGAAAGAATCAACGCTGCATCAAGTGCACAGATAAACATCACATCAAGAGATGCATGATATCTTCAAATAAAAGATGTTGTACTAACTGCAACGGAAATCACGAATTCTGAAGATGCATCTGTCTTAAATGATGACAGCAAATGAAACAAGCATTTGAAATTTATAGAAACAGATTGTTCAGATATTCAGAAGCATTTAAATACAATTGCACATTCTTGCAATTCTTGAGCTCTTCGCTGTCTTCAAACTCTGCAGATTCAATGAACTCTTCAAGTTTAATGAATTCTTCAAATTCAACAAACTTTTCGAAGTTCATGATTTCTTTCAGTTCAGCGAACTCGTTGAGCTCAACGACAGTTGTGCTGAAAACACGCAGTCTAGTCGCTTATGAATCGACATGACAGATGATAGAAGTCAAGAAAAGACGTGTCGATTATTTCTCTTGCATGAGTAGCGACTCAGATGAGATGTCGCTTGAGCAGAGTCAGAAATGATAAATCAGAAGACGAGACAGACTTTTGATGACTGAGAGCATTTAAAAAGTCTTCTTCTCACAGAGTCAACAACAGTTATAAATAACTTTATGATGAAACAATCTTTTCTACGAATACTGCAGTACAACATCAGAAAATCATTGAAAATTCAGAAATCATTTTTAATCAACAGAGAGATTCATGATTTTGACATTGTAGTCATACAGAAGCAGAATTGCAACATTAATGATATGCAATCATTTAACTCAGCTCACAACTTCTTTTATCTAGTGAAAAACACGTCATTACAGTCAAGAACTTGCATATATGTGAACAAACACTTAAGATTCAATCAATGAATGATAGAAACAGCTGAGTCAGACATCTGCTTGAACAGAATATTAACTTGCAGCACAGATGATAAAACACAGACGTTGCAACTTATAAACATATACAATTCATGTTCACTGTTTTATACATTTACAGAGAAATCTTTAATCATTTTTCGCTTGAGCGAGCTACTCAAAGATGACTGCAAACAACTGATCATGAGAGATTTCAATCTACATCACTCTCACTGAAAAGAATGAAGATGCTTCACTCAACATGCAGCGATTAACAGTTTACTTGACGTTGTTACTAACACTAAGCTGAAATTATTGCTGAAATCAGACACTATTACTTGCAAGACTCACAATCAATCTACAACTATTAATCTAGTCTTTAACAGCGAGAAAATACAGTTCATGACATGCAAGTGCAAGATACGCATTGATCTGCATCAAGAATTGAATCATCTTTTGATTGTCACAGAACTTTGTTTACAAACAACTTCAGTACAGTCTTCATCTCAATAACTATGAAAGAAAATGAATACAGAAGCATTAAGCGCGTATCTGCATATGCATCTTTCGTCAAATCGTTCTTTGAACAGCAAGATGATGATGAACGAAAAAATGTGCAAAGTTATCAAGATGCTATAAGAGATCATTAAGAAATCTATCTTCTTGACAAAGTCATCAAGTTGAGCAAAGAACTTCTGAAATTCAAACTGCTCAAAGATAGTAATGAAATCAAGATGACTGCAAATCATGTGAAAAATACAAAGTACACTAGATGCATGAAATGAATATCTGAAACACAATGATCATAAAAACAAGATCATTCAACAAGCAAAGCGCGCACATTTCAGATCACAAATGCATAAGCTGAGTGACGCACTCAAGTCAATATGACGCTTTGCAAGATAAGTCAGAATCGAAAGTCAGCTATCTAAAAAACTTTCTCAGTTTTTGTCACTGAAGCAAAGTGACATTAATCAAATGATAATGATGTTCAAGAAAAAAACCGAAATATTGCGAAGAAAATTCTTCTCTTCATTCTCTCAGACAGATGTCAACGACATCGCAGACTCATTTATATCTCTGACAGTGTCATCTGATTTACGCATCTCAGAAGATAAAGTGAGACAGACAATCAAAAGAGTAAAAGCAGACAAAGCATCAGACATCTCAGACATTTTGAACAGAGCGCTGCAGACAGATCTTGCAGAACTGACTTCGATTCTGACAAGTTTATTCAATGCATGTGTAACATACAGATGTCATTTGAAGCAGTTCAAAAAGACTTAAACAATAGTACTATGCAAATTGAAGAAGAGCGATTATACTGATTCAAAAACATATCGACTCATTGCTCTGCTTAATATCATGAGCAAAGCTCTGAAGTTGATCATAACTAAAAGACTGAGTGATATAGCTGAGACTCATCACATGCTATCTGATGCTCAAATGAGAGCGAGACGCAAATGATTCATGATCTCAACATTAAATCTACTAGTAGATCAGATTCACATAATATGAAACTGCGAAATCAAATATGTAGCGTTCATGCTAAGTTTAAACATCATCGAAGCATTTGATTGAGTCTTGCACATCAGACTTCTGCATACTCTGAAAATGAAAAGAACTTCAAACTACATAGTCAAATGAGCACGCAGCTTTCTTGAGAATCAAGAAATATCATTGAGATTCAATGAGTAAATGAGTGACATGCGCAAAATAAATGCAGACATATCGCAGAAATCTTTCATTTCATTGATTCTCTTTCTATTCTTCAACGCAAGTCTGATTAAGAAGTGCAAAGCACTAAAAATTAAGATTGAAGTGCTTGACTTCATAAATGACATTAACATTTTAGCATACAATAGATTCATTGAAGAAATTTGCAGAATACTGAGCAGAGCGCATGACGTCTGCGCGAAATGAGTTCGCACTCATGATGCAACATTTGCATCAGAAAAGTATGAATTTATGCACTTCATCAGAAAATCAAAAAGATTTGATATAATGACTAGCATACAAATAGAAAGCTCAGTTATTAAGTTGAAATCAGATGTGCAAGTTCTGAGAGTACAACTGAACATGAAATTGCAATGAGACGTGCATCTTCGTTAAATCGAAGCGAATCACGTTACATGAATGCTAGCACTTAGTTGACTTGAAGTCTTCACATGAGAGACAATTTTCACAAAAGCAAGACAAATATACTCAGCAGTAGTAAGATCAGAAATTGCATTCAAGACATCAGTCTGACATCAGCGAGAAAAAGAGAAAGAACTGTCAGGCAAAGAACGCAGACTTGAAATATTACAGAATCAGACTCTGCGTCACGTCACAAAAATGTTCAAAAGAGTAAGCATCGAGACTCTGAAAGCAGAAATGTACACAAGTTCGCTGCATGTTTATCTGAACATGCTGCAAAACAAGATCACATTACGCAGTTGAGTCAATGATTGTACACAGAAAATCAGACAAGCATGCAAACTGATACGCGCTCATCTGATGAGTGTCAATTGCATCATTTCTCGCTTCTTCATCATCAAGAAAGTGACGCTTTTGAACAACTCAATTTAAGAAGACGCGAAAATACAGTTAAGATGTAAGTGATTAACTCTCGCTGCAATGATTTTGACTGATGACAGCATCGCAATAGCACAGTATCACAGAAGTCAATGAAAGCAATGATGAAAAAAATACAGAAAATGCATTGCAGATGTTCACATCACTTCAACACAAAGATTGCATCTGTTCAACAAGATGATAAAGATGCAAAATGATCTTCATAAAGTTGAAAGCACTTTTGTCATTCATATCAGAATTGAACGCATAGATCTAAATGCTTATCTGCACTTCAAAAATGTTTCAGACGCAGATAGCATGTGATGCAACTGTAACTGAAATCATCAGATGATAAAACATGTACTCATGCACTGCTTAAACTGATTGCATCTGCGATTGAGAATGCTACGAAATGTTGACTTCTTGAACTATTAAATAATCGTCGCTATCACGAAGAGTCTCAAAGCAGCTGCAAGAATGATGATGAAAATGAAGCTTCTGAAGCAATTTAAAGTGACTGAGTCACTCATTCTTTAACGTGTGATCAACGTGAACTAATTTGATACATAGTCTCATAATGATAGTTTCGACTGCGCAAAGCAGTCGTATAAACAGCGAGTAATTTTCTATCTCAGAGAGTTTTGTTCACTCAATATAAATAGCATAAAGTCTTTCATGAGTCGACTTAATCGATGTCACAAGAATGTATGAATTTATTATTATAAAATCGAGTTATTGACTTAGCATTTGATGATGAATGTCAGAAATCAAAGAAAATAATCACAGAAATATCACAAGATTCATCTATTTCGCTTATTTTATTTCTAATTTATATTCGATACTTATTTTCAAAGATTCGCGCAAAGATTGAAAATCTACAGTCACTCAGCTACATTGATGACGTAGCACTATACATAAAGAAAAATAATATTGATAAGAATGTAAAAACGCTGAAAAATGCAGCAAAAATCGCTTTTACATGAGCAAAGAAAAATGCAGTGCAATTCGATAACTCAAAATCTGAATTAATACACTTTGAAAGTCACAAGATAAAACTTAATCAAATAATTATTTTACTCAATAACATGATCATAAAATCAAAAACATGCGTATAATAACTAGAAGTCTGACTGAATTAAAAGCTTAACTTTAAAGTTTATGTGCAAACGAAAATCATGACAGTCATAAAAACGCTACACTCATTGTTTAAATTAATGAATAGCGAGTAAAAACTAAATGTCAAATCAGAAAAGCAGTTATATCTGACATGCATCACGTCTATTAGCGATTATGACGTCGAAATATGATAAAATAATCAAAAAAGCTACTTAGTCAAATTTTATAAACTGCAAAACGCTGCATTATGAAAAATTCTGAGTGTGTTTCAAACATCATCGATAGATGCTATGCAAATAGAAGTTGAAATTTCGTCAATGAAAATGCAATTAAATCAAAAGTGCAAGAACTATGCAATTTGAACATTTGAGTTATCGAAAAAACACTCTATCAGAAAAAGAACATTTATTACGTACTCATCTCACTTTATTGAATTGAATTTAGATTTGAATGCATTGAAATATCTGAACTGAAACGAGATGAAGATGAATGTATCTTAAAAAGCTAAGAAGTGCAAAGACAGACTCACGCAAATATATCAAATATTAAACAAAGTGCAAAAAACACTGAATTCAATAAAAGAAATTGAAATTTCTCACTTCAAGAAATCGTAAGAGCAAGAAATCAAGCATTTAGCAAAAATTCAAATCGAATTTGCAAAAGACGAAACTTGTGATACAATCAATACACACTATAGAGAATTAGAAAGAATTATTAAAAAGGCGAAAAACACAGTGATGTATATCAATGCATCACAAATTCAAAAAAGAAAAGCAGAAGACAAAACAAAAATCGAAACAACAGTGATATTTACGCATGAACTCGTTAAATGCAGCAAAGCGACAAGTGTTTCAGGCAAAATTATCATAACGAAAGCGAAACTGCAAGCTGTTAGCGATGCAATCGCAATGTGCAGCGAAAAAGTACTCAAAAACAGCGAAATTTGAGTGTACATGAACAGTCAAATGACTTTGCAAAGACTAAATGCAAAGAGCAACATCAAGACGAAGTTATTTGATGACATACGACAAAACTTGATCAATTTACATCAGAATCAAAGTTAAATTTGCATACAGTGAATATTGAGTTGCAAGAGCATTATTGAGAACGAAAAAGCAGATTAATTGATAGAAAGCGCTGCTCAAGAATTATCAGTTATTAACAACATGAAACAAATTTGCAAAAAGATGAAATTACAATGATTAAATGTCTGAAAAAGCAGCATCAAGAAGGGAAATCAGTATTAAAAGCATATATCGAACGTGAATTTAAGTCAAAAATCATTAAAAAGACTTAGAAAAATTGATAAACTAACGTTTTTAATCTTTATTCAGTTGAAAATGAAACATGACTATTTCAAGAGCTATTTGCATCAAATATGAGAGAATAATTCAAACAAATGCTATGAAATATGCAATGTAAGTCAAACATCAGAGCATTTACTACTAAATTGCAAGCATTATAGATCAGAGCAGATAAAGCTTAAGAAAAAGACTCAGCTCAAAAACACAGACATCATATTGATGCTGTTCATCATCAAAATTGAAAGAATTGCAACACTAAAGTATTTGAAAAATACTTGAATTATGACAAGAAAATGACTACTAGAAACGAAAGAGTAGAACGTGAAGAAAGCAAAGAAATGAAGAAAACAAAAGTACGATTGCAAGAGTTTGAGCGAAAGTGCTTGTATATACAAACTATCGATGTGATTGATCAACAAGAAGATATAAAGCAGCGACTTTGATCAGATTACATGTAACTTAGCATATATACAGCATCTAGACAGTGTCATAGTCATAGATTGCATGCACTTAATGAAGAAAAGAAAAGAAAAACAAGAGACAAAACTCAATTCAAAGTTATGATGTCATGCATTAATTTTAGTTGAAATTCTGAACATAAAGAAGCTTCTTGATGCATTGATAGTCTTCATGCATAAGTGTTGAAACATAATTAATAAAAAAGTCATATCAGATAAAGAATTAAATAAAAAGAAAAAAGATTCAATCTGAGTGAAATCATATTACATAAACATTCATGAATCACTTTAATGCTGAAAATGAGATGAAAAAGACATCAATAACTTAGAGAATCTCTTATCAACGATAAAGTATACTGCTCATTAAATTGACAAAGAAAGAAAAAAGTTTAAAGACGTGATTATATTTTAATTCACAAGAAATTGAAAGAAGTAACTGAAGTTTCAACTCTGTTAAATGATCAACTGTTTGATCAGCTACAACTTATTCTTTTCATTATAAATTCATTACATCAAGATAACAAGAATAATGAGCTACGACACAATGATGTTCTCGTTGAACTACTCAAATCTTGCAATGAGAAAACTCAACATGCTATGCATGAAATGATTGAGATAAAGCACTGATTTAAAGATAACGTTTAAAATTTTCATTTACTTAAAGTTAGTCAATTTTTTCATTTGTATACAATTTTGAGAAGTATGCATGTTGTATCAGCAAATGATATTTCTAGCGAGTCAAATAAAAACAAGTTCTTCTACATTAACAACTTCAGCGACTGAAATTCATATAATTTAATATATAAGAAGAATTTCTTGCATAAAGAAACAAAAGTAGCAAAATACTACTTCAAATATGAAAGCTGAAGATATTTGAAATCGACTTAATCTCATTGTGATTGACAATGAGATTTATTTGTACAATATGCTGACTACAAATCTTCTGCAAGCTATGCTTGTCAAAAGAGCTGAACAATCTTATCAACATTGACAAAGCAGTAACAATGTTTTACTCACATGTTGAGCTCATACACAATCGAAAAGCGAAGCAATAACAACGTGATTATCAGCACATTGAAGCTTGCACATACACAGAATGACAGCAGCATACATGTTGCAACTCATATACAACATATACATATATATTATGAAGGCACGACTCAGTCTTTGCACACATACAGACAGACGTGATGCAGTAAATCGATCGGTTTTTCGCATTTTCAGGTCGATTTACACGCAGCGCAATCATACACAGAGCAGTAACAGCGCTTTGTTTACACGTTGAACTCATATATGATATACACACATATACTATGAAGACATGACTCAGCTTTTGCACATCTACACGTCTGCATGATGCAGTAAATCGATCGATTTTTCGCTTTATCAGATCAATGTACATGCATTGCAATCACATACATTACGAAAACACAACACAGTCTTTGCTCATATACATAAAACAATAGCAACGTCTTTGCGCATGCGTTGCAATTCATATACATTACACACACATATATTGCGAAGGCACGACTCAGCTTTTGCACATTTACACGCTCATGTGATGCAGTAAATTGATCGGTTTTTCGCTTTATCAGATCAATGTACATGCATCGCAATCACATACACTGCGAAGTCACAACACAATCTTTGTTTATATACACAGAATGACAGTAACGTCTTTGCGCATACATTGCAATTCATATACATCATACACATATATATTATGAAGACACGACTCAGCTTTTGCGCATCTACATGCTTGCATGATGCAGTACATCGATCGATTTTTCGCATTATCAGATCGATTTACAGAAATCGTAATCACATATATTGCAAAGACACGACATAGTCTTTGCTTATATACACAGAACAACAGCAACGTCTTGACGCATGCGTTGCAACTCATACTCGTATAAATGAGATTCTCGCGCAAACGAGGTTTTTACACACGCTAACTAAAACTATTTATATTAGTGTCATTTTTAGCACGTTAAACTCAATACTATCTGTTGCTAATCTTTCTAGATTAGAGTGCGCAGAAATCTCGTTTGCGTTAAAATCTCGTTTATATAAGTATACATCACATATATACATATTGCGAAGACACGACTCAGCTTTTGCACATCTACACGCTCATGTGATACAGTAAATCGATCGATTTTTCGCATTATCAGATCAATTTACATGCATTGCAATCACATACATTGCAAAGACACGATACAATCTTTGCTCATATACACAGAACGTCAGCAACGTCTTTGCGCACGCGCTGCAACTAATATATGACATTCACACAGTCATTGCGAAGGCACGACTCAGCTTTTGCGCACATACACATTTGTGCAATGCAGTAAATCGATTGATTTTTCGATTTTCTAATCGATTTACATGCGTTGCAAATACATAAATCAAAACTCATTTAGTTTATTCAGCTGAGTGATCATACAGCGAACTTGAAAGCTCACGTTGAAGTGATCAGCTTTCATCTACATATAATTTTTTTTTATTTCTTCATTAAGTGCATGCAGTCTATGACTATGACATTGTCTAGACGTTATGTATATGCTAAGTTACATGTAATCTGATCAAAGTCGCTGCTTTATATCTTCTTGTTAATCAATCACATCGATAGTTTGCACATACGAGCGCGTGAAATGTTTATATAATCAAGTGATCACATAAACAACTCAAAATTGTGAAAGCTGATCACTTTGACATAAGCTTTCAACTTGTCTGTATGATTATCAAGTCAAGCGAGCTAGATGAGCTTTGATCTATGTAGATGAAAGCTGATTACTTCGACGTGAGCTTTCGAGTTCGCTGTATGATCATTCAGCTGAATGAACTAGATGAGCTTTGATTTATGTATTTGTGACGCATGTAAATCAATCAGAAAATCGAAAAATCGATTGATTCACTGCATCACATGAGCGTGTAGATGCGCAAAAGCTAAATCGTGCCTTTGCAGTGACTGTGTGAATGTCGTATATTAGTTGCAGCATATGCGCAAAGACGTTGCTGTCGTTCTGTGTATATGAGCAAAGACTGTGTTATGTCTTTGCAGTGTATGTGCTTGCAATGCATGTAAATCGATCTGATAATGCGAAAAATCATTCAATTTACTGCATCATGCAAGCATGTAGATGTGCAAAAGCTGAGTCGTGTCTTTGCAATGTATATGTGTGTGATGTATATGAGTTGCAGCGTATGCGTAAAGTTGTTGCTGTCGTTCTGTGTATATAAGCAAAGATTGTGTTATGTCTTTGCAGTGTATGTATTTGCGACGCATGTAAATCAATCAGAAAATCGAAAAATCGATTGATTTACTGCATTGCGTCGATGTGTATGTGCGCAAAAGCTGAGTCGTGCCTTCGCAGTATATGTGTATATGTTGTATATGAGTTCAACATGTGAATAACACGCTGTTACTGCTCTGTGTGTGATTGCGCTGCGTGTAAATTGATCTGAAAAAGCGAAAAATCGATCGATTTACTGCATCACATCTGTCTGTATGTGCGCAAAAGCTGAGTCGTGTCTTCGCAGTATATGTATTTATATCATATATGAGTTCAACATGTGAATAAAGCGCTGTTACTGCTTTGTATGTGATTGCGCTGCGTGTAAACCGGTCTGAAAATGCGAAAAATCGATCGATTTACTGCATCACGTCTGTCTGTATGTATGCAAAAGCTGAGTCATGTCTTCGTAATATATATATATATGTTGTATATGAATTGCAGCATATATGCAAAGACGTTGCTGTTCTTCTGTATATATGCAAGCTTCAATGCGTTGATGACTGCGTTGTTATTGTCTCGCTTTTCAACTGTGTGTGAGCTCAACGCATGAGTAAAGCGCTGTTACTGCTTTGTCAATGTTGATGAGATTGTTCAGCTCTTCTGACAAGCATAGCTTGCAGAAGATTCGTAGTCAGCATCTTGTACAGATAAATCTCGTTGTCAATCTCATCTACATATATCAAAGCTTATTTAGCTCGCTTAGCTTAATGATCATATAGACAAGTTGAAAGCTTACATCAAAGTGATCAGCTTTCACAATTTTGAGTTGTCTATATAATCACTTGATTATATAAACAGCTCACATGCTTGTATGTGCATTCTAACGATTTAACTGCTCAATAAAAAAATATACTGCATCAACTTTGACTAGATTACATGTAATTTAGCATATACACAGCGCTTCAGTGCTACTATTTAAATAAATAGCATCATGATTCATAGTTTTAAACTGCATAAGCACATAAAACTTGAAGAAGAAAAAAATTCAATCTCATTGCAGACAAAAATCAAACAATGTATATGTATTATGTTTATGTTTCAGAGCATATACAGAATCATTGAAGTCAACGATGCTACATGATTAAACAACTAAGAAATATAATCATCTTTTGACTTTGCTCAAGAAAAAAAAAACAATCACAACGCATGCAAAGCAAATTTTTAAAAAGAGCAATACAATCAAGACAGAATGAATTCAGAAGATGAATAAATGACGATGAATTGCATAAATTGCAGCAATGCTGATTTAAAGATAATTGCAAGTGATGTTAACTTATCACGAAGAAATAGCAACGCAAGATTGAAAAGCTTATGCAATGATAAAAAGTATGTTGTTAACATCATTGATATTCTAATACAGACATCAATGTTAAAGAAAGAAAAGAGCAAAGATCATTCATGAAAAGAAGTAGCAGTGAAGCTGATGCAACATCTTTGAAATGATTTAGAAGAAAAAAACAACGAGAATCAGAATGCGTTCATTGCAAAGAATGTATAGAAATTGAAGACATTCATAAAACTGCTTAGCAAGCAGCTACAAACACAAGATAGCATATGCTTCTCATTGAGAATCACATCATGAGTGAACATGACAAGAAAAGAAGTAATAATAAGAAAGTAACGCTTCAGAGATGAATTGTCATCGCTTCACAAGAAATGAGAAGTTATGATGAAGATAGCAGAAAGAAAGAAAATAAAGAAGATATAAAAGAAATCTATTGAACAGATTCTTCAAGAAATCATAAACATGTTGACAACTTAAAGAAATTTAATCATGTTTCTTTGCAAGCTTGAAAGCGAAGACATCACACTTCACGCAGTGAGCTCAGAAGTTTGAGCAAATCTGAAAAGATTTCAAACATGAGCAAAAGAAATCATGAACTCAACGTATATAGTGCGTTGAATCTTCGTTGTGCTAGCACATGAAATACATATCATAATAAACATAAACAATCAGAAAGTAATCATTAAAAGACTGATAAAAGACAACGTAAAACTTCATGAGAATCTAAAGATTCTAAGAATAGTTTAACTTAAGAAAGTAGTCAAGAGTGAGAAGATTTACTCGTCACTGAGTCATTGTAGAGATCACAATCGAAGCAATGATGAATCAATTAATGAACGACAGCATGTTAAACTCGTATCAAGAATGTTTATGCAAACTGTTTGAAAAGAACTGTTGCATCACTCAGTGTTACAGATGCTTTAAATTTGATCATATGATCAGATTTTGCAAGAAGAAACAACGCTGTGCTAAATGCGCAGACAAACATCACATTGAAGAGTGCATAATGCATAATGTCTTTGAATAAAAGACGTTGCATCAACTGCAACGAAGATCATGAACTCTGAAGATGCATCTATCTCAAATAATGACAGCAGATAAAACAGATGTCAGAAATCTACAGAAACAGATTGATCAGATATTTAAAAGCATCGAAATACAATCGCGCATCTTTCTTGCTGTTTCTGAACTCTCTAAGCTCAATAAATTCATTGAGCTCAACAGACTTTGCAGATTCAACAAACTCTTCAAGCTCAGCAATCATCATGTTGAAAACACGCAATTGAAACGTTGAATCAGCATGACAGATGATAAAAGTCAAGAAAAGACGAGTTAATCTCTTCTTATGCGCGACTAGCGACTCAAATGAGACAATATCTGAGCAGATTCAAAAATACTTAATTAGAAAGTATGAAAGACTCTCAGTGATTAAAAGTATACAAAGAGTCTTTTCAGCGCAAAATCAACAACAGTTACAAATAACTTTATGATAAAACAATTCTTTCTACAAATTTTATAATACAACATCAGAAAGTCATTGAAGATTCAAGAATTGTTCTTGATCAACAGAAAAGTTCGCAAATTTGACATAGTAGTCATACAGAAACAAGAACGTAACATTAATGACTTACAATTATTTAACTCAGTTCACAACTTCTTTCATCTAGTGAAAAACTCGTCATCTCAGTTAAGAACATGCATATATGTTAACAAATGCTTAAGACTTAATCAATGAACAGTAAAGACAGCTAAGTCAGACATTTGCTCAATCAAAATATTAACTCGTAACACAGATAATGAAATGCAGACGTTAAGACTTCTAAACGTCTACAACTCAAGCTCACTATTTATCACATTTACAGAGAAACTCTCAACTATTTCTCACTTGAATAAACTACTCAAGAATGATTGCAAACAACTAGTTGTAAAAAACTTCAATCTATATCATTCATACTAAGAGAAACAAAGATGCTTTATTCAACATACAACGATTGATATTCTATTAAACGTCATTACAAATGCAAGATTAAAACTACTGCTAAAATTAGACACAATCACTCACAAGACTCACAATCAGTTTACGATAATAGATTTAGTCTTTAGCAGCGAGAAAATACAGTTTATGACATGCAAGTGCAAAGTACAAATTGATTTACATCAAAAATCAGATTATCTTTGAATTGTCACAAAGCTAAATTTACAAACAATCTCAGTGCAGCTCTTGACTCGTTGACTCTGAAAAAAAATGAACACAGAAGCATTGAGTGTTTATTTGCAAATACATCTTTCATTAGATTGCTTTCTGAACAGCAGAGCTGAAATGAATAACAGAGCAACAAAAATTATCAAAGTACTACAAGAAATCATTGAGAAGTTTACTTTCTGAGCAAAATCATTAAATTAAGTAAGAAACTTCTGAAATCAGAGCTGCTTTGAAGTAGTAATAAAATCAAGATGACTGCAAATCATATGAAAAATAATAATAATAAATTTATACACTCTTGTGACATTGATTAAGTTCACTCATGAGAGACTTTATGCTATTTATATTGAGTGAACAAAACTCTCTGAGATAGAAAATCACTCGCTGTTTATACAACTGCTTCACGCAGTTGAAACTATCATTATAAGACTATGTATCAAATTAGTTCGCGTTAATTGCATGTTAAAGAATGAGTGACTCAATCACTTTAAATTGCTTCAGAAGCTTCGTTTTCATCATTATTCTTGCAGCTGCTTTGAAACTCTTCATGATAGCGATGATTATTTAATAGTTTAAGAAGTTGACATCTTATAACATTTTTGATCGCAGATGCAATCAATTCAAGCAATGCATAAATACATGTATCATTATCTGATGATTTCAATCACAGTTGCATTGCATGCTATCTGCGTCTGAAACATTTCTGAAGTGCAAATAAATATTCAAATTTATGCATTCAATTTTGATGTAAATGATGAAAGTACTTTCAACTTTCTGAAAATCATTTTGCATCTTTATCATCTTGTTGAACAGATGCGATCTTTGTGTTGAGATGATGTAAACATTTGCAATATGTTTTCTATATTTTTTTCATTATTGCTTTCACTGACTTCTGTAATACTGTGTTATTGCAATGCTGTCATTAGTTGAAATCATCGCAGCGAAAGCTAATTACTTGCGTCTTGACTGTATTTTTGCATCTTCTTGAATTAAGTTGTTCAGAAGCATCACTTTCTTGATGATAAAATAATGAAAAATAATGTGATTGATACTCATCAGATGAACGTGTATCAGTTTGCATGCTTATCTGATTTTCTGTGTACGATTATTGACTCAACTGCATAACATGATCTTGTTTTGCAACATGTTCAAATGAATATGCAGCGAGCTTGTGTACATTTCTGCTTTCAGAATCTCAATGCTTACTCTTTTGAATGTCTTTACGACGTGATGCAAAGTTTAATTCTGTAATATTTCAAGTCTGCATTCTTTATCTGACAGTTTTCTCTCTTTTTCTCACTGATATCAGATTGATGCTTTGAATGCAATTTCTGATCTTATTACTGCTGAGTATATCTGTCTTGCTTTTGTGAAGATTATCTTTCATGTGAAGATTTTGAATCGACTAAGTGCTAGCATTTATATGACGTGATTCACTTCGATTTAACAAAGATGCACATCTCATTGCAATTTCATGTTCAGTTGTACTTTCAGAACTTGCATGTCTGATTTCAACTTGATAACTGAGCTTTCTATTTATATGCTAGTTATCATGTTAAATTTCTTTGATTTTCTGATAAAGTGTGTAAATTCATACTTTTTTGATGCGAATGTTGCATCATGAGTGTGAACTTATTTCATGCAAACATCATGCGCTCTGCTCAATGTTCTGCAAATTTCTTCAATGAATCTATTATATGCTAGAATGTTAATGTTATTTACAAAGTTGAGCACTTCAATCTTAATTCTTAATGCTTTGCACTTCTCAATCAGACTTACGTTGAAGAATAGAAAGAAAATTGATGAAATGAGAAATTTCTGCAATATGTCTGCATTTATCTCACGCATGTCACTCGTTTGCTCGTTGAATTTCAGCAATGTTTCTCAATTCTTAAGAAAGCTGCATGCTCATTCAACTATATAGTTTGAAGTTCTTTTCATTTTTAGAGTATGCAGAAGTTTGATGTGCAAAACTTGATTAAATGCTTCAACGACGTTTAAACTTAGCATGAACACTACGTATTTGATTTTGCAGCTTCATATTATGTGAATCTGATTTACTAGTAGATTTAATGTTAAGATCATGAATCACTTGCATTTCGTTCTTATTTGAGCATCAGATAGCATGTAATGAGTCTCAGTTATATTGCTCAGTCTTTTAATTATGATCGATTTCAAAGCTTTGCTCATAATATTAAGCAAAGCAATGAATCAATATGTTTTTGAATCAGTATAATCACTCTTCTTTGATTTGCATAGTACTATCGTTTGAGTCTTTTTGAACTGCTTTGAATGATATCTGTATGTTACACATACGTTGAATAAACTCATCAATATCAAAATCAGTTTTGCAAGATCTGTTTGCAACACTTTGTTCAAAATGTCTGAGATGTCTGATGCTTTGTTTGCTTTTACTGTTTTAATTATCTGTCTTACTTCATCTTCTGAAATGTGTAAATCAGATGACACTGTTAAAAATATAAATGAGTTTGCAATGTTGTTGATATTTATCTGAGAGAATGAAAGAAAGAATTTTTCTTGCAATATCTTGATTTTTTTCTTGAACATCATTGTCATTTGATCAGTGTCACTTCACTTCAATGATAAAAACTAAGAAAGTTTTTTAAATAGCTGACTTTCGATTTTGACTCATTTTGCGAAGCATCATATCAACTTGAGTGCATCACTCAGCTTATGCATTTGTGATCTGAAATGTGCGCGCTTTGCTTGTTGAATGATCTTGTTTTTATGATCATTATGTTTCAGATATTCATTTCACGCATTTAATGTGTTCTGTATTTTTCATATGATTTGCAGTCATCTTGATTTTATTACTATCTCTGAGCAGTTTAAATTTCAGAAGTTCTTTGCTCAACTTGATGACTTTGTCAAGAAAATAAATTTTTCAATGATCTTTTGTAACATCTTGATAACTTTGCACATTCTTTTGTTCATTATCATCTTGCTGTTCAAAGAACAATTCGACGAAAGATGCATATATAGATACGTGCTCAATACTTCTGTGTTTATTTTCTTTCATAATCATTGAATTGAAAACTGTACTGAAGTTGTTTGTAGACAAAGTTCTGTAACAATTGAAAAATGATTCAACTCTTGATGCATATCAATACGTATCTTGCACTTGCATGTCATGAACTGTATTTTCTCGCTGCTAAAGACTAGATTAATAGTTGTAAACTGATTGTGAGTCTTACGAGTAATAGTGTTTGATTTCAGCAATAATTTCAGCTTAGCATTAATAATGATGTTAAGTAAACTGTTAATTGCTGCATGTTGAATGAAGCATCTTCATTCTTCTCAATGAAAGTGATGTAGATTGAAATCTTTCATGATCAGTTGTTTGCAATCATCTTTAAGTAGCTCGCTCAAGCGAAAAATGATTGAAGATTTCTCTGTAAATGTAAAGAACAATGAACATGAATTGTAAACATTTATAAGTTGCAACATCTGCGTTTCATCATCTGTATTACAAGTTAATATTTTGATTAAGCAAATGTTTGATTCAGCTGTTTCTATCACTCATTAATTGAGTCTTAAACATTTGTTTACATATATGCAAGTTCTTGACTATGATGACGTGTTTTTCACTAGATAAAAAAAGCTGTGAGTTGAGTTAAATAATTGTAC
>JAABUS010004483.1_pt1 | contig 20037 bp, 23 predicted proteins | sample 5560161 | NCBI WGS metagenome assembly JAABUS01 (sample SAMN10711885, study PRJNA513376) | rock metagenome | isolation source: Antarctica rocks | place: Antarctica: Victoria Land, Trio Nunatak nord | collected 2016-01-04 | reverse complement strand
GAGGCGCCCCGCTTCGGGCATCTGACGCTTCCGGCGTTGTTCCTGCACGCCGAATACGACGTCGTCTGCGACACGGTGCACAGCCGGCTCGCCGAGCCGATGCGGGAGGATTGCAGCAACCTGACCGAGGCCATGATCGCCGGCGGCCACGAACTCACGCTCGAACGCCCGGACGAGATCAACGCCGTGATGGCAGCGTGGATCGAAGCCAACCGGCTCTCCGCCTGACCCTTCTTTTGTGCCGAAAACGGCGCAGGGTGCCGGTCAGCCGTCCGTGTCGGCCGAGAGCGCGATGTCCTTCTGCGCATCGAGGCGGCGATCCGGTCGGTGAGAGCCATGCGGGCAGCCTGCTGATCAAATGGTCCTGCTGTTCATGTCAGTCGCGGGAAATCGAGGTTGTCCGGCTTGTCGAGCTTCCGAAGACCCGTGCCCGTAAGCGGCACGTCCAAATCGACCTCACTCAACCGGATGTTTGCTGCCCACACGCTGCCAACCCCGCGCAACATGAAACCGTAGTTCAACGTCGCCGCTTCGTTTTCGACGGGGAGGACGATCCGGCGATGCGTCCAATCTTGGCGGCCGGTAAGAGGCCCATCGGCCTCGCGCGTTTCCATGTTGTCGAACGCGATCAACTGGCCCGGTGCCGTATCCACCCGGAACCAAATCGACGCTGCCCCAGCGATATCCGCAGACCGAAGCTGTGCGTCGAGCGCAGCCCGCTTCCCGTGATAGCTCGCCGCGTCCGCCGCCTGCATCAACGTCGCGAACACGCCGGAAGCGTAGGCGTGCGGCTCGTCTGAGTATCTTGACCGAATGACGGCGACGGCCTGCCCTTTCCACCGCATATTCGGGTCAACGCCCGTCTCATAAAGATCGGCACGGTTCCCCGACGGCCACCAGCCAGTCGGCCGGGATAAGCTGGATGGATGCAGAGTCGGCTTAGGGCCAATCCGGGCAGCCAATACGTTCCAGCTTTTGAAGCCGAACTGTCTCGCTACGATCTCCAGGCATTCGCTATGCGATACGTTGAACTGCTTGTCCTGGAGTTCCTGCCGCAAAGTGGTCGCCATACTTCTGGCATCGCGATAGTCGCGCATCGTTGTCTCCCGATTTCGGGGCAGACCAAGTTGGGGTGTCAGTGCTTGCGTTGCTGGCCGGCCTGCCCGTTAAACGGAAAGGACAACGAACTCGCGACGATGCGTTCACCATATCCCATCGGGCGCAAGCGGCAGGCCGCATCCAACCGGCGATAGTAGGCTGCACGAGGATCGTGGCCGTCAGCATCAAAGCGCATATCTTCGCCACCAGCCGCGGCGATCTAAACTGGGGCATTGCTCCGGCCCGGCCGTGATTGCGGCGCCGGGTTTGCCCCGGTAACGTCGGCGGGCGGGCCTCGCGGACCCGCCCGTTGCTGAACGAACAGGGAGGGAGCCAGCCGATGAGCCGCATTGTGTTCGTGCTGAATGGCCCGAACCTGAACCTGCTGGGCCTCCGCCAGCCGCACATCTACGGGCATGAGACGCTTGGCGACGTGGAGCGCGACTGCCGGGCGCTGGCCGCCGAGCTGCGGCTCGACCTGCGGTTCCACCAGAGCAACCGCGAGTACGAGATCATCGACTGGGTGCACGAGGCGCGGAACGTGGCCGGCGGCATCGTCATCAACCCCGCCGCCTTCACCCACACCTCCGTCGCGGTCCTGGACGCGCTGAACGCCTTCGAGCCGCCGGTGATCGAGGTGCACATCAGCAACGTGCACAAGCGGGAAGCCTTCCGGCACCACTCCTACGTGTCGCTCCGGGCGGACGGCGTGATCGCCGGGTTCGGCACGCAGGGCTACTTGCTGGCGCTGCGCCGGGTCGCGCGGCTGATCGATGAGGCGGCGGCGTAGGATAGCCGGAAGGAGTTGGCGATGACGCAGGACGAGTTCATCCAGCGCGACCGGGGCCAGCACCCGCCGGCGTTCACCCCGGACTACAAGACCAGCGTGCTGCGCTCCCCCCGCCTCGCGCTGTGGTCGCTGCAGAACTCGCTGTCCGAGGTCACGGGTCCCGTGTTCGGGCGGGACGAGCTGGGGCCGCTCGACCACGACCTGATCCTGAATGCCGCCAAGGACGGCGAGCCGATCGGGGAACGGACCATCGTGCACGGGCGCGTCTTGGACGAGAACGGGCGTCCGGTGCCGGGCACGCTGGTGGAAGTGTGGCAGGCCAACGCCGGCGGGCGCTACCGCCACCGCAACGACACCTACATCGCGCCCATCGACCCGAACTTCGGCGGCTGCGGGCGCATGGTCACGGACGCGGAGGGTCGCTACGCCTTCCGCACCGTGAAGCCCGGCGCCTACCCGTTCCGCAACCACGTCAACTCCTGGCGCCCGGCGCACATCCACTTCTCGCTGTTCGGCCACGGCTTCGCGCAGCGGCTGATCACGCAGATGTACTTCGAGGGCGACCCGCTGATCCCCGCAGACACCATCCTCAACACCATCCCGGACCCGGCGGCGCGGCAGCGGCTGGTGGCGCTGCTCGACCTCCGCGCCGCCGTGCCGCTCGACAGCCTGGCCTACCGCTTCGATATCGTGCTGCGCGGCACGCGGTCCACGGTGTTCGAGAACAAGCTGCAGGGGTGACGCCATGACGCTCGATTATTTGCCCGAGACCCCGTCGCAGACCGCCGGGCCGTATGTCCATATCGGCCTGATCCCGCAGCAGGCCGGGTTCGAGATGTTCGAAAAGCCGTTCGGCAAGGCGCTGGCCGGGCCGGACACGCCGGGCGAGCGCATCCGCATCGAGGGGCGCGTGCTGGACGGGCTGGGCCAGCCCTGCCGGGACGTGCTGGTAGAGATCTGGCAGGCCAACGCCGCCGGACGCTACAACCACCCGGCGGACCGGCAGGAGGGCGCGCTCGACCCCGGCTTCCGCGGCTGGGGCCGCACGGGGACGGACTTCGCCACCGGGCTGTACAGCTTCGAGACGGTGAAGCCCGGCCTGGTGGTGGGCCGCCACGGGCAGCCGATGGCGCCGCATGTCAACGTCTTGCTGGTAGCGCGCGGCATCAATATCGGGCTATCGACCCGGCTGTACTTCGCGGACGAGGCGGCGCTGAACGAGCAGGATCCCGTGCTGCGCATGATCGACCCCGCGGTCCGGCGCGACACCCTGCTGGCCCGGCGCGAGCAGCGGGACGGCGCCACTGCTTACATGTTCGACATCCGCCTGCAAGGCGAGGGCGAGACCGTGTTCTTCGACATCTAGGCACTCGGCAGCACGATAAGTTGCCTGCAACCGCCGCCCGCGGCCCCGGTTAACACCGCGTCCGGTGCAGGCCGGCGATTTTTGTTAGGAGCAGCAGGCATGGCCGATACCAGCGTCACCAAGGTCGAGGCGGGCCATGCGCCCAAGGGGGCCGAAGGCCAACGCTACCTCGCCAGCGGCCGCGCGCTTTCGATGCGCCTGTGGGACGGCATCATGCCCAGCGACCCGCTGCCGCCGGTCCGCCGGGATTATGAGACGGTGGGTTACGTGGTGTCCGGTCGGGCGGAGCTGACCCTGGAAGGGCAGACCGTCTCGCTCCAGGCGGGAAGCTCCTGGATCGTGCCGCAGGGCGCCGAGCACAGCTACCGCATCCTGGAAGCCTTCACCGCCGTCGAGGCCACGCACCCGCCGGCCGAGGTGCACGACCGGGACGCCCCGCCCAAGCAGTAGGGCGACGGACGGCACCGTCTCAGCGGCCGGCCAATGCCTTATGGGGGCGGCAATGCCGCCCCCTTTTGCATGCCCGCCGATTTTCAAACAGTGTTAGCAGTCTGAGCAAGAGAGTGCTAACGTCGGTCCGCAGCGATGCGCTTGCAGGACCGGCAAAGCCGCCGGCTTCGGCGTATCCTTCCCATCTGGAGGCAACCGCATGAAATTCCGCCCATTGCACGACCGCGTCGTCGTCCGCCGCATCACGCCGCAGGAGAAGTCCGCCGGCGGGATCATCATCCCCGACACTGTCAAAGAAAAGCCGATGGAGGGCGAGGTCATCGCCGCCGGCCCCGGCGCCCGCAACGAGCAGGGTGCCATCGTCGATCTGGACGTGAAGGCCGGCGACCGCGTGCTGTTCGGCAAGTGGTCTGGCACCGAGGTCAAGCTTGATGGCGAAGAGCTGCTGATCATGAAGGAAAGCGACATCATGGGCGTGGTCGAGGGGGCGTGACCGAATGCGCCTCGGCCAAGTAAGCAGCCCCAGCTCAATCAACAACAAGGGAATAATCACATGGCAGCCAAAGACGTTCGCTTCGGCGACGACGCACGCGCCCGCATGCTGCGCGGCGTGGACATCCTCGCCGACGCCGTGAAGGTGACGCTGGGTCCCAAGGGCCGCAACGTCGTCATCGACAAGAGCTTCGGCGCGCCGCGCATCACTAAGGACGGTGTGACGGTCGCCAAAGAGATCGAGCTGGCCGAGAAGTTCGAGAACATGGGCGCGCAGATGGTGCGCGAGGTCGCCAGCAAGACCAACGACGTCGCCGGCGACGGCACGACCTCGGCCATCGTGCTGGCCCAGGCCATCGTGCGGGAAGGCGGCAAGGCCGTCGCCGCGGGCATGGCGCCGATGGACCTGAAGCGCGGCGTGGACAAGGCGGTCACCGCCCTGGTGGCCGAGCTGGCGCTGCGGACCAAGAAGATCACGACGCAGGCCGAGACGGCCCAGGTCGGCACGATCTCCGCCAACGGCGAGGCCGAGATCGGCCGCATGATCGCCGAGGCCATGCAGAAGGTCGGCAACGAGGGTGTCATCACCGTCGAGGAAGCCAAGGGCATGGAGACCGAGCTTGAGGTCGTGGAAGGCATGCAGTTCGACCGCGGCTATCTCAGCCCGTACTTCATCACCAATGCCGAGAAGATGACGGTCGATCTCGACAACCCCTATATCCTGATCCACGAGAAGAAGCTGTCGGGCCTGCAGGCGCTGCTGCCGCTGCTTGAGGCGGTCGTGCAGTCCAGCCGCCCGCTGCTGATCATCGCCGAGGACATCGAGGGCGAGGCGCTGGCGACGCTGGTCGTCAACAAGCTGCGCGGCGGTTTGAAGGTCGCGGCGGTGAAGGCGCCAGGCTTCGGCGACCGGCGCAAGGCGATGCTGGAAGACATCGCCGTGCTGACCGGCGGCCAGGTGATCTCGGAGGACCTCGGCATCAAGCTGGAGAACGTCACGCTCGACATGCTGGGCCAAACCAAGCGGGTGCTGATCGAGAAGGAGAACACCACGGTCATCGAGGGCGCCGGCGCCTCCGACCAGATCAAGGGCCGGGTCGAGCAGATCCGCGCGCAGGTCGAGGAGACCACCAGCGACTACGACCGGGAGAAGCTGCAGGAGCGGCTGGCCAAGCTCGCCGGCGGCGTCGCGGTGATCCGCGTCGGCGGCGGCACCGAGGTCGAGGTGAAAGAGCGCAAGGACCGGGTGGACGACGCGCTGCACGCGACCCGTGCGGCCGTGGAAGAAGGCATCGTGCCCGGCGGCGGCGTGGCGCTCGCCCGCGCCAGCCTTATCTTGGCACAGCTCAACGCTGAGAACGAGGACCAGAAGTTCGGCATCGAGATCGTGCGCAAGGCGGTGCAGGCGCCGCTGCGGCAGATCGCCGAGAACGCCGGCGAAGACGGCGCGGTGATCGGCGGCAAGATCCTGGAGAACGCCGAGTATGCCTACGGCTACGACGCGCAGACCAACGCCTACAAGAACCTGGTCGAGGCCGGCATCATCGACCCCACCAAGGTCGTGCGCGTCGCGCTGCAGAACGCGGCCTCGGTCGCGGGCCTGCTGATCACCACGGAGGCGATGGTCGCGGAGCGCCCGGAGAAGCGCGCGCAGTCGCTGCCGCAGCAGGGCGGCGGCATGGGCGACATGGACTACTAACAGCGCGCGAAATGCCGCCGCCCGGGCAGCCGGGCGGCGGTGTCCCAACCGTCGCTCTACCCAAACGCCGCACGCTCCGGCTATGATGGTGGCTCGGAGGGCGATATGGGCGAATTTCTCGGCCAGATCCTGGGACCACTGGCCCAGGTTCTGGGATTGGCCCAGGGTGCCGCAGGCGGCGGCTTGCCGGCGCTTCTGGCGCAACTGGAAAATGCCGGACTGGCGGAGCAGGTTGGCTCCTGGGCCGCTCAGGGCGAGCAACTGCCGGTCACTGCCGAAGAACTGGCAACCGTGCTCACGCCGGAGCAGCTCACTCACCTGGCGGCGGAAGCCGGCACCACGCCTGATGTCCTGCTGGAACGCCTCGCGCAGGAACTTCCAAAGGCCGCTGCCGCCCATTCTCAGCGACTGCAAACGATGCCGCCGGATGAACAAGCATGACGCAAGGCTTGGTGATCGTGACGGGCGGCAGCCGCGGCATCGGCGCCGCGATCTGCCGCCGGCTGGCGCAGAACGGCTATGCGGTCGCGGTGAACTACGCATCCCGCCCCGATGCGGCGGACAGCGTGGTGCAGGAGATCACGGCCGCCGGCGGCCAGGCGGCCGCATTCCGGGGCGACGTGTCCCGCGAGGCGGACGTGGACGCCCTGTTCGCCGCCGCCCAGGACCGCTTCGGACGCCCCGTCGGCCTGGTCAACAATGCTGGCATCGTCGGCGGCACGTCGCGGGTGGACGAGCTGACGCTGGAGGCGCTGAACCGTACGCTCGCGGTCAACGTGGTCGGCACGATCCTGGCGGCCCGCGCGGCGGTGCGCGCCATGTCCACCCGGCACGGCGGCGCGGGCGGCGCCATCGTCAACCTGTCCTCCGTCGCGGCCCGGCTGGGCGGAGCCGGCGAGTTCGTGCATTACGCCGCCTCGAAAGGCGCCATCGACAGCTTCACCCTCGGCCTCGGGCGCGAGGTCGCCGGCGAGGGCATCCGGGTGAACGCGGTGGCCCCCGGCCTGATTGACACCGAAATGAACTCGGAGGAGCGCCAAGCCCGGTTCGTTTCGAGCATTCCGATCAAGCGCGTCGGCGTGGCCAGCGAGATCGCGGACGCCGTGGCCTGGCTGCTTTCACCGGGCGCGTCCTACGTCACGGGCACCACGTTGACGGTGTCGGGCGGGCGGTAGGCTACCCGCCCATCTTCGCGAACACCTGGCGGTCGCGGTTCTCCTGCATCAGCATGCGGAAGCCTGGAATGGTTTCCAGCTTGAGGCCGCCGGGCACGCCGGTCTCCTCGTCCGCCACCACCTTGGCGTAGCTTTCGCCGCTCAGCTTCTCCCACTTCCCCGCCGGCTTCTTCGCCTCGATGTGCACCACGGTCGCTTTCAACACCATGCGGACGATCGCCTCCTTGGACGACGACGGCTTGGTGAGGCTCGGGTGGCCGCCGATCATCTGCCAGCCGCTTTTGAGCGCCCAGGCCTTCAACTCGTCTTGCGTCATGTCATGCTCCTGCGAGAGTCTTCTATAAAACGCGGTCGGATAGCTTCTCAGCTTCCCACGACCGCAGGAAGTCCACCTGCCAGTCGAGCCATGCTGTGGACATGCCCTCGCTCCCCCATTCATCGAGGCGTCCCGCCATCTCGCCCATAAGCCAGATGTGCCGGATCGGCACGAAAAGGTGCACGGCGTCGAGATCGGCCGGCACGATGGGCCGGATGGAACGGTAGCCGTCGGTGAAGGCGTGCCACATCGCGACGCGTTGCCGTCCGAACGACACCTGCGCCCAGAGATGCACGGCGAGGTCGTAGGCCAGAAAGCCAAAGCCGCCGTCGTCGAAGTCGAAGAAAATGGCCTCGCCCGCCCTTGGCCCGGCGGTGGCGATGCGGGCGTTCAGGCCGTGGCAATCACCGTGGCAGCGCGTCCAGGTCAACCCGTCGAGTGCTGTAACCTTCGCCGCCAGCCGCGACGCCAACCCGGCCAAAGCATCGCGCGCCTCCCCCGTGAGCGCACCCAGCTCCGACACGACGGCGAGTTGCCGGTGCAGCAGATGATCCAGGTCCAGGCGGTAACGCCCTGCGTCCCGGCCGGGAAAGCCCTCCGCGGCGTCATGGATGCGGGCCAGCGTCACGCCTTGCATGCGGGCGTCCTCCGGCGCGTCGAGTTGCGGGGCGCGGCCTGCGGCATGGCGGAACAGCACCGCCGGGCGCGGCCCTTCCGGCAAGGCCGCGGCGGTGAACAGCGCCCCGTCGCGCGTCGGCAGCGCCGCCGCGACTGGCACGCCCGCCACGTCCAGGTGGGCCAGGAAGGCCGTCTCCCCCGCGACATCCGCCGGGCCGCGGCGACGCTCGCCGGACAGCCGCAGCAGGAAGCGGCCTTCGGGCGCATGCACGGCGAAGGTGTCATTGAAGCCGCGGTTCACCAGGCTGCACTCGAGGGAACCGGGCAGGTCGTACTTGGCGGCCACGAACGCTGCGACGGCCTGCGCGTCCGCCGTGGAGTACGCCACGCGGAGGCAGCCGGCCGCCGGTCTCGCCAGCCTCGGCGAAGGCGTCACGCCGCCCCGGCGCCCCGGCCCGGCAGCATGCGGTGCACCACGCCATCCCGCTTGACGAACGCATGGTACAGCGCGCCCGCGACGTGCAGCGCGATCAGCGTCAGCAGCGTGATCGCGATGATGGGATGCACGGTCTGCATGGCCTTGCCGAACGGGTCGTCCTTGGGCACCAGCAGCGGCAGCGGGATCAGCCCGGCCAGGCGCACCCGTGCACCATCCGCGGACGCGGCGGCCCAGCCCAGCACCGGAAGGACGATGTACCCGGCATAGAACAGCCAATGCGTGGCGCGCGACAGCAGCCGCAGGCCCGGCGAAAGGTCCGCGGGCGGAGGCGGCGCCGGATGCGTGAGGCGCCACGCCAGCCGCGCCAGCATGACCACGCACACGGATGACCCTATGGAGAAGTGCCAGGCGATCAGCGAGTCCTCCGCCGATTTCGGCAGGATGGCCCCGAGCAGCAGCGCCACGGAGTACTGCACAACGAGCATGGCGACGATCAGCCAATGGAACGCCCGGGCCACCCCGTCATAGCGCCAGCCGCCCGCCGCTTGTGTGGTCATTCCCGCAGCCGACATGTGAACCCTCCCAGTCCGTGAGAAGCTACCGGGGCTTGCCGGCGTCGTCGAGCGGCGTCCATACCGGGCCGGCGTTATGCCGGCACCCCCACGCAGCGGCTGCGAAATCCATCCTGTTTCCTGTCCTGACCCGCCGCAGGTCGGCAAAATAGTATCAGGTCGTCCGGCGAAATGGCGTTGTAGTTTCTGCGACGCGTTCATATTTATCATCTAACGAACGACCGGGCCAGCGGACTTCCGTCATGGGCACGGCAGAAAGGGATGAGAATGCGCCGACCCAGCCTTCGCCAGCCCAAGCTTACGCCTCGCGTCAGCCGTTAACTGTCGGCATGGCGGCTTCCTGCGACCGGCATGGACATGTGCCCGGGCCTGACCTGGAACTGGTCGAGGTGCCGAGCAACGGGTCGTTCAAGGTCTGGTCGCACGGCTACCCGTTCCGCACCGTGCGCTGGCACTTCCACCCGGAATATGAAATCCACCTGATCACGGCGACCACCGGCCGCGCCTTTGTCGGCGACCATATCGGCACGTTCCAGCCGGGCAACCTCGTGCTGACCGGGCCGAACCTGCCGCATAATTGGATCAGCGATGTGCCTGTGGGCGCCGAGATCAGCCAACGCTGCCTGGTGCTGCAGTTCACGGAGGAGTTCGCCGCCGGCGTTGCGGCGCTGTTTCCCGAGATGGCGTTTCTCCAAGCATTGCTGGCGGAGGCCGCCCGCGGCGTCGAGTTCACCCCGCAGACCGGCTGTGCCGCGCGCCCGGTCATGGACGAGCTGCTCACCACCGCCGGCGGCCGGCGGATCGAGCTGCTGTTCGCGCTGCTCGGCCTGCTGCAGGCGGACGACCGGCGCCGCCCGCTGGCCAGCGCCGGCTACTGCCCGGTGCCGATGGAGACCACCAACCAGCCGCTCAACCACGTGCTGGCGCATATCGGCCGCAACCTTGGCCACGACCTGCGCGAGACGGACCTCGCGGCGCTCAGCGGCTACAGCCCCAGCGCGTTCTGCCGGGCGTTCCAGCGCCACACCGGCATGACGTTCGTGTCCTACGTCAACGGCCTGCGCATCGGCCGGGCCTGCGAGCTGCTGGTCGGCAGCCAGCGCCGCATCACCGACATCTGCTTCGAGGTCGGCTTCAGCAACCTGTCCAATTTCAACCGCCAGTTCCTGACGCAGAAGTCGATGCCGCCCTCGGCCTTTCGGAACCACCATCGCGGCCAGGCGGCGCTTGGGAGCGCGATGCCGTGACAAAAACCAAGGGAGCAGGCATCGCCGCCGTCGTGCTAAACGTGCAGACGGCCGTGAAGGGCTGGGTTATCCTGCCCACCATCTCCAAGGGACGTGAGCGCCGGACATGAGCCAGAACAACCGCATGACCGCCGTCGTGTGCCACGGCCCGGAGGATTACCGGGTCGAGCAGGTCGCCCGCCCGAACCCCGGCCCGCGGGAGATGGTGATCCGCGTCTCCGCCTGCGGCATCTGCGCCAGCGACTGCAAGTGCTGGGGCGGCGCCAAGATGTTCTGGGGCGACGCGGCCACGGGCACCCCCGCCTACGTCAAGACGCCGGTGATCCCCGGACATGAGTTCTTCGGCGTGGTCGATGACCTCGGCCCCGATGCCGCCGAGCATTTCGGCGTCAAGCCCGGCGACACCGTGATCGCCGAGCAGATCGTGCCCTGCGACCGCTGCCGCTTCTGCCGCTCCGGCCAGTACTGGATGTGCGAGGTGCACAACATCTTTGGCTTCCAGCGCCAGGTCGCCGACGGCGGCATGTCCGAGTACATGCTGATCCCCCGGACGGCGCGCCTCCACGTCATCCCGCCCAGCATGCGGCTGGAGGACGCGGCGATCATCGAGCCGCTGTCCTGCGCCATCCACACGGTGCAGCGCGGCGACGTGCAGTTGGACGACGTGGTGGTGATCGCCGGCGCCGGGCCGATCGGGCTGATGATGGTGCAGGTCGCCAAGCTCAAGACGCCGAAGAAGCTGATCGTCATCGACATGGTGCCGGAGCGTTTGGAATTGGCCCGCGGCTTCGGCGCCGACGTGGTGATCAACCCGCGCGAGCAAGACGCGCTGGCGGTCGTGCAGGGGCTGACCGGCGGCTATGGCTGCGACGTGTACATCGAGGCGACGGGATCGCCGGCGGGTGTCGTGCAGGGCTTGTCCCTGATCCGCAAGCTCGGCCGTTTCGTCGAGTTCTCGGTGTTCGGCGCCGATACGACGGTGGACTGGTCCATCATCGGCGACCGCAAGGAGCTGGAGGTGCGCGGCTCGCACCTCGGGCCGTACTGCTACCCCATCGCTATCGACCTGCTGGACCGCGGCCTCGTCACTTCGCAGGGCATCGTGACGCATCGCTATGCCATCAGCGAGTGGGACGAGGCGATCCGCGTCGCCAACTCGCTCGATTCGATCAAGGTCCTGCTGCGGCCGGTGGCATGATGCCGTACGTCTTAGGCATCGACATCGGCACGCAGAGCACCAAGGCGCTGCTGATCGACGCTGTCTCCGGCCGGATCGCGGCGCAGCAATCCCAGGGCTACCAGCCCGACACGCCGCGTCCGCTGTGGGCGGAGCAGCACGCTTCGGTATGGCTCGACGCCGTGGCCGCCTGCATCGCCGGGTGCATAGAGCGTGCGGCGGTGCCGCCCGGCGAGGTCGCGGCGCTGTGCGTCAGCAGCCTGTACGGCGGTTCCGGCATCCCCGTCGACGAGGCGATGCAGCCGCTGCACCCCTGCCTGATCTGGATGGACCGCCGGGCGGAGGAGGAAGTGGCGTGGGTGCGCGCCACCATCGACCAGGACCGGTTGTTCGACATCACCGGCAACGGCGTCGACAGCTACTACGGCTACACCAAGATGCTGTGGTTGAAACGGCACCGCCCGGAGGTTTGGGTGCGCACGCGCTACCTGCTGCCGCCCAACGCCTTTGTGGCGCACGCGCTGACCGGCGAACTGGCTGTGGACCATTCCTCGGCCGGCAACATCGGCGGAGTGTACGACATGCGCGCCCGCGCCTGGTCGGAGGAGATGCTGGGCCTGCTCGGCATCCCGCGGGCGATGATGCCGGACCGGCTGGTGGAATCCAGCGCGCCCGTCGGCGCGCTGCGGGCCGAGTGGGCCGGGCGCCTTGGCCTACAAGCCGGTACGCCGGTGATCGCGGGCGGCGTTGACGCGGCGGTCGCGACGCTCGCCGCCGGGGCGACGCGGCAGGGCCAGCACGTCGCGATGATCGGCACCAGCATGTGCTGGGGCAGCATCGCCAAGACCGCCGACGCGCGGCACGGCCTGATCGCCATGCCGCACGTGTTCAACGGGCTGCAGGACCTCTACGTGTTCGGCGGCGCGATCACCGCGGGCGCGTCGGTATCGTGGTTCCAGGAACAGCTCGGCGCGGCGCTGCCGCTGTCCACGCTTGATGCGGAGGCGGCCGGCATCGGCGCGGGGGCGGACGGGGTGGTGTTCCTGCCCTACCTCATGGGGGAGCGCAGCCCGGTCTGGGACGGGCGGGCCAGCGGCGCCTTCGTGGGCCTCAGCCTATACCACACCCGCGCCCACCTGTACCGCGCGGTGCTGGAGGGCGTGACCTACGCGCTCCGCCACAACATCGAGGCCGGGCGGCGCAACCTCCAGGCGCTCGACGACACGCTGATCGTCGTGGGCGGCGCGGCGCACTCCGACCTGTGGATGCAGGCCGCGGCCGACATCACCGGCTACCCCGTCCAAACCATCGCGCAGAACGTGGAAGCGCCGTTGGGCGCGGCCCTGCTCGCCGGTTTAGGCATCGGCCTGGTCACGCCCGAGCAGGCCGCCGGCGGCTGGGTCACGCTGATTCCGCGCGCCCAGCCGAACCCGGCGGCGAAGGACACCTACGACCGCCTGTTCGGCGTTTACACCGATCTCTACCCGGCGCTGCGCGACACCATGCACCGGCTGCGGGGTTAGCTGCGCGCAAGCAGGTCAAGCAGCAGGTCCACGGTCGCCTCGATGCTGCCCAACCCCTTCGCTTCCCTGGCGCGGCCGCCGAGTTCGAGGTCGATCGCGCCATGCAGCGTGCCGGGCGTTCCGGGACGCCATGATCAGGAACGGACGCAAAGGGCTGGCGCCTGAACGCATCGGCGAGGCCGTGCGGACGGCGCTCACGGCGGCTAAGCCTCAGACCCGCGACGCGCCGGTGCCGGGAAAGCTGCTGAACTGGACGGTGCCGCAGACACTGCCGAAGCGCATCGTCGACCGCCTGATCGGCGGGCAGCTCGGATAGAGCCAAAAGCAGGCGTAGGGACCGCATAGACCGCCCCCGGCCTATCCCAGCATCACCACGAGAAGCGAAACGGTCCCGACCGAAAGGAGGTGCGACACTAGGATCGCGCCCGAGGTCGCGCCCGCCTCGATGCCGTAGAGCTTGGCGATGGTGAACGGCCCCGACCCGATGGGCAGCGCGCTGAGCAGCACCGCCGGGTGCGACCACACGGTGGGCAGGTGGAACACGTGGATCGCGAGCACGGCGGTGACGGCAGGCTGGAACAGCAGCTTCAGGCCGACCAGCACGCCGATGGAACGCACGTCTCGGACCGCCGCCTTTTCCTGGGCCAGGAACAGGCCGATGCAGACCAGAGCGCAGGGCGAGGCGGCGGCCCCGAGCAGGCTGGCGAACTGCGCAACCGGCACCGGCAGCGGCGCCCCGGCCAGGCCCAGCGCCAACCCGGCGGCCGGCGCAAGCAGCAGGGGATTGACGAGCAGCGAGCGCAGCGCCTTGCGGATGGCGCGGCCGAGGCCGGCGTCGCCATGATGATCGACCTCGATCAGGACGATGGCGAACAGGAACAGCACGCAGGCGGTGAACAGGGTGGCGATCACCGCGGCCGGCAGGCTGCCCGGCCCGAACACCAGGAGGCACAGCGGGATGCCCATGAAGCCCACGTTGCTGTAGCCGGCGTCGAGGCCCTCGATGCTCGCCTCCGCGACCCGCCGCCCCCGCCACCGGCTGAGCCCGAACCCGAGCGCGAAGCTGGCGGCGATGCCGCCGCCGAAGGCGAGGGAGAAGCCGGCCTGCTCGATCTGCTCCGGCGTGATCCGCGACATCGCCAGGAACATCAGCGCGGGGAGCGCCAGGTAGATCGCGAAGCGGTTCAAGCTGTCGGTCGCGGCCCGGGGGAACACCCCGAAACGGCCGCAGAAAAACCCGGTGAGGATCAACCCGAACACCGGCAGGACGGCGTTCAGGACAGCTTGCATGGGAACATCCGGACGGGGGCGGCGGAGGCGGCCGCGCAATGCGAGGCCCGCAGGACGGCGCGGCAGCCGAACCTGTTCATGCTTGTTCCTTTCCGATGTCTCGCCGGGACCGCCGCGGGGTCGCCCCACGTCGGCCCGGCGTTTCCGCCGGTTCTGCGGATTTTGCATTCGGAATGCAAACTGCGCCGCCGCCTCGTCGCCGGGCGTCGCCTTCGCGCGCCACCTTCATAAGGTTGGGGTCCTGCTGGAAGGATTGTCCGCCTGGATGACGGCCGGGCCTGGCCAGGCACGGCGTCGCGCCAAAAACGGAGCCCGTTGGCCCTCGCCAGGCGGCTTGCCCCGGGGCTAGGATTTCTCCCAACGAAAAGGGAGGCCCGCTGCCATGTCGGCCACGGTCACGGCGACGCCAAGAGTGAAGTCCATCCAACGATCCGCCCTCGCCATGCTGGTGGTGGCGGGCGCGGTCAACTACATCGACCGCGCGACGCTCGCAGTGGCCAACCCGCTGATCCGGGAGGAGCTGGGCCTGTCCATCTCGCAGATGGGCTACCTGCTGTCGGCGTTCCTGTGGTCCTATGCGTTCTCCCAGCTTCCGACCGGCGCCATGGTGGACAAGCTCGGGCCGCGGCGCTTGCTGACGGTGGGGCTGTCGCTGTGGTCGCTGGCGCAGCTCCTGGGCGGGCTGGTGCAGAGCTTCACCCAGTTCTTCACCGCACGATTGCTGCTGGGAGTCGGCGAGGCGCCGCAGTTCCCGACCGGGGCGCGGGTGGTGCGGGACTGGTTCAACCCGCGGGACCGCGGACTGGCGACGGGCATCTTCAACTGCGCCTCCACCTTGGGCACGGCCATCGCCTTGCCGCTGCTCACCTTCCTGATGCTGAGCTTCGGCTGGCGCGCCACCTTCGTGATCATGGGCGCCGCGGGCCTGGTGATGGCGGCCGTCTGGTTCGCGCTCTACCGCGACCCGAAGGACGTGCGGCTGACCGCGGAGGAAAACGCCTACCGCACGGAGGGCGACCCGCCGGGCCAGCGGACGGAGGTGACGTTCCGCGAATGGAAGCTGCTGTTCCGCTTCCGGACGACGTGGGGGATGATCCTCGGCTACTTCGGCTGCATTTATCTCACCTGGATCTACTCGGCGTGGCTGCCGGGCTACCTGGAGATCGAGCGGCACATGAGCGTGAAGGCGACCGGCGTCGCTGCGGCTATTCCGTTCGCCTGCGGCGTGGTCGGCGGCGTGCTGGGCGGGTATCTCGCCGACGTGCTGGTCCGGCGCGGGGTGTCGCCGATCAACAGCCGCAAGTACCCGGCGGCCATCGCGCTGCTCGGCACCTCCGCCTGCACGCTGGCGGCGGCCTACGTCACCAGCAACGTGCTGGCGGTGGCGTTCATCTCGGCCTCGCTGTTCCTGGTCTATGTCACCAGCACCTGCGCCTGGGCGCTCAGCTCCGTGGCGGCGCCGACCAACTGCACGGCGTCCATCGGCGCGATGCAGAACTTCGGCGGCTACCTGGGCGGGGCGCTGGCGCCCACCGTGACCGGGTTGATCGTGCAATCCACCGGGTCGTTCGTCCTGGCCCTGGTGGTGGGGGCGGTGATCGGGGTCGCCTCGGCGGCGTCCTACCTGTTCATCGTCCAGGACCCGATCACGGCGACGACCATGGACCAGGTTGCCGGGCCGGCCATGCTTGGGCGTGCTTAGGACTCGGGCGTGCTTAGGACATCGCCGCCCGGAACTCGGTCGGCGTCGTGCCGAACCGGCGCTTGAACGCGGTCGCCAAGTGCTGCGGCTGGCTGAAGCCGCAATCGAGGGCGATCTCCGTGACGGACCGGCGCGTCTTGGCTAGGAGGTCCGAGGCGAGGTCCAGCCGCATGGTGTCCAGCGTCCGGGCCGGCGTGGACCCCGTGGCGGCCTGGAACCGGCGGCAGAACTGCCGGGGGCTCAAACCCGCCAGGCCCGCCAGCTCGGCGAGCGATACGTCGTCGGCCAGCCGCTCGCGCATGTGGCGCAGCATCTGGCTCAAAATCGCGGGGCCGAGACGCCCGGCGCTCTTCGCATCCCCCGCCTGGCGGCGATGGAGCAATCCCCAGGCTTGCGCGGCCCAGCCCTCGACCACCAGGGAGGACAGGGAGTCGGCCCTGGCAAGCTCCCGCCGGAGCTGCCCCACGGCGAGGGCCAGGCTGGGATCGGAGAAGCCGATTTGGGAGCGGGGGACGCCGAGCCGCGCCAGTTCCTCGTCGTCCGAGGTGAACGGGGCCGCGTCGAAGAAGGCGACGAGGTAGCTGCATTCCGCGGGAACGTCGAACACCGCCTCGACCAGGGCGCCCGCCGCGACGAAGGCCAGCGTCGCGTCGCCAGCGAAGGTCTGCCGCACGGTGCGGCCGTCGAGCGCTCCGGCGCAGGAGCGCACGCCGCGCTCGAAGCAGAACAAGGCGTGCCGGTCCTGACGGTAGCGCCACCGGACCGGCCCATCGCCCCGGCGCCGCATCCGTTCCACGCTGACATGCCGGCTCCTGACATCCGTGCGGCAGACGAGCGGCGCGTCGATCTCGCGGATGATGCCGGGCGGCATGGACGCGGCTGATGGGCGGTCATCGGCATGTGGCAACGCGGCACCTCCCCCGGCGGATGTTGCCGCCACCCTGCGCCCGGCACGCCATGACAGGCAAGAACGTCCAGGCCATGTCACTTTCGCGAACGGTTTGGCCCGCACGCGAACGCCGGCCTGCCGGAAACAGCCTATCCTTGATGCCGAGTGCCGCAACACAGGACAAGGTGGGAGAAGACGGGATGCCGATCATGGTGTGCGAGTTCGCCAGGCCGCTCGACGCGGCGACGCGGAAGGAGGTCGCGACCTCCATCACCGCCGTCACGCATGACGTGATCGGCTCCGAACTGGAACTGATCAGCGTGATCCTGCGCCAGCCGGACCCTGACCAGATCTGGACTGCGGGCAAGCCGTCGGGCGATGCCCTGATCTTCTGCTACATCCGGGCCGGCCGGCCGCCTGCGCTGAAGACGGAGCTGGCGCTGCGCGTGTCCCGGGCCTGGCACGAGGCCGTGGGCACGGACGAGGCGTCCATCGAGGTGGCGGTGTTCGAGACCCCGGCCGCGCAGACCGCCCGCGGCGGACGGCGCCTCCCGGAACCGCCGCGCTCGGCCGGCACCCAGATGGCGGATGCGGTCTGATGCGGGCGCTGCACTTCGTCACGGTCGGCAAGCTCGAATGGCACGACGCGAAGGACCTGCGCGTGGCCGGCCCGCTTGAGGCGGTGGTCCGGCCCATCGCCTCGACGACCTGCGACCTCGACCGCCGCATCATCCGCGGCCTGGTGTCGTTCGGGGAGAACTTCCCCATCGGCCACGAATGCGTCGCCGAGGTTTCGGAAGTGGGCGACAAGGTCCGGAACGTGCGTCCGGGCGACGTGGTGGTCGTGCCCTGGCACATCTCCTGCGGCGTGTGCGCGGAGTGCCGCCGGGGCCTGTCAGCCGCGTGCTCCTCCGCGCCGGGACTGGCCGGGTATGGCGTCCCGATCGGCGGCGACTGGGGCGGCCTGTTCTCGGAACAGGTGCGCGTGCCCTTCGCCGACGGCATGCTCGTCCGCCTGCCGGACGGCGTGGACCCGGCCGCCGCGGCGAGCGCCAGCGACAACCTGACCGAGGCCTACATCGCGGTGTTCCGGGGCATGGCGAAGCACCCGGGGGCGCCCGTGCTGGTCGTCAGCAGCCTGCCGAGCCTCGGCCTGTTCGCGGCCGACCATGCCCTGGCCGCCGGCGCGTCCCGGGTCGATTTCGTCGACGCGAGCGAGGAACGGCCCGAGGTGGCGAAGATGCTGGGCGCCTGCGTGCGCGCCGAGATCCTGACTGAGTTCAACATGCGCTTCCCCGTCGTGATCAACGTGGCGCGGGAACCAGAGATGCTGGCCGCGGCGGTCCGGTGCCTGGGGCCGGGCGGGCACCTGTCCAACGCGGCCATGTTCTTCGCCGACACGCCGCTGCCGCTTTGGGAGATGTACAAGCGGGACGTCACCTTCTCCATGGGGACGGCCAGCGTCAGCCCGCATCTGCCCAAGGTGCTCGACCTCCTGCGGTGCGGGCACATCCACCCGGAGCGGGTGATGAGCACCCATAGCTGGGAGGACGCGACGGAGGCGCTGCTGGAGCCGCACATGAAGCCCGTCATCGTGCGTCCGCGCCTGCTGCAGCCGTCATAGTTGGAACAGCTTGCCCGGACCCGGCATATGATGACCGCCGGTATGATCTTTTGCAGGAGCTTCGTGGATGAGTGAGCGGATGGACGCGGCTTCCGGTGATCCCGGCTCCAACCTGGCGTCAATCCGCAAGGTCTTCGCCGCCGGGGGGTTCCCGCGCGGCCTCGGCCGTGTCCTCAACATGGTCGGAACGGAGGCGGACGAGGGACGCGTCCTGCTCCTCGGCACGCCCACCGAGGACCATTACAACCCGGTCGGGTCCGTGCATGGCGGCTACCTGGCGGCGCTGCTGGATTCCGCGATTGCGCTCGCGATCTACACGGTGCTGCCGCCGGGCGCCCTGTATACCACGACGGACCTGAAGATCGCGTACCTGCGCGCCGTCTTCGCGAACACGGGGCCGGTCCAGGCAGAGGGCCGGGTGATCCACCAGGGCCGCAGGATGGTGCTCGGCGAGGCCAGGCTGACGGACCGTGAAGGCCGCCTCTGCGCGCACGCGACCGGGAGCTGCATGGTGATCGAGCCGGAGCGCCGCCGCGAGGCAGGCGGCTGAGAAGGCGCAATCCCGGATCACCGCGCTCCATCAAGGCCATTCTTCCGCGGCCTCGTCAGGGTATCGACAGCTTCGCCCTGTAATCTGAGGCCGTCCGCAATGGAAAGGGCGGAACCGAAGCGGCGGCGCCGGGCGGGCAGCGCGGCGCCGATCCGGCATCATCCTTCAAGTCCCAGCAAGGGAGACGACCCATGCATCGCATCATCGCAGCGGCATTCGCGTTCGTCTGCATCATCCCGGCGGCGCACGCCGGCGAGGTGTACAACCGGCTGCAGAACCAGCAGGCCCGCATCAACCAGGGCATCAGGAGCGGCCAACTGACCCCGGGCGAGACGTACCATCTCCAGCAGCGCGAGGCCACCATCAACGCCCGGCGCCGGGCCGACCTTGCGGCCCATGGCGGCCACCTGACCCCCGGCGACTACCGGCGCCTCAACGCGCGCGAGGACTCCGTCTCCGGGCAGCTCTACGTTGACAAGCACAACTCGCAACGTGGCGGCGTGCCGCGCTACATCCGCTGAGGCCGGTGCCAACGGACGGGACCGCCCGGGTGGCGGGCGGTCCCGGCTTGCGCGCGAAAGGCAAGGGAGCGGTCGGCTCAGGCCTTCTTGATGTTGTAGAACACGGGAAAGCTGTTGAGCATCCCGGAGATCGTGCGCCTGTACGCGAAAGGCTGGTTGTATGCCCCCAGCGGCACGTAGGGCACATCCTCGAAGCATTGCAGTTGCAGTTCGCGGGTGATGCGCTTCTGCTCGCCGGCCGTGTCCGCGTCCAGGAACTGGCTGCGCAGCGCCTCCAGCCGGGCGGACTCCGGCCAGCCGAACGTGCCGGCCCGGCCGATGCCGCGGATGTAGGACTGCGTCGCGGGCGTCACCGCGATGATGCCGGGGATGTTGTTGCACCACACGCTCCAGCCGCCCTTGTCCAACCCCTCCTTGTTGGACAGGCGCGGCGCCACCGTGCCCCAGTCCGACGCCTGGTAGTCCAGGTTGATGCCGACCCGGCGGAACATGTCGGCGG
>JAABUS010004480.1_pt1 | contig 20063 bp, 16 predicted proteins | sample 5560161 | NCBI WGS metagenome assembly JAABUS01 (sample SAMN10711885, study PRJNA513376) | rock metagenome | isolation source: Antarctica rocks | place: Antarctica: Victoria Land, Trio Nunatak nord | collected 2016-01-04 | reverse complement strand
CCGCCGACATCCCGGAGGGGCCGCGGCTGTATGCGATTGTGGTGGTGGTGGTGGCCTTCTCGGTCGTCTTCCAGGCCGGGCTGGTGCCCACCGTCGCGCGGCTGCTGAAACTGCCGATGCGCACCGTTGACACCGAACCGTGGGCGCTCGGCGTTCGCCTGCGCGACAGACCCGACGGCGTCGGCCGATTCACCATCCGTCGTGGTTCCCCCGCCGACGGGCGCACCATCGAACAGCTCACCGACCTGCCGGGTCAGGTCTGGGTCAACTTCGTGATCCGCGACCAGCAGCTGCTGACCGTCCAGCCGGACACCATCCTTCGGGCCGGTGACGATGTCCTGGTGCAGTCCGAGCCGCAGGACCAGGCCGAGTTGGTCGCCATGTTCGAGACCGCCCTGCCGCACAACGGCGCTTGACACGAGTCCGCAGAACCGATCGTCCGGACTGCGGTCCCGCGGCTGCTGCGTTCTCGATGTCCGGTAGCGTCCGTCCAACGCGCGGTGCCAGGGGGAGCCGAATGTCGCATCTGGTGAGGTCGCTGTCCGCGGCCGGAGACGCGGTTCGACTACCGTCCAAACCTGACCGGGGGATGTTCCGGCTGTGACCACCGCCCCGTCCAGCACCACGTCGCAGGTCCGGCCGGCATTTCGGGGTGACCTCGAGGGCCTGCGCGCGATCGCCGTGCTTGCCGTGGTGCTCTACCACGCCGGCCTGCCGTGGCTGGGCGGCGGGTTCATCGGCGTGGACATCTTCTTCACCCTCTCCGGCTTCCTGATCACCGGTGTGCTGCTGCAGCGCAGAAAGCCCGATGGCGCAGCGGATCTGCGGCAGTTCTACGCCCGCCGGATCCGGCGCCTGCTACCGATGGCGGTGCTGGTCCTGGTGTTGACCACCATCGTTTCAGCGATCGTCCTACCTCCGCTGCGGGCCCGGTCGGTGCTGACCGACGCCAGGTGGACGGCTCTGTACGCGTTCAACCTCCGCCTGGCCGCGCAGGGCACCGACTACCTGACAGCGACCGCCGTCCGTCGCCCCTACAGCACTATTGGTCACTCGGTGTCGAAGAACAGTTCTATCTGCTGTGGCCGGCGCTGCTGGCGTTGGTGCTGTGGCTGGCCCGCCACGGTCCATCCAATACCTGGGACGCCCGCCGACTGGTGCGCTGGACGCTCGGAGCGGTGGCGGCCGGTTCGTTCCTGCTGTCACTGGGTTGGACGTACAGCGCTCCGCCCAGGGCGTTCTTCTCCCTGCCGACCAGGGCCTGGCAGCTGGCGGTCGGCGGGCTGCTCGCCCTTGGGCCGCCCGTGCTTCTGCGGTCGCGCCGCGTCGCGGTGCCGCTCGGCTGGGCCGGGCTGGTGCTGATCGTGGCGGCCTGTCGTCTCGTCAGTGCCGCTCGGACTTACCCGGGAACCGCTGCCCTGGCGCCGGTTCTCGGCTGCGCGGCAGTGATCGCGGCCGGGCAGTCGGGTGGCCGGGTCGGAGTCGACCGACTGTTGGCAATATCCCCGCTCCGAGCTGTGGGACGGATCTCATACTCGTGGTACCTCTGGCATTGGCCGCTTTTCATCCTGGCGCCGGCGGTTCTGGGGCGTGCACTGACGACCACCGATCGGGTGCTGCTGGTGGTGCTCGGTGCGGCGCTGGCGACGGTGTCGCTGGTCGCGGTGGAGAACCCCCTTCGGTTCTCCACCCGGCTACGTGCCCCACGCACGGCGTTCGCGCTTGCGGCGGTGGTGACGGTCGCCGCCCTGGCCGTCACCGTCGGAGCAGCCGCCCGACTGCCCCGTCTCGGCGGCTCCGGCGACGCCGCGACCGTCACGTTCGCCGCCGCGCCGTCGTCCGCACCAGCTCCCCCGCCCCCCACCGTCACGTCATCCGAGAGCCGTCCCCGGACACCCTCGTCCTCGCGTGCGACGAGCACCGGCCCGATGACGAAACAGGTGCAGCAGCCCACTTCGGCCACCATGTTCAGCCGGCGGATTGCCAGCAGCGATCCGGTGCCGGCGGCCGTGCGCAGGGAGCAGAACGATGCCGCCAGCATCTTGGGCGGCGCTCTGCACGCATCCCGGGTGCCGGCGAACCTGACGCCGTCCCTGGAGCATGCGCACAACGACATCGCACCGCCCTTCTACAACGGCTGTCTGCTGTCCTGGATCGACACCACACCCGCTGCGTGCGCCTCGGCCGACACGTCAGCGGATCGATCGGTGGTTCTCTTCGGGGACTCGCATGTCGCCCAGTGGTACCCCGCGCTGCACTCACTCGCCAACTCCCGGCATTGGCGACTGAACACCTACACCAAGACCACCTGTCCGCCGCTCGAGATATCCGTCTTCAGCCCATATTCGGGGCGCCAATACACCGAGTGCGAGCGGTGGCGAGCGCAGGTCCTGGATCGGATCCGTGCCAACCGACCGGTGCTCGTCGTTCTCGGTGTCGCCCGGCACTACACGGAGCTGTACCACTTCACCCCCTACGACCGGGCGTGGCTCAACGGACTGGACCTGATGGTCCGCGAACTGCGAGCCACCGGAGCCCAGGTCCTGGTGCTGGGGGCGATACCGAAACCTCCGACGGACGTGCCGGATTGCCTGTCCGCCAACCTGGAATCCACCGGCATGTGCAACGTCCCGCGAGCCGGCACTGTCAACGCGGCCGGCATCAACGCCGAACGTGCGGTCGCCACCAGGGCCGGAGCCAGTTATCTCGACCTGATCCCGTTCATGTGCGGCACCGACCGTTGCCCAGTCATCGTCGGGAACGAGCTGATCTATCGGGACGACAATCACCTGACGATCGGCTTCGCCGAGCTGCTGGAACCGGTCATCGCCACCGAAGTGGCCGCCGTCATGGCCGAACATTGAATTCGCACTCCGCCACCGATCGCCTCATCCTCCCTGCTGCATTGCCCTCGCCGTGCAGTCGCTCCGCGACCGTCATCCGGTGGTTCGTGGCAGCGACAGGTCGGCATCATCATCGGCGTTGAGTGCGCCAGCACGTCGACGGACCACCGTACTGCTGGCGACCCGATTGACGCCGAACGAGATGACGATGGCGCCCGTGGTCTCCAGCAGAGGGGCCGACAGCCGGGCAGCCAGTACCAGCGATCCGATCCGGATCGCGAGGAACGCCGCCCACAACGCGACGCCCCACCCACTGAGCTTGTACTGCAACGATCCGCGCGTTCCGCGGAACCGGGTGGCGAAGCCCATGACGGTGCCGGTCGCCGACACCAGGACAAGCTCCCCGACGAACGCGGTCAGATCCAGGGCCGTCAGGCGTTGCCCGCGGGCCACGTCCACCACCACCGCGGCAACGCCGCAGGCCACGATGAGCATCGGGAATCGCAGGATGGTGCCCGGGATCCGCGTCACGCCAACGGAACTGCCGGTAGATGAGATACGCGATCCCGATGCCGACTACTGCGTCGTCGGCATCGGACCCGATTGCCGACCAGTTCAAAGCTCCTCCTTCCCATCACATTTTCCATCACCAGTGATACAAATGTGAGTGTATCACCAGTGATCTAATGGGGTATGCGCGCGTCAGAGCTGCACCGGCTGGCCAGGTTGCTGCGGGAAATTGCCCTGGTAGCGACCGAGAACGTCGGTCAGGATCGGGTGACCCCTGGACAGCTGGCGATCGTCGAGGACGTCGCCGAGCACCCGGGAGCGACGATCGGAGAGGTCGCCGAGCGCACTCATCTGGCCCAGAGCCTGGTCTCCCGGATCGCCGCCGATCTGGGAGTTGCCGGCGTTCTCGTCGTCGCGGCGGATAGCGGCGATCGCCGCCGAACCATTCTGAACATCGACCCCGCCGCTCGGACCGGCCTGTTCCGAGAACGCGGGCGCAACAGTGTCGATCCGGCCGTCGCCGCCCTCGTCCCTGGCCTGGACGCCGACGGCCGGAAGTCGCTCGCTGACCACCTCATCGAGGCGCTGCGGCTGATCGACGGCGGCCGGCATGCGTAGCCAGTCCGCTGCGCCCGTGATCGCAGCGAGCCGGCGGCTACGACGAAAAACGCCAGGGAGTGCGAGCACCTGGTGCTCCGCGCGGCCGAAGCAGCCGCGGCCCACCAGACAGCGGCGGCCACCGCCATCGAACCGGAACCTGCCAGGCGTCCGGCGCGACGCTCGCGGTGATCTCCGAACGTGATGCACCTCCGCAGGCGCATGATCACAGCGTGCCCCGGAGCCGGGCGCCGTAGCCGACCATCACAGGAGGGCACATGCCCCGCACCAGCAAGGCGGTGATCGCCCGGGCGAAGGGGACGCCGGTGGAGACCGTCACGATCAGCGTTCCGGATCCCGGACCTGGGGAGGCAGTGGTCAGGGGTGCAGGCCTGCGGGGTCTGCCACACCGACCTGCACTACCGCCAGGGCGCGATCAAGGTGATGACTTTCCGTATCTGCTCGGGCACGAGGCCGCCGGGCTGGTGGAGCAGATCGGTGACGGGGTCACCGAGGTGCAGCCAGGGGATTTCGTGATCCTCAACTGGCGCGCGGTCTGCGGTCAGTGCCGGGCCTGCCAACGGGGCAGGCCCTGGTACTGCTTCAACACCCGAAACGCCGAACATCCGATGACGCTGGCCGACGGCGAGGGAGCCGGCACCGAACTGTCGCCGGCCCTGGGCATCGGCGCCTTCACCGAGTTCACCCTGGTCGCCGCCGGCCAGTGCACCAGGGTCGACCCGGCGGCCCCCGCCGCCGCCGCCGGCCTGCTGGGTTGCGGCATCATGGCCGGACTGGGGGCTGCGATCAACACCGGCGGGGTCGGACGCGGCGATTCCATTGCGGTGATCGGCTGCGGCGGGGTGGGCGTTGCGGCCGTGGCCGGAGCGAACCTGGCCGGCGCGTCCACGATCATCGCCATCGACCTGGACGACCGCAAACTCGCCACCGCAACGCAATTGGGCGCCACCCACACCGTAGACGCGCGCAGTCACGACGTGGTGCAGGCCGTCCGGAACCTGACCGACGGGAACGGCGCCGACGTGGTGGTGGATGCCGTCGGAACGCCGGAGACCTGGAAGCAGGCGTTCTACGCCAGGGACCAGGCCGGCACCGTCGTGCTGGTCGGGGTTCCCACCCCGGAGATGAAGGTCCCGGACATCCCGCTGCTGGACGTGTTCGGCCGCGGTGGGTCGCTCAAGTCGTCCTGGTACGGAGACTGCTTGCCGTCCAGGGATTTCCCGATGCTGATCGACCTGTACCTGCAGGGCAGGCTGCCGCTGGATGCGTTCGTCAGCGAGAGAATCCGCATCGACGACGTGGAATCTGCCTTCGACAAGATGCACGCGGGCGACGTGCTCCGCTCGGTGGTGCAGCTGTGACCGAGGGAGCATCGCAGGGGCGCAGCGAGGAACGAGCGCAGCCCCGAGGAGCGGACCGAGAGGCGCAGCAAACAATCAGAAATGGTGCAGCTGTGACCGAGGGAGCATCGCAGGGGCGCAGCGAGGAACGAGCTAGATCCCCGAGGAGCGGACCGAGGGGCGCAGCAAACAATCCCGGGACCGTGCAGCTGTGACCGAGGGAGCTGGACTTCACCCCGGCCGGTGGGCGGCCAGCAGCGCGTCGACCGCCTCGTCGCCGACCGGCGGCGACTGTCGCGTGGGCGCATCGGCTGCCAGCAGCAGTGCGACCGTCCCCGGATAGTCTCCGTCCTCCGCACGGTTGTTCCGCAGCCCCCACAACGCGCAGTCCAACGGCGTCGGACCCTCGTCGTCGAACGCGCAGTCGTGCAGGTCAGACCCACGCTCCATCAGCAGCCGCACCGTCTCGGTCCGCCCGTTCATCGCAGCCTGGTCCAGTGGAGTGAAGTTGCTCCAGCCGCGGGTGTCGACGGCCATGCCGTCGTCCAGCAACGCGCGCAGCACGTCGGTGCGTCCGAGCAGGGCGAACTGCCCGAGGATCCAGCCGAAGTCGTCGGTGCGCGGGATGCCCAGCGCCGGCGGAACGGCCTTCGGCAGCCGCACCGACTCGCCGCGGGCGACGGCCAGCACCGCAGCGTCCACCGGATCGAGGTCTGCGATGGCGCCGCGCGCGGCGAGCAGCTGGTATGCGTCCAGATGGCCGCATCGGGCAGCCAGCGCGAGTGGGCGCCGGCCGACATCCCAGCGATCCCACGGCAGGTTCGGGTCGGCTCCCGCATCCAGCAGCATCGTGATCATTTTCAGGCCACGTCCGCGGGAGATCGCATGGTGCAGGCTGCGGTTGGCGTTGACGTCGACACCCCGATCGAGAAACCAGCGCAGCCCGGCGACGTCTTCGAAGTCCAGCTTGTGGTTGACGACATGCCGGAACTCGGGCTGGTACAACAGCTCCAGCATGACCAGGTCCGACTGCTCACAGGCGTGATAGAACGCGTCCTCGTCCTTCGTCGCGCCCCGCTCGATGAGCAGCCGGACAAGTGCCGAGTCCCGCCGTTCGACGGCACCGTACAGGGCAGTCATCCGACCCTCACCATCCCATTCGATGGTGTGGCTGTCCGGGTCGGCTCCGGCGTCGAGCAGCATCCGCGCACAGACCCTGACATCCGCCGCCGCGCCGATCGACCGCCGCAGTAGCGCCAGCAGCGGTAGCGATCCCGCGAGCTCCGCGGTCGCGGCCGCCGGATCGGATCGAAGGAGCGCCGACAACACGTCAGGGTCGGCGAGCACCAGCGCCCGCTCGATGCCGGCCAGGGCGCCCGACTGAACGTGATGAACCAGCGCCGGCCAGCTGTCGAAGCCGTACTCGCGGGCGATGTCGTGCTGCGCCCGGCTCAGGCCGATGACGCGCTCACGCCGACGCGCCTTCGCCTGCTTACGCAGATGCTCGAGCGATGGGCGCGCGGGAAGGGCGGGCATGGCGAACCTCCGTCTGCCCGTGTCCGCGTTGCCGGGCCGAGGTCCGTCAGGAGAATGGGTCCAGCGGCCGGTGGGATCGTCCCTTCCCCGCGGACCGGGCGCGCCCGGCGGCGCACCCGCAGGATATCCCGCGGCCGCCCGTCGACGCCATGCCGCGCACCCGTGTCAGCACTGGGCGGTGCGCAGTGCGCTCCAGGTACGGGCGTCGACCACGCCGGTCGGTGGCAGCTTCGTCGAAGCCTGGAACTGCTTCACCGCCGCCTGCGTACCGGGTGTGTAGACGCCCCATTCGGTCGGCCCGAGCGGTCCGACGGAGATGCTGAGGCGGTTGCCGAGCACCCGCTGCAGTTCGCCGATCCAGCTGCGATCCCCGCCGTTCGGGCCGATCTGCGGGATCTTGCCGGGATCCGCCGGGCACAGGCAGGACAGGTAGCTGTGGGCCGAGTCGGGGTTGGCGCCCTTGATGAACGAGTCCGGCGGTCCGGCCAACCGGGCGGCGCAGCCCCGGAAGGGGGTGGAGTACGGACCGACATACAGCACGAACGTGTTGCTCTGGTTGCTGAAGATGCCGCAGGACTGGGTCGAGACGGCGACCTTCGCGTCGGGCGGCACCATGCCCTGCGCCTTGAGCGCCTGCACCCGGTTGCGGAAGGTGGCCGCGTCGAGTTCGGACGCCAACTGCACGATGTACCCCTGGCTGCAGGCGATGTTCTGTTGCGGAACCCCCAGCGGTGGTGGGGTCGGCGTCGGTGTCGGGGTGGGGGTCGGCTTGGGGGGTTTGGGGCTGGGTGACGGAGTACTTCTCGGAGTCGTGGGTTTCAACGGCCCGCTGGGTTTGGCAGAGGTGGCCGGCGACACCTTGCTGGTGGCGGTCGCCGTCACCGTGACGGTGTGCGGGAGCGCGCTCGCCGACGGCGGCGGACCGGAGATCGTGGTGGTCGTCACGGTCGGGTTGATCGGTGCCGCCGAGTTGGTCGTCGGCGCCGACGAGGTGGCGGTGTCGGACTGGATCGAACTCTGCTCCGGCAGGCTGTTGCTGGTTGCCGGCGCGGACGAGGCGGTGGACGGCGGTGGTGTCGGCTCGGGGTTCGCGTTGTTGTTCGACCACTTCGGCGCAATGAGCAGAGCGGCCAGCACCACGGCGACGGTCAACACGACGACCGCAAGAACGCCGAGCAGGGCATTGCGCCGGCGACGACCGTCCGAGGCCAGCATCGCCGCCTCCACCAGCGGTGGAACCACCTGATCGGCGTGGTAGTCGGCGGCGCGATGCCGACGACCACCTTCCCTATTACCGCTGTACTGCGTCGCACCCAGTTCAGCCGGGCCCGGCGGAACTGCTCCGTATCCGTACTCAGGCACACCGTGACGGCCACCGCCCGGCCCGGCCGGGTCTTGGTGGTCGGGACCGTCGCCGGGTTGCCCCCAGGTGGGCGCCTGGAGTCCATCGGCGCCGCCGAGCCCGGGCACGATGGCTGCCGGGTCGTCGCGCCTGGGACCCCCGAAGACGTTGGGAACGGTGATGTCGTTGTCCGGATTCGGGTCAGAACCCGGGCGCTGGTACTCACCCGCCACCATGTCCTCCGACGTCAGATCGGCCGGCGATCCCCGGTGGATCGCCGTCGCAACCCGTCACGGTACTTCAGTGGACCCGGCGGACGGGGCTCATCGTCCTCGTCGGCCGCTGTGAGGAGTCAGCCGCGCCGAGCGATCCTGGCCCCGACCAGCACCCCTACCAGCATGCTCGCCGCGCCGAGGGCGGCGGCTCCCAGCATCGGAAGCATCGGAAGACCCCGACTCAGCGCGGCCAGCGAAGGACCGGACAACGGCGCCCATCCGCTGGGCTGCGCGCCGAACTCGCCGGAGCTGGCGACGGAGAGATTCGCGGCCGCTCGCCCGGCGCGCTCGACCGTGAGGTCCGATGGAGCCTTGCCGATCTCCCGCTCGCCGGTGAGTACCTCGTCGATCGCCGAGAAGAACTTTGCCGCGGTCTTCTTGGCGACGCTGGCCAGCACCCGCTGGCCGACGCCGCCGACCATCCCGCCCACCGTGGCGTCGGCGTCGTAGTCCACTCTGGTGGTGCCGTCGGCGGCTTCCTCGAGCGTCACCGCGACGGTGGTGTCGATGGTGCCGGGACCACCTGCGCCGGTGGCTCGCATAGTCAGCGACGACGGCTCGACCCTGTCGAACAGCCTCACCTCGCCGGCGTAGCTCCCTTTGATGGATGCCACACCCAGGGTGACGGTCATCCGGAAGTACCCGTCGTCCAGCTCCAGGAGCTGGTCGCATCCCGGGATGACACCGGCCAGCACGCCCGGGTCGTTGATGGCCTGCCACACCCTGTCCCGGCCGGCGTGCAGCACGGACGATCCGGAAACCTTCATGGCGACAACCTTTCTGCTCGACTGGTGTTGGACGAGCCCGGGGCGGCGGGGACTTCGGGTACCGCATCGACCTCTCCGGCCGCGAACCGCTCCCGCAGATGGAACAGGGTGCTGGGGTCCATCGGCATGGCTTCGATCCGGAAACCGACGGCGTTCTCGATCGCCGAGGCGATGGCGGCGGACACCGGGATGACGCCGGCCTCCCCCGCCCCCTTGATTCCCAACGGGTTCAGCGGTGACGGCGTCTGCTGGTGGCCGAGTTCCAGCCGCGGCACCTCGGTGACGTAGGGCATCAGGAAGTCCATGAACGAGGCATTCAGCAATTGCCCGGACTCGTCGTAGGCCATCCGCTCGTACAGGGCCCCGGCGACGCCCTGCGCCACCCCGCCGTACACCTGACCCTCGACGATCATCGGGTTGATCAAGTTGCCGCAGTCGTGCACCACGCAGTACTTGGCGACGGCGATCTGGCTGGTGTCGGGATCGATCTCGACGATCACGGCGTGCATGCCGGAGGCGAAGGTGGAACGCGGCGGCGAGTAGTAGTCCTTACCCTCCAGGCCCGGCTCGTCCCCCTCGGCGACCGGCGGCTTGTCCGGGTCGACGGGCAGGGCGAACTGGGTGGCCGCCCTGGCCGCCTCGTCGAAGGCGTATCGCAGCGGGTTGGACAGCACCGCGACCTGCCCGAGCGGGATCGACACCGACGGGTTGCCCTTCATGCTCACCACGCCCGCCTCGACGTGCAGATCGTCCGCGTTGCACTCCCACATGTCGGCGGCCACCCGCAACGCCTTGGCCCTGGCCTTGCGGGCCGCCAGCGCCACCGCGCTGCCGGACATCACCGCCGCCCGGGAGGCGAAAGTGCCGACGGCGTAGCCGAAACGGCGGGTGTCGCCGGTGACCACCCTGACCTTGTCGAACTCGACGCCGAGCTCGTCCGCGGCGATCTGCGCGAAGACGGTCTGGTGTCCTTGACCCTGGCTGGTCAATCCGATGGCGACCTCGACGCTGCCGTCGGTCTGCACCTGTACGTGGGCACCCTCGTACGGCCCAGGGCCGGTGCCCTCGACATAGCAGCCGATGCCGATGCCCAGCAGCCGCCCCGCGGCCCTCGCTTCCCGTTGCGCCGCAGGGAATTCGTCCCAATCGACCATCTTCTTCAGCTTGGTCAGCTGGTCGGGGTAGTTGCCGGAGTCGTAGATCAGCGGCCGGCCGTCCTGGAAGGTGAGGCCCTGGTCGTAGGGGAACTCGTCCGGCTGGATGAAGTTCGCCGCGCGGACAACGGTCCTGTCCAGACCCAGGTACTCGGCGATGCGGTCCATGGTGCGTTCCATCGCGAACACCCCTTGCGGCCGGCCGGCGCCGCGGTAGGGGGTGACGATCACCGTGTTGGTGTACAGCGAGTAGAACTCCACCCGGTAGGCGCCGGGCTTGTACGGACCGAGCAGCTGCGTGGAGGTGACGATCGGAACGATGATCCCGTACGGCGTGTAGGCCCCGTTGTCGTGCCAGAACGTGACGTCGAGACCGAGAACCCTTCCGGCGTCGTCGAACCCGACGCTGATGTGCTGTTCCTGGGCGCGTTCGTGCGCCGAGGAGACGAAGTGTTCGCGCCGGTCCTCGGTCCACTTGACCGGCCGGCCTAGTTTGATCGCGGCCATCGGCACCACGATCTCCTCCGGCCACGGATGCATGATCTTCACGCCGAATCCGCCGCCGACATCCGGTGCGATCACCTCCACTTTGCCCAGCGCCAGACCCAGCTTCGCGGCGATCGCCGCCCGCACACTGGTTGCCGTCTGGGTCGAGCTGTAGACCCGCAGGCTGGCATCGTCCGGGTCCCAACGGGCGTGGACCGCCTTGCCCTCCAACGGCATCGAGCAGGACCGCTCGATGCGCAGATCGAACTCCAGAGTGTGCGGCGCGGCGGCGATGGCTGCCCCGGCGTCTCCGTGGTGCTGCACCAGATGCGCGGCGACGTTGTCCGGGACGTCGGCGTGGACCAGCGCCGTTGCCTTTCGGGACGCCGGGATCCCGACGACCGGCGGGAGAACCCGGTAGTCCACCCGGATCCGACCCGCCGCGTCCTCGGCGACGTACCGGTCGGTGGCGACGACCACCGCAACGGCCTCGCCGACGTGCCGGACCGTTTCCCTGGCCAGCGGGTAGCCGGTCCGCGCGGCGTGCAGGCCAGGATGTGGGATCAGCACCGGAAGTGGTTCTGCCGCAGCGCCTTCCAGGTCTTCCCAGGTGTAGATGGCGACCACGCCGTGGACATCGAGCGCGTCGGTGACGTCGATGTCGATGATCGCGGCATGTGCATGCGGGGAACGGACGAAGGCCGCCTCCAGCGCGGCGGCACCGGCCGACCGGTCCGCAGCCGAACCGGCGGCGCCCACGTCATCGGTGTACAGGCCGTTGCCGGTGGTCAACCGCAAGTCCTCGGTGCGGCGGACGGCGGAGCCGAAGTAGCGGGTGACCATCAGGCGGGCGTCCCGTCAGCAGAAGAGGGCTCCGATTCCCCTGGCCGCGAGTCGCGCCGGCCGGCCGGCGGATCGTCCGCCGGCGCCGCGTCGGCGTCTTCGGCGAAACGGTCCGGCTGCGCGGCGTCGGGGTCCGACATCAACTCGGCGGCCCGCAACACCGCGTCCACGATGTTCTGATAACCGGTGCACCGACACAGGTTTCCGGCGATCATCTCGACCGCCTGCTCACGGGTCGGGTGCGGATTCGTGGCCAGTCCCGCGGTGATGGTGGTCAGAAAGCCCGGCGTGCAGAAGCCGCATTGCAGGGCGTGGCAATCACGGAAGGCCCGCTGCACCGGGGACAGCGAGGCCGGATCGCCGGACTCGTCCAGCTGCCCGAGGCCTTCGACCGTGGTCACCCGGTGACCGTCGGCCGATACTGCGAACACCAGGCAACCGCGGACCGGCTCGCCGTCCAACAGCACCGTGCACGCGCCGCAGACGCCGTGCTCGCACCCCACATGGGTGCCGGTGAGCCCCAGGTCGTGGCGCAGATAGTCGGACAGGGTGCGGCGGGCCTCCACCGCGGCGCTGCGGTGCACCGCATTCACCGTCATCGCCACCTCCCGGCGCTCGCCTGCCGACACCTTTTCGGTCATCGCCTCACCCGGCTTCCTGGTCGGCGCTACTGCCCGGACCCGTTGCGGGGCTGGACATATCGGCGTCGGAGCCTCCGGTGTTGGATCCTTCGGTGTTGGATCCTCCGGCGGCCGCCGCGATGGCCAGCCGGGCAGCTCGCACGGTGAGCACACCGGCGAGCTTGCGCCGGTATTCGGCGGTGGCGTGGATGTCCGGTGCCGGGTCGACGGCCAGCCTTGCCGCCTGCGCGGCCTCCTGCTGGCCGGTCTGCCAGGCGTCGGTCAGATCGAGGACCAGCGGCGTGTCCGACACCGACAGGTAGGAGCAGCGCAGCGCCGTCAGGGCACCGCCGGTGTCCAGGGTGGCCACCGCGCCCACCCCACACAGAGCGTAGTCACCGTGCCGGCGGGAAATCTCCACGAACGCCGAGCCGGAGCCGGCCGGAGCCGCCGGGAAGAATGCGGCGGTGGCCAGTTCGTCGGGTTCCAGGGCGCTCTCCAGCGGCCCGAGAAAGAACTCGTCCGCCCTGATCTCCCGGGAACCGCCGGCAGACCGAGCGGTGATCGTCCCGCCGAGCAGGGCCAGCACGCTGGTCATCTCGCCGGACGGGTCGGCGTGCGCCAATGATCCGACGGTGGTGCCGCGATTGCGAATGGTCGGGTGGGCAACGAGTGCGAGGGCCTGCCGCAGCAGCGGCTGGGCAGCGGAGGCGGCTTTGTCGCGTTCCAGCGCCGCATGCCGGACCAGCGCGCCGACCCTCACCCCGTCGGGCGTCACAGTCACCGCGTCCAAATCGGCCACCGCGTTGATGTCCACCAGGTGTGCCGGCTCGGCCAGCCGCATAGCGAGTACCGGGATCAGCGATTGCCCGCCGGCCAGCACCTTGCCGTCGCTTCCGACCTGCGCCAGCACCGCCGTCGCCTCATCGACGGACCTGGGACCATGCCAGCTGAACGGCGCCGGTTTCATGCTCCGATCCTGCCTCAGGATGGGTCCGGGCGTACGGCAGGATCTGCCAGCGACCCAGGCGCTTACTGGCGGGTGCTGCCCCGGCCACAATGTCACTTACCAGCGAATTACATACCTGAAATTTCATTGATCTGCCGCTAGAGTGACATTGTGGACGCCTCGATGTTCGTCAACGAACATATGGGGCACCTCGTCCCGATCTCCGGAATCGGCCCCACTGGGGTGTCGTGCGAGCATGTGGCCTTCGTTCCCGCCCCACTGCCAGATCAAGAACCCCCGCTCTCCGGCCGCGCCTACCGAGCCGTCGCGCAGGCCAGGGCTGACCTGGCGGCCATGAGTGCGATGGCGCAACAGCTGCCCGATCCAAGCTTGTTCCGTCTACCAACGCTTCGACGCGAAGCGCAGAGCACCTCCGAGCTTGAGGGCACCTTCGCTCCGCTGCGCGACGTCCTGACCGCTGACGGCGCAGACCAGGCATCCCCTCAACTTCGGGAGGTGTTGAATTATGTCGCCGCCGCAGACCACTCCTTCGACTGGTTCTCCAGGGGCCGCGGACTTACCGTCGGACTGCTGACCGATCTCCAGGAGATCCTGACGAAAGGGACCCAGGCAGAGAGCCACTCGTCCGGGAAGATCCGAGACGTTCAAGTGGTGATCGGACGCAGCGCCGCCGACACTGTCCAGACCGCACGCTTCGTCCCACCTCCCCCAGGGATACACCTGACAGCTGCCGTGAACGCCCTGGTCGATTGGTTCCGTGACCAGCATGCAGACATCGACCCCGTTGTGGCCTGCGCGATGTGCCACTACCAGTTCGAAACCCTGCATCCATTCGTCGACGGGAACGGAAGGATCGGACGGCTACTCGTCGTCCTACAGCTCCTGAGCCAGCAGGTTCTGCTCGAGCCGACCATCTCAGTCTCTCCGTGGTTCGAGTCGCGCCGATCCGAGTACTACAACCATCTGTTGACGGTGAGCAACAGGGGCGATTGGGATTCTTGGGTGATGTTCTTCGCGACCGGCTTGGCAGAGTCCGCGCGCACCACCAGGGAGCAACTGGTGCGACTCATCGGAGTTCAAACCGACCTCGGCGACGCGGTGCGTCGTTCCGCTCTTCGTGCCGGAACCGCACATGCGCTCATCGACTTCGCTGTTGCCAACCCGACTTTCACGGTTAAGCAGGCCGCACAGCATCTCGGCGTCGGCTACGGAAGAGCCAACAATTTGGTCGGCGATCTTGTCGATCTCGGTATCCTCGCGCAGCTCGACGCGAACAGCGGCTACCACCGACGGTTCTATGCGCCCGCCCTCATTGATGTGCTGTTGACGGCCGGAACGGAATCACACGAGTCGGGCTCGGCCGGTCGGCCGGTCAGTTGAGCCGCGCATCCGCGAATTGACCCGCCATGTTCAGCGACGGCGTGGCGGATTGGTGTCATCCTCGGCAAATGACGACAACCGCTGGTCCCCTTCCACTACCGACCCCGTCGCGATGGAAGCGCCGCCCTGATAGGAGCGGCTGCCCCCCAACGGTTCTCGCAGCATCGACGGAGCCAGCGTGCGGGCCAGGTGGTAGCCGACGATGGTGACGATGGTGCCCAGCGCGATGCCGGTCAGCGCAAAGTCCTTGCCGAATCCCATGGTCACGTTGCCGATGCCGCAGATGATGCCGGCGGCGATCGGTACCAGGTTCACCGGGTTGCCGAAGTCGACCCGATTCTCCTTCCAGATCTTGGCGCCGAGCAGGCCGATCATGCCGTACAGCACCACCGTGATCCCGCCGAGAACCCCGCCCGGAGTGGCGTTCACGATCGCCCCGAACTTCGGCACCAACCCGAGCAGGATCGCCACGATCGCGGCCACGTAGTACGCGGCCGTCGAGTACACCCGGGTCGCCGCCATCACGCCGATGTTCTCGGCGTAGGTGGTGGTCGGTGATCCGCCCACCACCGAGGCCAGGGTGGTGCCGACGCCGTCCGCGAACAGTGCCCGGCCCATGTACGGATCCAAGTCCTGACCGGTCATCTCGGCCACCGCCCTGACGTGGCCGGTGTTCTCGGCGATCAGCGCGATCACTCCGGGGAGCGCCAGCAGGATGAAGCTGATCTTGAAATCGGGGCTGTGCAGGGTCGGGAAGCCGAACCAGTCGGCGTTGCCGACACCGTTCAGATTGACCCTGTCGTGCGGGAAAACGGTCGCCAGGCAGTACGGACCCTCCGGCGAGCAGGCTTTGCCGGCCGAATCCAGCAGGTTCTGGCCCGGCAACTTGGAGGTGATCTGACCGAAGATGCCGTCGAACACCCAGGAGAGCAGGTATCCGAAGATCAGCGCCAGGAACACCGCGATCCGCGACCAGAAGCCCCGGAACGCCACGGAGGCAACGATGGTGAAGAACGCGGTGAGCAGGGCGATCGTCATGTCCTGCGGCCAGTAGGTGTTCGCCACCACCGGCGCCAGGTTGAAGCCGATCAACAGCACCACCGCGCCACTGACCACCGGCGGCAGCACCGTGCGGATCACCCCGGCACCGACGAAGTGCACGATCAGGCCGACGATCGCCAGCACCACACCGGCCACCAGGATCGCCCCGGTGACACTGGCGCTGGTCCCGCCGCCGGCCCTGATGGCGACCACCGCGCCCACGAACGACGCCGAGGTGCCCAGATAACTCGGCACCTTCCCGCTGACCACCAGCAGGAAGATGATGGTGGCGATCCCGGACATCATGATCGCCAGGTTGGCGTCCAGCCCCATGATGAGCGGGAAGACGAAGGTCGCCCCGAACATGGCCACCACATGCTGGGCGCCGATACCGACGGTCTTCGGCCAGCTCAGCCGTTCGTCCGGCCGGACGACGGATCCGGGTGGCGCATCACTGGGGACTTCTTTCCAACCGATGGCCATGGCTCTGCCTTTCTGGGCGGTCGCCTTTCTGGGCGGGTCGAGATTGCGGAACCGTAGCCCTCGGTGGCCCCGGACGGTAGGTGAGATCTGCCAGTGTCCGGCCGCGAGGCTTGTGCAGTCCCGAGCAGATAGCTGCCGAGCCGGCCCGCGGCGACTCGATTCAGCTCGCTAGACAAATCTCCGGCTGACGCTAGATTGCCGAATACAGTGCTCGAATGGACCCGATCCGCAACCCCTACGCTCCCGGCGCCGGCCAGCGACCGCCCGAGCTGGCCGGTCGCGATGAACAGCTGGAGACCTTCGGTGTGGTGCTGGAGCGGGTGGCCCGCGGCCGGCCCGAGCGGTCGGTGGTGCTGACCGGGCTGCGCGGCGTCGGCAAGACCGTGCTGCTGAACGCCCTGCGATCGGCGGCGGTGCGGGCCGGCTGGGGCACCGGCAAGCTGGAGGCCAGGCCCGACCAGCGGCTGCGCCGGCCGCTGTCCAGCGCCCTGCACACCGCGGTCCGCGAACTGGGCCACGGACGGCAGGAAGAGGTCGGGCACGTACTGGGCGTCATCAAGTCGTTCGCCCAGCGGGACGCCGGCAGCGACGCCAAGGTCCGGGACAGGTGGAACCCCGGGATCGACGTACCGGCCGCCGCCGGACGGGCCGATTCCGGCGATATCGAGATCGACATGGTCGAATTGCTCTCCGACGTCGGTGGGCTGGCCGCCGACGTCGGCCGCGGCATCGGCGTCTTCGTCGACGAGATGCAGGATCTGCATCCGGATGACGTCTCCGCGTTGTGCGCCGCCTGTCACGAGATCAGCCAGTCGTCGCTGCCGCTGATCGTGGTCGGCGCGGGGCTGCCGCACCTGCCGGCGGTGCTGTCGGCGTCGAAGTCCTACAGCGAACGGCTCTTCCGCTACGCCCGGATCGACCGGCTGCCCCGAGAGGCCGCCGATCGGGCATTGCAGACTCCGGCCCAGCAGGAGGACGCCGAGTTCACCCAGGAGGCGCTGGACGCGATGTACGCGGCCACCGGCGGCTACCCGTACTTCATCCAGGCCTACGGCAAGGTGGCCTGGGACATAGCGCCCGGAAGTCCGGTCACCGCAGCCGATATCACGGTGGCGGCGCCGGCGGCCGAGACCGAACTCGCCGTCGGCTTCTTCGGCTCCCGCTACGAGCGGGCCACCCCGGGCGAACGGGAATACCTGCGGGCGATGGCCGACGCCGCCGCGACACAGCCGGCGGACGAGCTCGATGACGTCGAATCGGTGCCGACCGCTGCGGTCGCCGAGGCGCTCGGTCGCAAGCCGCAATCGCTGTCCCCGGCGCGGGACGCCCTGCTGAAGAAGGGACTGATCTATTCCGGGGAGCGGGGCCGGATCGCCTTCACCGTCCCGCACTTCGGTCACTACCTGCGCGGCACCGGCTGACGGCCGGGTTCCGTCGGCGGACAGTTTGCTGTCATGTCCACCCGTACTGGCTGACGGCAACTGTTGGGTGCCGCGCTCTTCTCATCGATGTGCGATCAGGTACTCGGCAGCGGCGTCCCGCAGCACCTCGGAGAACGGTCGGCCCTCCGCAGCGGCGCGGGCGCGCATCTGCTCATCGAGCGCCTGCGGGGCCCTGATCTGCCACAGCGGCGACGTGCCCGCCGGGCGTTTCGCAGCCAGGGTCGGCCGGCCACCGGCTCGCGCGATCGTCTGGACATCGGCCGGAGTATCGGCCGCTTCGGTCAGCAGGGCACGGGCCGCTGCTCGGCTGGCCGGCGTTCCCCGGCGCACCACCGCGTCGGACCGGATCGTCGGTGCGTCCGACTCGGCCCAGGCGGCGAGCTCGTCGTAGTTCGTCATACGGTCACTCTCCCTCATCCAGTAGCTCCAGGAACTTCTGTCGCGCGATCATCACGTGGAAGATCACCACGTCACGGGGCGGCACCCGCTCGACCATGACCTCGATGAGGTCTCCCCCGAGCTGTCGCGGTGGCCCCACGTACAGATCAGGCCGACCGACCCCCTCGACACGCGGCACATCGAACTCGGCCACGTACAGGTAGTGATTCAGCATCGCGTGCAGCGCGTCCTCGTGGGCAACACCATGCTTGTCAGCACTATCCGTCCACCGGATCGCCACACCTGAAGTGTAAAACATAAACTCCAGTTCTGTCACACAGAACATGTCGGAACATCGAATCATGAAGCGGGGGTGACTGCCGAGATCCTTGCCGCGATGGGTCTCTGGGCCCTACGACATACGGGACGAATCGATCAACGGTCGCGGTGGGGCCTGACTACATGGACATGATCAGCACCCACGGTCGCCTTCAATGCTCCAGCGGCGCCCGCAACGGGGGGCCACAGGTCCGGATAACGCTCAGCGTTGAGGCCCGAGATGAGGTCGGTGAGTGTCTCGGTCCCTCACAGACGAACGCCGACACAGAGACAACGCCGATCGCATCAGAATCCATTGCCCCCTTCACTCGGACCGCGCCGACGGCCGGCCGGTCACCGGCGCGCCCAGCGCGGCGGACCCGCCGACCGTTCGCACCCGGAACCGGCGGAATCCGGCGGACCGATCGCACCGACCTGACCGCTCAGGATCCGACTGCAGCGGCGATGAGTGCGGCGCAGTCGTCGGCGGACATCGTCGAGGTCTCCACCTGTAGGTCGTAGTCGACGCCGATATGCACCGACTCGGCCTGCCGAGCCGCCATCCCGGCGACCCGGTCGCCGCGGGTGGCTTCCCGGCCGGCAGCGACCGCTGGATCGCAGCGCACCGACACCCATCGGACCTCCAGACCGTCGAAGGCGGCCCGCACCCGGGCTTGGGAGGCCGCGCCCCCGAGGAACACCTCGTCCACGATGATGCCGACTCCGGCCCGCGCCATCGCCGCAAGCCCTTTGTACCAACCGATCTCCAGCCGGCGGAACTCCGCGCCGGGCAGCACCTGACCATCGTCGGTGAAGACGATTCCGGCCGAATCCGACGAACCGGCCGCGCCGTCGGTCAGGGCCGTCGGCATGGCGTCGACCAGGGTGTCGACACCGAAGACCAGGAATGGCGTCGGCAGCAGACCCTGCAGTGCGCGGGCAATCGACGACTTCCCCGAACTCGAACCGCCGTTGAGCACCACCACATCGGTTGGCATTCGGGAACGGTACGCGAGTGCCCGCGATCAGCTGTGCGCCACCCGCATCTGCCAGACGTGCAGCGCCACCGTGAGATCGGCGCGCAACCGGGCGTCGGTGGTGAACGGGCCGAGCAGTCGCTCCAGTTTGCCGATCCGGTAGCGCAGCGTGTTGTAGTGAAAGTGCAGCCGGCGCGCGGTCTGGGCGACGTTGAGGTTGGTGTCCAGCAGTACCTGCAGGGTGCGGCGCAGCTCGTCGGACTCCACGTCACCCTCAGGCTCGGCCAGCGCGCCCAGGGTGTCGGCCAGGAACGAGCGCAGTTCCGACGAGTCGGGAACCAGCGACAGCAACCGGTACAGGCCGAGGTCGTCGAACCGGGAAACGCTGCCCGCACCGGACAACCGCCTGCCCACCCGCACCGCTTCCCATGCCTGGCTGTAGGCGGCGGGCAGTCCGGCGGCATTCGGCACCACCCGGGACACTCCGACCAGGCCGTCGAACGGCACCCCGGGTGAGGACAGGCCGCCCATCAGCTCGGCAATCCGGTTCTCGTCGGGCAGCACGCCGGCCGGTGTGTGCAACACAGCAATGGCTTCGGTGGCGAAGCTGGCCGCCGCCGCCGCCGAATCCCAGCGGCGGACCCAGGACGACCAGGAACCGGCCAGCTGCTCGGCGCGGCGCCGCCGGGCGTTCTCGTCCACGGTCTGGCTGGCGCCGGCCGCCACCACCACCACCATCG
>JAABUS010004479.1_pt1 | contig 20067 bp, 15 predicted proteins | sample 5560161 | NCBI WGS metagenome assembly JAABUS01 (sample SAMN10711885, study PRJNA513376) | rock metagenome | isolation source: Antarctica rocks | place: Antarctica: Victoria Land, Trio Nunatak nord | collected 2016-01-04 | reverse complement strand
CCCTCACCACTACAGTCCCCCTCCCCGCCCCCTTCCCCCCCTCCCCCAACTCCCCCCCCTCCCACCAAGACGACCCCTGGCTCCTCTCCGCCCTCATCTCCTTCTCGCGCCTCAAGGACAAAATCGCCTACCAAACCGCCCTCCCCTCCGCAACCCAAGGCCCCATCGCCACCGCCCTCGACACCTCCCTCCACGACCTCTACGCCTCCCTCCCCCTCCCCGACCGCGCCACCATCCCACCTCCGCGGCACCCCCTCCCCCACCCCGCCCTCGCCCACCTCCGCACCCACTACTTCCTCGCCCGCACGCGCATCTTCCGCCCCTACATCCTCTCCGTTCTCGCCGACGAAGCAATCTCCCTCGCGCCCCTCTCCCTCTGCCGCGACTCCTGCCGCGTCTGCATCGACAGCGCCGTCCGCGTCCTCGAGGACCTGCCCGCCAGCCTGAACATAGCGCCGTGGCTGAAATGGCAGACGGCGCTCGCGAGCGTGGATGCGGCGCTGCTGCTCATGGGCGTGCTGCGGAGTGCGAATCTGAGCTTGTTGGTGCAGGATGTTGAGCATGTGGACGAGCTGCTGAAGGGGGTGGTGGGGGAGTTGGACAGGGTGAGGCCGAGGGCGCCGAGCTTGACGAGGGCGGTGGAGGTGCTGGGGGAGGCGGAGGGGAGGAGGAAGGGTGGGAGGTGATTCTTGTGGAGGGAGGGGGGTGAGGAGTGAGGGGAGGGATTACTGACGAGGAGCTTGAGATGGAGCGCTTATTCTCTTGCGAAGGATTGGAGTCTTTACCGATGAAGAATTCGAAAGGGAGCGGCCTTTTTTCGCTTATGAAGAGCTTCTTGGCTTAGACGATATGTGTTTCTTAGCAGATGAGATGCCGATTGATTGCTACGTATATGTCCGAAATCACGCAACACGCGCGCATATATCACGCTTTTCCCCAGTGAGCCAGAAACATCTCAATCAGCGATGCCAGCACGATATACCATACGTAAAGGCACACCGCCCAAAGGATAGGACGGTTGTTTCTCGGCAAGCATTCTCCATCCCTACGATTTTCCGCAGCTGGAGGATGGAGGTAGGGGACTGACGTTGCTGATGGAGAGCTTGACACAGAGCTATCGTTGCACTACTTGCTTTTCGGAAGATTCTGTACTTTGTTTATCCTAAGGTAGTGAGAGCAACCGAGTCGCTGAGTCATTAGCATAACAATGCACACACAGCAAACCAACAGCGTAAACATCTTTTGAATCTTCATGAACGGACATTCTGACGCGAGGTGGATGGGTCGCTCGCTAGAGTGATGGGGTTGCTTGATTTGAGGGTTCTAGGGAATGATGAAGAGGCGGAGGAGGGTGGGGGACGATGTGGGAGATGGGACGAGATGGGGGTTTGTAGGCAAAAGGGGGGTGGGTTGAGTAGTTAGAAGGAGGGAGACTTAGGGGGAAGGTTTTTGGGGATGAGGATTATGATGGGGATGATTGATTGAGCGAGGGATTGGGGTGCTGTTGTCTATTATATGCTGGGCGCAGGTGGACTGGGTAACGGATTGAACCGAGCTGAGGTGCGTTGGTAGGAGTTGAATTGATTGACTTGGGGTGGTTGAGTTGAGTTGAGCTACGGTGAGTTGAGCAAGATACAGAACGGCAGAATGCCGGAAAACCTCGCCAGGCACGAAATGATTTCCCTTTGAACATACCTGTGAAAGGTGAACTCTTTCAACCGAAGAATCTGTGGCGAAGTACACCAAGGCTGTCGACTCGCATTAGAATCACAAGCGAGGAATCTCATGCGTGGAAAAGCCCCAACTTCTTCGTTCCGAGTTTAGGATCCAGCATCTCACCGCCGGACTTGGTGATCGTAAATTCAGGGAACTCTCCGTAGGGGTACATAGAGTCCTTTTGCGCTTGTTCGCTCAGACCAGTCTCGTGGTACTGCCGGATCGACCTTCCAAGCACGGAGAGACACATTGATACCCCGTGTTGATACCCCTCCCGAAAAGTAGGTTCTTCGCAGCGAGCTTTGCAGTATACTTCATCCGCAACGGCTGGGCGTTTTTGAAGCGTTTCCTTCAGCCATGGTACAAGTTTGTGGTGAAATCTGTCCGTGAGTTGGGTATGTCGACGGTAGTCATCAGCAGGTAGTATCTTCTTCTGATCCTGAAGCAGCCTATCCAAGTCTCTGACCAGCCGGTCGTTCTGTGCTCCGAGAGCTGCTGCTGAGTGTGGCACTAGCTGCTGAGAAACAGTCGAAGGTAGCTCGAGTCGTCGGAATTGCGGTCTAGAAACCTCAGGCTTTTGTTTTTCTGCCGCCTCGCCGACCACAACGGGGGGGTGTAAGGAAGTAAAGGCTGCACTTGGCTGGCGTCGAAACATTGAATAGGTGCTGTAGCTGTTGACACATGAGTTGACACCAACGCTTATGCTCGCGAAAGCGATACTGCCAGTGAGCAGAGGAGAAAGAGCGATGGCTGGAAAACGTTGAGTATGCTTGTGGTGCAGAATTTGCGAATAGAACGACTTACTTCTTGATGCACTAAACATGGCGCCTGTGCCTAGGACGGTTTTCGCTGTGGAGCAATCGTGTGGAGCTTATGAAGGAGCTATGGTCGAAGTACCACGGCCTTGAGCGATCTTCGATGTTTTATTAGAGATAGAAGGTACCAAAGTAGATAGATGTTCGAACACCTGGAGCGAGGGAGACGTGCAACAAATAGTGAAAATTTATGACACGGCGCCGGCCAAACCCGTGATGTACGAAACAACTCGCCGATCACCACAGATGTACGACAAGTTACGGCTTCGGATGGTGAGATGTCCTACAACTCACGTCGAAAGATCCGGTAGTCACGGCCACGACAACGGGGATTTTTCAGAGTGCTCTCTGCGAGACTTACTCGATCTTGCAAGATGCTAGCAGACTGTCTGTCCCTCGGGGTCTCATGGATGGCTTTCTCGGAGTCGGGCGGATAAATTTCATGCTGGCGCTAGATGTGCCAACACAGTTTGTGAAGTCTGGTAGCCTAGAATTCTCGACAAGGACACCGAAACTTTACCATGGGTAAATCAAGCCAATTGCCACTCCAAAATCGAAATCTTTCTGCTCGAACTTGATATCGTGTCATCTGAAATCCCTTGTTTCGTATCGAGTGAAGGTGTTCAGCACCCCAGCTCATGTTCCCAAGTCAACTTTTCGCTCCCATGACTCTACCGTCAACCATAGTCTTCAATCCCACCGTGAGGACAGGATGAATACCTTCCGCAAGAGAAAGATCGAATAACGCAATGCCTGGCATGGGGGATCTGCTCAACCCAATAATTGGCCTCCAAATCATTTCATACTCCCTCACTTAATTAGCGACGAGCAAGATCAAGTACCTTGAGAGAGGGTAATAGACTGAGCGAACACATGTAAAATGTAAGGTAGTGAGATTGGGCCCATGTAATGAAGTTTCTATCGTTGACAAATGATAAATACATTCAAGCGTCTGAAGCTTACTTTCTAAGACGACATCCTCTCCATACGTAAGGTATGGAAGTGATCTGACGGTTGCATCTAGAATGGTGGGTACACCGAAGCCAACTTTGATACAACGTACCGGCTTTTGCAAATATGCAGTATTGTAGACAGAGAGGAAGGTTGACGTCGTCGAAGTTGTTTGAGGGCTGCTCCGGGGTTACTGCAGTGCTGAATGCAGGCTAGCTTCAGTCCTTCACGAACGGACCATTGCTCCTGTCAGTAATGACATTAATGCTTAGCTTTGGAATAGTTTGTGTGTATGGCAGGGGCATTATTGTCCAAGGGTTTTCCGGACGCTCTTGCCTCGAAGTGCGACCGAGGGTACATCTGATCGGCTGCCTCTACGTGAAGTAGCCTCGACCAACATGAAACCTCCACGATGAACGCGACGGCCAACGGGGCCGATGATCAGAAGCAGCTACATCGCGCTTCTGGACGGATTGTGGGTTTCTGATCTACGAGAGCCAGCCCAATGCGCTCAGTCAGCTAAGTTTGTGATACAGATTCGTCAAGCGACCTTAATCCTGCCAAAGACCGGAGAGCGCGTGAAGAGAAACGTAACCTTCAGTGACTCCGCAATCCTTGATGGAGCGAACAGCGATGGCTCCACCGATGAGCGTTCACCATTGATAGCCCGGAGAAATTCCAATCGCAGACCTTCAAATGGCCAAAGCACCTTGCGCGGCTTACGAGCGAGATGGCAAGAACGTATACGTCAAGCATGGTCGTTCGCCAAATCCAAGACAGGACGAGGTGTGTTCAAATGCAGCATTGCGTACTTCTTAGGGAGCTTGGCCACCTTCGTTCCGGTGATTGCAGGCTTCCTCGGTCAGCAGGATGGGAAGCACATGGTAGCCACGATTACCGTCTACTTTCACCCGGCCAGATCGCAAGGGAGCATGATCGAGGCTGTGATTGTTGCCACTGTCGCTTTCCTCTACGCCGTGTTCATCTGTTTCGCGAGCATGGGGGTCTCCATATTTTTCGGGAGAACGCTTGATCTCCTAGTTGTGGGCCACCTAATTGTGCTGGCTGTCTTCTGTGGAGGTGGCCTAGGGTTGGTGGGATGGGTCAAACAGCATCTGGCTAATCCGTTGGTCAACATCGGCTGCTCCCTGGCCAGTCTGGCAATTATTACGGTTTTGACCAAGGAGGGAGCTGTACAAGCCGCGCTGTTCTCCGACGACAAGGTCACCATGGTTCTAAAGATGGTCATCATGGGCTGTGTAGCTACATCCTTCGTATGCCTTACGGTCAGTCCCATTTCAGCTCGCCTTGAGTTACGGCAAAGCATGATAGAAGCTATGGATTCATTCGGGGGTAGCTATACCAATCTTCAATTTCTACCGATGCCTTCACTGACACACTTCAGAACTACTCACGATGATCACAACAGCCTTTCTCGTTGGATCTGCTGACGAATCCGAACGAGACCAATTCCACGCAGCCGCAGAGAATTACAAGTCATTGTTCACCAGCATGACGAAAAACCTCAAGGAAGCTAAGTACGAATATTATGTCATGGGTAGGGAAAGAGAGTACAATATCGAGGCCAGGTTGGTAAGATGCATGGAGAAGCTTGGGCAGGACATTGGGGGTTTGCGTAGCGCTGCGTCAACTCAATTCCTGCTCTTGGCCCAAGGCCCTTCTGCAGGCAATGCCACCCCCGTTGATGGCGGCTCAGCGTCCTTTCAACGCAGACCCTCTTTCTCAGTCTTTTCTGATGGTGAAGCGTCAGACTTGGGAAACCAGGGTATTTTGACTGCTATCGATGAAGTACCAGAAGATGAGCGACACGCTGCGAGTGGAACAACAAGTCCAAGTGCTTTACGTTCATCAGCCGAGGACATCAACTACCTACCCACAGCAAAGGCCCCCGGCGATATCTTCTCAAGTTTTATTACACATCTTGGCCCTTCGATGGTTAGTAGTGTTACAGTGAAGGCATTCTCCAGCTCGCGGCTAAGGTTCAGTAGAAATCCCTCGCTGTGACATTGAAGCAGCTTCTGGACGAATTGCCCTATGCTTCTGAAGCTCAATATCGTATCGCATATAACCCGCATTTCAGCTCTAGTCTTTGTGAAGCTCTAGAGCTGTATACGAAGGCCAGAGAAGAAGCTCTCGCTCTGCTGTACAAGAACAAGGAACTCAATACTAAACGGCCCATGGAGATTCAAGCAGATTTCGAGGAGGTTGCCGCAAGTTGTGGCTACTTCAGTTTTTCTCTGCAGGATTTCGCCACTGAAATGAAAGCCTACCTTGCCATTCTGGAGGAACTCAAAGTCGAGACTGAGCATCGGCCGGCAGGTAGGACTTGGATGTGGCTCTCATTTTGGCGATCCAGGACACCTACACCAGCCGATCCACGCTACGATTTAGGTATGCTGCCTAACATCATTCATAGAGGAGAAAAGCTAACAGGCGTAGAAAGAGACATTCCTGAGGCTGACGTTCCATGCGGCGTTCCCAGTCCGCCTGCGAGGAAGGCAACACCTGACGATGCCCCTGAAATGCGGCGCCAACGGAAGTCCTTTCGCTATCGCTTCTGGAGATTTCTTCGTATCTTTCGCCGGGACGACACGAAGTTCGCGATCAAAGTAGGCGTAGGTGCCGCACTGTACGCGCTTCCATCGTTCCTTGTGTCAACGCGCGCATTTTATCAACACTGGCGTGGGGAGTGGGGCCTTCTTTCTTATATGTTGGTGTGTTCCATGACCATCGGCGCCTCAAATACTACGGGCTTCGATCGATTCCTAGGGACTTGTATTGGCGCCGTTTGTGCCATCGTTGCATGGATAGTCTCCTGCGGTAATGGTTTCATCCTAGCTTTTCTCGGCTGGATCATGTCCCTCTGGACAGCATACATCATCGTCGCGCAGGGTAAAGGCCCTATGGGTCGCTTTATCATGTTGACGTACAATCTGTCAGCACTCTATGCATACTCATTATCAGTCAAAGATTTGGAGGATGACGATGATGAGGGTGGCACTAACCCACTGATTACTGACATCACGCTTCACCGTGTTGTGGCGGTGCTTACTGGGTGCCTTTGGGGACTTGTCATTACTAGGCTCTTATGGCCTATTAGCGCAAGAAAGAAATTCGCCGACGGGTTGAGTCTCCTTTGGCTAAGGATGGGCCTAATATGGAAGCGAGATCCGCTTTCGATGCTTCTGGACGGAGAGTCACCTAATCCTTACATGGACCTCCGCGAAGAATTTGATTTACAGCGTTTTCTAACAGGCTTAGAGAAGCTACGCAGCGCGGCGACATCTGAGATGGATCTACGAGGACCATTCCCAGACGCAATCTATGTGAGAGTATTGAGAAGCACTGGCAACATGTTGGATGCGTTTCATGCCATGAACGTTGTGATCATGAAGAATCTCAACGCTTCGAAGGGAGAAGTCGAGATTTTGAAGTACACCACTATGGAGAGAGCTCAGTTGTGTTCGAGAATCAGCCATCTATTCCACGTTCTGGCCTCGTCCATGAAGTTAGAATATCCGCTCAATGAAGCTCTACCAAGCACCAATCACGCACGAGACAGACTGCTCGCGAAGGTTTTCCGCTTTCGAAAGGAGAAGGTGGACTCGGGTGCTACCGACGAAGATTTCGCGCTCTTGTATGCCTACGCTTTAGTCACTCTTCAATTATCAACGGAGGTCGATAACGTAGGACGGGAGATAGAGAAGCTATTCGGCACGCTCAATGAAGAGGCGTTGAAGCTGCAATGAACTCATCCTCTACAAACTCAAGAGATGATGGTCTAGGAGGGACGTCTCTAGCGGAGGACCTTGCTGATTCTCACCGCGCCGGTATCTTGATGAGGAGAGGGTATAGCAATTGCGTTTCCCATACTCCACGGCATCCGCTTCAAAGAATCTGATAGAAACTTAGCTCAGCAGATAGATCCACTGATTGATAGTGCTACGTCCCGCTTCTTCTTTACAAGCTTTCATGATAATAGAACTATGATTTCAATGACCCTGAAGGCCTCATATCTCTGCGGTAGTTTTTTTCGGAAACCCCTAAATTTTGCCGACGTCTGCCCTATCAACGTGCCAACAATCAGATATCAACGATTATCATATGGCAAAGCGCATTAAACATATTATCTGTAATCACAGTCGAAAGACCGCCTGATCGTATCCTGCTACCTATATCTTCGATGCGACGCCTGCGGTCGTAGCACGACGAGGCGCATCCCGCTGGGACACCCACCAAACCCCCCCCCCCCACAATGCCCGACATCGACCCTGCAGCCTTAAGCCGTCAAGATTCCATATCGCAGCCCTTGACCTCTCTGGTAATCAACAAAACAAATGGGGCTTCTGCAGCTCCGGCTCAGAAGGCTCCAAAAGCGCCCAATACCGTCCAGCGCATCGATCTCGAACCCCTGTATACCAGCCTCAAAGCTGCCATTGGTGATCAGTGGGGCAAGTACAAGGAAGCTACGAGCCTGTTTGTGCTTGGTATGTGCCATATCTACTGCTTCAAGGCCTGAGAAATCATGAAAGGAAGGTGCTAATCAAGCTTCATTACTGCCCCCGCAGGTCAGCTCAGCCAAAACGAGCTTTTCCTTCAAATCGGCCATTTCTTCAGCGCAGACTCTTCAATCGAACATCTACACAATCAACTCATTTCCGCGATCCATGGCAACGTCACCCGAGACCTTCCGGAGCAAGGTGTTGCGCCATGGGTGTCGGCGAATGACAAGCCGACGGTGCTATCGAAGCCGATGGTGGGGGATGCGGCGGAGCAGAGGCTTAAGACGGAGGTGATGCAGATGCCGGCGAGAGACCGGCGGAGATTGAAGGAGGTGCAGGATGTGAGTGCGACTCTGGGGATCACACATATGGAAGGGGGGCGGAGAAGGCTGGCAAGGAGAAGGGTGTGCTGATCGTTGAATACGTTATCCACAGGGCGACATCACCGACCCTCTGAACCACTCCGTCGCTGTCTCAATCCACGAGTACCTCTCTTCCAAACAAACCAAACTCCCCGACTCCGTCCCCGCCAGCGCCGGCGGTCTCAACAAGACAAGTAAGGCCCCCCTCCCTTCCAGCGCTCTCTAAACCCTACTCATACCCCTCCCTCTCATATTCTTCTCCCATACACCCCGCCTCCCCTCCCCTCCACTCCCCCTAGTCCACAACTAAACCCCCGCCCCATAGACTGGGACCCTGAAATCCGCAAACACTACACCCAGCCCCTCCACAGCGAAACCCTCGAATTCCCCGACCTCGACACCCTCACCCAGCGCATGCGCCCCATCTGCTTCGAGGAATCCCTGCCCCACGGCTTCTCCCCGCCCTGCCCCGAGTACCTCGCCACCGCCACCGAACAATACCTCAAAGACGTCATGGGCGCCGTGCTGGTGCGCACGCGCAGCAACGTCGGCGTCGCTGGCATCCGCACCGAACCCAAACCCAATTTCAAAAATGCCGAGACGGGGAAGGAGAGGGAGATGGAGCAAAGGCCGCTGAACGGTGGCGATCTGAGGTTTGCGCTCGGGAGGGGGGAGGTGGGGTTTGGGCAGAGGGGGGCGGTGGCGAGGAGCGTGATGGGGGGGTGGGGGGAGGGGGTTCTGGAGGGGTGGCATCTCGACCCTGAGCCGCATGTGGAGCGGCTGGGCGATGACAAGGCAGCGAGGACGAATGGCATCGCGACGAGGGCGCTGACGAATGGCACGTATCCCGAGGAAGCGGACGATGGGTGGGGATGGGAGGGGGGTGGGAAGACGGATCGCATGCGGTTGGGGGGCTTGCTGGATGAGTGTCTGGCTATTGGGCAGTGAGTGGCTTTCCTGTTTCTTGCGGCATGGGAGACGCGAAACTATATCCCTTGGGCGGAGGAAATCTGCATAGGCGGCATGACAGGGCGCGGTGCATTTGGCTGGGCGTTGAGGGGAGATTTGCGGCGTTGGATATGCGTGGTTATGAGATACCCCCCCAAGGCTATGTTGGCTGGAATATATGGTGGTTTTGATGCGCTATGCGGTCTGTGGACGAATGGTGTGGATAGGGATGTTAAAGATGTATATGTGCTGATGTTGACATTCTCTGTGCTTGAAGATGTTGGCTACGGATTGTACTATGATGAGCAATTAATAATTCCAGGATAACATCATGCATGTACATAGTGAGGATAGATAATGTGGCAGATCATCCATGTAGTAATATCTTTTGGGTTTCCAGACTTGGTCGAATCATTGGCATAATGGATATCAATGCTCCTATCCCGCGAAAGAAAGCAACGTGCATGAATGTTTCCACCTTCTCCAACGCCAGCCGATCTCCCACTCACTCCAGTAACTCAACCACCATGTCCAACACCTCTTCCACACTCCTCCCCGCATTCTTCGGATCCTTCGCCACACTCGCCCACACCTCCCCATGCTTCGGCTCACTGGCCTCACACTTCGCCCTCACATCCGCCCTCTTCTCCTCCGTCCCATGCATATTCAAGAACTTGACATACCACCCCCACGAATCCCCCAAATCGCTATCCGTCAGTATCGCCCTCTCCAACCACCTGCCCGCCTGCTCCAGCTTCCTCTCCCCCCAAAACACCCGCGCCACCGTCACAAACAGCGTCGGGTCGTTCTCCACCTTCTTGATCGCCTCCAGGCTGCGGGGCTTGCGCTGCGTGCGCGGCTCGAGGTGCCAGATGGATTCGCTCCACAGGAGACCCGAGGCCGGGCATTCCTGCAGCGCCTTCGCCATGAGGACTTTCGCCTGCGGGAGGTTGTTGGCGCGGCGCTCGACGCGGACGGATTCGGTCCACAGGCGGTCGTTCTTGGGCATGGCGAGGCGGGCGCGGTCGAGCACGGAGCGGGCTTTGACGACGACGCCCAGGCGCTCTTCGAGCTTCGACCAGAGGATCCAGAGCGGGATGGAGGAGGGGCAGGCGCGTGTACCCGTGCTGTAGGCTTCACGGGCTTGGGGTAGTCTGTGCTGCGCTTCGTAGATCTGGCCTTTTTGCATCCAGAGCTTGGCGGCTTTGGGGTAGAGCTGCAGGGCCTGGTTGACGAGGTCGAGGGCGACGTCGTCGTTGTGCTGGACGCGCTCGAAGGCGACGGATTTGATCCAGACGCGGTCGGTGCCGGCGTTGGTGCGGGAGTTTTGGAGCAATTCGCGCGCTTGGTCGATTTGCTGGTGGTCAGATTCGAGCTTGATGGCTTGGAGGTAGATGTTTTCGCTGTTAGGGTTCTGTTTGAAGGCGGAGCCAAGGACAAGGCGGGCGTCGTTGAGGTCGCCGGACAGGCGGGCGAGGCGCAGCCAGAGGGATTCGGCTTGGGGAACTGCTTCAACGGCTTTTTCGAGGACGTTGCGCTCCGTGGTTTGGGTTCCGTGGTTGCGCTCGAGGTCGGCGGCTTGAGACCAAGTTTTCTTGGAGGTGACGAAGATGCGAAGGCTGGTTGCGAGTATGGCGCGGGCGGTCTCGTACTTGCCTCTACTGATGCTGTTCTTGGCGTCTTCGAGGAAGATTTCTTTACGGTCGTCGTCTTCGTCAAGGCCGTAGGCTAGAGTTTCGCGGATGATGGCTCCGCAGGTTAGGATAGCGCCTTCTTCCTCGCAGACTTCGGCTTCTGTGATCCATTCTTCCCTCTTCAGCATAGCGGACTCCCGAGCTAACGATTGCACTGCTCGTTTCATGAGAACTCCGACTCTCTCGTTAGCTCCGAGCTGTTCCTGCAGTCTAGCAGCCTGAAGCCAGATCTTGTGGTTCTTCGGTAGCGCCATGCGTGCCTTGTTGAGCACCTTCTGGGCATTTTCCGGGGACTCCAGTCTAGCTAGTGCCAGCCATAAATCTTCTGACAATGGAACTTCTTCCACAGCTCTTGCAAGTAGCAAACGAGCGTCACTCTCCGAAGCTTCCAAGTTTACGGCATCCTTCCACAAAGCCACAGATTTCGGCATGATATCTAACGCTCTCCGAATGACGCGCTTCTTAGAAAGCGGATCGCTCTCAAGGTCTATGGCTGCTTCCCACAAACGAACAGAATTTGGATTTCGCTTTATAGCTTCAGCCGCTATTACCTTGGCATTGTGGGTTTGTTCTTTCCACATTCTGATGGCCTCAAGAACGATATCATCACTAATGGGACACAACTCAATACCCTGGCTTAGCAGTTGCCTTGCTTTTCCCATCTTGCCAGCAATTTCTTCCAGCCTTGCGGCGGCGATCCACCCCGGAGCATGCTTAGGATTCGTTTTGATGACTGACTCGAGCAGGACCCGTACTCGGTTGATGTCACCAACCTCAGCTTGGCCCGAGTTGTCCTCGGACTTTTTCAGGCTGGTCAGGTAGCCCTTGGGATCGATATTCGTAGCAGTCCCGGCTGTAGAGTCCGTGCCTGACCCTTGAGTAGCTTGGTCCAGTCGAACTTGCAGTACTTTGCCTCTCGCAGCTCCGATATCTGCAAAATTCGTCAACGTTCCATCAGCATTGTCGGTGCCGTGAGCCTGCGTCCCATCGTCGTTCACGCTTGTATCGAACTGCGTCGAGTCTCTGGCCCCTGCAATAACACTGTCCGGGACCGCGTAGAACCTCTGTCGCAGATTTTGCTTTGTTCTCCTGTTCTTCCCTGTAAGATCTCCCACTTCCGGTAGGTTCGCCCAGTCTTCGTCCGAGACGCTGGCGAGGCTTCGTTTGAGGTCGGCAAATTGTTGCTGGATCTTAGGGTTCTCAGCTTCGTGTCGCCGCCGCTCTTCTGCTTCGCGAGCTTCCCTAGAAATGGCGAAGGATCTCAAGTCGGTAATCTGCTCATTCAAACCAAAGGTATATGATAAACCACATGCTCCAACGGGGGAGAGAATAGGGGGAAATAAGGGAACTAACCTTCTGTGCTTCCTTCGCCTTTCCATCTTCTCGTCGACCTCTTGGTATATCCTATCAGCTTCGTCGTCGTCTCTGTCGTAAGCGCCATTGGCAAATAGCCCAACTTCGTTTTCGGGGTCCTGGAATCGATCGTCATCTTCGTCATTCTCCTCTTTCTTCTCCGGGGCTCCGTAAGCTGTTGGCGGAGCTTGCCCTAACTGTGCCGCTCGCTTTGCAAGAGCGTCTTTGATCTGATCCTCACTCGGCCCTGACCGCGCTGGACCTAGATCTGATCTTGTTGTGAAGCCAGTCGCACCGCGGCCGAGACCAGCAACGTAGTTCTCGGGCGCAGCTTGATTGAGGAAAGATTGACGTCCTGACATGATTGATAATGACCCAGGAGTTGAACCTGAAAGCTGACGAGACGTCTTCCCATTCAAGAGGGGGCCTCCTGGGTACCAGTGTCGTAAGAAAGACGCGGAAGCAGTGAATCACCGGCACCCTCGGTCCGGAAGCCCTAGCTCGGTGGATTAGCGCAATCTTGTTATCGATAACCCGAGCACCACAGAGAATTGACGAGCAACCAAAATTTTCAGTACATGTAGCACAAAACGTCCAGTAACGTCTAATATTATTCTAGGGGGTTTTGCGTCGAGATGCCGAAATCAGCACCTAAGCGGCGCAATGCCACCGCTCACAGCACCCCTTACGCCCACACTGGCGCAAAACCCAAAGCCGCCAACAACATCTTCAAGATGAACACCGACCTGGGCCAGCACGTGCTCAAGAACCCTGGAGTAGCAGAGGCAATCGTCAACAAAGCCGACCTGAAGCAGAGCGATGTCAGTCAGTGCGCTGCCACCACTGCGGAACGGCGCCGGCTGATTCTCCGCAGATTGTCCTTGAAGTGGGTCCTGGCACAGGGAATCTGACAGTGCGGATACTGGAAAAGGCCAAGAGAGTTATAGCAGTGGAGCTGGATCCGCGCATGGCTGCTGAGGTCACGAAGCGAGTGCAGGGGAAGCCGGAGCAGAAGCGGTTGGAGGTTATGCTGGGGGATGTGGTGAAGACGGAGTTGCCATACTTTGATGTTTGTATAAGTAATACACCATATCAGGTAAGTCCTAGCACAGGTCTCTAGTGATAGCGATGATGAATGCTTACCAAGTATCTATTTAGATTTCGTCCCCTTTAACCTTCAAACTCCTCGCCCTGTCACCGGCACCTCGTGTCTGCATCCTCATGTTCCAACGCGAATTCGCCATGCGCCTCTTTGCCAAGCCCGGCGACAAACTTTACAGCCGTCTGTCCGTCAACGCGCAGATGTGGGCCAAGATCGATCATGTCATGAAAGTCGGCAAGAATAATTTCAAGCCCCCGCCGGCTGTCGAGTCCAGCGTTGTGAGACTAGTGCCTAAGAACCCGAGGCCACAGATCAGCTACGAGGAATGGGATGGGCTATTGAGAGTGTGTTTTGTGAGGAAGAACAAAACGCTGCGAGCGAGTTTCTTTGGAACAACGAGTGTCATGGATATGCTGGAGAGTAATTATAGGACGTGGTGTGCGCAGAACGATATCCCGGTCGAGGATGGTCCGGTGGTTGAAAGTGAAGTGGAGGTCATGGAGGTGGAGGAAGAGACGAATGGCGATGAGGAAGAGGAGTGGGATGGCTTTATGGATGTTGATGAGGAGGACGTACCGACGTTCTTCAAAGAGGAGGCAGTTCTGCGGGAAAAGCAGGTGAGCGGGAAAGGGTCGAAGAGACGAAGGAAGGGCAAGGTGGCTGAGCTGGTTAGAGAGAAGGTAAGAAGAGTCCTGGAAGATAAGACGCAACTTGCGGAGAAGCGTTCCAGAACATGCGACGAAGGTGATTTCTTGTCGCTGTTGTGGGAGTTCAACCAAGAGGGCCTACATTTCAGCTGACAAGACCTGTATTTTGTTGGGCTTTAGCGTGGCGTTGTTGGCTTGCATGGCGAGAAAGATGATTGGATTCAATACCAAGTTTGTGCTACCGAACGTGGGTACGATTGGTATCCGAGGATCTTTCTTCAGTAACAATACTCGTGTAGAGGGCAGATAAGTGAGCTCAGGCTTAGCACTAGTGGTTCAGATTAATCGATCTACGCTTTCACGGATTTTTCTGTCAGCAAATTTCGCAGGAGTCTGCCCAGCGAATCATAGCACATTCATCAGCAATACGAGGAAGGACTCGTAAGCTGATGGATTGGGCGTCTGACTTAAGTGGCTCTGAGGTGGGCACTGGATCCTTTGAACAGCTGTTGCCAGATGAATGCTTCACTGAGCAAGAGCTCGATATCCTTTTCTGTCCATTCATGCGTTGGTAGCGCTTGTAGAAACATCATGCTCTCCTGTCTGTGAGTTAGTATGCGTACACGAGACGAGGAGAGGCTGCAGTACTGCACTTACTTGGAAATCCATTTTGACCAGCTGCTCAGACCATTTCACCAAGAATGCAGCACAAACGTAGAGATGGAACTCAGAAAACCCCTGCTCTTCAGCCATATATGTATCCCACATGCGTATCGTGTTTTGAACATGAACCTCCCGCATCAATAGGCAGTTCATCCATCGGAAGCTAAACTGCATGAACTCAATGCCCTCGTATTCAAGATGCTTCGCAAGACCGGAATCAATTCGGGTTGTAAGATCTCGTAAAGCACTGACTTGCCGCACGATGCCCGGCTGCGCATGGATATAATTATCTTGAATCCCATCAAGGAGCTTCGTAAGACACCAATATGAGTCTGCTTCAACAGCGTCCAGTACTGGCTTTGGCAGTTGTCCAGGGTCCATGCCACTCTTGATGTCAGAGTCCGTAATGTATGCTCCAAGGAAGACCTGCCAGAATGGAGTCACCAGATCATTGATGCCTTGAACATAGCCACTTGCTGGATGTCGTATAGCCCACACGTAGAGTATGCGTTCCAGCGATCTTTGGGTAGCGTCGTAGCTGTACAATTCGAGGTGTGGAGAGGTTCGAGGAACATCGATAGATATCTGATGCCACAGTGCCTCATCCAAGCCTCGGGTCCGGGCGTTTCCAGCGGTCGAGCTTCTTGTGCTTGGTCCGCTTGTTCCTGAGACACCTCGTTCGAAAGCTTGCTTCACGCCATCAAGATATTCTCTACGTTTACGTTCCAACGTCGTGACCCGGCGTTCGCTGCTTGTTGGCAAATAACCGAGCAGCAGCTGCCATGACATAGCCCGAACTTCGTCGGGAAGCCCAGACCAAGCTGCCGGTCGGAGCTCGGCAAGTGATATTGAGCTTGCTTGAAGGATTCGTTTGAATTTGTGAATTCTAGAGATGCGAGTGGAATGGGCTTCTGCTTCTTTGGCCGTGGCATTAGACTGCAGCGGAGGGTGGCTGATCAGATGAAGGGAATTCGCAGGATCTAAGAGCTCGGTCAATCGTGGCCTTGTCATGATAGTTCACAGATACACACCACGTAGAATCTCTTTGTATTGGGGTCGTAGTATTTTACCCTCACTCTTCTTTGCCGTTGGGTAGCTGGGCGGCCCTCGTTCTTCGGCGATATCTGAACTATTTGACCTTCCTCGGCCGCTCATAGCGGGCTGAAGTAATGAGGAGCCCAGATCCCCATTGACACCGCCGCCGCCCGGATCATAAGACTTATCGTTCGGTATCCGCTTAGCCTTCCTCCGTGCAGTCGACAAAGTTGGCAGCCCAAATTCGTCCTCGTCTATTCCGTCGTCGTACGCGCTAAGCGTTGTCTCATCTCCTTCGTCTTCGTCCTGATCACGCAGTGTCCACTCATTGTTCGATCGTGACGTCAGACCTGTGTAGGCTGGCCGCACCGAAGGCGAAGAAACCGCCGAGGCAGATTTTGGAGGAGAGGTTTGGGCTGATCGGCCACTGTTTCGAGCCGCAGAATTGGGCGTTTGAGGTCTTGAGGTGTTTGAGCCTAAGGAACTTTGAAGAGTATAAGTAGGCAACCACCAAACGCCTGGTGCCAAACGTACAGAGAATCGAAGTTGGGTATGTCTGCGTGGGAATACGAGGCCCCAACCACCATTTTCGAGTCATAGCTCTTGGAGGATCCGTTTCTATTGGGCGTTGGACGGTTGCGCCAGAAAGGAGAGGAAGCTCTGCTGCAATATCTTCAGTGCTGTATATCTGCGCCAGTGGCCAACAGTCAACGTACTCAGTTGAGGAGTCTGTGTCAGGGCCAATGCCAAGTTAGCAATCGTCATATTCCCAGTGAATTTCCTAAAACAATTCGATATTCCGCGACGAGCAGAGTACGAACCGACCTGAACCATTTCTTGGGGCTGTGATCAGTTAGCCATGCCTCAGGCCTAGGATGTCGAGTATATGCTGACTCACTTTCGGTGGGGGTTTTCTGGAGAACATGATCCTGGCCTGGCCGGGCCAGATATCGACATAGGGCGTCAAGGCCTCCCAAAATCTTTGGCTAATAAACCTGAAGCTGTCTCATGAAACCCGGTGCAGGTGAAACTGTCTGGAAATGGATTAGCTCGGTGGACCCTTAAAGTTCATAAGCCGCAGTTCCAGCTTTCCTTTCCCAACTCTCTCTTTTCAGATCAACTTACACAACACACTCATCTGGTCTCGGCCCTTTTCGCCATCCCCTCATCACGTCTCTCATTACTCTCACTACCGATACTGACTGCTGCATCGTCTGAACCATCACAGATCAGCCGACGCCGACGCGACGGGGGCACCGGTCAACTTAGGCTCCTTCTTTCCTTTTGTGTTTTCCTCCAAACTGCGTCACTTCAATAGCTATGACTGAGCCAGAAGATCTCGAAGAGGACCTCTTCGCTGACCTGTGCGTAATTCATCCACGATCCGCTCTGCTTGTCCCTGGTCCTGCCATTGTGTCTTTACACACTGACTTCTTTCCTTAGTTACGATGCCGACGAATCCGCTAGTAAGCCCCAGCAGGTGGCAAAAGTAGAGATACCCGAACCCAGTGCCGCTCCAGCACCAGCTCACAACGGCTATGACTCGAATCACATACAATCTGAAGCGCCCCAAGAAATAACGCAAGATGATCATACAAATGGCAATTACCCAAATGGCCAAGACGGTGACTCGGCGATGAATTGGAGCAATGGGCAGACCGATAGAACTCATAACAATCGTTACGAGGATGGACCATCAGAGCCACATGGCATTGGTATCAAAGAGGACGGGTAAGTGGAAGTGCGTGCTTTCTTTTCATACACAGATCTTAGCTCTCGTAAGTACGATGTCAAAGACTGGGTTTGTCTCGACATGTTCGCGATTACATCGATGTCGTTTGTTACAGCAGCCCTGCTAGCTGCACCAGACGCTCCAATACCTTGGATAAGTGAGGAATACAACGTTGAGGTGTGCTTCTAACGTGGCGACCGAACACTGGCTGGAAACATGGAGAGGACCATTGGCTGGATGCTTGGGTGCTATAGGTGCGATGAAAGGCACAAGGATTGTTACGGGCGCTTGTTGAACCCATGATCATCGGGTTATCTGGTGCTGTGGGTTACAAGGACTCGAAAACTACTATTGGCCGTGAAAAGAAAGAATTGGGGGGATAAGAAGCTCAATCGGTATACCACCTTGCACGCCACCTGGCAAAGCGGCCATAGCATCAACGCAGCAAAGTAGCTTGCTGTTAATGATAATCCATAGAGCAGAGCAGGAGGCAGACTTCAGCGAAGTATATCACTCAGACCAAAAGCTAGCATTACGGACAGACTTCATAGCAAAAAGTCGAAAGATCAGATCCACGCTTACATTGACCGTTCTTCGTACTCCGCTGTGGCGCGAAGCCTTGGTTGGCCTTGGTTGGCCTTGGTTGGCCTATATTCGCCCAATCGAGGTAGCATAGGTTGACTCTGTACATCCAGTCATCCTAATAGGTGGCACGGAATGACTCTGTACCCCAACGCATCATATGGGATATTTGGCGGTGAATCGGATTTAGGATGGACTGGCTTCGTGCATCGTCGAATTGCCTCACGTCCATGGAATCGAGACGCTCGTCTGGTCAAGTAGACCTCTACTATGCAGATACCGCATGTTGACGGGCTGCATGTCGCACATTGTGGCCCAGGTCCTTTCCATCTACGAAAACCCTTGGACCAGGAATTGCGGGACCGACGACAACATTCTACTGCTTCTGCTAATTTTCAAACCTTTTGTTCCTTTATCTTTTTCCTTACAATCATGCAAGGCGGATAAGGCGGATGCTGATCATGGTCACGTGACAATAGGAAAATGTTCATTGGCGGACTGAATTGGGAAACGACCGACGGCATGTAGCCCCAGAACCACCCCCATGCCATCTCAGAAAATCGTTATCTAACAAATTGCCTAGAATCACTCAAAGATTACTTCTCCAAATTCGGCGAAGTCCAAGAATGCACCGTCATGCGCGACGGCCCCTCAGGGCGCTCTCGTGGCTTCGGCTTCCTCACCTTCAAAGACCCACGCACTGTCAACGTAGTCATGGTCAAGGAGCACTTCCTCGACGGCAAAATAGTAAGGGCTCTCATTTCCACCTCTCCCAATGCTCCCGGGCGGCAGCAGCAACCGCCTTCCCGCCCCTTCTCCCATCCTCCCACCCGCTCCCAGGACCCCCAGCATGAACGTGAACTTACCAATCTCAAGATCGACCCCAAGCGCGCCATCCCCCGCGACGAGCAAGAACGCACGTCCAAGATCTTCGTCGGCGGCGTGAGCCAGGAAGCCAACGAGCAAGACTTCAAAGACTACTTCTCGCAGTTCGGCCGCGTCATCGACGCCACGCTGATGATCGACAAGATCACCCACCGTCCGCGCGGCTTCGGCTTTGTGACCTTCGATAGCGAGGCCGCCGTCGAGCTTACCCTGCAGGGCGATCTTATGCTTAAGGACAAACCGATCGAAGTCAAGAAAGCGCAGCCGCGCGGCAACATGCGCGAGGAGGAAGACATGAACGACCGACGCGGTGGCCGTCGCGGCGGCGGCGGTGGTGGAGGAGGAGGGGGCAAAGACTTCAACGACCGCGGCAACTACGACAACGGCGCTAACCAGAACCAAGGCCAAGGAGGCCAACAGTACCCCCAAGGCCCAGCCATGACGCCCCAGATGATGGCGCAGTACTGGACCAAGATGCAGCAGTACTTCGCCGTAGCGCAGCAGCAAATGGCAGCCATGCAGGGCAGCGCCATGAACCCCGCCATGATGGCGCAGATGCAGCAGTACAAGCAGATGCAAGCCATGCAAGCCATGCAAGCGCAGATGGCCCAGCAGCAGCAGCAGCCACAGCGGGGCTCCGCGTCGCCGATGCCGCCGCAGAGCCCTGGCGCCCAGGGCGGCATGAACCCGATGATGATGCAGCAGATGCAGCAGATGCAGGCCATGGCGGCGCAGGGAGGCGGGTACGGCATGAGTATGAGTCCGCAGGGGTTCAATCCCGGTAACGGTGGTGGTGGTGGGGGTGGGGCAGTGAGCCCGCATCATCCGCCTGGCAGCAGGGGCACGCCCGGGTATAACGCGCAGGACCAGTTGGCGTTCGAGCAGCAGAAGTATGAGCAGCAGCAGGCGAGGCGGGCGCAGCAGGAGGCGCAGCAGATGCAGAGCTATGCACAGGGAGGCGGGGGGCCGACGAGCTGGGAGGGCATGTACGATGATGTGCCGCAGCCTGGTGGCCAGGGTGGGTATGGTGGACGAGGCGGTGGGAGAGGAGGCGGGGGT
>JAABUS010004478.1_pt1 | contig 20067 bp, 14 predicted proteins | sample 5560161 | NCBI WGS metagenome assembly JAABUS01 (sample SAMN10711885, study PRJNA513376) | rock metagenome | isolation source: Antarctica rocks | place: Antarctica: Victoria Land, Trio Nunatak nord | collected 2016-01-04 | reverse complement strand
GGTAGGGGCTAGCTAACCTCCCGCCGCGGAACCCGCGCCACGGAGGTTATCTGAAGACCTGCGGGAATCTCTCCCGTGGGCCCTGAGGGAGTCTGTGGATGGTTGGCCGATGGCTATCACTATCCAGATTTCAAGTCGTTCATTGTTAACATTGTCAAAATCATGTTTAAATGATACAATCAATGAAAATCAGAATTGATAGTGCTTGATCTTTAAAAATAACTATAATTGAATATTAAGAATACAGAAAAAGATTGATACGAAAGCTTTTATTTATGTAATGTTCAGAAATTGTGCTAGACTTGAAAGAAATGTGTTTGTGACGTGAAAAGAAGATGATGTAAATGAACAAGATGTTGATGAAAGAAAAGAATGTTGAGAAAGAAAAAGAATGTTGAGTTAGATCTACATCAGATCTCGACTAAATCATTGACTAGCTTTAATCAATTCTGACACATTTGTAACAAAATTTTCTTATTGATTTGAGCTTGATTAAAGATAAAAATTTGATTTGCAAATGATCACAAACATTCTGCGCGATTAATTCATCAATGAATGAATAGTCAGCTGCTTCAATGTCAATCAATGACTTTAATGAGTAATTAATTTCATTGCTAGATAATATACATTCAATAGTCAAAGATTTCAAAGCAAAAAAATCATCTGAACTGCTCATTGTTGAAGAAATTAACACATCTTTCATCGCGTCTTTAATGAAAGTCATTAGTTTTTTGTTTCATTCTTTGATTTCTTTGTAAATAATTTCTTCTCTTCTTTTGACATGATGATCTCATTGAGACAAGAGATGAATGCATGAGATGTTGAAGTACTAGTTTTCAGCTGAAAGCAATTCTTTGAAAGATGATTGAATACTTTGCAATTAAAGCAAATGATTGACATTCTTAATCATTCAGATTCAAGAATGAAAAAAGTAATGAGTTAAACATAATTAATAATTAAGACTGAAGTTGATGTTGATGAAGAAACAAAATGTTTTTTTGAAGCTGCTATCAATTTGACTGTTCATTGCTCATCATGTAGCTGATAATTAACTCGTTGTTTATTATTTACATCTTGAAAAAAGATTTTAAACTTATCAAGCAAGCTAAACTTTATGAGACAAATTGACAATATGTTCTGAAAATGATTATTGATTTTATTTTAAATGTTGTTCATCAGAATGACATCATCGTAGTTCAGAAAGCTGAATATTTTAATGAATTTTAAATAAAAAGAGCTGAAGAGTTTGTTGAGCTGCTTCAGAGCAACGTATTTGCAATGACACTTTCAAATCAGATTTTGATTTTCGTAAATTTCTTTCAGATGTTTCAATAACTTTGATAATAATTGATAAAATGAGAAAGCATTAATACAATGTTTTGCATAAATTTGCTGATCAGCATCATCTTCTAGTCTGAAAATCATATAAACAATATAAATCTTTTCAGTAGAATAATGATTCACGTTGACATCGAGCTTGTCAGCTATTTTGATGTTTCATGTTCTCAGATAGAATCATCTGTTTCGATGAAGATGAGTGAATTTGAAAGCTTGATGAACTTGTGATGATCATTCTCGTTATCAGATAGAGTAGAAGATTCTCGTAGAGAGTGAACTTCTTTCTGATTGACTCGTTGCTCAGCTGACTGAGTATCTTGACGAGACATAGATTGATCAGCTTGATGTTGTTTCGCTCTGAAGTTCAATCACTCATCTTGCAACTGATTGATCTTTTTCTCTAGCTCATCATTTTTATCAAAAGCGACTTCTAGTTGTTTTGCTTTCTTTTTGTGATCATCTTGTATGAGAAGTCAATGTTCATTGAGTTGTAGAATTAAGTCTCATTGACTTCGAAGCTCATTCAACATATTGATGACTTTGTTGAGTTAATTGCTGACTCAATGAAACAGTTGTTCTTCGATGTTTATGTTTCATGCAATGACAGCTTTCTCAGTGTTACGATCCTAGCTACGCACCTATGTTGATAGCTATGTTGATGACTATGTTGATGACTATGTTGATGACTATGTTGATGGCTATGTTGATGACTATGTTGATGGCTATGTTCCTGGCTATCGCCGGTCGCTCGTCACTAGGCTATCGAGTTGTTTCGAAGCCAACCCTATTCAGGGTTAGCTTATGTTCTTCTGAGTCATATAGATAGTCGGTTCTTCCCTCCTAGATACTTTTCTTCCTTAGCATTTATATACTCGTTACATTACACTCATATGACTCGCTCTATGCTGGCCCCTAACACTCAGCTTCAACTGAAGCATCAATGAATAGAAATGAAACTCTTTTATTGACAATGCTTTTAAGCAGATGAGTTGTTCAAAGTTCAAGTTAAATAAACAACAAGAAGACAAAATCAAAAAGTTGAAAATTAAACTTCAGTTAAAGAAAACATTTTTTCTGATTTCATTTACTCTGAACATTCTAAATCTTAAAAATATTTGATTCTTTGCTGTTTACTGATGAAAAGAATTCTATTTGAAAAAATTAATACAAAAAAATTTGAAATAAACTAAAGATTAACATTGATCTCTTTTTTAATGAACAAGTCAAATTGAGCTATATACGTTTTAAATTATTTGATGATGCAGCTGAAATCACTTAAGCTAAACATGAACAAGACTGTGTCAATTTTTATAAGATTATCAATGATCTTTTGAAAGAATTAACTCAGTTGTTCAATGATTTGAATAAGAAAGTCAACTTTCATAGAAAATACTACAATTTAATTCAAGAATTCAAGAAATTCAATGAATTTTATACTCAGTTTCAACATTTATCTTTTTATTTAAACTATCACAAGAAGCAACTAATTTTTGATCTGAAAGATAAAATACACTTTCATTTTCAATTTATTTGAGTAAATCAACTAGTTCAATCTGATTCTTTAAAAGAAATTCATTTTTATCTGATTCATTTGAATAATGATCAGCGAGTCATTTAAGAAATCAAGAACAAGATTAAATGCATTGATGATTTTTCTAAAACTATCTTTTATAAGTTGACTGTTATTATTTAATCAATTGATCACTTGAAGTCTGATCAGCTAAAGTCGTGTGACGTGATTTTAACTAATGTCAAAGAAGCAAACATTCTATTCAAAAACTGTTTTATATGTCATAAATTAAATCATAATTTTAAAAAATATCTCGATTAATTTATTAAAATTAACACAATGAACAATGAATATGATCGCTTTGATTTCAATTCGAATTTCAATTCAAAAAACTAATAATTTCTTTAAAAGTTATTAAAGAATTTTTTTAATTTGATTTGAATTCATACATTCTTGTGACATCAATTTAGACTTAACTCATGAGAAACTTTATGCTATTTATATCAAGTGAACAAAACTCTTTGAAGAAGAAAATCACTCATCGTCTACATGATGACTTCACGTCGTTGAAACAATGATCATGAAACTATGTATTAAGCTTGCATCTATAGCTTCTATTCAGCGCATGATGCTCAAGTAAACTCTTAATGAGTGTCTGTATTGTTCATTTATAACACATCGTCTTTGTTCTGCTCTTCATTGATGATATTTTATACAATGATGTCTTGATTTGATTCTTGATTCGAAGATGAAAGATGTTTTCTTTGCATTCGTGATGCTCATGATTGTAACGTACATAGAGCTAGCTGCGTTCTCTCACTCAATGATTATCATTCATTGCGCAGAGAAATATGTGATGAAAGAGAGATGTTCACAATGAGAAGATAAAGTGTGATTGTATTGAGTAATTCTTTTCTTCTTTTGATTTGATTTATGTCACGTAAACGTTGAATGAATTATTAGTATAAACATGCAATTGCAATTGTTCGATGTTTGATTCTGATCAATGAAAGAGAATGCGTTCTGATCATTCTTTTAAGTTCTCAATTTTTCACGTAGATAAATGCATAACTTGATGTTAAGTAAAGAAGATGAGTTCAAGTCTCTTCAATATATCAGCGTGATCAATGAGTCACTACTTCTTCAAGCACTGTAATCACAACTTTCAGACTGAGAACGACTATTTCACTAAATATCTTTTCATCTTTTACTGACATTGACATGTCATTAATCTTCTTCGTAAATTGATTGTGACTGTTAGAGAGAATGTTGTCACGTGAGTGAAAACTCTGCATGATGAATTTTCTGATCATGCAACATTCTAACATCATTTGAACTGCGTTGAATTGAGATCTCTTGACTCTTTTGACTTCTATTCAGAACATAGAATTCAAAAATTCATAATTAACATCATGTACAGATGAATCTCGTTGTTGATCAGTTATTAAAGAAATAAAAATTATCTTTTTATGCAAACTAAATGAAATTCTATTGAAAGAAAATTACTTTGAAAAGTCATTTTTAATTGATGTTCATCTTATTTCTCAAAATTGATCTTTCAATCTTTGTTTTTTAATAGACAGTGATTCAGTCATTTACATGATCATACATTTTAATTTAGTCAATAAAGTATGCAAGAAACTGAGAATTTAATTTATATCATTGATAAAAGAAAAGTTAATAAAAGATTATGATAAGAAAATATCTAAGAAAATCATCACTCATAAACTTCTACTCAATCTCATCATCAAAAGTCATAAGAAATTGACTAGACTGATCATCAAGTCGAGTTTTGAGTTGATATTTTGAACTCGAATCGATATTGAGTTGAATTGCTCACATTTTCAACTCAATTTGAGTCAAGCTGCTCATATTTTCAACTTGACGTGACTCAACTCGACTAGAAATCGAGTTAACTTGACTCAACTCGTCAAGAACTTGAACTTGACGTCAAGAGCACTAAGAATAGAAACATAAAACAACATGTTCGCTTGTTCTTTGCATTATCTTTTCACATTACTCATTGCATCGTTTATATATTGCATTATCTTTTCGCATTACTCATTACATCGTTTATATACTATCTTCAAGCTATTAATAACTATTGTTGTTAATACAAACTATTTTATAAAATGTCTAGTTCGTTGACAACTTTCAATCTGTCTGACGATAGTGTTTTGCATAGTTCATCTTCAGATAGTTTTCATTCTGAAGACTTTGCAAGTCAAGTTCAATGATCTATAAATTCTTTACATTATTTCAAAAAGAAGAAGATTAGACAAGAAGTGATGAACAAAATTCATCAGAATTTTTCACAGCTCAAGATAAAAGAAAATAACGAGTATGTTCAATGAACTTTGAATACAGATGACTCTTTTCTACGATGATGATTTCAAATCTCTGTTGTCGAGAGTATTGAAAACAAGACTCAAAAAAAGATAGTCAATTCGCTCTGATTCAAAAAAGTCAAAGACGATAAGCAATTCAATATATGAGATCACTTTATACAGTTGACTTCGATTGTTGAAGAATTGTCTAAAATCTCATGCACAATCTGTTATAAGATTATGAATCATTCAACAGCTTTTGATAGCTTTAGCACATCTGCTATGAAAAAGCATCTTGAATCAGACTTTTGCACAGCGACAGAGCGAAAATGTGAACATTTGCAATCACAGATTGAACTGACTTTCGAATGAGTAAATTATATTTGATAATGCAAATTGATAATGCAAAATTGACAAACTATTAGAAGAAAAGTCATATCGAGTTAATCTCTGTCTTCAATCAAGAGAATTGAAAATATCAATTATGCAAGATCTTTGTTGACTTGAATCTATTCTTTCGAATCGTTGATAACGAGCAATTTCAAAAGCTGCTACAAATGCTTCGTTCAGATCTGCAGATTGTGCATTGCACAAAGATGACAATCATGATTCTCTCACACTATAAGAAGATTTATGATAAGATCAGATTGAATCTTACAGAGTCACGACGTGTCTCTATTGCTTTGAACGCATGATCTAGTTCTCAAAAAGTAGCGTACTTGAGAATGTTGATATACTGAGTCAATGTTGAATTTCAGTTTCGTGAACATCTTATTGAATTTACGTTTCTTGATATTGAGCATATCGATCGTCAATTGATGATGAAGCTAATGAAAATTCTGAAGAACTACGCTATTAAGAACAAGCTTTTCGAGATTGTTATCAATAATGCAAGCAATAATAGTATCTTGAAAGAGAAACTTGAAAAGATCATGAGTCATTGCGAGTTTCGATGAAACAGAACACAGAATTTCATTAATTGCTTGACTCACATCATCAATCTTATGACTCAAGATTTTATTCAAGCTCTTGAATCAAAGACAATAGCTGATAATGTTATTGCTCAATTAAAGAATGAGCAAGTGCAAGATATTGAAACAAGCAGAGAATTATCTGTTGTGATCAAAAAGATATTGCTTTGAATGATAATGCAAAAAAGTAATGCATTTATTAATCATGAAATTAGATTCGTGCTCTGACGATAGCTGTCAACGACTCTTCTCAGCGATTAATTCACTTCAGAGCTTTTCAAGAGCAGAATGACAAAAGATCTAGAAAACTGATACAAGATATTTGCATTCGTTGAAACTCTACGTACTTGATGCTTCGTCAAGCATATCAACTACGCAAATTTGTTGATCTTTGAACAAAGAAATACTGCGAAGATTTCAAGATTGCAAAGATCAAACTTGATGAAAACGAGTGATTGTCAGAATCGTGTCTAAATGATACAATCAATGAAGATCAGAGTTGATAGTGCTTGATCTTTAGAAATAGCTATAACTAAATATTAAGAATACAGAAGAAGATTGATACAAAAGCTTTTATTTATGTAATGTTCAGAGACTGCGCTAGATTCGAAAGAAATGTGTTTATGACATGAAAAGAAGATGATGTAAATGAACAAGATGTTGATGAAAGAAAAGAGTGTTGAAAAAGAAAAAGAGTGTTGAGTCATATCTGAGTCAAATCTGAGTCAGATTTAGATCAGATCTCGACTAGCTTTAATCATTATGCAGAGTACTCGCTAGCGTGCATTGCAAATTGATTAAAGCTTCAATCTTGTTCAGTCTTATCAATCTTGATATGCTTGTAACAGTCATCTCTTCAAAAGTCATTAAAGAAGTAGAGATTATATCTTTGTGCAAACTAGATGAAATTCTATTGAAAGAGAATTACTTTGAAAAGTCATTTCTAATTGATGCTCATCTCATTTTTCAGAAATGATCTTTCAGTTTTCATTCTTTAATAGACAGTGATTCAGTTGTTTACACAATCATACATTTCAATTTAGTTGATAAAGTATGCGAGAAACTGAGAATTCAATCTATATCATTGACAAAAGAGAAACTAATAAGAAATTATGATGAGAAGATATTTAAGAAGACAATCACTCATAAAATTCTATTCAATCTCATCATCAAAAGTCATAAGAAATTGATTGTATCAATGTTGATAGCTGATATTAATCATCATGAAGTCATATTGAGTAAATTCTGAATGAATAAAAACGAAATATTACTGAATATGCAAAACGATGTCATTGTTTTTTCGAATCAATTGAATACTTCTATTTCGATTTTTTCAATTTCGTTCAATTTCAAACATTCAAGTTGATTGCAATCAAACTTCATTCTCTTCAATCACTCAGACTAAAGCTTTTATGATGCTCAAACGACTTGTTTCAATCACTGCTTAGAAAGAGTCATTCTTGATTCAAAGCATAAACGTTGCTTCGTTTAAAACATTATTGAATCATTTAAAGAAGAACAAGATTGAAGTCTTTGCTTTATTTATGATGAACATAAATAGAAAAATCGCGTACAATACTCAATGCAAACTAAATGTCATAAATGTCTTTTCAGTCAATGAAACGACTCAGAATCTAGAAGATATTAAAGTCAAGTTATCATTGAAATATCATGAGTTTCTAAATGTTTTTGATCGAGCTTAATCGAATAAACTATCTTCTCATCGCTTCTACGATCATAAAATTGAGTTCATCAGTGATTCAACGTCTTCTCGCTGTCGAGTTTATCAAATGTTCTCTGTCAAACTTGTGAAAGTAAAGAAGTACTTAAACGAGAACTTGTTGAAGAGATTCATCATTCTCAGTCAGACTCTCTATTTCTCTCTCGTTCTATTCGCTCTTAAAGCAAATAAAGATTTTCAATTCTGCGTGAACTATTGAAAGCTAAATGTCATTTTCAAAAGAAATAGATATTCTCTATCGTTGATAAACGAGATCATTGATAAAATAGTGAATTGCAAGCATCTGACTAAATTGAACATCATATCAGCATTCAACAAACTTCAAATGCATCTTGATAACGAGAATTACATCACTTTTATCACTGCTTTAGAAGCATATAAATACAAGATGCTATCATTCAAACTGACTAATAAATCGATCTTCTTTCAGCAATATATGAATGATGTTCTATGAAACTTTCTGAACGACTTTTGTCAAGTCTATCTAGATGACATTCTCATCTATAGCAAAACAAGAAAGAAACATAGAGATCACGTCAAACTAGTATTGAAACGACTACGCGAAGCTGAACAGCAGATGAATATTCGAAAGTGCGAATTCAATGTAGAAGAGACTATCTTTCTAGAAGTCATCGTATCTGAACTAGATCTTCGTATGAATCTCAGCAAGATGACAGTCATAGTCAGCTGAATCACTTCGATCAATCTAAAAGAAATTCAGAGCTTCGTGAGATTTGTTAACTTCTATCATCGTTTCATTAAGAACTTCTCGAAGCTAGTCAAATCATTCACTCAGCTGACTAGAAAGAACACGTCTTTTGTTTGAAATGAGATCTGTGTTCAAGCTTTTGACAATCTAAAGAAACAAGTCAGCTCAGTCTCAGTACTTCGTCACTTCGATCTCAAACGACAAGCTATTCTGAAGATCGATGCTTCGAACTATGTAAAAGATGAAATACTATCTCAGTATGATGACGAGAAAGTTCTTCATTTGATGACTTTCTACAGCAAAAGCATGATTCTCGCTGAAATCAATTATCACATTTATGACAAGAAACTGTTAGTCATTATTTGATGCTTTGAACACTGACGACTTGAGCTGAAATGCATTGAACTATTTATTCAGATGTTTATCAATCATCAGACTTTGAAGATCTTCATGAAAAACAAACAGTTGAGTCGATGACAAGTTAACTATTTGAACATTCTATTGAAGTTCAAATTTCAGATCATCTTTAGATCAGGCAAAATGAACACTAAGATCAATGCTTTAATCAGAATGTCTCTAGTGAACGTCTCTGAATCAGCTCAGCGTCTTGAAGATTGTTTTCAGACTATTCTGATCTCTGATAGAGTCAATGTTTTATCTGTTGAATTGAAAGCAAATCTCTATCAACAAGTATGTATGATCAATTAAATAAATGAGTTCTGCAACAAATATAGACAAGCTATGAATGACAACAAGCTCAAATTTCATATCACTAAACTGAAGAACTGCGAAATCATTGACGACATTCTATTTAAAAAAGATCTACTGTGAGTCTCTGAGAACATGCATACGAAATTACTACAAGAAGTGCATGATCAATCTTCAATCTTTCACTTCGACAATAGATGAATCATTGATTTAGTTCAGCGTTTCTACTATTGATCAGATCATCAAGCTACTATTTGACGATACATTTGAAACTGTCATGCTTATCAGCGAAGCAAAGTCTCTAGAAATAGCATCAATGAACTTCATCATTCTCTTTCGATTTCACAGAAACGCTGAAAAGATATAATTATGAACTTCATTACTGAACTATCTCTGTCAAAAGACTATAACATCATTTGCATAATCATATGTCATCTCATCAAAGAACATCATTATGTTCTCTGTCATTGAGAAGATGATGACATTTCAGTCGAAGAAATGATTTGAATCATGCTATGAAACGTTTATTGACTGCATGATTTACTCAGTTCTATTGTTTCAAACAAAGACTTTCAATTCATATTGACTATGTGAAAAAGTCTTTGCAAATGATTGAGAATCACAGTTAGTTTATTCACAGTTTATCATTCTGAAATTAACGATCAATTGAAACAAGTCAATCAAGACGTTGAACGCAAACTTAGAATTTACTGCAATTACATGCAGAACGACTGAGTCAAATGAATATCTATGATAGAATTCAACAACAATTTCAATATCTTCTCAATCACTTCAATGATTCTCTTCTACTTCAATAAAGAATTTCATTCTCGAATGAGTTTTGATTCAGATACAACTGACTATGAAACGACTCGTGAACGACTTGAAGCTAGAAAGACAGATGATATTATCATTCAAATGAAAGAACTACTGAGCTTTGATCATCAACAATTGAAAAAGACGAAGCTGATCATTGAAGTTCAGATCAATAAACATAGACGAAACGTCACATATGAAGTAGATGACTGAGTTTGACTATCTTTCAGAAATGTCAAGACAATGAGACTCTGCAAAGATTTGAAAGATAAACAGCTAGATCTTTATCAAATCACTGCTAAAGTGAATATCTTCTATCATCTTCGTCTATCAGTCAGCATGAAGCATCTGCATTCGATGTTCAGCTTGAAGCTACTATGATTGTATTCAGAAGATCTTCTATCAGAATAACATTCAGAATCACTCAGATCAATCACTATTGAAAATGATGAACATTGAAAGATAGATGATATATTGAACTTCAGACGCTATCGAGATCGAATACAGTACAAAGTCAAATGAAAAGATCTAGATAAAGACGACGAATGATACTATGTCAATAAAGAAAAATTCGATGACTCAGAGAAAGTTTTGAACGAATTTCATAAGTTATATTCAAGCAAATCGCGTTAAATATTGAAATAACTATCAATAAAAGTGAGCAAAGAAACTACATTCATGCAAACATGAATTTTCAAAAAGAGAAATAATGTTACAAGTGTATCAAGATCAATAAGACTGAACAAGACTGAAGTTTTAATCAATTTGCAATGCACATTAGCGATTACTCTGCGTAATAATTAGAGCTAGTCAACGATCTGATCGAGATCTGACTCAGATTTGACTCAGATATGACTCAACATCTTTTTTCTTTCTCAACATTCTTTTCTTTCATCAACATCTTGTTCATCTACATCATCTTCTTTTCATGTCACAAACACATCTCTTTCAAGTCTAGCGCAGTCTCTGAACATTACATAAATAGAAGCTCTTGTATCAATCTTTTTCTGTATTCTTAATATTCAGTTATAGCTATTTTTAAAGATCAAGCACTATCAATTCTGATCTTCATTGATTGTATCATTTAAACATGATTCTGACAAACATGATCAAACATAATTTATGCAGTGAGCAAATGCAGCAGATATTTGATGAATTCTACTCTTGATCATGATTTAGCTGTCAAACAAATCATTTGATATCTAGTCAATACTGCTGAGCTGAAACTTTGATATGAATCTTTCAAAGTGAAGAAAGTTAAGAAAGCTGAATTCTTTGAATATATTGATTCAGCTCATGTGAATTGCTTGAATTCTTAAAGATTCATCTTCAACTATATATTTTTTCTATGAAATGAATCAATTAGCTGAAGCTTCAAACATCAGCAATGTGTTAGCACGTCATCTGCTGAAGTTGAATACGTTAACAAATGTAATTCAGTCAAAGAATTGATCTTTCTGATTCAAGCATTGAAAAAGATGAGATATGATGATTCAGATACGAATTCAACTATCATTTTAGCTGACAATCAAGCGACTATAAAAATGAGTAGCAATCTCGTCAATCACTCTCAAGCTAAGCACATTGATACATCATATCACTATGTTCGAAATAAGATAGAAGAGAAAGCAATCAGATTGAAAGACATACTCATTGATTAAATGATGATCGACGATTTAATCAAATCTCTGAACTCAGGCAAATTTCTAAGATTCAGATCAGTTATGAGACTAGCTTCAAGAAATGAGACTATCTCGTCAAGTATAACGTCGACGAGTAAAAGAGCACGATATACATAGAAGATCTGAATAGCTTCACATGAAGCTTCAATTTCTAAGAGAAAGTGTTAAAAATGAGATACGTATGCACATATGTATGAACATACATATGCTTATACATATATCTCGACGATTAGTTATTTTCGCTTCGATTGAAGCGACTTGACGCTAAAAGTATTTATTCATTCTTTCACTTCTTTCTTCATCTGTATGCTCTATCATATATGCTATATCTACTAGATAGTCAATATATTTACATGCATATATTTGCTCTGACTCTCATATATCAATATTGTATTCAATCTTGATAGCATTTAGAGTTCAAAATGTCATCTATCTTTCAGTGCTCATCGTCTTTAATAATGAGAGACTTAAATGATTCTGAATGTTGTTTTGATAAAAAGTCATCGAGACAAGAATGTAATAGCTTTGAACTGAACATCAAATGCAGCTGCTTCATGCTTATCAATAAACAAAGATGATAGAAGATTTCAACTTTGACAGTGATTTGATAAAATTCTAGCTGTTTATCTTTCAAATTCTTACATGATTTAGTTGTTTTTATGTTTCTAGAGAATAATCAAACTCAGTCATCTACTTCATAAATAATGTTTCATGTATGTTTATTGATTTGAGCTTCGATGATCTGCTTCGTCTTTTTCAATTATTGACAATCAAAAATAAGAAGCTTTTTCATTCAAATGACAATATCATCTGCTTTTTTAACTTCAAGACGTTCATAAGTAGTTTTGTAGTCAGTCGTATCTGAATCGAAACTCATTCGTGAGTGAAAACTTTTATTGAAGTAGAATGAAGTCATTGAGATGATCAAGAAGATATTGAAATTCTCGCTGAATTCTATCATTAATAATTATTTTGCTCAGTCATTCTGCATGTAATTGCAGTAGATTCTTAATTCGCGTTCAACATCTTGATTAGCTCATTTCAATTAATCATTGATTTCAGAATGATAAACTGTTAATAAATTAGCTGTGATTCTTAATCACTTGCAAAGACTTTGTCACATGATTGATATGAATTGAAAGTCTCTGTTTGAAACAATAGAACTAAATAAATCATGAAGTCAATAAACGTTTCATAGCATGATTCAAACTGTTTCTTCGATTGAAATGTCTTCATCTTTTCAATGACAGAAAACATAGTGACGTTTCTTGATGAGTCAACATATGATTATGCAAATGACGTTATAATCTTTTGATAGAAGTAATTCAATGATGAAGTTCATAGTTATATCTTTTCAGCATTTCTGTGAAATTGATAAAGAATGAAGAAGTTCATTGATGCTATCTTTAAATGTTTTACTTCATTGACAAACATGATAGTTTTGAATGTAATGTCTAATCATTGCTCAATGATCTGATCAATAGTAAAAACGTTGAACTAGATTCATAGTTCTTTGATTGTCAGAGTGAAAGATGAAAGACTGATCATGAATTTTCTTTAGTAATTTTGTATGCATTTTCTCAGAAATTCACAGTAAATCTTTTCTGAACAGAACGTCGTTAACAATTTCACAGTACTTCAATTCAGTGCTATGTAGCTTGAGCTTGTTTTCGCTTATAACTTGTTTATATTCATTGCAAAGCTCATTTATCTTGTTGACATCTTTTACTTGCTGATAGAAATCAACTTCAGATTCAATAGCTAAAACATTTATTCTATTGAATATCAGAATGATCTGATAATGATCTTCAATATGTTGAGTTAATTCAGAAACGTCAATCAGAGACATTCTGATTAAAGCATTGACTTTAGTGTTTATTTTATCTGATTGAAATATAATTTGAAAGTTGAACTTAAATAGAATGTTTAAATAATTGACTTAACGTCAAGTCAACTGTTTATTTTTCATGAAGATCTTCAAAGTCTGATGATCAATGAATATCTGAATGAGTAGTTCAGTGCATTCAAGCTCTGATCTTCAATGTTCAAAACATTGAATAATGATTAGTAATTTCTTGTCATAGATATGATAATTGCATTCAGCGAAGATCATGCTCTTGCTGTAGAAAGTTATTGAGTAAAGAACTTTCTCATCATTGTACTGTGATAGAATTTCATCTTTGACATAATCAGATGCATTGATTTCTAGAATAATCTGTTGTTTGAAATTGAAATGTCGTAGTACTGAGATTGAGCTGACTTGTTTCTTTAGATCATCAAAAGCTTGAACACAAACTTCATTTCATACAAAAGATGTGTTTTTTCTAGTCAACTGAGTGAATGATTTGACTAGCTTCAAGAAGTTTTTAATGAAACAACAATAAAAGTTAATGAATTTTACAAAGTTCTGAACTTCTTTTAGATTGATTGATGTAGCTCAGTTAACTATAACTTTCACTTTGATAGAATTAATACAAAGATCTTGTTTTGAAACTATGACTTTTAAGAAAACAGTTTCTTTTACGTTGAATTTGCACTTTCAAATATCTACTTGTAAATCAGCTTCTTGTAAATGATTTAATATCATCTTGATATGTTGTTGATGTTTTCATTGAGTTTTGCTGTAGATCAGAATGTTATTCAGATAGACTTGACAAAAGTCATTTAGAAAGTTTCAAAAAACATCATTCATATACTGCTGAAACGAGACAAAATCATTGATAAGTTCAAAAAATAACATCTTTGATTTATACACTTTTAAAGTGATGATAAAAATAGTGTAATTCTCACTATCAGAATGCATTTGCAGTTTGTTGAAAGTTGAAATGATATCTAATTGAATCAGATGCTTGCAATCAACTATTTTGTTGATCATCTCATTTATGAGCAATAGAAAATAATGATTTCTTTTGATAATAGTATTGAGCTTTCAATAATCAATGCAGAATTGTAGATCTTCATTTGCTTTTAAAGTGAACAGAATGAGTGAGAAATACAAAGCTTTGTTAGAAATTATAAATTTTTTGAAAAGATTTTCATTCAAATATTTCTTTATTTTCTGAAACTTGTAGAAAGACATTTAATATGCTTGACAATGAGATGACGTTGCATCACTAGTAAACTTTATCTTATGATCATACAAATGATGAGATGATAGCTTGTCTGCTTGAGCTTGATTAAAGATGTCTAGAAAATTCGAATATTTCAATGATAGTTTGACTTTAATATCTTCTAGATTCTGAGTTGTTTCATCAACTGAAAAGATGTTTATAACATCTAGTTTGCATTGAGTATTGTAGATGATTTTTCTATCGATGTTTTCGATGAACATAGCAAAAATCTCTGTTTGATTCTTCTTTTTTCATTTTACTAATGCTTGAAAAAAGATGATGTTTATGTTTTGAATCAAGAATGACTTTTTCTGAATGAATAAAACTGAGTGCTTAAGCATTTTAAAGATCTTGCTGTGAGTTGCTGAAGAGATTAAAGTTGATCGCGATCAACTTGAGTGCTTTATATTTGACGAGATCAAAAAAATCAAAATAGAAATATTTAATTGATCAGAAAATACGATAGTATCATGTTTCATGTTCAATAATATTTCATTTTTATTCATTCAGAATTTGCTCAATATAGCTTCATGATGCTTGATATCAGCTATCAACATTGACATAGTCAATTTCTTATAACTTTTGATTGTAAAATTGAGTAAAATCTTATGAGTAATAGTCTTTTTAACTAACTTTTCATCATAGTCTTGTATTAACTTCTCTTTTGCTAATGATATAAATTGTATTTCAAGTTTCTGACATACTTTATCAACTAGCTTGTCATGTATCAGCATGTAAACGATGAAATCACTATTTATCAAAGAGCGAAGACTGAAAGAATTGCTTTGAGAGATAAAAGAAGCATTAATCAGAAATGACTTCTCAAAATAGTTTTCTTTCAATAGAACTTCAATTTGACTGCATAAAAATATAATCTTTATTTCTTCAATAACTTTGAAAGAAATAACTAGTTTTTTGAATCAGAATCAAACTCAGAGTTCAATGTAAATCAATCAAATTCATCATTTTCTAATGCATTGACTTTTAATTAATCAAAGCACTTTTTAAAAGTATGATTTGATTTATGACAGATGAAACAGATTTCAGCTTGTAGATTAATGTTTTTGACGTTAGTTAAAATCACGTTGCGCGACTTTGAATGATTAATGAATGTAATGACTTCGATCTTTCTATAAAGATTCAATGAATCTCATTTCTTAGCAAAGATGACTTGCTTTCTGACTTTGATCAAGAATTTCTTTTCTTTGATGTCATTCATGACTCGATGCTCATTGTTCAAATGAATCAGATAATTATGAATTTCATTGAAAGATTTTGACTGAATCAACTGATTACTTCAAGCTGCATGAAGATGATAAATTATCTTGTCTTATAAATCAATGATCAATTGCTTTTTATGATACTTTAAATAAAAGAACAGATGTTGAAATATTGAATAAAAGTTGCTGAATTTGCTCTTTTCTTGAATGAGATTAACATATTTTCTTCAAAAGTTTGTCTCTTTGTTGAGATCATCATATAGCTGAGCAAGTTCATTTAACAAATCATTAATCATTTTATAAAGATTCAATGAATCATGTTGATGTCAAGTTAAAATAACTTTGACTGCGTTTTCATCAATTCTGAAGTGAATATAAATCAGTATGATTTTATCAGTATCAAAATGATCGACATTAAGCTTTAGCTTGTTACGAATTTTTTCTTGTTAATCATTTCAGAAAGATTCTGTTTCATCAGTAAATAAAGATGAATTCAAAAGCTTTTGAAATTGCTTAAATGAATTGAACATGATGAAAAAAGTAGAAGTATCTTCTTTAGTCAATTGCAGTCGATGTTGTAGTTTCATCATCTGATCTTGAAGCTTTTTAAAATTTAGATTCAATCATTCTTTTGCTTAATCAATTTTCTTGAAATGAGTCTTTCATATTTGTTCGCTGAGTATTCTATCAAATAACTCACAAGCTTCTACATTTAGATCTCATTGAGTTCAAAGATTGTTTAAATCTTCTAGAAAATTCTTTGAGTTTTGTTCAACTCAGTGTTGTAGCTGCTTTACATTTTTGATATTTCAGAAAATAGAGACTTTCAGAGATTCATTGAATGTCTGAGAATGAGACATGAATTGACGATGTTTTCATACAAAGTCAGTTCTAAGAAATTTTGATAAATGAGAAAATAACTCAAGATAAATGATTAAATTGAGACTTTGATTACTCTTGAAGAAATCGAATTGAGTATTTACAGATGATTAAATCATGATGAAGATTTTGATGATTGAGTGAATGACGATGCTTGATAGTAGATAGTGAGATCATTTGTTAAAGTGTTTAGTCTTTAAAGAAGAGTGTTGCTGATTTGAGAAGATTTTTTGTGATTCTCAAGCAATCAATGAAGATTCTTTATCATTGATTCTATTAATCGATTTGAACTGATGCTACTGACTGAGCGATAGATTTTCTAGCAATCACACAATCATATGTTCTTGTTGATTTTATTGATCTCTTGATGTTGTTCTGTCTTTCGATGTCATAGATCATCAGATACATAAATTTCTTTATACTTGTTTCATTGTCAGTCGAGTGAATTTGAATAAATATAGAAATAAGTATCATGTGATTAACAAATTCTTAAAGTAATGTTGAAATCGTGTTTAGAAACTAATCAGAGTGCATGCGTGACTAGAATGTTTGATCTATAGAGATAGCTATAACTAAGACTTTAAGAATACAGAAGGAAGAAGATACAAAAGGCAAGAAGAACACGCTCTATATAGTAGTTACTCAGATTGATGCTAGTCTCAAAGAAGACGTGTTGAAACACAAGAAAGATGTTGATTCGAAAGATGTTTGCGACACAAAGAAATGTGTTTGCCATAGAAACCTGTTGACTACTCGTAACACAAAGAAGTGTGTTTGTCAAGAAGGCAATAGAAGCTGATTAGAAGATGCTAGGGAAGGAAAAAGGTGCTGAGTCATATCTGAATCAAACCTGGGCCAGATCTAGGCCAGATCGTTGGCTAGCCCTAATCAATCCTGACACATTCGTAACAAAGAGTATCAGTCTATCAGATCTGTGAAAGCACGATGAAGATATGCATTCGTAAAAGTCTAGTCAGTGACACGTAGCGTCATTGTTTCTGCGTAATAAGAAGTTCGATGTCAATTTGCAAAGGTGAAGCGAAATGAGATCTTCATGTGACGGTTGAAAATTTCGAAATTCGTAATGAGGGCGGATTGAAGCGAAGGCAAGACGCGTTGTTACTAAGATTGTGTTTAACACTTTCCTTTAAATTCTTCGACTGTGTTCGTGATTTCTTGATAGTGGCATCATTGACATCCAGCCAACCGTATTGTACCCCTGAGTGAGCAAGTCCTATCCGCATAAAAGAACATTGCTGAACTCACAATTGAAGAAATGCCTAGCTTTTGTCCGATAAATTTACCGCGTTCAGTGAGCACCAGTCCTGCGAAACCAAATCAAGGAAGCAGCCCACCTCATGGATCTGCCCAAGAACTTCATACTACTCGGAGAAAGAGGTCTGCCGAGTCGGCTGCTGAAGATAAAGGTTTCAACCCCTCAAGGTCGAGCGAGAGACGAAGGTCAACAAGTTCCGTGCTATAGCTGTCTCAGAACATACAATGCTAATGTTCAATTGCTTCAGGAAATTGTTAAAAACTTATCATCCAATTGACCCGGCATCGCGACACCCCTAGAAGTGAACGTTACTACCAGCAATGTCGAAAGATTCTCACGCGGAAGTATTACCTTTCCAGATCTCAGGACGCTTCCCGAACCACAACCTCAAAGAACAAAAACCATAAGAGTACTACCAAATCGGGCCGTAAAGATATTGCCTAGTGTCGAAGAACAGCCGCGACCAAGCGGACACTTAGAGATAGTTGATCTAGAGGGATCCAGTCCTGTTGTATGTGGCAGTGATAGGAATGGTTCGCGGGAGACTGAACATACGAGCCAGACAAGGGCAAGTACAGAGTTCATTACCGTCTTCCCTGACCTCGCGCTGCAGCAAGGGAACAATGGTTTCGTCTCGAACGAAGCGCTCAAGATCCCGACCAACACTCCCGAAATGTCCTTACCTCGAGGACGGTCTCAGTTCTATGGTACAACGATCATCAACTCTTCTGCCAGAATACCCACACCTCTGCCAGCAACATTTACTCCAATCAAGAACGAGTCTCGCTCCATTCGTACCGTCAGCAGCACGCCTACACGTCGTACTCAAAACCGAAAATGGAATAGTCTTATTCAAGATAACGCAGTACATATGCTCACCCCAAGAACGAAACGCCGCAAACTAGACGAGGACGGGATAGTTCAACAGCCCCAAGAAGAGTTTGGGCTGGACGTAATTCAAAGCACCCGTCAGCAGCTCAAGCGGATTGAGAGCTGCTTGTTGTCGCAGGAAATGTTTTGGCAAGGAAAGAGAAGAGACCGCGAGCTTCAAGCTGAGTCAAAGAGGCTTGCAGATGCAAAAAGAGAAAAGAGAACAGAAGGTAAAGAGCGTCACATACTACGGGGGGCTCAGAGAGTCAACAGGAACAAGTCCCGAAGATATGATAGCAATGTCAGTTACAATAGGGCTATAACTTTACCTGTCACAGAGGCGTTTAGACATTCTTCAAATACTGAGCATATACGACCTGAGCAGATCCAGAATGCAGCTGGGACGCTACATTCTGCTAGCGCCAAGCCCATGAGTGGGCAGGTTCAAGTAGAGGCTCGGAGTGGTACCAATTGGCTAAGCACGAGACAACAGAGGGAACAAGTAGCGCCTGACAATCTCACTGTCGCGCATGCACTTGATCGCGAAAATGGCGAAGTTTCGAAGTCCTCGTTGGTCCTGAGTACGGGAAAGGTGCACGAAGTCCAAAATAGGAGCCTGGCAAAGGGTGGCCGTACGCCACCGCAAGCGCAGGGTGTGGCAGGTCCCACATTCAAGAGGCCAATGACCACATCGAGCGCTGAATTGAGCACTGCAGATCGCGTCCGTATCCAAAAGCAACGGGATAATGGTGAACGCTCAAAGAGAGGAGCCACAGTCTCCAATACCAAAAACACAAGGTATTCATCCGGCAGGCCTTGGGTATATGCCCATTTCAAACGGGAGGTCATCATGAATCATCTTCGTCGGCCATGCGTTTGCGATCTACTGCACCCGTATTTCTTACAAGCT
>JAABUS010004477.1_pt1 | contig 20071 bp, 11 predicted proteins | sample 5560161 | NCBI WGS metagenome assembly JAABUS01 (sample SAMN10711885, study PRJNA513376) | rock metagenome | isolation source: Antarctica rocks | place: Antarctica: Victoria Land, Trio Nunatak nord | collected 2016-01-04 | reverse complement strand
AATTAAAGATTAATAATTAATAAAAATATATATTTAAATTTTATTATTTATTTTATTATAATTTCGTTATACTTTTATTCGTAATCTTTCGTATTTTTATAAATTAATATATTTTATTATTTAAATTAAATATATAAATTATTTAATTAATATATGAAATTAATAGTTTTAAAATCTTCTATATAATATTAATTATCTAATAATTTATTTATTATTTATTTCTACTAGATATATTAAGTTTATATTTTATTTAAGCGTTATTTATATCCTTTTAATTAGACTAAACCGGTTTTATTCTTTCTAGTACTACTATTTATATTATTTATCTATCTTTAAACTCTTCTAGGAAATTCTAATAACCTTCTTTATTTATAAAAGTTTTAGGATTATTTTTTCTTTATATAACCGGAAGACCTTCTAGTATTTATAGGTACTCCGAAAATTCTAGATATATTAATATTTTTAATAATATAATCGTATCTAGAGTTTCGTTATTTTAATTTACGATAAAAGTATATTCGTATATCCCGAGTATATACTGAATATATTCTAGGTTTAAGTTATTCTTATCTTTATCTTTAGTTTTATTATAATTAATAGGCTCGTTAAGAGGGGTAGAACTATTTTAAATAAGAAACTAATTTTACGCCGTTAATATATACTAGGTATATACTACGCTAGTATTAATTATAGGGTCTATATTCTAATCTTTTAAATTTCTAAGTTATTAATTTAACTCGAACTCCTCTTTCTTTCGCTTAAACTTTATAATCCTTCGACGTATACTTTATATACGCGTTATATATATTTAATTATCCGTTTCTTAAACCGAGGGCGTATATATATACCTTCGAATTCCCTCGCTTAATATAGTCCCCCGCGATAGCGATAGCGGGGGTAATATATATTTATATCTAATATATACTCGGCGTATACGCGCCCCTTTACTAGCCTATATCTAAGACTCGCGAGTTAGGCTCGCGGTACGATTATTTAGATTATAGGCGGTACGATTATTTAAATTATAAAAGGCGCTACGATTAAAGTTAATATTATTACTAGAATTAAAAGGTATAGGGGAAGGAGTCCTAATAATTATAATAAAATCGGTTAAGTTTATACTCGGCTTACGTTAAGAACGAGTATTATCCTCGGTTATAACGTCCGCGTTATTATAAGGATTTCGGGGGTTTTATAGAAGCCTTAGGTTTTAGAGCCGTCGGGCTATAATTTATTAATCTCTTTTATTTATAATTAGAATAAGTATAGTATTACGTATATATATAGTATATGCCCAGCTTTAGTTATAATTAAAATTTACTATTTTTCTTTATTACTTTAAATATATATAAAGACTCGTTATTATTTCTTTAACTTTAGTTAACTCTTTATTACTTTATTATATCTTTCTTTATAAATATCTCTTAGGAACGAAGTTTATACCTTATAAAATTAATATATATTAAATATATACTATATATATATCTTACCTAAGGTAAGTATTAAGTATAGTTAATTTTCGGCTTATAAAGATATTATCCGAAAAGTAATTACTTTCCCCTACTCCGGTATTCTTTTAAGTATAATCCTATTATTTAATTAATATCTTTAATATTTCGGGCGTAAATCCCGCGAGAATCTAGAGCGCCTTTTTATTATTAATCTATAATTTAAACTCAAGATATATAAAGTTTATATTATATATCTTCGCTTTTAACTCCTCTATGATTTTGGCCTCCTATATTTAATTAATTATATAAAGAGTTATATAGTTAGGATACTTTTTTCGAAAGTTATACTTAATATATATTTAGTAGAAGACTAGTATATATTAAAGATATTTATCTTATTCCCGTTTAGGGTTAAGATTATAAAGGAAGTCCCCGAATCCTACGCCTATTAATATATACTCTATATATATATAATTTATACTAGACTTAACCTAGAGCTTACTTTATATCTATATTTATTATTATAGTATATAGACCTTGGCCTAGGGTAATATATATAAATTTAATACTCGATCGAGATATTTCCTCGAGTACTTTAAACGTTTCTATAAATATTCGATAATATATTTAACGTATCTCGAGATTTATGAATATATAGTAGTAGATATAGATCCCTAGTAGCTTTTAAGTATATACGGAGTATAAGAAGAGTATATATTATATATATAGTTAATATCGGAGTTTTAGAATAAAAATAAAAAAAGATTAGTCTTTCCCTTTATTATTTTAAATACTAGGTTTATTTTTATATACTAAACCTCGTAGAATATTTTAGCCTATATATATATATAGTATATAATTAAATAATACTCTTCGTCGAAATAAGTAATCGAACGGATTTATTATTCGGTATTATCTTTTCGTTAATTAAAGGTAAATTCGCGCTATATATTTATCGAAGTATAAATTATATATATAATAAATATAAGCTTCGTACCTACTAGGTATATACCGGCTTTATATTTTAATAATTTCTACTTTCGAATTAAAATAGAAATACGATCTTTAATATTAAAACTCTTATATATTACTTATAGAGAGTTTTAACCGTATTTTTATTTAAGACTCGTAAAAAAGGGCGATATTATAAAACGCCTTATATACTATAAATATATATTTTTAGTATCTACTCCGTATATATTAAACTTACCTATAATTAGATCTAGTAAATTATATTATTTAATAATAATAATAATATCCTCCGCGATATCCTTAGGTAGCTTAGTTAGATATAGTAGATAATATATATATAATCCGCGTGTAACTAGTATAAGGAATAGGAAACGATCTTAATTATTCGGGATATAAAGATTAAAACGTACGTTATACTTTTATAAAAGTATTATACCGGCTTTAGAGTAGGTAAACCCTATTTATATTAAATATATACCGAGTATATACCGAGTATATATTAAAATTAGGGAAGATAATTTATTATATTTAAAGCGATTATTTATTAAGTACTTTATATAGGTATAATCCTTTTATATAAATTATACCTCGAATTTAACTAGTACCCGAAGGTAAGATAAATCTATCTATATAATTATAACGAGGAGTAATCCTATTTAGTATTATAATTTTAAATTATTATTTAATAAGTACCTCATAAAGGTCGACTTTATAGTATTAATATAAACTTCGTATATACGAGATATTTATTTACGTTATTACGCTCGAATACTACTAGTTATTAATTTTTATACTTTATTATCTCGGTTATTAAATATATATAATATACGCCCTATATACGCTACCCTTTAAGGAAAGTATTATATTAATATTCGGTTTATTCTTTAAATCGTTAGTTAACCGGTTATTTATATATCGGGCGGTTAAAAGAGGAATTTAGTTATAATCTATTAATATTCTAAATCTTAATTCGATTATATACTCGGTATAGGGTAAATATATCTTAATAAGTATATTAATAATACTTAATTCTTTTATATATAAATACTCTCTTTTAGGCCGTTATTTATTAATTCTTTTTATTATTTTTAGTTAAAAGCGGTACTTTAATTAGTTTTTTTAATACTTTATTAACCTATTTATATCCGAATTAAACTTTAGTAATATTTTAGTAAAGCTTGGTTTAAATTAAATATATATTATATATACCTTAGATATATACCTCTCGAATAAACTCGTAATATTATAACGATCTTCTTTATTAATTTCGACTTAATATAAATAAAATAAAGGATTCTATCGGGATTTATATCGGGATATTCGGGTATATTAAGGTAGTTTTAAACTTCTTTAATTATTACGTAATAATTAGAGTTTCTATTAACTAGAATACCCGTTATTTAAACTATAGTTTATTTATATTTAATATATACCTAGGATACTATACTAGAGGGTTAATTAATAAGAGTAAGATTTATAAAGAGAAGGGTTTTTATTAATTCTAGCTTTTTACCCCTTTCTTCTAAACCCTCCGGTTTATTAATTTTAAAATTATTATTATCGTTATTATCGCTACTATTATTATTATCTTCGAACTAAATCTATATTTAATATATATATTATATATCCTTAATACGTATTTACCTGAAATTTATTTAATTAATATTCGATATTATAGGCGGTCGTAGTAGTATTATTTTAAATAATAAATATCTTAATAATTATAGTTTATAGTAATATATACTCGGTATAAATAGAGTAAAGTATAGGTATTATAAATAAGTTATAGTATATATTATATAAAGTAGAGTAATTAGTTAAGAGTTTTTATTTAATATATACGAAGTATAGATTAAATAGATATAGTATTAAAAAGGATTTTATAAATTTTAACCCCGCTCGAACCTATTAATACTAAGGCCCCCGAGCGACCCCGGAGTAAAATTTTAACCCGAGATTAACGTTATATATATACCGAGTATATTCCTTACCCCGTCTTAATCCTAATATTAGTGTATATATTAAGGATATATTAACCCGGCCGGAGTAACTTTAGACCCCGTCCGAGTTATAAACCTACTACTCTAGAACTTCCTACGACCGAGATATAGTAGGTACGGGGTCTAGCCCTTACTAAGCCAAGGTCAAGTAATTATATATATTTAATATATAAAGCTCTCACCTCAGTTGAATTTACTATATATACGCGTTAACCTTAATTTAACTTTGGCTTTTAGGGTTATAAATCTTAGAGCCTACCTAATATACTAAATATATATTTAATATATATTTAATATATACTAACGAAGCGTTTATAACGTAGTTATTTTAGGGCTTTTAGGCTCGTAATAAATATATAAAAGTTAAATATAATAAAATTTATCGGTATATATTAAATATATATTATTATTCCTAGGGTCTTTACCCTAGAGCAAAATTTTAACCCGAGATAAACTCCGAGTATATACCGAGCATATTCCTTACCCCGGCTTAACCCTGATATTAGCGCATATACTAAGGATATACTGACCCGGCCGGAGAAACTTTAGACCCCGTCCGAGCTACAAGCCCCACCAGGGCTTTCCTGAGCCAAAATCTAAAGTCCGTTAAATCCGTCGCACAGATGTGCTAGCGTATTACTTTCACGACCGCAATTCACTCTTTGAGAATCTTGAAAACATCGCAACAACTTCCTCGGAGAGCATTCCCCTCCTGAAGAGATGGAGTCAGAAGTCGAAATAGTGACCGACCAACACCGCGCTCCCAAGCTGCAAAAACCCCAACAGAAACCCTCCCACGACCCCGAAGCCGCACTCGCAAAACAGCGCGCAACCGAAGCCCAAAAAACCTATGGCCGTGGCCGCCCCATAAAGAAACAAGGCGTCAAAGACAAGAAGCTCCGCAGCAATCTTTCCCGCCTCGAATCCAAATACAAAGATGCGACCCTTGCAGCCAAAGATGCCGAGATCCTACTCGAGAACTCCTCGGGTTTTCTCGAGCCTGAGGATGAGCTGGAGCGGACGTATAAAGTGCGGCAAGATGAGGTGAAAGAAAATGTAGCTGTTGAGACTGCGAAGAAGGGGTTTGAGTTGCGATTGGAGAACCCGCAGCAGAATTATGTGTGCGATTATACGAGGAATGGACGGGGTTTGCTGCTTGCGGGGCGGAAGGGGCATGTGGCTACGATGGATTGGAGGGCCGGCGTGGCAGGTTGTGAACTGCAGCTGGGGGAGACGGTGAGGGATGCCAAGTGGTTGCATAACGACCAGTATTTTGTTGTGGCGCAGAAGAAATATGTTTACATGTACGACCATGCAGGGGTGGAGTTGCATTGCTTAAGGAAGAATATTGAGGTTACGGCGATGGAGTTCTTGCCTTATCACTTCTTGCTGGCGACCGTGGGGATGGCAGGATATTTGAAATATACGGATACGAGTACTGGGCAGATGGTTATTGAGATGCCTACGAAGCAGGGAACGCCGACGGCGATGGCGCAGAATCCGCATAATGCTATCTTGCATGTTGGATCTCAGAAGGGTACGGTGAATTTGTGGAGTCCAAATTCTACGACGCCTTTGGTGAAGATGTTGGCGCATCGAGGTCCTGTTCGCTCGGTTGGTGTCGATAGGCAGGGGAGGTATATGATCTCGACTGGCCAGGATCTGAAGATGGCTGTCTGGGATCTGCGCATGTATAAGGAGGTCAACAGTTACTTTCTCCGACAACCTGGCTCATCTGTAGCGATCAGTGACCGAGGGCTTGTTGGTGTAGGATGGGGGACACAGACATCTGTTTGGAAAGGCCTCTTCGACAAGAATCGCGAAGACCAGGAGAAGATCCAAAGCCCCTACATGGGTTGGGGTGGAGAAGGGAAGCACATTGAGCGAGTACAATGGTGTCCATTTGAGGATGTTCTTGGCATCTCGCATGATCATGGCTTCTCGAGCATCATCGTTCCAGGTGCTGGAGAGCCTAATTATGATGCTCTGGAGATCAATCCATATGAGAACACCAAGCAACGACAGGAAGCTGAGGTGAAGGCATTGCTCAATAAGTTGCAGCCGGAGATGATCTCGTTGAACCCAGACTACGTTGGTAACCTGGACCTGGCTTCTGCAGCTGAGAAAAAGAAGGAGGCGGACCTGGACAGGAAGCCTGAGGATCCAGTGTTGACACTCAAGAATAGGGGCCGGGGAAAGAATAGCAGTCTGAGGAAGCATCTAAGGAAGAAAGGAAAGAGGAATGTCATTGATGAGCAGAGACTGAGGATCGATGCTCTACGCATGGAGCAGAATAAGAAGGCTAGGACTAAGCTAAAGGCTCATGAGGAAGAGCTTGGACCTGCTTTGGCGAGATTTGCGCGGAAAGGACCTTGAAGCTGTCATTATCCACAATGTCAACGACCAATTCCTCCTATCATGATCTCAACCAGTATCATCGACGGGTCGTTAGCTCTTGCCGAAAGGCGAAGTTCGATCAAGCCAAGGGCAGTCTGCTCCATAACCCAGCAATATTTGGACCCCCGCCTATTCAGCGGGCCTTGAGGTGCTGGGACCTCGGTAAGGCGCGTACTCCGTTTGCAGCAAAGGCCTTCGGAGCTCGGCTACAGAACGAGAAGATGGATAAGGGTATTGTGATTGATAGTCAGAGTCTACCACTAGGTGGAGAGATTATCGTAACCTATGTATGAGTGCATTGACAATAAGGTAGCTAGAAGCACAAGTGTAGCTCGAAAGACTAGACTTGGCTTTTGAGAAAATGACACTGTTCGGATTGCTCTCCTTGATTTAAACCCCGGATCACAAAATGGATTCCGGACCTAGAGACCTGATGTTAGATCCATAGAATTTGCAGAGCTTCAATAGGGATAGCAGTCCGGTCCAGATTAGATTCTCTTGGTAGGGACCGGAATATATCTTAAGGACCGGACCCAGACGAGTGGTCTTGGCACCAAAGCCATGTGCTAATTGTAGGTTTGAGTAAGATGACCTTCATCCTCAAAACCCACCAATTGCGCAGTCTTCAAACCGAGCGCTACTTCTCTTATGCCACATGAACGAACGCGATGCGGTGATATCGACATTCCAGAGAACGGCTGAAAGCCATCTGCGACGGCGCCATGATCAACGCTGTTCTGGTCTTTAATAATTCGGGCCAGCCACGGCTTACGAAGTTTTACACCCAGCTGGTACTTTTTCCCAATTCAAGAGCATCAATCTCTTCAGGTTACTAATATAGTCTACAGGATACCAGCGTGCAGCAGCGCCTCATTTCCGAGATCTTTACCCTCGTTCATGCCCGCCCTGCTTCCGCCTGCAATTTTCTACCGTACGTTCGACATGTCGCTTATCTAAAATTCTGGTCACATGATTGTTCAATCGCATCTACGCTGACAGACCCTCAACAGTCTTCCACCCCTTCTCGCCTCCACCACCCCCGCCCCCATCCCGGGGCAGCCTCACAACGATACACCCTCCCTAATAACATACCGGCACTACGCAACCCTCTACTTCATCCTCATCTCCACCTCCACCGAATCGCCCCTCGCCCTCCTCGACCTCGTCCAAGTCTTCGTCGAAGCGCTCGACCGACTGTTCGAGAACGTGTGTGAATTGGATCTCATATTCAATTTCGAGACGCTGCATGCGGCGCTGGGGGAGATGATTGTGGGGGGTGTGGTGGTGGAGACGGGGCTGGAGAAGGTGGTGAAGGGGGTTAGAGAGCAGGGTAAGGTGGCGAAGAGGAGGGAGATGGGGAGTGGGGGTGGGTTGGGGTTGGGGGTAGAAGCTATGGCGGGGATGGGGAGGGGGTGGAGATGATGGGTTGGTGGCTAATGAGTCAATGAGTGGAGGTTTGAAACAAGATATCTATGGATCACGATCCATCTCTTACTTGCCCAGAGACTATCTACCCGTCCATTTACCGCCCTCTCCGCTGTCGTTCACCCAGCACATCCAAAATTCAATCTCTCCACTGCGTTTGCGTCTCAGATGCTTCGCGGCGCGGCTCCTCGTGTAATGAACGGACCTCGAAGGCCACACCACAATTTATATCCATTGCAGAAGTTTTGCGCCCAAGCCGTTCGCCTCGAGATCTATTTCATACCATATTCGTAGTTGTAGATGGTCGCAGTCATCTCCATTGACCTGCATGTCTCTGCTTTCAAGCAGCTACCGCGACGGGCGCCGGTGGTGCTGCTCCATCTTCATCCCTCGGCAGATCCTCCTGCACACGAAGATCAGCATTTTCGACTACGCTTATATCTACTGGGCTTTTGCTCACTGCCTCGAAGATCACTTTGATCTGTAAGCTGCAACTTGGGCACACGGCAACATCCTCGCCATCTCGAAGATCGCCAAGCGAGATCTCAAATCGGTCGCCGCAGGGGCAGGGGTAATGGTAGAGAGTTGTGGCTTCGTCATAAGTCATATCCTCGATCTCTATCTCATCGTAGAAAGACATGGCGCCGTGCCCACCTGTCGACTGGTTCGTTGATGGAGGGGAGGATGAATTGAAGCGGAGGGAGAAAAACTCGCCAAATTTTGCGGAGCGCGGCTAAAATTCGGCACTTTGCGAGCTCGCTTTCAAGAAATTTGCGACTTGTCATTGTTGATGAGAACAGTCAAGATCCTACTGTGGCATCCGTTTCTATTCAAGTTGCGAGCATGTCTTCCGTCCCATTCAGATTCAAAGCTGGCGGCGATGGTACTCCCGATACTCACCATCACAGAAATACGACTAAAGTCTCCCATAAGTCATTTAAGTCAAAACATGCTACCAAGCATCTTCTAAAGGAGATGGCGAAAGGCAAGATGGAAAACACCGAGTCACGGGGGAACCACAAGAGAAAGACACCGCACCAACAGACTATGTCCAAGTTGGAGAGAAGAAACCACGGCAAGCAGAGGCGTGATATCAGGAAGCAGCAGCACCAACAGGATGCGTCGCTGTTCAATGGGAGAAAGGGCAGCCCGAAGGTTGTCGCGGTGGTACCATTATGCGAGGACATGGACGCAGTGGCTGCAATACAAAGTTTGAATCAGGCAGTGGATGCACAGGCTCAATGGCCTCTTGAAGGCCATATGAGAGTCTGGGTTGATCGATTCTCGAAGAATTTGGTGTTTGTGCCAGTCAAACGAGATCTACTGGCTGCTCTAGATGCGTGTCGCTGCGCAGACTATGTTATTTTCTTACTGTCACCTACAGAAGAGCCTGGAGTCGAAGGAGAGCTTATGATTAAAACAATAGAGGGCCAGGGTGTCTCTAGTGTGATTACAATGGTACAGAATCTCGACAGTGTTGAGTCTGTAAAGACAAGATCACAGGTTACTGCGTCTCTGAAATCGTACATTACACATTTCTTTCCCACACAAGAGAAAGTCTTTTCTCTTGACTCGCAAAGCGAGTGCTCAAACGCTATGCGCTCGCTGTGCAGTGGAATACCCAAAGGGATCAAGTGGCGAGAAGATCGAAGCTGGATTCTTTCCGAGAGTGTTCAATGGCCAAGCAACCCCGACCCAAGTGCTGCGCATGGTGAAATGATAGTCACAGGTGTAGTGCGAGGAAAGGGTCTAAGTGCTAATCGTCTCGTACAAGTTGGGGAATTAGGTTCTTTTCAAGTAGAAAAAATCACTGACGCAACTTTGCCGCTTCCCGGAAAACAACAGCTGAAGTCGAAGTCGTGGGAAGAAATGACAGCGGAGGCAAAGGGCAATGGAATGGCAAGTGGCCAGCCAATTCTTGAATCTCCAGAAGTACTTGGAATTCCAGATGCGGAACAAGAGGATCTCGCTGAACTCGCTCCTTACGAGGCTATCATGGGAGACGCCGATACTTTGTCTATGTCAGAGGCTCCTACGGAAAAACGGGGTGTGCTTCTCGATGATCATCATTACTTCTCAGACGACGAGACGCATCTACCTGAAGCCCCCAAGCGGTTGCCAAAAGGGACCTCGAACTACCAATCGGCTTGGTTCTTGGGGGACATGTCAGACTCAGGATCAGATTATGAGGACGAAAGTGAACAATCTGTCAATACTATGCTAGATGCGCCAGCTTTACCTCAAGATGGACTCGAAGGCCTCGATCAGGCTACGCAACGAGAACCAACTGAAGGAGCACCGTCAGAATATCCGCAATCTGAGATGTTCCTGGATCCAGCACCCGATGAAGAGGCCGCAGAGCTTGCCGAATACAGAGCTTCGCGGAAGAACGAAGCTGCTGAGGACCTCGAGTTCCCAGACGAAATCGAGCTTCACCCCAACGTACTTGCGAGGGAACGGCTAGCGAGATACAGAGGGCTGAAAAGCCTTAGAACCAGCCATTGGGAAACAAGCGAAGACAGACCATACGAACCAGAGGACTGGAACAGACTCCTCCAAATCCCCGACTACAAAGTAGCCTTGAAGCGGGCCAAGGAACGGGCTTCGATCGCCGGCATTGAGCCCGGCAGACGCGTCAATGTACACCTCCGCAATGTGCCCCTGTCTTTCCAGCAAATTTACAACGCCATAAAGCCTCTAGCACTCTACTCACTCCTCCCACATGAGCAAAAGCGAACGGTTATCAACTTCAGTATAACATTAAGCTCTGACTATCCCAAACCCCTCAAGTCAAAGGACGAGCTACTTCTGCACTGCGGCCCTCGGCGCTTTGTCATCAATCCTTTGTTCTCACAGACTGGCGTGGCGCGTAACAACGTCTATAAATTCCAGCGCTATATCCACCCCGGCCAGACCGCGGTAGCGTCGTTTGTGGCGCCGCTGACATGGGGCTCCGTACCCGCTCTCTTTTTCCAACACTCTGCTGCGTCTGGAAATCTCAATCTCATCGCAACAGGAACCTGCCTTCCACCGTCCACAAATCGTGTCATTGCCAAGCGTGTCATACTAACGGGCCATCCGTACAAGATCCACAAGAAAATCGTCACGGTCAGATATATGTTCTTCAACAAGGAGGACGTCAATTGGTTCAAGGCGTTGCAGCTGTGGACGAAGAGAGGTAGAAGTGGCTTTATCAAGGAGAGCCTGGGCACCCACGGGTACTTCAAGGCTACATTTGATGCAAAGATCAATCCGCAGGATGCTGTGGGGGTAAGTCTTTATAAGAGGGTCTGGCCTAGGCAGGCCAGACTTTGGAGGGCGGAGGATTACGGAAAAATTGTAGAGGAAGTGCAGGATGGTGATGTGATGGTGACTTAGCTGGCTAACGAGCCTTGTCCACGATCACAGGCTAGCCATGACGGTAGGTAAGGATGGATGATATCTATGGTATACTCTCACAAGCTCGCATCTTGCAAAATGAAACAATAAAGACGAAGTAAACATACTCTATGCTTGCTAAATAAGTCTTGGCGAAGTGAAGTGATACAAACAGGGGTCTGATGATGTGAACCTGGGTCTTTTGCTTCACTTATCGTTTACTATTTGCCTCCTGCCCTAGCAGAAGCGAGATTAATGTCTTTTGCCAGCCTACAATATTTTCTTCCTTCCGGTTCCCATGTATCGTGACAAATTCCACCTACATTCATGGCAACACACATCGGCTTCTTTCGTCTGCTCTGGGGGATACACTTTTTTACTATCTTGTCCTACTAGCCAACACTGGCTGCTTGTACCATCTTCTAACTGGCACCTATGGCAAACCCTAAGATAGCGACCATGTCTACCACGTCCGCCCCGGCAAACACGCAGCCTAGCGTGAGTAACGCGAGGTCCCACATATCTCTGTCCAACCACTGACCTCCAACCCTCCCAACAGTCGTCCTCCACGACACCTCCCTCATCTCCATCCACCCAAAATTCAACCCAAAACACAACCATCACGCCCTCCGCATCCTTCGACTCGCTCGCAGCTTTCCTAGCCTCCGACCCAGAAGCTCGAGCAGCGCATCGCGATATTCCACCATTGATAGCCAGCGCTCAACACCAAGCCCACTTCCAAACTCCAGCTCCAGTCGCCAGTAACCAGAACGACCAAAAAGGCCGCGTTCGCTTCGACCTCACTGACAAATTTCATTTCGTCGAACCGTACGTTTGTTTTCCATCATCTATACCATCACCCCTCAACATTCCTCCACTCCTCCCGAGACACGAGTACCTTACTCCCAAACCTCACACCACTTCTTCTGTCCCGCAGAAACATCGCACAATGTTGACATGACAACTACTCCAGACGCGATTCCATGTCCCACTCCAGCACCTTCTCCTACGACGCCACCGACCCCGACTTCGAGGACATGCCGCCCGGTTTCCCGTACGATACCTGGTGGGGTACATGGCAATTCGTCAAGGAGTACTTCAACGCGCTGGGCAAGCTGGTTTTTGAGTTGATGGATAGTGTGGGCACGGCGAGTGGGAGGGGGGGTTGTCCGAATTGTGATGGCAACAATTGCAGCGGCGGCAATCACCAATGAGGGATTGGGGGGTTGATTGGTGGAGGGAGGTTGGATAAGGTGGTTGGAAGTGGAGTCTATTTGTTGCGTCGTTGGAGTTTTTGAGGGGGGAGGTGGTAAGATGATACACTGCATGCGTTCTACTTCTGTGTCTTCGTCAGCGTCGCTGTTAGCAAGTCAAGGAATCGAAAAACCTTTTAGAGACGGATTGAAACAGTAAATAATTAAATTTCTAATGACATAGTGGCTTCGTTCTTCATGATACATAAGGTATAGACAAACATGGTGGCGTCAATGCACCTATCAAGGGTATAATGCTGCTAAAACAATAATCCAACAAATCCAAACAATGATACATGTAGGTATTACTTATCCAAGCCGGCTGTGTTTACAGCAGGCCAAGCCTCCACTATTGGTGTTCTCGCCCCATTAGCCTTCCTGGCTTCTATCCTTTCCGCGGGATCAGTCCGCTTATCTGTTCTTGGAGGCGCTGCCTCACAGTTCGGATAGTGCTCCTTGTGATACTTCAGACCTGCGAATTGCTGGTATGCTTTGCCGCATTTCTCACATGCGAATGGGTGTGTGATTGATGTTGCTGCACGAATCTCAGGGCTTTCGCTAGGCTGATAGCCTCGATTTGGATAGCCATATGGGCTTGATTGGCCACTTAGGGAGGAAGAGTGGAATTGTGAGCTGGCATCGTGAGAATGAGTTGCTGCCAGACCGGAGACGTTTCGTTTCTTGTAAAGGCCACGCTGCCTGCCTAGCTGGCTGTATGCTGTTGTACCTGGGCTCTCGCTTATTCCTATCGCCTTTGCAAAATTGTCGGGAGTAGATTGGGTTGGGGAGGGGCTTGGGAGCGATTCGGAATCCTGGAGTGCAGGCTTGGGAGTAGGACTGGCACTTTTCTGTGCTGCCTCTGCTGCTGCTAGGATCTGGGCGGCGAAGGCTACCGGAGAGCCTCCCATCAAAGCGTGTTGGACCGTGGTACTATGCTTTGGTGCGCCACCGTCTCGACCGTTGCGGCCTTCCGCCTTCCGCCTGGCCCATGCCGCTCTCATTGCTGAACTTCGGGTCTCGTGGGAGTCAGGAGTGGGATTGGGCTGTGGTTGGCCTATGCTTCTTGTTGATGCTGATTGACTTGAAGGGGTGACGGGCGTGCTCTGTTCCGGAGTGAAGTTTGGGGTGTCGGCAGTCTCTAATAGTTCAGCTTTTACTTGAAGGGCAAGGTTGTTTGGAGCCTGCGTTGCATGACTCGAGTGTTGAAAATGTTCGGTCTCGGGCGTAGCTTCGGTAACAGGTGTGCTAATAGCTCTGCTGGATTCAATTGGAGATGGGTCCACAGTCGATGAATTTCGTCTCGCCTCTTGCAAGGCACGTATTTGTTTCGCTTGAGTGGTTGCTTTAGATCGGCGGTTGCTGTACCAATTCTATGACATGTTAATTCCAGCTATCGTAGAACATGATGCACGGTGACTCACGTTGATCTTTTCACACGTGGTATCCAGGGTCTTAGCCAGCTCTTCCTTATATTCTTTAGTCGGTTTTGGATCTTGCTGAAACTCTCGCTCCAAGACAGCCACTTTGTCGTTGGCAAGACGAGGGCGGCTTCTCGTATCGGTCTCTTCCCATTTCATTCTCTCTAAGCTATGGCTGCCCTGTTTTTCAGGGGAAGATTCATTGATGGACACGAACGCAGACCCTGTATTTGACGGGGTAATTGCTGAAGCAGCAGCCCCTACTACCACACGAGCTGGTTGGCTTCCCAGGCTTTGATCGCACTGCCTCCCATTACCAGACTCGTTGACAGACACGAAGGCAGTCCTGGTGTTTGATGGGCTATCTGGTGAACTAATGATGACAGGGCCGGGCTGTCTGTCTAAGCTTTGATGACTATGTCTTTCAACATGGGGCTCATTGACGGATACAAACGCATGCCCAGTATTTGATGGGGTCCCTAATGAAGTAGAGCCTCCTTTGTCCGAGATTTGATCATCATGTGACTTATCCCAAGACTCGTTGACAGACACAAACGAAGTCCCTGCTTTCGGTTGGGTAGCTGCTTGATATGGAGCTTCTGTGACGGCATTGGGGACCTCAGCGGAACGTTCTACGGCATTGTAGGGAGAAACAGAGGTAGCACGATTCTGGATAGTTGTTGACGAAGCCAGTTCCTCGTCGAAGACTGGGGCGCCCGTTGAGGTGTGGTGGATGCTCGGAAACTCCATTCTATTAATGGACAAAGATGCTTCTAGACGTGGCGCTTCAGCTTGGCTCAAATCCTGGGCCACGCTTCCATTTTGAAGAGGTCTCTGAGTTGTGGGCTGCTGATCGGGTACATTCGTAGCATGGAGAGGAGTTTGCAAGGACGGGGTTCTCGGTGCCGTTCCTTTGGAGTGGTCAGGACCTTGAGTCTGCAAGTCATTTTCCTGCTCAGCCATACGTGCTCGGACATTTTCAGGGTCCTGTTGAGGATTATACTGAAGAGGCCCTTCGTTGACCAGCATCCCGAATCCCTGGTGATCCCTTCTATTGAATTGGGGATGCATAGCCAAAATGGCTTCGGCTGGTTCGTGCCAACTATGGGAATCTCGCAACCCTTGTGGTACTGGTCCCAGAAGTTGGCTCTTCGCCGGGCTGGGAAATTGACCCCGGGATGCGACGTTTGACCCTTCGTTCGGTGGGCTCGCCGTATCAACCTCTCGGTGTCTTGAGACTGTAGAGGATCCAATGTCACCAGCACGAGATTCTTCTCTGTCGCTTCTCTCTGGCAACGCACTAGAAAAGTTGACACGCACTGGACGATCGACTTCTGAAGTTGTCAAATTTCCTAAGTGTCTTGTGACCTCTTTATATTCTTGCTCAAGGAAGGCACCCGGGTATTCAGGCGCTCCAGCAAGCTTCATAGCTTCAGCAACCAGGTTCCACTTCTCCCTTTCCAACATTGCTTCAACCTTAGCAACATTTGTAAGAAGTAGCTTCCTCTGCGCTAGTTCAGTATAGATTATCATAGACGGAATGGTACACACCTCTGCTTCGGTGAGATGCTCCTTATTTGACTCCTCCCTATCATTACTCATTCTTCGATCTGGTGTAGCAGTCCTCTGCAGCGTGCCGCTCTGACTCGGTTTTTCTCTTTCCTGCAGATGGCTCCTCTCGACACCATTTCCCCCCTTATCTCTGTCCACTTCAATGTCCGTGGGCTGGGAGCTCGATTCGGGTGCATGATGTCTGTGAGATTTTTCCTCCTCCGCCCTGATATAGCGGGACACCATGGCAACATTGCGGGTCTCTTCAACATCGATTGGTCTTGACGCAGTTTCTCCTTCCCCAGCTCGATTGTCCTCTTGAAGCCTGCCATTGTCCCTAATTACTTCTTTTTCTGGTGAAGGCCGGCTTCGTGAAGCATTAGGTTGGCCCTCAGCATTTTCTATCTGGTCAGACTTTCTTTTGAGGCCCTGGTATAGTGCTGTCCCATTTGAGGTGTGCACTGGCATGATCCTGGCTGATTGGGGAGTATAACTAGGTGGACCCGGTCCTTGCAGGACTCCATGAATTGGAGGCGGGAAAGGCATCTCAGAAGGGATCGGGAGCCTGACGGGATGGTGTATATATCTGCCTTGGTATCCAATTGGCCATGTGGGGCAATTCTGGGGGACTGTGAAAACTCGAAGACGACTTTGAAATTGTGAGTTATCATTTCCAGGGTAAAAGGACGCTAATATTGGGCCTCCGATAAGCTTTGGGTTAGGCGCTTTCTCCGGGCTAAAAACCTTAGGGATGACCTCCCCGCCCCGGCGCCGTCAATGAATTTAGGGCTGTGATGCACGCCCACATTGATCACCTGCATAAAGTCCCTCACTCTGGAAGCAAAAGCAAATGTATCGTAAAGAGCTCATGTGGGCTCTTTCTTCATCACGGCTCCTTCCATCGAGCTTCAGTTGCTCCCAGCAAGCCATAGAGGAGACGAAGATAATGGGAGTGAAGGCCAGCATATACGAGTAAACAAGAAGCAGGCTTCCTCTCCTGACAAGAACATGAAGTTCTCGCACAGCATTCAATTTAACGCGGTGCCTGATTGGAGCAGTCATTACATATCCTATAGCAATCTCAAGAAACTGTGAGCCATCGACCTCCGATTCCTCAAGCCCTGGAGCTTTGAAAAGGGCGAAAGGCTGACCACGTTGCATTTGCTCAGCATATACCAACTCGAGAAGTCGGTCAACCAAACCTCTACAGTAGCCAATCACGATGCTGAGTCGTCACTCCTCATCAATACTGACGATCCAGATGCAGTCTTCCAGCGCGCCCTGGATCAAGAACTCGAGAAAATATGTTCGTTTTATCAGCTAAAGGAGCTGGAAATCTACGGCGAGGTTGGAGAGTTGATGAAAGATGAACACGATTACGAAGAAGAGACAGAACATGTGGATATGGACCATCTCGATGGACTGGGGGATAAAAGGTCAAAACCAAGGCGAGGGAGCATGTTCGGAAAATTCGGCTTTGGTGGCAGACCACGGCGGACGAGCACGATGAGTGCTTCTACAATCGAAGAGGAGGATGGCGACAGTGATGAAGAGGCGGACGAAAGGACGGGACTGAACATGAGCGGCATGTCCAGAGACAGGCGGAAAACATACGATGCCAATGCCGCTCAAGCCCAGGACGATATGCGAAGCTCAAGGGAATTGCCAAGTTCGAGGCGGAGAGCCAGTCAGGCATACGAAGACTACAATGACCTGAATTTCTCGACGTTGGTGGAGTCTGGCATGACCCTGAAGAAGCGAACAATCAGTCTCTACGTATCTCTATGCGAATTGAAGTCCTTCGTTCAGCTGAATAAGACCGGCTTCTCCAAGGTACTAAAGAAGTATGACAAAACACTCAACCGAAATCTAAAGAGTGTCTATGTCAAAGACAGTGTCACCCCAGCATACCCTTTCAAGCAGGAGACGATGCAACACATTGACGAGAATATTCACAATACGGAGAAGACGTACGCCGATATTATAACGAAAGGCGATGTATCTACAGCTCGGCGAGAGTTGCGATTGCATCTCCGGGAACATGTTGTATGGGAGCGAAATACCGTCTGGCGGGAAATGATAGGCATAGAGCGAAAGGCGCAAGCCGCAAACATGGGTTTGGGAAGGACTCTACTTGGCGGAGATCAAGATCCCAAGTTACAAGGCGATGAGGCTGATGGAGTAGCTACGAAAGAAGTCGTCACGCCTATTGGAAGATATAGGTGTCCGCGATGGCTGTTCAGCTCGACGTTTTTTACACTACTGGGCATAATCATTGTATTCGTGATTTTACTGGTCGTACCTATCATGAAAAAACCGGAACAGCAGAATTGTCTAGCCTTGTTGGTCTTTGTGAGTTTGCTGTGGGCGACGGAGGTAAGGCTACCCATAGACTCGCAAAATCTACCATACTCACAGTGCGATAGGTCATACCACTTTTTGTTACAGCCCTGCTGGTACCATTCTTCGCTGTTGTTTTGCAGGTCGTCAGAGAAGACCAAAAACCCCATCACCGACTCAGCCCAAAGGAGGCAACAAAGTACGTCTTTGCAGCGATGTGGACTCCAGTCATCATGCTGCTGCTCGGAGGTTTCACCATTGCTGCAGCCTTGTCTAAGTTTCATATTGCGAAGATGATGGCCACTTTCGTCTTGAGCAGAGCAGGCACTCGGCCTCGGACTGTCCTAATCACTAACATGTTTGTTGCCATGATTCTGAGTATGTGGATCAGTAACGTCGCATCTCCAGTGCTCTGCTTTTCCATCATTCAGGTATGCCTTTCACAGCTTTCCCTTGAATTGGTATTGACACATATCTCAGCCACTTCTCCGCAACCTCCCATCCGACTCCAATTTCTCCAAAGCACTAATCCTCGGCATCGCTCTCGCCGCAAATATCGGTGGTGCCGCTTCCCCAATTGCCTCTCCCCAAAACATCATTGCACTTCAAAACATGCGCCCTCAGCCTAGCTGGGGAGTATGGTTTTTCGTAGCCCTTCCCGTCTGCATCATCTCCATTCTCCTAATTTGGGTCTTATTGCTCATCACTTTCCAACCCGGTAAAGGAACCACAATCGTACCCATTCGGCCAATGAGGGACAAATTCACAGGCGTGCAATATTTCATCAGTGTAATCACCGTCGTTACGATTGTGTTATGGTGTGTAACGCATCAGCTCGAAAACGTCTTCGGCGATATGGGCGTTGTGGCCATCATTCCCATGGTGGCCTTCTTCGGCACTGGCATACTAACCAAGGAAGACTTCAACAATTTCCTCTGGACAATCATAATCCTCGCCGCCGGCGGTTTATCACTCGGTAAAGCCGTCTCTTCCTCAGGTTTGCTGCACACCATCGCCGGTACTATCACCGAAAAAGTCGAAGGCATGAGTCTGTATGGCGTTTTAGTAGTCTTCGCAGCATTAATACTGGTCATCGCAACCTTCATCAGCCACACCGTCGCCGCCTTGATCATCTTACCGCTAGTCCACCAAGTCGGCGCCAGCATGAAAGAGCCGCATCCGAATCTGCTCGTTTTCGCTTCCGCGCTCATGTGCTCTGCGGCCATGGGGCTTCCTACCAGCGGGTTTCCGAATATGAGTAAGTCCATTTCTACGTTTTCCTATTAAAAATGTACTGTACTGACGAATTTTCAGCGGCCATTATGATGGAAGACTCGCAGACCGGGCAGCGGTATTTGAGGGTGTCGCATTTTATATCGAGAGGAATACCAAGTAGTATCCTTACCTTCTTGGTTGTTATATCGTTGGGTTATGGTCTCTTGCTTGTCACAGGGCTTTGAGCGGGTTGGGATTTCACAAGTGATACCATTGGAGTTTGGGGTCGATGTGAGCTAGACACACAGGGCACAGATTGGCATAGCGCTCACGAGCAATATATAAGACAAAGTCATAAGGCATGAAATAGATAGATCATTATCCAAAAGTAGCGCTAACATGCATGCTGAAAATATGCCAAATCCATATGCAAATCAGTATCCAAATCCACATCCGAATCCACGCCTACCTTTCAACCCAACCCAACCCAAACCCAACCCAAACCCCCCACCACCCCGCGCACCCTCCCCTAACTCAGCAACCCAAGCGTAACACTCCCCTTAATCCTCGCCGTCAACTGAATCTCCAAATCCAAATCCAATTCAATCCTCAACCTCAACTGCTCTCCCTTCCCCTCCCCCTCCTTTCCCCCACCACTAATCCCCCCAACA
>JAABUS010004475.1_pt1 | contig 20075 bp, 17 predicted proteins | sample 5560161 | NCBI WGS metagenome assembly JAABUS01 (sample SAMN10711885, study PRJNA513376) | rock metagenome | isolation source: Antarctica rocks | place: Antarctica: Victoria Land, Trio Nunatak nord | collected 2016-01-04 | reverse complement strand
AGCCATCCGAATAAGTATCTGCCGTATCAAACAAATTGACACCGGCATCTAAACACAAGTTGACCAAACGCGTAGCTTCTTCTACCTGTGTATTGCCCCAAGTTCTAAAAAACGCATTGCTGCCACCAAAAGTAGCGGTGCCAAAACTTAATACCGGAACGTGTAAACCCGATGCGCCTAATTGTCTGTATTCCATAGTTTTTGTGTTAATGCTGGTAGATAAAGTTAATTAGGGCTGAAAGGTTTATTGAGATACTTCTTTTATGCCGATAAAAGAAGTATCAGAAAATTAAATTCTTATCATACAGATTAATGATCTAATCTGACAAAACTATTTTACCGATACAATCCCTTTTTTATTAGCATTTTAAGTTTTATCCGTCAAAAGCTTCGTACTTTAGATTCGTCCTAAAACTGTTGCTGTTTAATTTTTTGATAATTATAAAAAATTTTAAAGTTGAAGCATAAATACCAGATTGCCCGTTTACCCTTAATTTGCGGTTTGTTGATATTGATGGCTGCAGCATCCTGCAAGAAGGAAAAGGCTGCTGTAAAGCCTGCTACTGCGAAACCGGTTACGTTGGGCTTGTATGAATATGGCAACACCAACGGAAAAAGGATTTTTATCCCGATCACTAAAATCGGCACCCAAAACTTGAACTATTACGGGGTGTTTGATACTGGCTCCTCCGGCATGACGATTGATGCAGCGGGTATTTTGCCAGCTTCCATGATTACCAGTTCCGGTATTATGGTAGCAGGGGATTCGGTCGTGGTGAATGGCATCACCGTTACTTCGCAGCAAGCTGTTGTCAGTTTTGGCGACAAAATCAGTTCGACCAAAGAATACGGAAATTTAGCCTATGCCGCAGTTACTATCGGCGATGCCAATGGCAACCTGGTTTTAAAACGGATACCATTTTTTTTATATTACAAAATTGTGGACGAAAACGGCAAGCAACTGGCTGCCCATTCCAGCGATGTGTTTGGCGTTGGGCCGGGCGTAAATTACGCCAGCAGTTCTATTGCAAGCCCGTTAAGTTATTATTTGCCGGGCACGGGCTTGACAAGCGGTTTCAAACTGGCAGTCCTCAACAACAACAGTTTTAACAGTAGCGGTGCTTATGTGGCTGGTTTGCTTAATATTGGCTTAACTGCAACAGATTTAGCTTCTTCCGGCTTCATTATCCATCCGCTGACGTATTATTCTTCCGGCGGATATTCTCCAAACCTTGCGGCAACCATCACTTATAACAGCACCAGCACGGCTGCGTTTGTTTTATTTGACACCGGTACGCCTTCGGTAACTATTATTGAAGACCCAAAAGCGACAGCCGGGATAGGAAGTTTGCCGGCAAATTCTACGGTAAAGGTTACCACCACCAAAGGCTTCACTTATCAGTACATTACAACCAGTACAAGCAACCTGACTTCTATACAAAACCCTAATAATACTGCCGACTACCGGACTATTTTCAGCATAGATTTTTTTATCAAAAATGAATATCTGGGCGATTACACTAACCATACCATCGGCTTAAAAAATAATTAGCTATTGGCCTTGATTTCTTCGGAAACTTTTTGATGCTTCTTTTATCACCCAAAAATCAATAATTTCTTTTATTTTTTTGGTAGAAGACAAATCTACCAACATCAATTTTAGGGTGATAAAAGAAGTATTGGTATTCAGATTGAAACTGATGCTCAACTGTTTTTTTCTATCAAACCAAAAGGCCATTCGCGGGTTACTTTGGCTTTGATGAAATAAACTACTGCACCAATCGTAATCGTCAGCAATCCACCCAAAACCATTGTCGCTCCCGTGGAAATGAGGATACCGGCCCAAAGGAGGATTGCCAGATAAACCGGTAAGGGAAATAAAGGCATTTTATAGGGGAATTCGGTTTGGCTCCTGGCTTTTCTCAGCATTAATAAACCGATTGCCTGGGCAATAAATTGGATCAGTATCCGCATGGCCAGCACCGCACTAATCACATCACTCAATTTAAAAAGCAGGCTGAAAACAAAAGCAATCGCGCCCAAAACGATTAAAGAAACATAAGGAAAATTACCTTTTGGGTGAAGCTTTGCAAAAACCTTGAAAAACGCACCGTCGGCTGCGGCGGCATACGGCACCCGGCTATAACCCAAAGTGGCCGAAAAAACGGAAGCGAAAGCAACCAATAAAATAAGGCAGGTCACGGTTTTTGCGGCAACAGGCCCGGCTAAATGCTGCATAAACTCACTGATGACAAACGGACTGTTTTTGGCTTGTTGCCAAGGGATGACGCTGACTACGCTCACGTTCATCATTAAATATAAAACGGCAATTCCGGCAATAGAAAGAAACATACTCCGCGGAATGTTTTTGGACGGATTGATGATTTCCCCACCTAAATGGCAAACATTGTAATAACCCAAGTAGCTGTACACGCTTTTTACGCTTGCAAAACCAATGGCTGTTACAAAAGCATAGTCCATAGTCAGCCCGTCGTTGATATGGCTTACCGGTTGCAGGAAGTTTCCATGCGCAAGCCCGCCGCCAATAATCCACAGCATGGTGAGGATGACCGCACTCCAAAGCACTACACTTATTTTCCCGATGTCTTCAATCTTACGGTACAAAAGCAGCACAATGCAGATCACCACGCCGCCGCTCATCATCTTGGATTCAACTGGCGTTAACGGCAGCAAATAAGAAAAATAGGCTGCAAACCCGATGGCTGCAGAAGCAATGACGAGTGGTGCCTGGATCATAGTTTGCCACACAAATAAAAAGCTCATCAGCCGGCCCAAACCATTTTTTCCATATGTTTCTTTCAGGAAATTATAGGAGCCGCCCGCTTTTGGAAATGCTGCACCCAGCTCGCTCCAAACCATCGCATCCACCATTGATAAGGCAGCACCGGCCAGCCAGGCGTACAAAAAATACGGGCCGTTCATCATCCCGATCACCATAGGCAAGGTAATAAACGGGCCGATACCAACCATGTCCGTCATGTTGATTGCCGTTGCATGCACAAGGCCGAGCCGTCTTTCCTGAATGGGTCCAGACATAATTGAATCGATGTTTGCTTGTAAAATTAATAAGTCCGTGAAGCTAATTAATTTTGATGACGGTAAAAGAAGTACGGGTTTTTTTGCCTTGGTTTTTGAAGGATATTACAAATTTAAGAAACAAATTTTTCCCATATAAAAACAGTATGCAGGATAAAATGGTTCGCAAAGTTTAGTTTATCCCTCTGACTTCCTTAAGTTTCATAATCATCCTTTCCGCATCTGTTGCGGTCCATCCGTCATATTCTGAGATAGCTTTCAACCTTAATCCTTCCGTTGAATAACCTTCTTCCACCATCTGTTTGGAGTTGGCAACTTTAGACCATATCCCGATCCTTTATAAAATTTTCATCACCTTTTTTATAAACTTCATCAGCAGATAAACTTTAATAGTATGAAATCCGGCTTCTTCAAAATACGCAGCCAGGTTTTCGGCAATATGATTGTTCATTCCGGCATCAGCGCCCCACTTTAAAAAAGTCTGATAAAAAAGCTGCATGCTTTGTGGTGGTTGTGGCTGCCATTCCAAAGTCTCGTGGTTATAATTCAGGATCGATAATTGTCCGCCGGGCTTCGGCAAAGTTTTTATTTGCAGAGCTTTTATTGTCATCCAAGTTAACAAACCCAAACTTGTTTTTGACTTGTAATTTCGCAATGCTTCTTTTATCACCATAAAATTTAGTTGATGTTTCTTTGATCCGAAAGTTATCAAAGTGTCAGTGATTTTTAGGGGGTAAAAGAAGCATCAGCAATATTGATGAAATCAAAAGGGCGTTCCTGGTTAAGAAACGCCCTTTTTGGTGGACCCGGAGAGATTCGAACTCTCGTCCAAACATGGTACAAGGTAAGCCTTCTACATGCTTAGCTGCTGTTTGATTGTCGGGAAGGGGAAGGTCGGCCGCGTACCTGTACCGTCTTCCGTAGGTGCTTTATCTCGTTTGCCGATCACACCGGCAGCAAACCAGTTTCTTATTTCGACGCTCCTGGTGATGATCCTAAGAAACCGCAGACCATCGGAGCGAAAGCTATGCTAACTCTAAGTTAGGCAGCTAAGGCGTAGTTATTTTCGCCGTTTGAAAGTTTGAGTGTTCAGATTAAAGCGCTAATTCACCCAACGCGCTGCATGCTTACCTACTTATCTCCATCCTGTCAATTCCGGTCGGGCCCTATTTATAGTAAAAGGTAGAAGGCAAAAAGGTTAAAGTCAATGCAAAAATACTGTTTTTATCCGAAGAAAAATAAAATATTTATGGTTTGTTTGTATTGAAAAGAAGGACTGCTAATTGGGATTTTAGACGGAGGCCTAAGAGGATTGACACTTGCAAGACTGTTGCAAATGAACGGCGCAGTGGTAAAAGTGTATGAAAGAGACGAGCATAAAGATGCGAGATCAACAAGTGTAACTTTGGATTTGCACCAGGAGTCGGGGTTGGCGTTAGGACAACCAATAAATTATAAAGCTATAATCAGTTAAGAGGCCGTTTAACTTTAGTTTGATAGGTTTTTCTATGCTTCTTTTATTGTATAAAAATTGGAGAACGCCTGTGGCTTTTGCTTGTCATATTAAACAGGCACAAATTTATAGGCATAAAAGAAGCATTATAAGTTTTTCTTATATAAATTTAACCGGCTTTAAGATTTATGAGTAACATTACACATCATTATTGGTAATAAAAGCTATATCAAACAATCCGAACCCATGCAAAAAGATAACATCAGTTTACCTTTTACCGCTTATCAAAAGTTTGTAATATTTATACTGGCTATCACTCAATTTTCGGTGATCCTTGATTTTATGGTGATGTCGCCGCTGGGTGATATATTGATGAAATCACTAAGTTTAAAACCATCTCAATTTGGGATGGCCGTATCTGCTTATGCTTTTAGCGCGGGTGTGGCAGGTTTACTTACCGCAGGCTTTGCAGATCGTTTTGACCGTAAAAAACTACTGCTGTTTTTTTACATAGGTTTTATTGCAGGTACTTTTTTCTGTGGGATAGCCCAGTCCTATCCCTTGCTTATCGCTGCCCGTATAGTTACAGGTTTGTTTGGTGGTGTTATCGGTTCCATATCCATGGCTATTATAACCGATCTGTTTGATATTGATCACCGTGGCCGGGTTATGGGTTTTGTGCAAATGGCTTTTGGCGCAAGTCAGGTGTTAGGTATTCCCATCGGCTTGTACCTGGCAAACGGATGGGGGTGGCATGCGCCTTTTATCATGATTGCAACGATGGCCAGCGTTATAGCTGTTATGATCATGGTAAAAATGCAGCCGGTAACAAAACATCTCAAATTAAAGCAGGATAAAAATGCCTTGAAACACTTATGGAACACCATGTCCAACCGGCAATATGGTGTAGGTTTTATGGCAACCGCTTTGTTGTCCATAGGCGGCTTTATGATGATGCCTTTCGGGGCTGTCTTTGCGATTAATAATTTACGGGTAACCCCAACGCAGTTGCCAATATTGTATATGGTATCGGGTGTAAGTGCCCTGCTCATTATGCCCCTGATTGGCAATTTAAGCGACAAAATGGATAAATTCAGGCTGTTTGCGATGGCCTCTGTTTTAATGATGGTTGTAGTGTTGTTCTATACACATTTGTCGGCCACACCACTCTGGATCATCATGATCTTTAATGTTTTGATGATGATCGGTATCATGAGCCGCATGGTGCCTTCGGGTGCCTTAACTACCGGCATACCCGAATTAAAGGACCGGGGCGCATTTATGAGTATCAACTCCTCCATGCAGCAAATTGCCGGTGGTATTGCAGCCGCCGCCGGGGGGATGATCGTTGTACAAAAAACAAATACCAGTCCGCTTGAACATTATGGCACACTCGGTTATATAGTTGCAGCTATATCTTGTTTAGGCATTTATTTAGTTTATCGTGTAAGCCAGATGGTAAAAAGAAAAATGCCTGCGGCAGATGAAAAAACACCGTTAATGATGGAAGTTTGAGTTATTGTCTATGGCAGGAATTATTTAAGAACCCGGTTTTACTTCTGTGTCTCGTCCCGGATAAACTTTCAAAGCTTCTTCCAAACAGACCATCGACTTTGTTAAATCTTCGGTATTTAAAACATAAGCTAAACGCACTTCATTCAAACCTGCGCCTGATGTACTGTAAAAACCGGTTGCCGGTGCCATCATTACCGTTTGGTTTTCATAGCTGAAAGTTTCCAGCATCCACTGGCAAAAAGTATCGGCATCATCAATCGGAAACCGGGCCACCACATAAAACGCACCGCCCGGGTTCGGACAAAAAACGCCTTCTATTTTATTCAAAGATTCCACCAGCAAATCCCGCCTTTTGGTATATTCGTTTTTTACGTTGATAAAATAAGCATCCGGTGTATCTACTGCTGCTGTGCCTGCGATTTGTTCTACCATTCCCGGGCTTAACCGTGCCTGTGCAAACTTTAAACCTGCTGCAATTACGTTTTTGTTTTTGGTGATGATACAACCCAACCGCGCCCCGCAGGCACTGTATCTTTTAGAAACTGTATCCAGCACAATCACATTTTCACCCAAGCCATCTAAGTGCATTGGCGAAATAAATTCCCGTCCATCATAACAAAACTCTCGGTAAGCCTCGTCCGAAAACAAGTACAGGTCATACTTCAAAGCCAATTGCTTTAATGCTTCCATTTCTTCCCGGGAATACAAATAACCGGTTGGGTTATTCGGATTGCAGATCATGATCGCTTTGGTTTTTTCGGTGATCAGCTTTTCAAATCCACTAATCGGCGGCAGCGCGAAACCATTTTCGATATAAGAAAGAATTGGTTTCACAATCACGCCGCATTGGTGCGCAAAGCCATTGTAATTAGCATAAAAGGGTTCCGGGATGATCACTTCATCACCTGCATCCATGCAAGCCATCATTGAAATCGTAATCGCTTCCGAGCCACCTGTAGTTACCAGAATATGCTCAGGTTCAATATTATAACCTAATTTATTGTAATATTTGGTGAGTTTGGTACGATAAGCAAGCGTACCTTCTGATGCAGTATAAGCCCAAACTTTAAAATCAATGTTTTTAACGGCATTCAGCATTATTTCCGGTGTTTCAATGTCCGGCTGGCCGATGTTGAGGTGATAAACTTTTTTACCGTCCAATTTGGCTTTGTCGGCAAAAGGTGTTAATTTTCTAATTGGGGAAGCAGGCATTTGCCGGCCTTTTTCTGAAATTTTAGGCATATAGCAAAAGTATGGAAAAGTAGGGGCGATTCATGAATCGCCCCTACACAAAAAAACTCCGGCCTAAATAAATAGGACGGAGTTTTTTAGGTGATAAAAACAGTATCGTTTATTTGGTAGTTGGTGTGGCGGTTTTTACCACTTCGCCCACAATCACCAAGTATTTTGTCGGAGTTTTAGCGTTGGAAGTTACCACAATGGTTTTGTTAAAAGGTGCCTCTACAGCAGCATTATAAGTAATTTTAATCGATCCTTTTTCGCCTTTTTTAACCGGTGTTTTGGTATAATCTGCAATGGTACATCCGCAAGTTGGTTTTACTTCCGTCAAAATCAGTGGTTCTACACCAATATTGGTATATACAAAATCAGTAGTAACGGGTTTCCCTTGCGGTACTTTGCCAAAATCATGTTTTTCTTCAACAAATTTAAATTCGGCCTTGGTATCAGTTTGTGCCGATGCAGTAATGGTAAATCCTACAACCATTGCGCAAATCATCATTAATTTTTTCATAGCTTTTTATCAGACTGGTACAACAAATATAAGTCAATTCTAATCAATAAAATGTTTATACGGAAAATTCATTTCGAGGTTGTTCTTTCAAAAAAAACATTGAGCGGGAAATAGTATTTTTGCTGCTACAGAAAACCGAAATGCAAGAATTAGAACTTAAAAGTGTCCTGGATCAGCCGGATCAATCTGAAATAAGTTATGATGACTTTAAACAGTTGGTGCTTTCCGATTATAAGATTGCTGTTGAAAGCCGGCAGGCCAGCCTTTTGGGGCGCAAAGAAGCACTGACCGGCCGGGCCAAGTTTGGTATTTTTGGCGATGGAAAAGAAGTAGCACAACTGGCGATGGCCAAAGCTTTTAAGAAAGGTGATTGGCGTGCCGGTTATTACCGCGACCAGACTTTTGCTTTTGCAACCGGAATTTCTACGGTAACTGAGTTTTTTGCACAATTATACGCGCATCCGGATGTAAACCAGGAACCATCCTCTGCAGGCCGGCAGATGAACAGCCACTTTGCCACACGTTCCATAAACGAAGACGGCAGTTGGAAAAACCTGGTGGAGATGAAAAATTCTTCTGCGGATATTTCTACCACCGGCGGACAAATGGCGCGGCTGATCGGCTTGGCCTGGGCTTCCAAATTATACCGCGAAAACAAGGACCTGGCAGATATGGGTTCATTTTCTGTAAATGGAAATGAGGTCGCTTTTGGCACCATCGGCAATGGTTCTACTTCCGAAGGGATATTTTTTGAAGTGATTAATGCAGCCGGCGTAATGCAGGTGCCGATGGCTGTTTCTGTTTGGGACGATGGTTACGCCATTTCTGTTCCGTCTAAATATCAAACCACCAAAGAAGATATTTCCGAGATTTTAAAAGGTTTTCAGCGGGATGGAACAGCCGAAGGTTTTGAAATATTTAAAGTCCCGGGCTGGGATTATCCCGGTTTATGCGAAACTTACGAAAAAGCAGTCAATTTTTGCCGTACAGAACACGTGCCGGTTTTGATCCATGTAACTGAATTAACGCAGCCGCAAGGCCATTCTACTTCCGGTTCGCATGAGCGTTATAAAAGTAAAGATCGCCTGAAATGGGAACAGGAGTATGATTGCCTGCGTAAAATGCGCCTGTGGATGATTGATTCTGCTATTTCGACCGCTGAGGAACTGGATGAACTGGAAGATCAGGCCAAAAAGTATGTGCGTGATTGCCAGCGCAAAGCATTGAGCAACCTGCAGCAGGAAATTGAAGCCGAGCGAAATAGGATCGTTGGCTTTATTCAGGCCCTTGTTCCGGTTTCAGCCTTTGGCAAACAAATAGAGGAGCTGGTAAATCAGGTCAACAATGCGCCAGAGTTGGGCCGAAAAGATATTGTTTCTACCGTTCGCAAAGTATTGCTGCTGACTGCCGGAGAAAATATCTCAGCACGGAAAACGCTGCTGGAATTGTACCAGCAGGAAACGGATGAAAACATTGCCCGTTATGATTCCCACCAATTTAGCAAAACGCCAGAATCCCCGTTGTATGTTCCTGTCCAACATCCCCTTTACAATGAAAATTCGAAATTGATAGACGGGCGCGAAATCCTGAACGCTTGTTTCAATGCCAATTTTATCCGCGACCCGCGCATCATTGCTTTTGGGGAAGATGTGGGTGCTATTGGTGATGTAAATCAAGGCTTTGCGGGTTTGCAGGAAAAGTTTGGCGCGCTACGTGTAACAGATACGGGCATCCGCGAAAGCACTATTATTGGCCAGGGAATAGGTTTGGCTTTGCGGGGATTGCGGCCGATTGCTGAAATACAGTACATCGATTATTTGCCGTATGCAATGAACGTGCTGATTGATGATCTGACGACAATGAGTTACCGCACTTTTGGCGGACAAATTGCACCAGTCATTGTCCGCACGCGCGGCCACCGGCTGGAAGGCATCTGGCATTCCGGTTCGCCGATGGGAATGATCGTAAACGCCCTTCGGGGAATGCACATTTGTGTACCGCGGAATATGACACAAGCTGCCGGAATGTACAATACTTTGCTGCGCGGAAACGAACCAGCCCTGGTGATCGAATGCCTGAACGGTTATCGCCTGAAGGAAAAACTACCTGCAAATGCCGGTGATTTTACAGTCCCTTTGGGCAAAGCCGAAATCATTAAAGAAGGAACAGATTTAACGATCATTTCTTATGGTTCCACATTGCGATTGGTTCAGCAAGCAGCAACGGAACTGGATAAAATGGGGATTTCAGTAGAAATTATAGATCCGCAAACCCTTTATCCTTTCGATCTAGACAGGCTTTGTACTGCTTCCGTTAAAAAAACCAACAAATTATTGGTGGTGGATGAAGATGTGCCTGGCGGTGCTTCGGCTTATATTTTGCAGCAGGTGGTGGAAAAGCAAAACGTTTACTATTATTTAGACAGCCAGCCAAGAACTTTAACCGCCAAAGACCATCGTCCGCCTTATGGTTCTGACGGCGATTATTTCAGCAAACCTTCTGTTGATGACATGATCGAAACCGTTTACGAAATGATGGGCGAGAGCAAGCCGGAACAGTTTCCGAAAATATATTAGGGTGATGCTTCTTTTATCGGTATAAAATTGTTTTCTATAATCATAAACTTTGAACACCTTTATCTCTTCGCTCCAAACCAGCCCGATGCCTCTGCTTCTTCTAATCTGCCAAAAAACTAAAAAATATTGGTTAGTAGCAGTATTTTCCTGTTTAATAACTGAATTTAAACACTTCGTTTAAGTTATTGCTGGAAGTGGTGCTTACTTTTAAATCAGTTATAAAACCGGTGTTCAGTTCGTAAACCCAGCCGTGTACGCTTAGTGTTTTATTATTTTCCCAAGCATTTTGGATAATGGAAGTTTTGCATAGATTGTGTACACCTTCCATCACATTAAATTCCACCAGTCTGTTGGCGCGTTGTCCTTCGTCACTGATTAAATCCAATTCAAAAGCATGCAAACGGTAAACGTCTTTAATGTGGCGCAGCCAGTTGTCAATAATGCCATAAGTTTTATTGGTCAAAGCAGCAATTACGCCGCCACAGCCATAATGCCCGCAAACCACAACATGTTTCACTTCCAGCACGTTAACAGCATAATCCAGTACCGAAAGCATGTTCATATCTGTATGGACGATCACATTGGCAATGTTGCGATGTACAAATATTTCGCCCGGTTTGGTATGCGTAATTTGGTTGGCGGGTACACGGCTATCGGCGCAGCCAATCCATAAAATAGGCGGTTTTTGTCCGTTGGCCAGTTTGGTAAAATACTCCGGGTCTTCTTTCAAAGTTTCTGCTACAAATGTTTTGTTGCCTTCCAGGAGGCTTTCGTAGGTGATATGGCTGGTATCGTGTATCTGATGGTTGATTTCTGCGCACATAATATATTTTATATAAGGACTTAATTATAGTTTGTTTAAATTTTATCCGACTTATTTTCTATGCTTCTTTTACCACATAAAAACCACTTGTGTTTTTGTATCAGTATCAGTATCCAAACATAGAATTTATAGGCATAAAAGAAGCAATATGAATTTTATGACAGGTATATAAACAGATCCTTAATCAAGTATTGGATATTTCCTTTTTATTTAAAGTTAAACAGGCCAGAAATCCGGTGTAAATGAATAGGAACAAGATCGTAATATAAAATGGTCAGCAGTATAAGCGGTACAAAATAAAATACCTTGAATTCATATAGATTAAAAAAATAGGCAGCAATCAATCCGCCAAAAATATAAAAGCTTAAAATAGTTGCCCGCACGTAAATCTTATTTTTAACATCAGCCTTTTTAGCAGCTTTTGGGTGAATCCATTCTGCAACCTCAGCACCGAGATCAGTGATTAGTCCGGTTAAGTGCGTTGATTTGATCAAACCGCCGGATATGATAGATACCACGCCATTTTGTATTCCCATAGAAAGCAAGATGCAACCAATCACTACCTCGCGTTCCACATCCGTTTCTTTGTAAAAGTTATTACCATAAACTGCTACAAAAATCAAGATGCAGATTTCTAAAACGATAGGTATGGCGTGTGCCTGGTAAGTGCTTTTATGTTTAAAAGAGTTGATGATAAAACTGGATAGAAATGCACCAGCAAAAAAAAGCATCAGCCAGGCAAAAAAAACTTCGACCCCCTTAAAATCCAATTCCACAATATTTTTAGCCATGCTGGCCACATGGCCGGTTATGTTAGATGTAAAAGCAAGAAATGCAATTACGCCTGCAACATTAATGCCTCCGGCCACAAATGCGGTTGATGATGCCAGCATCAGGTTTTCTTTTAAAGAGCGGTCGCTTTTTGTATTTCTCAGCATAAAGCCTGTCTAAGTTTATATTTGAAAAAATGATATGCTTCTTTTACCCCTAAAAAATTAGTGCTTGTACCAAATTTATAAAATAAATGAAAGGTCAAGTTTTTATACGGTAAAAGAAGCACTCAGGTAAGATTTAAAATGCGTAAAACAAATTATAATAAAATTTATTCTTGCCAATTGTTTGCTGACAATGCAATAAAAAACCCGGCCATTTATCGTAGCCGGGTTAGGTGAACTTTATTTGATCAAATCTTTTTAATGCACGTTCAGCCCTTCCAAACCGTCAAGCTCATAGACATAACCCAAATTGTGTGATCCGTCGCTGCTTACTTTAAGGTCTTTGGCCAAACCAGTCGCCAAGTCGATTACCCAGCCATGTACTTCCAAATCAGTACGTTGCTTCCAGGCGTTTTGTACAATAGAGGTTTTGCAAATATTATACACCTGCTCGCTTACATTCAGTTCTACCAGGCGGTTTACTTTCTGCTCCTGATCGGTAATACGGTCCAGCTCGTGGCTATGTAAACGATAAACATCTTTAATATGGCGCAGCCAGTTATCAATCAATCCAAATTGTTTATGGCCGATGGCTGCAGCAACACCACCACAGCCATAATGGCCTGCCACAATAACGTGTTTTACTTTCAGCACGTTTACGGCATAATCCAGCACGCTGAGCATGTTCATATCAGAATGAACACAAACATTAGCGATGTTCCGATGCACAAATACTTCTCCTGGTTTGGTGCCGGTAACTTCGTTGGCCGGCACGCGGCTGTCTGAGCATCCAATCCATAAAATTTCCGGGCTTTGTCCTTTTGCCAGGTTCTTGAAATATTCAGGATCGTCTTTTACTCGTCCTTCTACCCAAATGCGATTACCTTTTAAAATGGCCTGGTAACTTTCTACTTGTTTCAGTTTTATTTCTTCGGTGTTTAGGGCCGGTTTATGATTATCGTTTTTTACTGACATGATTGTTTAATTAGGGTTGTATATTAATTCTTTTAGTCTCGGGATATCGTATTTATCCTTGATATCCTTTAGTTGCACACCAATCTCTTTAGTGTAAGCATTTTGTTTGTAGTTGTGGATGATTTCCAGCACGTCCGGGTCAATATAGCGGGCATTCGAACCATCAATAATCACGCTTGATCCTTTCGGTAAATGGGTTAGCGTGAATTGGATAGCAGCTTTATTCAGGAATGAAACTTCTTCAGATAGTACGATCCGAATAGTTTTCTTGTCGCCCTCTTTTTCAATATGATAGAAATAGGGGTTTCTAAGATTAGTTCTTAGGATATAAAATATGCCGACCAGCATCCCAATTCCGACACCAATCAATAAATCTGTTAAAACAACAGCAACAAGGGTTATCACAAATGGGACAAACTGGTTTAAGCCCTGGTGCCACATGTGTTTAAACAAAGCAATACGTGCCAGTTTATAACCTATTACTAAAAGGATGGCGGCCAGACAGGATAAAGGTATATAGTTGATCAGCGATGGAATAAACAGCATCGAAAGCAATAAAAGCGTGCCATGCAAAACAGTGCTCATTTTGGTCCGTGCGCCTGCATTTACATTGGCTGATGAACGAACGATTACGGCTGTCATCGGTAATCCGCCTAATAAACCGCTGACAACATTAGCTGCACCTTGGGCCAACAGTTCGCGGTTGGTAGGCGATACTCTTTTTATCGGGTCTATTTTATCAACGGCTTCCAGGCTGAGCAAAGTTTCTAAGCTGGCCACTATGGCAATGGTAAAGGCTGTTATCCAAACCTGTTTATTGCCAATTGAACCAAAATCCGGTGATTTAAACAGGGAAAAAAACTCATGCGTGTTGTTTACTACCGGAATATGTACAAACTGTTTATCCTGTAAAGCAAAACTGCTGCCGGCAAAAACAAGGCTTAATGCCACACCTGTTAAAACAACCAGCAGAGGGGCTGGCACTATAGCCAGTTTTTTAAACCTCGGCCAATAGATCATCAGTAATAAGGATACAACAGTAATGATTACAGCACCGTAATTGATTCTTGACAAGGCACTGAGTATCCCTGAAAATGTGTTGTCGGTATCAACCTGGCTAAAGCCTTCATCGCCTTCAAAATCTGCATCGTAACCAACTGCATGCGGCAACTGCTTCATAATCAAAATAATCCCTATCGCGGCAAGCATGCCTTCTATAACAGCGGAAGGGAAATAATTTGCTATAGTGCCAGCTTTGACCAAGCCTAACAACATTTGAAAAACACCAGCAATCAGTAAACTCAACAAAAAGGTTTCATAAGATCCTAAACCGGTAATGGCGTTTAAAACAATTACGGTCAAACCTGCAGCAGGGCCCGCAACACTTAACTCAGAACCACTTAGTATGCCTACAACAATGCCACCAATAATGCCTGTCAACACACCTGCAAATAATGGTGCGCCGGATGCTAATGCTATACCCAGACACAAGGGTAAAGCCACTAAAAACACCACAAGACTGGACGGGATGTCTTTTTTTAAATTTTTTGGTAAAAAATATTTTTTAAAGCCGCGATTGCTTATGGCAAACCCACCTTGCTCACTATGCATAAGAATAAAATTGAATGAAAATTAAATGAATTGAAAAGACTGAGTCCGGCGTAACCGGATAAATTCATTTAAACATTTGGAGGCGGCGTGGGGATTGTAGGGTGATAAACCTGTTTGTAAAGTGAATTTTCTAAATTGTGAAGCCGGTTAAATTCAACCACCAGCACTTTATACTCTTGCAAGCAGGTAAAATACTCGTCAAAAAACTTCTTTTCTTTTAAAGAATCCTTACTTGGGTCTTCTTTATCGTTTTTTGTTTCGAGTTCTAATTGTAAAACAACGGTATTTGCCGTTTTTTTATTAAGATCTAAAAATGCAGGTGCGATTGCTATGGCCATCTTTATTACAAAGACATTTATAAACAATATACACAAACCTAATTTTATATCTCTTAGTTTCACTGTTCCAAATATAGCAAAATTTAAATTCTGTTATCGATACTTCGATATTTGATTTTTTATCAGGCAGTTGCTTTACTGTTTAACCTGGCAACACAAAATTTATCGTAATAAAAGGTTTATTTTTGGTTGATAAAAGAAGCATGGAATGGATAATTTTAACGAAAATAAAAAGATGAGGTTCAGTTTAAAAGCGAAAGTTTTAAATTGAAGCTGATGCCTTATTTCCGGTATTTGCTGCTTCCTTTTTCCTGGGTTTACGGCCTGATCATCATCACCCGGAATTATTTTTACGATATCGGGATATTTAAAAGCACAAAATTTGATCTGCCGGTAATTGTAATTGGAAATTTGGAAGTTGGCGGCGCAGGTAAAAGTCCGATGACAGAATATCTGGTCCGGCTGTTCCAACCAAAGCATAAAATCGCAACATTAAGCCGCGGTTATGGCCGGCAAACGCAAGGCTTTTTTTATGCCGGTAAAAACAGTACTGCCAAAACAATCGGTGATGAACCGCTTCAGTTCAAACAAAAATTTCCGGAAATCACCGTTGCCGTTTGCGAAAGCAGGGTGGAAGGCGTGGAAAAATTGCAGGAAGAACATGATTTGATCTTGCTGGACGACGCGTACCAGCACCGCGCGCTGCAGCCAGGTTTCAGTATTTTATTGTTTGATTTTAATCAATTGGACGAGCCTCACTTTCTGCTTCCCGCAGGAAATTACCGCGAGCCTTTTTCGGGCAGAAAACGGGCGGACGTAATCGTGATCAGCAAATGTCCGCCGGGATTATCCGCAGAAAAACAACTTGCAACCCGGCGGAAAATGAAGCTGGACGCCGGGCAAAGTTTGTTTTTTACCAGTATTTTTTACCAGCCTTTCCGGAAGTTGGCCCCTTCGGGCGACACTGTTTTTATCGACCCCAAATTTACCTTGTTTGTACTTACCGGCATTGCCAATCCGAAACCGTTGCTGCAACATTTGCGTATGCAATCCGCGGCCGTGTTTCCGCATAAATATCCAGACCACCATCAGTTTACCATTAAAAATATAAGTAAACTTGTTGCAGATTTTGAAGCTTGCCCGGCGATAAAAAAAGCGGTCATCACAACAGAAAAAGATGCGCAGCGTTTACAAGAACCCGAGTTGCAAAAGCTGCTTGCCGGTTTGCCGGTTTGGGTTGCGCCGATCGGGATTTCATTTTTAAACAATGCGGGACCGGCATTTCAGCAGATCATAGAAAATTATGTTAGAAAGTATCAGAAGGACAACCGCATATATACAAAGCCGGATTAATGGTTTTGAACCGGAAGTAGGCATTATTTTAGGGACCGGCCTGGGCGGACTGGTGAACGAGATGCAGGTGGAAAAGCAGTTGATGTACAGCAACATCCCGGATTTCCCGATTTCGACGTTGGAATTTCATTCCGGAAAATTGATTTTTGGGATGCTGGCCGGCAAAAAAGTAGTGGCAATGCAAGGCCGGTTACATTATTACGAAGGCTATTCGATGCAGCAAATCACTTTTCCGGTGCGGATCATGAAAATGCTGGGCATCAAAACGCTGTTGGTTTCCAATGCCAGCGGTGCGCTCAACCCGGCTTATCGAAAAGGTGATTTGATGGTGATTGAAGACCATATTAACCTGCAGCCAGACAATCCGCTGCGGGGCAACAATGACGAAGAACTGGGTCCGCGTTTTCCGGATATGAGCCAGCCTTACCGCCAGGACTTGATTGACAATGCCTTGGAAATTGCCGGTAAAAACAGCATCACCTGCCATAAAGGGATTTATGTTTCCGTTACCGGCCCAAACCTGGAAACCCGTGCCGAGTACCGTTACCTGCGCATCATTGGCGGAGATGCCGTGGGCATGAGCACTGTGCCGGAAGTGATTGTAGCCAACCATATGGGCCTGCCGGTTTTTGCTATTTCTGTGTTGACGGATGAAGGTTTTCCGGATGATTTGAAACCGGTTTCGGTAGCAGAAATTATCGCTATTGCGCAGGAAGCCGAACCCAAAATGACATTGGTCCTTAAAGAACTGATTACCCGATTGTGATAGCCAAACAGTTGAAATTTTTACTTTTATTGCTGATTTGTTGTTCAACGGCCTCTGTTTATGCACAATATGGCAGAACAACCAACTCCAGCACCAGCACTAATCCTTTCACTCAAGGTGATACCAGCCACCGGAAAACAGCCAAAGTTTTAACTGACGACGAGCTGCTGGACACGTTGCGCAAGCGCGACGAGCATAAAGGCGACAGCGTTATTTTTACGTCGAAATTTATCCGCATTACCAACGAAAGGCTTCTGAACGACAGTACACAGGTTTTGCCGCTGGATACTACGCTAACCAACTTTGAAAATTACAGTGTTTTGTATCAGCCGCGCAGTCCTAAAATCGGTTTGGGAAACCTCGGTTTGGCTTACCGGAATTTGCTTTTTGAACCAACTAAATCTATTGGTTTTGATGTCGGCCTGCACTTTCTGGATGCTTATATATTGAAGCCGGAAGATGTAACTTATTACCGTGCGCGCACGCCTTTTACCAATTTATACTATGTAAACGGAGCATTGAAAGAACAGGTTTTTCGGGTAACACATACGCAAAACATCAAACCCAATTGGAATGCAGGCTTCGATTTTGACCGCATTGGTTCGGTTGGTTTTTATCCGAGGCAAAAATCAGACCACCTGGAAGCAGCTATTTTTACCTGGTACGAATCAAAAAACAAGCGTTATAATTTGCTGGGGAACCTAACTTTCAACAATTTAAAAACCCCGGAAAACGGTTCTATCTTAAATGACACTATTTTTAACAAAAGCACCAGCACAACGGGCACCAGCAGTTCTTTGTCTAAAACTGCCGAGCCGGTCCGGTTAAACAATTCGCGCGATAATTGGCGCGACAACAGTTTTTACATCAAGCAATTCTATTACATCGGCCGCGCCGAAGGTTTAAAAACAAGTGCAGGTTCCTCTTCAAGTGTGCTGCCAACGCAACGGATTTCGCATACTTTTACCTACAATAGCCGGCAGTATAAGTATTTGCAGGATGAAGCCGATTTGTATAAAGTTTTCCCAAAACACCAATACGACACGCTCTATTCCAGAGATTCGATGTCTGTCAAGCATTTGCGCAACGAGTTTTCCTATAGTTTTTACCTTCGCGGAAATGCGGTAAAATTTGTACGGAACGAATTGAAACTGGATTTGGGATTGGTGCATGATTATTACAAATACAGCCAGTGGGTGCGCACTCCTTTGCAGGCTTCTACCACAAACTATCAGTCGGTTACGCCAAATGTTAATTCTTTTCAGGACATTACTTTAAAAGTACGTGCAGGTTATAATTTGAGTGACAGGGCTGGGTTAGATATCAACTTACAGCAGGTTACTTTGGGGCGCGAATTCGGGGATTATTTGTATGATGGCAAGCTGAATGTGTTGCTTGGCAATAAAATCGGACGTGTCATCATGGAAGCATATACGCAAAGCAATACCCCGCCGCTGGTTTATACCAATTGGTATTCCAGTCATTATCAGTTTAACAACAGTTTTAGCAAGACCAAAACCACGGGTTTGTCCTTTAATTATTTAAACGAAAAGTTGCGTTTAGATGCTAAAGCAGAATATTTTTTGATGGGCAATTACCTATATTTTAAAACAGATACAACGGTAGATTACACCAATAACTTAAAAGCAACACAGGCTGGCGGAGCAATCAGTTTACTAAAACTAAGTTTGGCCAAAAACTTTACCTGGCGAAACTTTCATTTGGATAATTTCTTGTTTTACCAAAAAACAAGCAATAAAGATATTTTACGCACGCCGGAGTTTTACACTTACAACAGCCTGTATTATTCCAAGAAGTTTTTCAATGTATTAAGCACCAATTATGGGATTGCTGTGCGCTACAATACCACTTACCTGGCGCAAGCTTATGCGCCCGGGATTGGCCAGTTTTATAACAATTCGAGCATTAAGTTTCCGTCTTATCCGGTGATTGACTTGTTTATCAAAGGAACCTTGCGTCGCACCAATGTGTTCCTGAAATACGATTACGCCAACCAGGGCTTGCAGAGTAAAGGATTTTATACCATAGTTGCACCGGGTGCAAATGCAAAAAATATTGTTGGTTACCCCATGCAGGATGCTTTGCTGAAATTTGGGGTGAGCTGGAATTTTTATAATTGAAGTTTTGCCGGCATCGTCGTTCCAACAATAGGATGAATCTTCTTCGCGCGCTGTCATTTCCCGAAAGGATAAATCTTCATCAAAAAATAAAAGTAACAGCTTTCGCTTTAAAGAAGATTTCTCCTATCGTATAGGACAGAAAATGCTTCTTTTAGCCCTGTAAAATTGATGTTTAGAAGAGTTGTCTATCCAATAATATACAAAATATCAGTTTTTATGGGGTAAAAGAAGCATGGTAAATAAATTCAGTTGATCAACTCTAATGTTCTTATAAAAAGATGGAATGGAAATAAGGGAATGCAAAATGACGAACTATCAATGGAACTTTTAACAATTTTAGTGAAACATGACCTTTGATAATAAAGTCAAATCAGTAAGATAACAAATTTTACAAGTTAATTGTGATCATTGTTTTTTATCACATCTGCATGATCTAATCCCCAACTTTCTATACAACTTATCAAGGGCAATAAACTTCTCCCCAGTTCAGTCAGGTTATATTCAACTTTTGGTGGCAGCACCTGATAGATTGTCTTTTCTAAAACATGGTGCATCTCAAGTTCTGCAAGCTGCTGATTAAGCACACGGGCTGAGGCATGAGGATAAGCGCGATGTAATTCACTTGGCCGTTTAGTGCCTTTGTTGATTCTGTTGATCAGGCAAGTCTTCCACTTGCCTCCAATTACCTCCATTGTGGCCGTTATTCCGCAGTTAAAGTCCTTTAATATTTTTTTCTCATACATAACTTTTATTTTTATTTATTACGATAAAAGCAACGC
>JAABUS010004472.1_pt1 | contig 20077 bp, 19 predicted proteins | sample 5560161 | NCBI WGS metagenome assembly JAABUS01 (sample SAMN10711885, study PRJNA513376) | rock metagenome | isolation source: Antarctica rocks | place: Antarctica: Victoria Land, Trio Nunatak nord | collected 2016-01-04 | reverse complement strand
TCGACCACGCCCGGGACGAGCACTGAGAGCAAAGGGGCGTGGTCCCGGAGCACTCCCACCTCGCCGTCGGTGGTCCGGGCGATGACCATCGTCGCCTCGCCCGACCACACGACGCGATCGGCCGCGACGAGCTCCACCTGCATGTTGTCAGGCATCAGAGGCTCTTCTGGATCTCAGCCCACTTACGGTCGACGTCCTCAAGGCCTCCACACATGAAGAACGCCTGTTCAGCGACGTTGTCGTACTCGCCGTTGCAGATCTTTGTGAAGGCGTCGACGGTCTCGTCGAGCGGTACGGTCGAGCCCTCGATGCCCGTGAACTGCTTGGCCACATAGGTGTTCTGCGACAGGAACCGCTGCAGGCGCCGAGCCCGGGCGACCACGACCTTGTCCTCCTCGGAGAGCTCGTCCACGCCGAGAATCGCGATGATGTCTTGAAGCTCCTTGTTGCGCTGCAGGATCCCCTTCACCCGCAGCGCGGTGTCGTAGTGGTCCTGCCCGATGTAGCGGGGGTCGAGGATCCGGGAGATCGAGGTAAGCGGGTCGACGGCAGGGTAGATACCGAGCGAGGCGATGTCGCGGGAGAGCTCAGTCGTCGCGTCGAGGTGGGCGAACGTCGTCGCCGGAGCAGGGTCGGTGTAGTCGTCAGCCGGCACGTAGATAGCCTGCATCGACGTGATCGAGTGACCGCGCGTTGAGGTGATGCGCTCTTGGAGCACGCCCATTTCGTCAGCGAGGTTGGGCTGGTAACCCACCGCTGACGGCATCCGGCCAAGCAACGTGGAGACCTCAGAACCGGCCTGGGTGAACCGGAAGATGTTGTCGATGAACAGCAGCACGTCCTGGTTCTGCACATCCCGGAAGTACTCCGCCATGGTCAGCGCTGACAGCGCCACCCGCAGCCGCGTGCCCGGCGGCTCGTCCATCTGACCGAAGACGAGGGCGGTCTGGCCGATGACACCATTCTCCGTCATCTCCGCGATCAGGTCGTTGCCCTCGCGAGTGCGCTCGCCGACGCCGGCGAACACCGACACACCGCCGTGGTCGAGTGCCACGCGGGCGATCATCTCCTGGATCAGCACTGTCTTGCCGACGCCGGCGCCTCCGAACAGCCCGATCTTCCCACCTAGCACGTACGGCGTGAGCAGGTCGATCACCTTGATGCCGGTGTGGAACATCTCGGTCTTCGGCTCGAGCGCGTCGAAGGGCGGGGCCTGCCGGTGGATGGGCCACCGCTCCTTGATCTCCAGCTGCTCGCCGTCCTTGAGGTTGAGGCAGTCGCCGACCACGTTGAAGACGTGCCCCTTGGTCACGTCGCCAACCGGCACACTGATGGCCTTGCCGGTGTCGGTGACCGGGGCCCCACGCACTAACCCGTCGGTGGACTGCATGGAAATCGCTCGCACCATGCCCTCGCCGATGTGCAGCGCGACCTCCATGGTCAGCGTCCGCTTTTCTCCGGCGAGCTCGAGCTCGACCTGGAGCGCGTTGTACATGTCTGGCATCGAGTCGCCGGCGAACTCGACGTCGACGACAGGCCCGGTGATCCGGGCGATGCGGCCGACCGCGGCGTCGGCGATGTCTGTGCTGGTGTCGTTCAGGGTGGCAGTCATATCTCTCACTCGCTCCCGGCGTTCGCGTCGGCCAGTGCGTTGACACCGCCGACGATCTCGCTGATCTCTTGGGTGATTCCGGCTTGTCGGGCTTGGTTGGCTACTCGGGTGTAACTCTTGATCAGCTCATCGGCGTTATCAGTCGCTGACTTCATCGCACGCTGGCGCGCCGCCAGCTCAGAGGCCGACGCCTGCAACAGGCAGAAGAAGATGCGGCTCTGGACGTATCGCGGCAGCAGCGCGTCGAGGACTTCGGTGTCAGACGGCTCGAACTCATACAACGGCAGTATGTCGGCGGTGTCGGGACGCTCTTCGCTCTCGACCACCTCTAGCGGCAGTAGCCGCACCGTCGTCGGCTCCTGCACCAGCATCGTTCGGAATCGGGTGTAGACCACGTGCACCTCGTCGACGGCGATGTCGCCCTCCTCGGCGACGAACGCCTCGATCAAGCTGTCGGCGATCTCGCGCGCGGCGTCGTATGTCGGTGTGTCGGAGAATCCACTCCAGCTGTCGACGACGGGCTGCTGCCGGAAGGCGAAGTAACCGATGCCCTTGCGCCCGCTGACGTAGATGTCGACCTCCTTGCCCTCGCTCGACAGCTTCTCGCGCAGCCGCTCGCCCTCCCGCAGGACGCTGGACGAGTACGCACCAGCCAAACCGCGGTCACTTGTGACGACGAGCACCGCGGCGCGCTTCGGGTCCTCCGGCTCTGTCGTCAGCGGGTGGTCGACTCGGGAGTACGTCGCGACGGCCGACACAGCTCGAGTCAGCTCGCGGGCGTAGGGTGCCGCCGCCTGAGCTCTTTGCTGCGCCTTGATGATCCGAGATGCCGCGATCAGCTCCATTGCCCGGGTGATCTTCTTGGTGGCCTGGACAGACTTGATCCGGCCACGCAGCTCACGCAGCGTTGTGGCCATACGTCAGCCCCGCCTCTGCCTGACGATCTGCTCCTGCTCGACATCTTCGTCTGGGAGCGCCTCGAAGTCCTCTCGTCCCGCCTTCACCGATCCGCCCTCGCTGGTCTCGAACTGGTCGAGGAACCGGTTGTAGGCATCGTCGAGCGAGGATTCGGTGTCGTCGTCGAAGTCCTTGGACTCCCGGATCCCTTCGAGGACACCGGCGTGCTCGCGCTTCAGGAAGTCAAGGAACTCCAGCTCGAACCGCCGTACGTCCTCGACCGGCACGTTGTCGAGCTTCCCGGTCGTCCCCGCCCAGATCGAGACGACCTCCTCCTCGACCGGGTACGGCGAGTACTGCGGCTGCTTGAGCAACTCCATCAGGCGCGCACCCCGGTCGAGCTGCTGGCGAGATGCAGCGTCGAGGTCGGAGGCGAACATGGCGAACGCCTCCATGGCCCGGTACTGAGCGAGGTCGATCTTCAGCGAACCGGTGACCTTCTTCATCGCCTTCACCATGGCGTTTCCACCGACTCGGGAGACCGAGGCGCCGACGTCGATGGCGGGGCGCTGGTTGGCGTTGAACAGGTCGGACTGCAAGAAGATCTGTCCGTCGGTGATCGATATGACGTTCGTCGGGATGTACGCCGAGATGTCGTTGGCCTTGGTCTCGACCATCGGGAGCCCGGTCAGCGAACCGGCGCCCATGTCGTCAGACAGCTTGGCGCAGCGCTCGAGCAGCCGGCTGTGCAGGTAGAAGACGTCGCCGGGGTAGGCCTCGCGGCCAGGGGGGCGGCGGAGGAGCAGCGACACTGACCGGTAGGCCTCGGCCTGCTTGGTGAGGTCGTCGAAGACGATCAGCACGTGCTTACCGGCGTACATCCAGTGCTGGCCGATCGCTGAGCCGGTGTAGGGGGCGAGGTACTTGAAGCCCGCGGCGTCCGAGGCCGGAGCGGCGACGATCGTGGTGTACTCCAATGCCCCGGCATCCTCGAGCGCGCCGCGCATCGCGGCGATCGTTGAGCCCTTCTGCCCGATCGCCACGTAGATGCACCGCACTTGCTGCTGGGGATCACCGGACTCCCAGCCCTGCTTCTGGTTGATGATCGTGTCGATGGCGATCGTGGTCTTGCCGGTCTGGCGGTCGCCGATGATCAGCTGCCGCTGTCCTCGCCCGATCGGGGTGAGCGCGTCGATCGCCTTGATGCCGGTCTGCAGCGGCTCGTGCACGCTCTTGCGCTGCACCACCGACGCGGCCTGCAGCTCAAGTGCCCGCCGCGCCTCAGCCTTGACCTCGCCGAGGCCGTCGATGGGGTTGCCGAGCGGATCGACCACCCGACCGAGGTAACCGTCACCGACGGGCACCGACAACACCTCGCCGGTGCGGCGGACGGTCTGGCCCTCTTCAATACCCGAGAAGTCACCGAGGACGACGACACCGATCTCGCGGGTGTCCAGGTTCAACGCGATGCCGAGGGTGCCGTCCTCGAATTCGAGCAGCTCCTGGGCCATCGCGGACGGCAAACCCTCAACGCGCGCGATCCCGTCGCCGGCCTCGGCAACCGTGCCCACCTCCTCACGACTGGCGGTCTCCGGCTGATAGTCGGAGACGAAGCGCTGCAGCGCGTCCCGAATCTCGTCGGGACGGATCGTCAGCTCCGTCATGGCGTTCCTACCTGCTCTCTTTGACTCGTGTTATCGGCTGTGTCGCGGTAAGTCGTTTGGTTACGTGGTCATGCGCCTGCGGGCGTCGTCGAGCCGCCCGGCTACCGTGCCGTCGATGACGTCGTCGCCCAGCTCGACCCGGATCCCGCCGAGAACGCCGGGATCGAGGACGACATTGAGGTGTACGTCGCGGCCATACATGCGGCCAAGGGCGGCGGCCAGTGAGTCAGACTCAGAGTCGGTGAGGTCGATCGCGGTACGCACGACGGCGATGATGCGGTTCCGCCGCTCGGCCGCTACCTCCTGGTAGCTGTCGATCGCCGCCTCGAATGAGCGCTCCCGCGAGGCGACCGCTCTGACGGCGAGCCGGGTCGTCGCAGCCGACGCCTTCCCTTCGAGCAGCGAGCTCACCAGACCCCGCCGGCGGCTCGCCTGGACCTGCTTGTTGGTGATGGCGTCGCGCAAGCGTGGGTCGCCGGCCACCACCCGACCGAACCTGAACAGATCGTCCTCGAGGTCGTCAAGGCCGTCGGCGCGTTCGGCGGAGATGACGACGGCCAACACACCGAGGTGCTCCACGGCGTCGACCATGTCGGCAGCCGAGGACCAGCGGGCGCTGACCGCGGTGACGAGTACGTCGATCGTGGAGTCGCCGACCTTGGCGCCGAACAAGGCCCGCACCAGTGAGCTCTTGGCGTCTCCGCTGGCCGAGGGGTCAGTCAACGCTCGCCGCAGGGCCCCCTGGGTGCTCAAGACGTCAGCGACCGCGAACAGCTCCTCGCCCACCGTCTCTCCGGCGCCTGCCCCGGCGACCTCGCTGACGCGGTCCTTCGACAGGGCCAGGCTCTCGGCCGAGTAACCCCGCATCAGCGCTGCCCGGCCGACGTACTGCCGTGGTCAGCCAGGACGCTCTGCCCGTCGAGCTCTGCGATGAAGCGGTCAACGGTCCGGCGCCTGCGCGCCTCGTCCTCAAGGGACTCACCGACAATGCGACCGGCGAGGTCGGTGGCCAGGGTGCCCACCTCGGACTTCAGCTGGGCCAGCACCTGCTGCTTCTCGACCTCGATCTGGGCGTAGGCCGCGGTTGTGATGCGGGTCGCCTCAGCCTGCGCCTGCTCGCGCATCTCGACGGCGATCTGGGCACCCTGTTCCCGCGCGTCCTCCCGGATGCGGGCCGCCTCGTGGCGGGCCTCGACGAGTTGCGCCCGGTACTGGCTCTCAGTCGCCTCCGCCTTCGCCTTGGCCTCTTCCAGCTCGACGAACTGCCGACGGATGCCCGCCTGCCGTTCGGCCACCGCCTTGTTGATGGGTGGTACGACGTAGCGACCGAGGACGAACAGGACCAGCACGAAGGCGGCCAGCTCGACGAAGAACGTGGCGTTCGGCACGAGGAAGTTGCTCGCCGCCAGGTTCGTCATGGGCATCAGAGAATTCCTTCGCGAGTCGGGGTTACTTGCCGAGTACGAACACGAACAGCGCCATGAACGCGAGGTTGATGAAGTACGCCGCCTCGACCAGGCCAACCGTGATGAAGAAGAGCGTCTGTAGCCGGCCTTGTGCCTCGGGCTGGCGGGCAACTCCCTGGATCAAGGAGCTTCCGGCGAGACCGTCACCGATGGCCGCGCCGATCGCGCCTCCACCGAGGGCCAGGCCGCCGCCGACGAAGGCGCCCGCCGTCTTGATCGCGGAGTCGAGATTGGTTGTTTCTGCCATGTCTTTCTTGGCTCCTTTGTCTTATCTCTTGGTCCCGGTCCGAAGACTGTCTCCGGCTTGTTTCCTTACTACTGCGATGCCACTATCACCCAACGACCTGCCATCGGTCAGTGCGCCTCGCTCAGCTCGGGCTGCGGTTCGGCGGCTGACTTGTGGTCATCGTCAGCGTCGCCGTGCCCCTCCCCCGCCATGCCGAAGTAGATGACGGTCAGCAGGGCGAAGATGAACGCCTGGATCAGACCGATGAACATATCGAAAAGCTTCCAGACGACGTTCGGTCCCCAGAACCCCCAGATCGGGATCAGGCCGATGATCGCGATCATGATGCCGCCGGCGAAGATGTTGCCGAAGAGCCGCAGTGCCAAGGTGAACGGCTTGACGATCTCCTCGATCAGGTTCAGCGGAAACATGATCGGATACGGCTGGAAGTAGTGCTTGACGTAGCCCTTCAACCCGCGTTCGCGGACGCTGAAGATGTGCACCCCGATGATCACCAACAGGCCGAGTGCGTAGGTGAGGTTGACGTCGGCAGTCGGCGACGGCAGCAGGTGATTGCTGGGGATCAGCTCCAGCCAGTTGGAGACCAAGATGAAGACGAACAGCGCGATGGCCAGCGGCACGACGAAGGGATTGACCCTGCCGAGGTTCTCTTCGACCTGTCTGGTCACCTCGCCGACGATCGCCTCCCACATCACCTGGATCTTGCTCGGGACCTTGCTCGTGAGCTTGGACCGCATCCAGAAACCGAGACCGATCACGACGAGCCCGGCGATGGCGGTTGACCAGATCGTGTCGGCGTTGAACGTCACACCCAAGAACGAGAAAGTGACGTGCTCGCCGATCTCGATCTCTGCCGCTGCCACGAGGCTGTCTCCGGTCATGCCTTCTTCAGCTCACTCAGCAGCGGGATGCCCGTGAGCACAAGTGCGATGACCCGGAATATCGCCAGGCCGAACAAGGCGCCCGCGCCGTTCGGCCAGAAGATGACGGTGAGGGCGACGGCCACGAGGGAAACGGCCATCAGCCGGACGAATGCTGTGGTGGCGAACTGGGCCCGGGTCACGAGCTCCCCGCTCTGGACAACGCGCCTCAGCGATAGCTCGGTGAGGACGTGGTTGACGAAGCCGAGGATGACACCGCAGGCGAGGAACACGCCAAGCTGCCAACGGCCCATGGGGACAGTCACCCAGAGACCGGCCACTGCCATGCCCAGGGCGAGCAGCGCGGCGCGCTTCTGCTCGATGACGGCTCGGGCGATCGGGTGGCTCACGAGTCGACCTTTCGTTCGTCGGTCAAGACCTGCACCGAGGTGCCGTCAGGGGCGCAGGAATTGCCTGATCCGAATCCACGAACCCGCGATCCCGGCCGTAACGCCGACGGCCAGGCCGACGAGCGTGCAGACCGGCGACGAGCCGAGCTTCGCGTCGGCGAGCCAGCCGACACCGAAGCCGGCCAGGATAGCGCCGAGGTTGAGGCCACCAAGTCCCAGGAATCCCCAGGCCCCGAGAGGTTTGTCGGCTTCACCCTCGCTCACCACCGGAGCGACTCCTGTCGACGGAACACTGTGCGTCGCGCGCCCACGCAGCACATTGGCTGCCGACGCTATCACAGCGCGCAGCCCCGCTGAGTCGCGGCGAATATGGCCGTCTTGCGTCGGTCGTCATGATGGCGGCCGTCCTCGGGAGTCGGGGCTCGAGGCCCTGGCTGGGGGGGCTTGTGAAAATTAGCACAATGTCCTGAGGTGGGTCCAATCAGTCCTCAGGTCTCCTCAGGCTTGATGAGGCCCGAGTGGCCGGGGACACCGAAGGTGAGCAGCAGAGCCGACACGGCCATGACGCCGATCCCAGCGGCTGACCACCACCCAGAGAAGAGGCTGACCACCACCACCCCGAAGGCCACGAGCGACGCCCACAGGTACATCACGAGGACCGCTCGGCGCTGGGAGTGGCCGATTTCGAGCAGCCGATGGTGCAGATGTTGCTTGTCAGGGGCATACGGCGATCTGCCGGCCCGGGTGCGACGTACGACGGCGAGCAGCAGGTCGACGAAGGGCACCAACAGCACCGAGAACGGCAAGATCAGCGGCAACAACGCCGGTAGCAGACTGGCATCCGCGCCACCGACGCCCCGGCTGATTGTCGTGGTCGAGAACTGACCGGTCAGGCTGATCGCGGAGCATGCCAGCAGGAAACCGATCAGCAACGAGCCGGAGTCCCCCATGAACATCCTGGCGGGGAAGAAGTTGTGCGGCAGGAACCCGAAACACGCACCCGCCAACGCTGCAGTAAGCAAGGCCGCGGTGGTCGCCCGCTCGGTTTCGTTCAGGAAGACGAGTGCCACTGAGAAGGAGAAGAAGGCAACAGCGCCGATGCCGATAACGCCGGCGGCAAGCCCGTCGAGACCGTCGATGAAGTTCACCGCGTTCACCGTCGCCACGATCACGATGATGGTGAGCAGCGCGGCTTGAGAGGGGTCGAGGGTGAAGGTCGAGAGCCCCCTCTGATCGCCCGGAAAAGGAATCCACACCAGCTGAAAGCCCTGGACGACGACAGCTCCCGCCGCCAACACCTGACCGGCCAACTTCGTGACAGAGTCGAGCTCGAAGATGTCGTCAGCGACGCCAACGGCGCACATCACGGCACCGCCCACCAGCACGGCTCGCGCGTCAGCGAAGATAAAATCCCGGATCGGCGAGTGGCCGAGGAAGGGCAGCTGACCGGCGACCAGGAACGCCGCCACGAGTCCGCCCAACATCGCCACTCCCCCGAAGTACGGGATGGGTATCTCGTGCACGTCCCTGTCTCGCACTTTGGCCACGGCGTGGGTCCGCACCGCGAGCTCGCGAGCCGGCACCGCCAGCACATAGGTCACAGCCAACGCGGTGATGAAGACCAGCACGTACTCCCGCATCAGTCGGCCTCGAGGACGTCAAGACCCGGCACGACGGCACGCAACTGTTCGGCTGTCACCACCCCGGCTCGGACGAGCTTGAGCGTTCCACCGGTGGCGTCGACGATCGTCGACGGCGTGGCGCCGGGCGTGGGGCCGGCATCGAGGTAGACGTCGACGGCCTCGCCGAGCATGGCTCGGGCCTGCTCGACTGTCGTGGCGGGTGGCTTGGTGGTCAGGTTGGCACTGCTCACCGCCAACGGTCCGTTGTCATTGAGGAGCTCGAGCGCGTCGGCCTGATCCGGCATCCGCACCGCGACCGTCGACCGACTGTCCCCAAGATCCCAGCGCAGGCTTGGCTGCTGGCGGCAGATCAAGGTCAGGCCACCGGGCCAGAAGACACTGGCCAGCTCGTGCGTCTCGGCACTCAGGTTGGTCGCCAGCGCTCGCAAGGTGTCGACAGCACCGATCAGGACTGGGGTGGGCACGCTGCGGCTCCGCCCCTTGGCCCGCAGCAACCGACGTACTCCGGCGGGGTCGAAAGCGTCGGCGGCCAACCCGTAGACGGTGTCGGTCGGCAGCACGACAAGCCCGCTGCGCGCGAGGGCAAGCTTCGCCGCTCCGAACCCGGCTGACCGCTGAACCGGGTCGTTACACGAGTAGACGTCGCTCACCTGGTCATCGTGCCAGGCATTCCGCAGGAGCGGGGCGCTCGGCGCGCGCTGACGAACCGGGGCCGGCCAGCCAGGTCGTCGCAGTCGCGCACGTCGACCCACCGACCGTTGGCCGCGAACACCGCTGGGGCGACCTCGCCCTGCACGTCGGCGTGCTCACACAGCAGCAGTCCCCCATCGGTGAGCAGCCGGGCTGCCACGTCGGCCACCTTCCGGATCATGTGCAGACCGTCGTCACCTGCCCACAGTGCCGACGGCGGGTCGAACTGCCGGGCCTCGACGGCAACGGACTCATAGGCGGTCAGGGGGATGTACGGCGGGTTGGCGGTCACCACCTGGACTTGTCCAACGAGGTCGTCCACCGCGTCGACGATGTCCCCGCAGCGCACCTCGACCGGGTGGCCGGCTGCGTTCCGCGACGCGTAGTCGACCGCCTGCGGTGACAGCTCGACAGCAACGACCCGGCAGCCGCTCGCCTCGGTCGCCATCGCCAGCGCGACAGCGCCCGACCCGGAGCAGAGGTCCACGGCCAACGGCTCAGGCGTGGTGCTGAGCAGGCGGCGAAGCTCGTCCACCGCGACGCCGGCCATCACCTCGGTCTCCGGCCGGGGGACGAAGACGCCTGGCCCCACCTCGAGGTCGAGATAGCGGAATGCTGCCCGTCCGGTGATGTGCTGGAGCGGCTCGCGGGTCTCACGGCGGGCGATCGCGGCCCGGAAACCGGCGGCGATCTCGTCGCTGAGCCGGCTCAGTCCGGAAAGCGAGCCTCGCGCCGTACCGCTGACGTCTGCGAGCAGCACCTCAGCGTCGGCACGAGGTGACTCGACGCCGGCAGCAGCCAGGCGTCGAGTCGCACCAGCGAGCGCGTCGGCGACGCTCTCGGTCACGACGCGGTCTCGACCGCCGCCAGCCGAGTTTCCAGATCGGCTGTGACGCAGGCGTCGATGATCGCTTGCATATCCCCGTCGAGGAGCTGGTCGAGGTTGTATGCCTTGTAGCCGACCCGGTGGTCGGTCACCCGGTTCTCGGCGAAGTTGTAGGTGCGGATCCGCTCTGACCTGTCGACGGTGCGCACCTGGGAGCGGCGAGCGTCGGACGCTTGTGAGTCGGCCTGGTCCTGGGCGAGCTGCAACAGCCGGGACCGCAGCACGCGCAGCGCCTGCTCACGGTTTTGCAGCTGGCTCTTCTCGTTCTGGCAGGACACGACGATGCCCGTCGGCAGATGAGTGACACGGACTGCTGAATCGGTGGTATTGACGCTCTGGCCACCTGGGCCTGATGACCGGAATACATCAATGCGCAGGTCGTTCTCGTCGATCGTGACGTCGACAGGTTCTGCCTCGGGCATCACCAGCACACCCGCCGCGGAGGTGTGGGTACGACCCTGCGACTCGGTTACCGGGACCCGCTGCACCCGGTGGACGCCGCCCTCGAACTTCAGCAGCGCGAACGGCGCCTCCCCCGGAGGAGGTGTGCCTTTGGCCTTGATGGCCAGCGTGACTGTCTTGACGCCCCCAAGGTCGCTCGGTGTCTGGTCGAGCAGCTCGGTTTTCCAGCCTCGTTGCTCCGCATAGCGGGAGTACATCCGCAGCAGGTCAGCGGCGAACAGGGCCGACTCCTCACCGCCCTCACCCGCCTTGATCTCGAGGATGGCGTCCTTGCCGTCGGTCGCGTCTCGCGGAACGAGCAGGTGCCGGAGCCGCTCCTCCAGACCGACTCGGTGGGCTTCGAGCCGCTCGCCCTCCGCGGCGAAGCTCGCGTCCTCTTCAGCCAGCTCGCGCGCAGCCAAGATGTCTCCAAGAGTGGACTGCCACTCCTGGTAGGCGCGAACGACAGCGGTGAGCGCGGCGTACCGCTGGTTCAGCTGCCGAGACAGCGTGGGGTCGGAGAAGGCGTCCGGCTCGGCCATCCGCTGCTCGAGTGCACCGTGCTCCTCGACGAGGGCGTCGACGGCTTCGAACATCTCCTCACCTCCTGCTCAACCGGGCGGAGTACGGCCCAGACAAAGCGGCGCCGACCTCCGCCTAGGCAGGGCCGACGCCGCGGGCAAGCTACTTGGCTGCCCGCTTGGCGTAGCGCGCCTCAAAGCGCGCGACGCGACCGCCGGTGTCGAGGATCTTCTGCTTACCGGTGTAGAACGGGTGGCAGTTCGAGCAGACGTCGGCGTGCAGGCGGCCCTGCGTCGCGGTACTACGGGTGGTGAACGAGTTGCCGCAGGTGCAGGTCACCTGGGTCTCGACGTACTCAGGATGGATGTTGTTCTGCATCAGGGTTCCTTTCACGGTTGCGGGGGCAGTGAGTCAGTCGTCGTCCGAGCCGCCGAGGCCGGATGCGGTTGGCGTGGTCTTGTTGACCTGCATCAGGAACTCGATGTTCGTCTTTGTCGACTTGAGCTTGTTGAGCAACAGCTCCAGCGCCTGTTGACCTTCGAGTGCAGACAGGACCCGTCGCAGCTTCCAGATGATCTGCAGCTCGTCCTTGCCCATCAGCAGCTCCTCTCGACGCGTGCCGGAGGTGACGACGTCGATGGCAGGGAAGATGCGCTTGTCGGCGTACTCGCGGCGCAGCCGGAGCTCCAGGTTTCCGGTGCCCTTGAACTCCTCGAAGATGACCTCGTCCATCTTCGAGCCGGTCTCGATCAGCGCTGTCGCCAGGATCGTCAGCGAGCCGCCGTCCTCGATGTTGCGCGCCGCCCCGAAGAACCGCTTCGGCGGATAGAGCGCCGAGGAGTCGACACCGCCGGAGAGAATCCGCCCGCTCGCCGGAGCCGCCAGGTTGTAGGCGCGACCCAGCCGAGTGATCGAGTCCAGCAGCACGACGACGTCGTGCCCCAGCTCCACCAGGCGCTTTGCGCGTTCGATCGCCAGCTCGGCCACCGTGGTGTGGTCGTCGGCCGGACGGTCGAACGTCGACGCGATCACCTCGCCCTTGACTGCCCGCTGCATGTCGGTGACCTCTTCAGGCCGCTCGTCGACGAGCACGACCATCAGGTGGCACTCGGGGTTGTTCGTCGTGATGGCGTTGGCGATCGCCTGCATGACAAGTGTCTTGCCCGCCTTCGACGGCGACACGATCAAGCCCCGTTGGCCCTTGCCGATCGGCGCCACGATGTCGATGAGCCGGGTCGTCAGCTGGCCGGGCTCGGTCTCGAGTCGCAGCCGGTCGGCGGCGTACAGCGGAGTCAGCTTGGAGAACTCCACCCGGTCGCGGGCGGCGTCGGGCTCGGCGCCGTTGACCGTGTCGATCCGGACCATCGGGTTGAACTTCTCGCGCCGCTCACCCTCCCGACTCTGGCGTACGGCGCCGGTAATGGCGTCGCCCTTGCGGAGCCCGTACTTGCGCACCATCGACAAGGCGACGTAGACGTCGTTGGGACCGGGCAAGTAGCCGCTGGTGCGCACAAAGGCGTAGTTGTCGAGCAGATCGAGGATGCCGGCAGCTGGGATGAGGACGTCGTCGTCGTTGACCTGCGGCTCCCTGTCGCCCCCCTCGCGCTGACGGTCGTGGTCGCGATAGCTGCCACGATCGCGGTTGCGGCTACGGCTGCGACTACGGCTGCGCCCGCCGCGGTCGTCGTCACGGTATCCGTCGCGGTTGGAGCTCGAGCTCTGGCCTGAACTCTGGTTCTGGCCAGAACCAGAGTTCTGGCCGCCGGGGTTCTGGTCCGAGTTCTGGCTCTGACCCGAGTTGGAGCCTTGCCGCTGGCCGTTACCGGAGCTCTGGCTGCGGTCGCGGGAGGAGCTCTGCTGGCCACCTTGGTTGTTGCTACTTTGCTGCCCGTTGCGCTGGCCTGACCTACTTCGGTTGTCTCGGCCTGGCGGCGAAGACGTGTCAGGAGAGCCGGCAGATGCCGACCCTGAGTCGGAGAAAGAACGGACATCGCCGATGGGTTGCCCGTTGTCCGCGCGGTGACCGCGAGTCGAGGAGGCAGACGTGGCTGGCTCGGCCGGAAGCGAAGACTCCGACGGTGCCGCGGTTTGCTCAGGCGAGCTGGCAACGGTGGCGGTGACCATCGCTGGGGAGGTCGCTGCTGAGTTCGTGCCAGCGGAGTTGCTGCCCGCCGAGCTAGTGCCGGCTGAGTTGCTGCCGGCGGAGCTAGTGCCGAAGGAGTTTGTGCCAGCGGAGGAGTTCCCGCTCCGAGCGGCGCTGATGGCTTCGATGAGGGCACCCTTGCGCATGGCCCCGGCACCCTTGATGCCCAGGCTGCCAGCGAGCTGCTTGAGCTCTGGCAGCAGGATCGAATTGAGGCCACCTGACTTCGTTCGGCTCGCTGTCTCGGCTGACGCCTCGGCAGGTGCTGAAGGGGTGGCTTCGAAGGTTTCCGTCACGTGAGGTCCTTCCCACGTCTGGTGCGCAGTCAGATTGCGCCGCGGTGATAGAGGCAAGTACTCGCGAATGGCCAGTGGTGCGTCTAGCTCCGGCTGCGACAGTGTGGACACGTGTGGCTGGTGCCGGAAGGAGTGCTGAACGACCTCTGCGATCCGCAAGAGGAGATCGGCTCGCAGTCGAGCCGATGCGACTTAGACAGTAGCACTAAGTCGTCAGTGAGTTGTACACACACCCTCAACTCGGGGCCGACGCGTCCTATTCCCAGCGATCTGTCAGGGTCCAGAGGACAGGCTCAGGCTCGGCACGCGCCGACAGCTCAGCGTGGAATAGTTTACTCGGACGACTTTCGCACGCTGGCGCCTGCTCTTGCGACCGGGAGCGGCAGGCAGTCCCAGCCGGACTGCGACCACCGAGCCGGCTCCACCGGCCCGCTGGGAATGCCCAACGCCACCACCGCCGGTCCCGATCCCGAGATCGCGGCAGCGATGCCCGCCGCGCGCAGGCGATCCATCAGGGCGACCGACCCCGGCATCGCTGAGCGCCGGTACTGCTGATGCAACCGGTCCTCGGTGGCAGTCAGGAGCTCCTCCGGGAACCGGGTCAGCGCCGCCACCAGCAGCCCTGCACGTCCGCTGTTCAGCCGTGCGTCAAGGTGCGTGACCCGGTCCGGCAGCAGGCTTCGGGCGAGTTCGGTGGACAGCGACGTCGGCGGCACGAAGAGGACTGGGGAGACGTCTCGATGTACGTCGAGGGCCACCGCGCCTGCCCTGGGCCCGCTCATCCACGCCACCGTGAAGCCGCCCAGCAGACAAGCCGCCACGTTGTCGGGGTGGCCCTCGAGCGACGCCGCCAGACTCAGCGCCTGGCCGGACTCCAAGGCGGAGCCTGGGACCAGCGCCTCCGCCGCTCGGATGCCCGAGACGATCGCCGCCGCCGACGAACCCAGCCCGCGGCCGTGGGGCACCCGATTGGTGCACGACAACCGAAGCCCCGGCTGTGGCAGACCGAGAAGGTCGAAGGCGGCGCGCATCGCCCGGACGACCAGGTGTTGCTCATCGCGAGGAATGCCCGCTGCGCCTTCCCCAGCCACCTGGACATCGACGCCTCCCGAGGCCACTCGCACCGCAACGCTGTCCCGGAGATCCACGGCGAGGCCGAAGCTGTCGAAGCCCGGACCCAGGTTGGCGCAGGTGGCAGGTGATCGGACCGTGACGCTGCCGGCCGAGAATCGCGACATCAACCGGAGCGGAGGCCGGCGGCGACGGCAGCCTGGTCAGCATCAGCGTCGACAACCACAGCCTCCAGGCTCCCGTGGAAGTCCATGGCGGTGTCGACGTCCTTCAACCCGTGGCCCGTCACTGTCACAGTGATCGTTTGGTGGGGCGTCACTCGCCCGGCCGCACAGCGGGCCAGCAGACCCGCTATCCCAGCGGCTGAGGCCGGCTCGACGAAGACGCCGTCTCGTGCCGCCAGATCCTGCTGAGCCTGCAAGATCTGACGGTCGGTCACCGCCTCGATCACCCCCCCTGACTCGTCCCTGGCGGCTTCGGCGAGCAGCCAGGACGCTGGGTTGCCCACTCGGATCGCCGTCGCGACGGTCTCCGGGAACCTCACGACCTGGCCCGAGACGAGGGGCGCAGCACCGGCTGCCTGGAACCCCCACAGCGCAGGAGCCGTTGGAGCGCGGCCGGCGTCGACGTACTCGCGGAACCCCTTCCAGTACGCGCTGATGTTGCCGGCGTTTCCCACCGGGAGCACGTGCACGTCGGGGCAGGTGCCCAGCACGTCGACGATCTCGAATGCCGCGGTCTTCTGACCCTCCAGGCGCATCGGGTTGACCGAGTTGACCAACGAGACGGGGTAGTCCTTCGCCAAGGCCCGAGCGACCTCTAGGCAGGAGTCGAAGCTCCCCCGAACCGTGATAAACCGGGCGCCGGACAGAATGGCTTGGGCCAGCTTGCCGCGAGCGATCTTGCCCTCGGGGACGAGGACGAGCGGGCGCAGACCGGCACGTGCGGCGTACGCCGCCATCGAGGCCGAGGTGTTGCCCGTCGAGGCACACACGACAGCCTCCGCACCTTGCTCGACGGCGCAGGAGATGGCCAGCGTCATGCCGCGGTCCTTGAACGACCCGGTCGGGTTGTTCGCCTCCACCTTCAGCCAAACCGAGCATCGTGTCACCGACGAGAGCCAGCCCGACTCGACCAGCGGTGTGCCGCCCTCGCCCAGCGTCACCACTGGCGTATCGGCCGTGACCGGCAACCAGTCCCGGTACTCGGCGATGACGCCGCCCCACGGCGACGCTCCCGCTCGGCTCACTCGGGGTCGCCCTCAACCTCTGGTCGGGGATCGGCGACGTCGTCGACGTCCCAGCGGAACAGGTCCGCCTCGGTGTCTCGCCGTACGACCACCCGGGCATGAGAGTCTCGAACGGCGACGACGGCCGCCCGCGGCACGTGGTTGTAGGTGTTTGCCAGCGAGCGGCAGTACGCCCCGGTCCCCGGGACCGCGAGCAAGTCGCCGGGGGCGATGTCGGACGGAAGGAACTCGTCTCTCACCACGATGTCACCGGCCTCGCAGTGCTTGCCGACCACCCGCGCCAGCATTGGTCTTGCGGTGGATCTGCGGGACGCCAGCGTGCACGAGAAGTCGGCGCCGTACAACGCCGCGCGAAGGTTGTCGCTCATGCCGCCGTCGACAGCGACGTAAAGCCGGCTCAGGCCACCGTCAAGGCTGACCCGCTTCACCGTTCCGACGGTGTAGAGGGTGAACGTCGAAGGGCCGGCGATGGCCCGGCCCGGTTCGATCGCCAGTAGTGGAACCTCGATGCCGAGCCTGCGGCACTCTCCGTCGACTGTCGACCTGATGCCGGCGGCAAGCTCGGCCGGGTGCGCTGGGTCGTCCTGCGTGGTGTAGGCGATACCAAACCCGCCTCCCACGTCAAGCTCCGACAGCGCCATCCCGGCAGACAGGCCGCAGGCGTGCAGGCCCAGGACCCGGCGTACGGCGACCGCGAAACCGGAGGTGTCGAAGATCTGCGAACCGATGTGCGAGTGCAGGCCGACGAGCTCCAGGCTCTGGCTCGCGGCGACCGCCTGCATCGCCTCGAACGCGTCACCGCTGGCGATCGAGAAGCCGAACTTCTGGTCCTCATGCGCAGTGGCGATGTAGTCGTGAGTGTGCGCCTCGACCCCCGGGGTGACCCTGACCAGGACCCGCTGGCGCACGCTACGCGCGGCCGCCAGTTCGGCGAGCCTGTCGATCTCGACGGCCGAGTCGACGATGACTCGGCCGACGCCTGCCTCGACCGCCAGGGTCAGCTCGGGGACGCTCTTGTTGTTGCCGTGAAACGCGATCCGCGCCGGTGGGAAGCCAGCCCGCAGCGCCAACATGAGCTCCCCGCCGGAGCAGACGTCGAGGCTCAGCCCCTCATCCCTCACCCAGCCGACCGTGGCGAGGGAGGCAAACGCCTTGGCCGCGTAGTAGACATCGGCGCCCGCGAAGGCGTGCCTGAAGGCTCGGGCCCGCCGGCGGAAGTCGCTCTCGTCGATGACGAAACACGGCGTGCCGAACTCTGCGGCGAGCAGGCTTGCCGGCACCCCGGCCACCGACAGCTCGCCATCGTCAGACTTGCGCACCGAAGCGGCCCAAAGCTTGGGGACCAACCGGTTGGTGTCAGTCGGGGCGCCGAGCCACGGCGGATTGCAGGGATATGACGACGGAACTCTAACCTCGCGCACCTCAGCCACCTCGCAGCTGTGCTTCACATCCGCTCGGGCGCTGACACCCCGAGCAACCCCAGGCCACTCACGAAGACCGTGCGGGTGGCTTCCACCAGCACCAGGCGCCCCCGATGCAGGTCGCTTGGCTCCTCATCGCCTTGCGGCAGCACCCGGCACACGTCGTAGAACTTGTGGAAGGTCGACGCGGTTGCCTCCAGATAGCGCGCCAACCGGTGCGGCTGGCGCAGGTCTGCGACTGATGACACCACCCGTGGGAACTCAGCCAGGGCCCTCAGCAGGTCTCCCTCGCGCTCGTGCGACAGCAATGAGGGGTCGAAGTCCTCGGCGGACCAGCTGATCTCGAGCTCGGCGGCGTTGCGCAGGATCGAAGCCAGCCGGGCCGACGCGTACTGCACGTAGAACACGGGGTTGTCGTTGCTGGCGCTGGCCCACAGCTCGAGGTCGATGTCGATGTTGGAGTCGCTGGAGTAACGCACGAGGGCGTAGCGGGCGGCGTCGACGCCCACCGCCTCGATGAGGTCGTCAATGGTGATGACAGCGCCGGCCCGCTTGGCCATCCGGACGGGCTTCCCGTCGCGGGTGAGGTTGACCATCTGCCCGATGAGAACCTCGAGGTTCTCGTGGGGTTTGTCGCCGAAAGCCTGACACATCGCCATCAACCGACCGACGTAGCCGTGGTGGTCGGCACCGAGCATGATCACGACCAGGTCGAACCCGCGCTCGCGCTTGTCGAGGTAGTAGGCGAGATCGGCGGAGATGTACGCCGGCGCGCCGTTGGACCGGACGATCACGCGGTCCTTGTCGTCGCCGTACTTCTGGGTGCGCAGCCAAACCGCGCCGTCGGCTTCGTAGACGTTGCCCATCGCCCTGAGCCGGTCGATGGCCCGCTCGACCGCGCCGCTGTCGTGCAGCGTCTGCTGGTGGGTGTAGACGTCGAAGTCGACGCCGAAGTCGTGCAGCGTCTTCTTGATGTCGGCGAACATCAACTCGATGCCCTCGCGGCGGAGCACCTCCTTGGCCTCGTCGTCTGGGAGGCCGAGCAGGGCGGGGTGGCCGGCGACAACCTGGTCCGCGATATCGGAGAGGTAGCTGCCGACGTAGCCCTCCTCGGGAGGCTCTTGGCCGCGTGCCACCGCCAGCAGTGACCGAGAGAACCGGTCGATCTGCGCTCCGTGGTCGTTGAAGTAGTACTCGCGGGTGACATCGGCACCGAGAGCGGTGAAAACCCTGGCCAGGCTGTCTCCCACCGGGGCCCAGCGGCCAGTGCCGATGTGGATCGGTCCAGTCGGGTTGGCCGAGACGAACTCGAGATTGATCCTCTTGCCCGCGAGCCGGTCAGACTTGCCGTACGTCGCGCCGGCTTCGACGATCGCGCGAGCCACCTCACCTTGGGCAGCCGGTGACACGGTGATGTTGAGGAAGCCCGGACCCGCCACCTCTGCCGCGGCTATCCCGTCGGCGTGCTCGAGCTCGCCCGCGAGGGCGTGCGCCAGCTCTTTGGGGGGCAGCGACGCGTGCTTCGAGAGCTGAAGGGCGATGTTCGTGGCGTAGTCGCCGTGATCCTTGCGTCTCGGGCGTTCGACTCTGACCGACGAAGGGATACCGTCCGTCAACGCCACCACACCGCGCTCGGTGAGCGTGGTCAAGGCGCAGACAAGCGTCGCTGAGAGTTCTTCGGGGGTCACTGACCCATCGTATCGTTGGGAGAGGCGCTGCTACCCTGTGATGCGCCGATGAGCCCCCGTAGCTCAGGGGATAGAGCACCGCCCTCCGGAGGCGGTGGCGCAGGTTCGAATCCTGCCGGGGGCACCCAACGTGGCCGGAGCAGCGCTTAAGGGTCGGGTTCCGCTCCAAAAAAATTTTTGCCCCAGGAGCAGCACGACGAGACTGCCGGGACCGTTCAGAGGTGTATGCCCGCTTTTGGGATGTTATTCCATGACCTAGCGTAGTCAACTGATTACTCTGGGTACTGTTGAGGTAAGATCCCTCCTCGCCACCCATTACGTTGTAAGGCTGCGTTCGCTCACACTGAGTCGCCGCCCCTTTACAAATGGTAACAACTGTCTCACTATGAGTACATGTCCCATCACCATCCGTAGTCAACGAAAGCAGAAATCATGTTACGAAAAACTCTGACCGCCGGAGTCTCTCTGGGCGTGGCAGCCAGCGGGCTTCTCATGAGCTCGCCAGCTCAGGGGAGCCTCTCCGCTGCCGCCGGCAGCACCCTTACCGCAACGCATTTCGCCATGGAAGCCTCCGGCTACTCCACGCGTATCAAGGGTGGCGACGTCCCAGCCAGCTCAGACCGAAGCGCCTTCCAAGTGATCGCCTGCACCAACCTGGCCGGTAAGAACAAGACCAACACTGAGCTGAGCGCCGACGTGACACCGCTCATCCGCACGAAAGATGCCGCGACCCGCGTCTGGACTACCCAGAAGAACGGTGTCGTGTCCTCGTGGGCCCGCAACAAGATCGCGTCGGTCACGCTCGGGAACAGCACGACCCCGACTACCGCCACCATCAACGGGATCACATCGTTGTCCCGCGCCTACCACG
>JAABUS010004471.1_pt1 | contig 20082 bp, 10 predicted proteins | sample 5560161 | NCBI WGS metagenome assembly JAABUS01 (sample SAMN10711885, study PRJNA513376) | rock metagenome | isolation source: Antarctica rocks | place: Antarctica: Victoria Land, Trio Nunatak nord | collected 2016-01-04 | reverse complement strand
GAGATTTAGCGACGTAGGTAGAAAGTATTTATAATAAACGAATTATATATTAATAAATTAATAGCGCGTAGTCTAGCCTCTATTTATATTATATTAAAATATTAAATATCTTAAAGTAAAGACGATAAAAAGAGTTAAATCGGGGTAAAATATTCGATATATAAATAATATATAACGATATTAAAAGAAAGCGGCGGTTAGATCTACTATTTAATAAAGAGTAAATTAAATTTAAAGAGCGAAGGGATAATTAATTAATTAAAATAAAATATAAACTAGTAATTAAAAAAGCGCGTATTAAGAGTAGAATTATAATTAATAAAGTAAAAGTTAAACGATTAAATATACTCGCTACGAAGAGTAAATCTTATATTAAAACTAACGCGGCGGAGAGTTAATTTAATAAACCTCGGAATATAGAGCCGAAGATAACTTAATATAAAGGTAATAAATATTATATTATTAAAAAATAATATAATAGTAAAAATTATATCTTATAACCTAGCCCTTATAATAAAGCGAGTATATTAAAGAGGGAATTAACGATATTATAATAGTTACGCTAATTATTATAAAAGATATTAGCGAATAAACCGGTAGAATTAACCCTCTTTCGATCTCGTTAATATAAATAATACTTTACGCGATTTTAAGACTAGTTAATAAACCCGCGCCGCGCGGATTTATTACTAAATTAATTAATAAATATAATACTCGGAGGTTTTAGGGTAGAAGTTAGGATTATAAAACTTCTTAATACGAAGTTATATTTAACCTCTAGCCTAGCTATTAAAGTATTTTTATACTCGTTATCCATTAATAATATATACTCCTAGGTATATTATTTATTATATTTTAATATATTCCTACCTAACCGTTTAAACCCGGTATCGAAAAAATTAATAATTAAATTTAAAGAGAATTTATCCTACTCGGTATAATAAATAAATAATTTATAGGCGAGGTTAAGAGTTATATTTTAAATATCCTCGGTAGCGCTTTTAACTAGATATATAACCGAGGAGAGTTTTCTAAATATAAACTCTACTATTCTTTTTAACTCTAGAAAATATAAGTTATTAAAAGTCTAATTCTTAAATAATATATTACTATATTAAAAATAGTAGGACCGGTCGTATTAAAATACTTTAAAATTATTATTAAATAATTTAAGAAGACGGTCGAGCTCGAAATTTATATCTATTATTCCCCGTAGGTTTATAAAATTATTCGTTAATATATACTCTTATAACCTTATTATTACTACCGGTGAATCTACTATATAAAGTATATAGAGTAGAGCCTATATATATTTTAAAGTACTAGTAACGTCGGTTTAAAAAAGAATCGTAGCGTAAAGTATAGCGGAGTAGATTAGTATTAATATATTTAATAATATATCGTAGGGTTAAATAAATTTCGACGTATATATAGAAATTTTAATAATTTTAAAATTATTAATCGCGAGTAGATAAAGGTTAATATATATAATTTTAGAAATCTTTTCTAATACGCGAGGCTAGGTATTAATATTTAAAGTATTTTACGCCGCGAGCTAGGATACAATATTCTTTATATATTAAAAATTTATAAATTATTACCTTAAGATTTTAATCTACGTTTTTATTATATATATTTAATAATTATAAATAATTAGGTCTTTTAACGCCTAAAAGTTTATTAATTAAATAATTTTAAAGCGATCCTAACGATCGGCCGCGTATTATAATATAAATAAATCCGTAAAATTACTAGGGCCCTAATAAATCTTATAAAATAATTATAATATATTAAAGCGAAGGTACTAGAGATTTAAACTCGGTAGTAACTAGTTAAAAATATTAAATAAGAGTTTAGAAATATCGCTATATAAAGCCTTAATAAATTATATATATAATTATATCTTAAGGTTACCGTATATTAATCGAAAATTATATTAAAAATAAGGCTTTTACCGTCTAATTTAAACTAATATTTAAATATATTCTTTAATATATAAATATTATTAGCCGTTATATTCTTATCTTTAAATATTAGTATTATCGGGAAGTATTTTATCGTTACCGGGTTTAATTTCTTTAAGACCGGTATCGTTTTTATTTATAAAGACTTTATATTACCTAAATAAAATATATATACCGCCGAGATTATTAACTCGATATAATATAATCGAATTTAGAATTTTAGTTCGTTAATATACCTTTATTAATATTAAAGTATAAAAGGAAAAGTAATAAAATTAAAAATAAAGAATATACTTTTATATTTATATCGGTAGGTATTAACTAACGAGCGATTATCTCGGTTAATAATAACGTAGTTATCGGGTATTATATATCCTACCGAAGGGCCCCTTTATCGAAGAGATACTCTTTTAAAATTAATATAATAGTAATTAATCGGAATTCTCGGTAGTCGTTTATTCTTTCTCTACGCCTTTTTTCTATATATTTAAAATTATTATAAATTAAAATAATACTCGCGGCCTATTTTATTATTTAAATTTTTATTTCGGCGTCCTTTTTTAGGGTTATTATATATCGCTATAATATTAAATATAAAATAATTAAACTAAACTAGTATAAAGTATCGAGAACTCGTTATTATACTCTCTTTTAATATAAATAAAGCCTTAAAATCGTCTAAAAGTTAATCGACCTATAAAGTTATATTAAATAATAGAGTATTAATAATATAAAAACGGCGGGCTATTAAGTAGTAAGATTTATTAATAATAATAATAAACTATTTAGTCTATTCTCGTAGTAAACTCGGTAGAAGATATTAAACTATTACGGGGCCAGCTATAATATAACCGGAATAATATTTTTAAATAATTATAAAGTACCGCCTTTAAGCCCTTTTATAAATAAACGAAAAATATTAAATACTTCGTACTCTCTTAAGATCTTAATTTCTCGTTAAAGTATATTAATAATTAATTAACTTTACCTCTTAACTAGCGAGTCGCGCCGTTTAAATATTAATTATTTTTTAAATCGAGAATCGTTAGGTAGCTCGTTATAGGCGAAATCGAAAAATTATTTTTATATTAAACGGAAAATATAAACTTTATATAATTTATAAAGCGCTTTTAAAAATCTCTTTATATCTTATTATATATCGGTTATTATTATTAATATACTAGTAATTTTTTCGCCCTCCGTTTATCGTCGACGATATTTTTTATTACCCGTTACTGTCTTTTCCGATAAATTATTACTACCGGTAAAAGTAGGGGTAAAAGCGGAGGAAGAATTTAAAGAAAAGAGATAAAAATTAATCTACTCGAGGTTATATAAGAGCGGAGGTTTAGGGTAGGGGTACGGCGCGCTCGTTTAAATAAATAATTTACGGTCTTTATATATAACGGAGATAAACGGGGAGGTAATATTAAAAGGCTAGATAATAAACTAATAAATAATAACGTAGTTTTTATTTTAATATAATTTATAACACGGATTATTAATATTAAGGATTAATATTAATAACTAGTATAGGATTATTATAATTAAAATTAAAATAACGGAGTTAGGCGAAACCGCGCCGCGCGGTTTTACCCTATAATTAATAATATCCTATATTATCTATATAATTTAATACTAGCGCCCTTTAATCTTATTATCCGTTTATTAAAAAAAACTACTCTTATTATAAAACCTCTTCTCCGTTTATTTTACTTTACTTTATATTATTTTAAATAACTTTAATATTTTTAAATAATATTTTTAAATAGCTTTCTATACGCGTACTCGGTTAACTTTTAATAATAAATTAATATAACCCTAAATAACTAGGTCCTCTTAAATTACTCTATATATTAATATTTAATTAACGGGTAATATTAAAACGAGTTAGATACCGGCCGGAAATTAATAAAAAATTAAATTAAATTTATTTAGTAACCCCGATAACGTAAAATTTACCGCCGTCTATTTTAAATAAATAAAAGCGAGGTCTAATTATTTATCGGACTTTTTATTATTTAAGGTTTTATTATCTTTCTTTACTTTTATAAATTATAAAAGGATAATCCTTCGGAGGGTAATATCTAAACGGCCTAATATTAAATTATATAATATTTTAGGCCGAGTAATCCTTACGTCTCTACGTATATATAATACCGGAACGAATTAATTATAATTAACCGTATCTACTAACTCCTAGATTTTATTTATTTTATATATATAATTATTTATTACTTTTCCCCGCCCCTTTACCCTCTCTTATTATTCGGCTATATTTTTATAAAAACCTAAAATAATCTCTATATAATTATTAATAGTCTCGTCGTTAAAAGATATTAATTTTTATATAATATTAATTTTATACCTATAGGCGAGATATTTAGGTACGTTTATATCGATATATTAAAAAAAAATCGAGTCTTTAAACCGAGTATATTTAATATAATAAAAATATAAAACTAGTTAGTAATTACGATTAAATCGTAGGTATATATATAGAGCCTAGTATATCGGATTTTACCGGATAATTTATTATATTAATAAATAAAATATTATCCGTAGTTACCCCTTATTAGGTTATTTATTCCGCTCTATTTAATAATAAAAATATATATCGAATTCCTCTATTATAATATTTCTAATTTTAATCTCGGAGTTACCCTCTAAATTTACCCTTATTTATAATTAATTAAATATACCTTTAATAATAACGTTACCCGTTTTTTTTTAAATATTTTATATTTCTAGCCCTCCTATTTTACGAATAATAGACCGCGATATTTAATTAGTTAAAAATACTTTAATACTCACTTTAATCGTTCGGTATTTATAAACCCTATATTTATTATCGTCTATTTATAGTCGGGCTATTATCCGTTATTAATTTTTAATAACTATACTAATTTTAAAAGTATCTATATTACTTCGATAACGCTAGTATTTAATTAATTATAAACGGATACTCTCTTCGTTTAATAATTTAATTTATAGGCCGAAATATCTAGCCATAACGTATAAATATATATAATAAATATATTGTAAATCGGACCTAGTTTCTATAAATATTTAAAGAGTACCGATTTAACTAGTTTTATTATTTATATTAATAACTTTTAAATTCTTCTTTATTACCCGTTTAAGGGAATTAGTTAATAAATTTATATAATTATAACCGAAATATTTAACCCGATTATTTATTCTTTAATCTTTATTGTTATTATCGTCGTCGTTATTATCGTTCTTATTAAAGTTACCGCTCGAAGATACTATATCTTTATTCTCCGAGGTACCGTTTAAATCGCTATTATTAACTTTATAATTTACCGACTCGGGTTTAATCTCTTTATTATTAACGATTCGATAGTTATATCTCTTATATTTTCCTTATAATAAAGGTCTTTTATTATTATCTATTTTTAACTTTACTAGATATTTTCGATTAATTTCTAATTTTATTAATTATTTATCCGTTAGGCCCGATTTAATTAAAAGAGTATAAATATTAGTTTTACTTAAGTTATTTAACGTTTATTAATCTTTCGGGATATTTTTACGCGTAGATCCTCGTCTATAATCGTTCCGTTTTAAATAGTTAACCGTTAACTAAATAATTATAGAATAAATATCGTTATAAATAAATTTCTTAGTGATTTAATTTATATAGCCGAGGTGATTTTCCCTTATAATATTAAATTATTAATTTTATACTATAATCCTCTATATATTTTATATACCTTTAACGTATTTCTTTTTTCGTCTACGATTAATTATCGCCCGTTTTCGTATATCCTATAAAATCGTCGAGTTTAGCGCTTTATACGTCTTTTATTTACTCACGAATTTTATTATTTAAAGTCTATTATTTATTAATATACTCTATACCTCGGTAATAATCTCGTTAACGATCTCCGTATTATTAACGAATTTTTTTAATATATTTTAAATTAAATCGATTTATACCTTTAATTCTCCGGTTTAATATATTATTTCGTTAATCTTCTAGCGTATATCTACTAGTAATCTATTCGTCGCTTTAATTATAAACGTAAGGATTAAGGCTTTAGCGACCGTTAAGGAAAGAGAATCTTTACGAGATATTAACGAGGATAATATAATAAATAATTAAATAATAAATTAATAAAAAATAAGGAGAGGTAAAGAGCTTTAATAAATAAAAATAATAAAGATTTAAATAAAATTAATAAATAAAGTGAATTATTATACTACCGACGATAATAATAATAGGGTTAATATAGTAAATATTAATAATAATATTAATAATAATAATCGTTAATAAGCTTTACGCACTAAATCTTAATATACGAAATTATTACTCTAGAAAATTATTTTAAAATTTGAATAATTTTAGCTAGGAGGTAAAGTTTAAATAAATATTTAATACTAGTTAATATACGAAGTTAATACTCTAGAAGATTATTTTAAAATTTGAATATTTTTAACTAGGAAGTAAAGTTTAAATAAATATTTAATATTAATTAATATACGAAGTCAATACTCTAGAAGATTATTTTGAAATTTAAATAATTTTGGCTAGGAGGTAAAGTTTAAATAAATATTCAATATTAATTAATATACGAAGTCGTTACTCTAGAAGATTATTTTGAAATTTGAATATTTTTAGCTAGGAGGTAAAGTTTAAATAAATATTTAATATTAAATAATAATATTCTAATTTAATCTCTTTATTTAATACTAGTAACGGCTGAATTTTAAACGTCCTTAAATTAAATAAAAACTTAAAATTTACTTTCGAATAATAAAAATTTACTTTTAAGTAATATAATTATTAATAATAATATTTAGGCGCCTCTAACCCCGCCTAAAAATTTTTAAACTTTAAAATTATTTCTTAAATAAATTTTTATTTTTATTTTTACTTCTTCTTTCTTCTCTTTAGATTAATTTTCTTAATCTCTTTATTTAATCTTTATACTTTAATACTAATTATAGTAAAAAATAATAGTATTTATAATTTAATATTAATTACGGAGACTAACGATCTTTTAAATAATATAGTTTACTTTAATAATAATAATAACGAAGGGGATTTATTAGGTAAACCGTCCTCCGATAATATAAATATAAAGATAACTTTAGGCGAGATATTTAAGAACGGAATCTTAATAAATCCTACTCGTTAACCTCTACCGTTTATTATATTAATATTATAACTAGAATTATTTTACGGAGGACTATAAATTAATTTTCGAAGATAATAATATTAAATTAAAGTATAAAGAGCCTACCCTAAAGTTAGGTATAAAACGTAAATTAAATAAAAGTAACGCGTTAATTTTAAAAGTTAAACCGGCGGTATCTAAGACTTAAAAAGTTAAAAAGGAATAATTAATTTATAATAGAAAAGAGAAGGAAAAAGTAGATAAAAATAATAATAATAATATATTAATCGATAACGACGTTATATTAATCGATAACGATATTAATTATAATTATAAAAATATAGAGGATTAACTTAATAACGAGGAGACGCCTATTAAATATAAATAGAAAATACTTATTAAATCTAGAAAGAATAAGACTATAGGGTTTATTAAGGGAATATTTATAAAATAAAAAAAGAAAAAAATAAACTTTAAAATTAAAGAAAATAAAGACTTTAATAGATTTATAAAGAAAAAATATAATATTAAAGCCGCTAAGCCTCTAACTTAAAGAATAACAATATATAATATTATTTATTACGATCTTTATAATTTAACTAGAAAGAATATTAATAGACTCGTTAAATATCTATATATAATTTTCGTAGCCTATAACTACTTTATCTTATTTATAAATCTAGGAATTTTAAAAATCGACTAAATTCTTAAGTCTAGTATCCGTTTAAATAATTAAATTATTTTATTTATAATTAACTAGTACCCGGCTAGAATTCTTATAAATTAATTAAACGAATTCGATTTAGCCGGAATAATATATAGTTTAAAATACCCTCTCGGTTATACTACTAAATAATAGAAAATAGTAGAGGATATAAATATCGACGGGAATATATTAATAACGGGGAAGGAGAGATAATATTATATATAAATAAAGAACCTATATATATTAGGTAGATAAGAAATATTTAATATTAATTTATACTTTAAGTATCTAGCTAGGGAGAAGATCTATTATTAAAAATTAATATAAAAACGATTTTATAAAGTATATATTTAGTTTATATTTAGATACCCCGAGGACCCGACCTTCCTAACTCTATTATTATATATTAAATTATTATTATTTATAAAGGGGGCCGCTTAGGAACCCTCTTCTTTAATCGCGAATAATATTATATAAACCGAGATTAATAAGGTAATAATAGTAATCTAGTAGAATATTTTTAAATATAATTATAATAATTTTTAATAACGGTTAAAAAGCTAGTTAAATCCGCGCGGCGTAATTTTATTATATCGTTTATAATAGTCCTCTAGATAGTAATACTAAACCTACGAATAATTATAATAAAACTGAAATTTCGAATTTACTATTAAAGTTTAAGATTATAAATATATTAACTCTATTTTTTATAATTATAAATATATTAATATTAATATTCTAGATTTTTAAATAGTAATAATAATAAAAGTTTACGTATAATAACGATAAAACTACGATTATAGTAATAATAAATCCGAAACCTTAATATTAAATAACTAAAGTTTTAATTTTAGATAATTAAATCTTTAAATTTAAATAACTTTAGACTCGACCCTAAAGTATATTTATTATTAATTATTTTTAAGAGTTTAATATTAGAAGGCTAGCCCCTCGTTTAAAATTTTAAAATTTTTAAAATTATTTCCTAGATTAAAGTTTAGTTTTAATAAAATTTTAAATAATCCCTTTTAATCTTTAATCTCCTTTCGATTATTAATCCTCTTTTAATTATTAATCCTCTTTCGATTATTAATCCCTTTTTAATTATTAATCCCCTTTCGATTATTAATCCCTTTTTAATTATTAATTTATAATATCGGAATTATTATTTAAATCGTTAATACCCTCTCTTCCTAATATTTATTATAATATAATATATATATTAATTAATTTACCTTATATTTAAAACTTATCGGATTATTACTATATTATAATAATATTCGAAACGCTTCTAAAAGAGACCCGTAACTAGATTTACGGGTATTATTTTATTTACGCCGAAGAAATCATTCTTTATTTAATAAAGAACGAGAGGTTAATATTTAAAAAAGGCTTTTATAAACTAGTAAAATATAATATAGGTAAAGATTATAATATCCCGATCGAAGACCCTAAAATACTCGGGGGGGTTATTTACGTAGCGGATTAATTATATATTACCCTACTCGGCGTTAATAAAGTTATTTATAAAGATATAACGAGTATTCTTTTTAAGTATAACGTCTAGCGTTTAAATTATCCCGATTATTCGATTAATAACGAGTATAATAAAGATCCCGGATTTATAAATATATAGTTTTATTTTAGTTATTATTTCCGTTATATTAAAATCTATTTAACGATAAATAATAGTCTTAATCGTTTTTTTATTATAATAAATATTTAAATAAAATAACGAAATATAGAATTCGATATAAGAGATAGAGTTTACGGAGTCTTAATAACGAATTTAATAAACTCTTTTAAATAAAAAAACGAGTATTTAATATAAATAATTTAACTACGATCTCTAACTTTTAATATAGAGAATTTATTTTATTTAAATAATTACTATTATAGGGAGGCTTTATATAATTTATATTATTATATAATTTAAAAGGGCCCTTAATATAAAAAGGAGCTCGAACGGGCGAAACTTTATAATTATACTAGAATTAATAATATAATCCTTAATAATAAAGATATACTAGATATTAAAATAAAATCTAAGACGGATATAAAAATAATCGGCCTCGATATAAATTAAAATAAACCGACGGAAGAGGAAAAAGGAGAAAATAAAGTAACGAATAATAACGGGGATAATAAGAACACGATCTTTATAAAATTCTAGGATTTAAACACGGCGTACTTTATTAAAGGGGTTAAATAAAGAATAATTTTTAATTTTTAATAATAAATATATACTCTTTAATATTTAATAAATAATAATAATTAATTAATTAATAAATACTTTTAATAGGATTTTTATTATATCGGTATTATAATTTTATAAATAATAATAAGAAAGTCTATAAATAGTTATTTATAATTTAAATTCTATTAATATTAAAGTAATTATTAATTATAATATTTTTATACGCGGCTATATTAATATATAATAAATTTAAATTTCATCGTTAAGATTACGGTATTAATCTAAAAGTAGAATAATACGGGTATTTTAATAATCGATAATTAAAATAAAGCGAACTAGATATAATATTCGGATTTTACACTTAGACGTACTACCTAAAGATTCCGTAGTAAATAGAAGGCGCTAACTCGAAGGGGCTTAGCGAGCGAAAGTTAACCCGAAGGGGCTTAGTAGAGCTTGGCATATCTAAGGGACTGAGGTAACGATTAAGGACTATTGGTTTCGCCGCTTAATAAGCCTTAACCCGTCGATCAAATAAATTAAGCTACGCTTTTCGACAGTCCATGTGAAAAGCTGGGATTGACAAAAGATAAACTTCTAAGGTCTCCGGGAAGCCAAAATTCTCCTGGGGTGCAAAAAGTGGTGCCTCCACTCGGAATCGAACCGAGGATCTTCTCATGATCACACGATATACGAGTGAGACGCATTACCACTGTGCCATAGAGGCAAACTCAATTGAATACCGTTATTTGATTATATATTCCAACATATTGTGGCTAGCAAGATGTTGAGATCAATGCAGAGCCAGGCCTCATCGTCAGCTTCCCGACAGTATGATGCTGCGTTCGTTGTCTCCATAAGACTACTAGACCCCATGTAGCCTTGTGCTGGGCCCCTTGTCTGATGCTATGACTGCTACATCCACTGTTGATTACATTTCCGGGAAAAGTATAGTCGGTTGTGCTCTCCCCAGTGCCAACATGCTCCTGGTCTTTCGTTCCAACATGATGATGTTCATAGAAACGGTTCGGAAAGTTACGGTCTTCGCTGGCGCTCTTATTACTTCTTTTGGGAATACAGTGAACGCCAGGACGCAGATTGCGTTTGGGGAAGCCTCTGCGCAGATGATCACGAAAAAGGCAATAGAGCAATCAGTAGTATCGTCCGTATTTGGGTTTCACGATTCAAGCAGTCGCGTCATCGAGGACATTTGTCTGCTTTGGTTGGCAGTGTAGAAAGTGGATACAGTGTTCATTTTTGATGGTTTTGTAAGAGGAGTAACAGGGGATCACTGGAGCCATGTGTTGGAGGAGGCGATATTGCCGCTGAATGCTGCTGGGTTGTACTGGCCTATTCGTTTCCCTACGTACATCAATATGTCGGTAATACCTCCCTCCAAGTCTTCGAAGCTTCACGTGTCTTATATTGCTATGCACGATCTGTCTTCTGCGCTAAAATTCGTCCGCTTACAGGGATAAGACGAATAGAAGAAACATTAGGACTTCCGCAGAGATCGGTGGAGTTACAGATCGGATGATCACAGGCTCTTCGCCAGACCCAGCAATCCGATGCAATTCTTTGACACCTCCTTCTATGAACTCTATGGATTTGACACTTCATTTCTGACCGTTCTCCTGATTTATTCGCATGTATATTACATACAGGCAGGTGTCTTACTCTCATTATGTGGTCTTGTGCTGATGAGAGAATAGATGGGCATTTTGGCCAGCATTAGACTTCATCTACACTCCAGGATGGTCCAATTGCCTGGTGTGAATTATAAGAAGGAAGAGGCAGTGAGAGCGACGATGATCTTTGAGGCATTCCTGGCGTCGAGACCGATGGGGGGAAGCCATGGGTTCTGAAGCCAGAGCAATTCTGCAATCCGGTATGGCAGCCTTCGCTGTGCCTCATTTTCAAGCTAAAAGTATTAGGTAGTAACAGCCCTCCAAGGCGACGGCGACGTCCCTGTTTCGCCTGAAGACGCGGAACCTGCACACCTTACTCACACCTGCCCGACGAGACAACATCGTTGATGTGGATTCCGCGCGGAAAGAAAAATTGCAAAGCACTATGAGCTTGTGATCAAGCGATACCGTTCAAGGTTCTGGGAGCGAAGCATGATTGAAGGCGGCAATCACAGCTATGGTGGATTGCCTGATTCCATCAAGATTACGGAAGGCGAAGACAAGCGGAAGGAAAAGAAGAAGGCAAAGGCTACTAAGGACTCTGAGCATGATGTCAAAGTCGAGCTGAAGCAAGCCGAGGAAATCGACGTAGTTTTCGAAGCAATCACTTGTCTTAAAGGCCTGACAAAGATCTACTTACCAGAGGAGGAATATTAATTGTACAGACCATGCGAACCTACACTACACCCGGATGATACGGCCCATTTGATGGCGAGGGTCTGGTGAAGCTCAGAAGAGTTTACAAAACTTAGCCCAAGAGCTGGCAAGTAGGCAAGTACAAGCTCCCGTAGCCTAAGCTTTGGTACAAGAGAGGAGTAAGGTACAACTACGAAAGGAGAAATCGGCTAAACAGAGCCAGCTGGAACGTGGCTAACAGATGAAGTTGCGCGAGAAAATTGAGGAGTGCCGCTCGAAGATTGAGGCAAATGAGGCCAAACAGCGCGCTGCAGAGCAGCTGTTTGATAATGCCGTGGCCGCAAAAATTCAGGAAGTCACCAATGTCCGTCAGCAGCAGTGGAGAACGTACCAGAGCCAATGTCAAGCTGGGCTAAAGCGTACAAAACCGACGCCGAAGCAACCTAGACCGGCTACCGAAACCGGATAAAAGGCCTCGAACAACAAATTCATAGCGTACAACTGAATGAGGCAAATGACGCGCAGCTAAGGGACCGAGTAGACTGCCAATATAGTTCATGTAGAATATAAATGCGGACACCTAGATCCTCCTGCCAGGATCCCTGCCAGTATCCTAGCTGCAGGACCACACTCAGAAATCTACCAGCGCTTCTTGAGATGCAACGTTTTTACTGCTGACCAACTCGCTTTGCCAGATTGTCATCACGGTTCAGGCTCTGCTTGAAGGCAGCAGTTCGGTCTGCCTCCACTTTCTGGACAGTTGATCGCTCGAGCATTCGCTTGTACCAGGCATCGACGTTGGGGAACTCTTCCTCCACTGAAAGATAATAAATTACCTATGGAATCTGATAATGTATGTCATAAGTAGGAAAAAAGTGATTCAGAGAAGATACACACTGTCAGGCCTGTCCTTCCCCATGATAAAGTCCATCCTCCCTTGGAACGGAACACAACCAAAGTCCGCAGCACTGTACTTATCAACCTACGAGCCATTGCTGATTGGCTAGCTCATTATCGAGGACTTGCATAACTCTTCGAATGTCTTGAACATATTTGGCACGGGCGTCGGTTGGGGGAGGCGGAGGTCCAGAGGAAGACACGCTGTAGGGTCGGACCTTGCGTGGTCGTCTGGAATTGTAGCCACTGCTTGGTGAGATACTTCTCTTTCATAGTGGAGAAGGAGACGCGGTTCACGGTGTCTATTGGTCGAGCACATAATCCATGATGGCACCGGACTCGCCCAGTAGAAGTCCGGTATTGGGATCATCGATGACAGGTGCCATGCCATTGGGGTTCAACGCGAGGAAGTCTGGCGGTTTGAGCTCGGGGGTCGTGTAGACTTTGGTGGTGTAGGGCACGTTGAGCTCCTCGAGGAGGATGGCCACCTTCCATGGATTCGGTCCGGCTATAGTCAATTAGCAAAGACGCTTGAAGATAGTAGGCAGGTGATTATCTTTACGATGACCGTGGAGGGTAATAGGTTGAAGAGAAGACATTAGTTGGCGACGAATGTACTGTATGACTGATCTTTGGGTAGTGTGATGGATGTCGATGTTCCAAATCAGTTCCTCAATTCCTGAATTACTTTAGTATTTCTAATTCTCCATCCTAATATATGCAGACCGCTGGTTCTCCAATTGAGGACGGCGATAGGGCAAGGCTTAGCCGAGGACTTTTCAGTAATCCCGACGCTTGTAATCAAGTCCAATCAGTACAACGATAGCGGTTGGGGGTACCTAGATTGAAAGACCAACGATTTTGGCTGAACACTAAAGCCGAAGGATTTAAGCTAGCGTAATTCAGCATACCAATTTGGAGTGGAAAATGCAAGGCCGACATGCCATATGCGTGATCTAGAATAATGAAATATGCTACAGGCACTAATGCTGCGGCTGTGAATCGAGATTGAGTTGGCTGACGTAGGGAGTGCTGTTCAATGAGACCATGTGGTGGGCTTTTTATGATTCTCTAGTACTTTGGTGTGAGTGTGGGTCGAAAAGTATGCATAGAGAGCGGTCTGCTTCAACAATTTCGGGCATTTGAAAAGGCATAATTATAGATTGGAGGCCAACCAGAGCGGACGAGAAGCGTTTCATGCCGTATTTCGAGTGAAGATCGAGTGGTATTCTCACATGTCGCGCACGTGAAGCCTCGCTGGAACAGGCCATCAGCAGCAATAGAGGACGTTTGAATGAGAGACGCGTGCTGCTTTCGTCATTCATGGCCTGAGTTACAGACTAGCTGCCCACACCCTCCATGTATGGCTTTTGCTCCATTCTCTTACCGTCGTCGCCGTTGTCAACAATCATCAGTGAGAAAATAAATCGCAAAGACGCTCGCAGATGCCTGTACCTGAGTAGCCTTGTGGCTCGCTACTTCGCGGCTCAAATGGGCAGCAAAATATTGTCACAATGGGGTATCATTGTCTTCCAGAGTCTCAAGAACGACCGAACCTCGAAGCTCTCTCAATGGCCGTCTAACTTCGAACCCCAGTAAGGCGAGTGAACGCATGAATTTGTGACCGTCACTGGATTTCGATATTTTGTCATGGTCTCTGTTGACGCCATTTTACTGCGGCGGTCCTGTCTTTGGTCGTCGCATCCTCAAACGCCATGATATCTTGGCTCCAAAGAGTTGGACTTATTGGGCATCTCGGCTACCCACTCACAATGATTTGAACTTTTGTATATCGGAAGCTGAAGGAAAGTCGAGAGCAATTGGGGCATCCTATCAAGCTTTGAGTACCCAATGGCAACCGTAGTACACAGTTTCACGCAACTGAGATAGGTGAGTGGTGGCTGTGGTGGGAGACAAAACACACAAGCAGCAAGAAAGAAATCCCCATGGACGCCCACAGTAATCTTCGGGTTTCCAGTCGCCAGTTGATTATCGAGAGTTGAGAGTCGAGCGTCTGATGGCCTGATATAATGAAAGTTAGGAAGAACGAATGGGCTGGTCTGTGCTAGTCTTGAAAAGGCATAGCTTGGGGGTTGGGGCCGAGAGAGGCTGCAAAAAAACTTTTGTCACACTCAGACCGCGGGGTTTACAAAATCAACCCCGTCGCACAACATTTTTTTACCAAGGCGCAATTGCTTGTCTATCGTGTGTCTATTAGCTCTAGCACCTCATCCAACCTTCTCCACTCGTGAAATTCCTTCACTTCTTGCAACTTGCCTCCCCAATGCAAGATCATCACCGTCCACGGGAATTGCGAACTTTCCCATAGCTTCAGCTAGCTACGACGACGTCCTGGGCGGGGACGGACCCCAGATCCAATATAACGAGCTTTAGAGACGTCGCGAACGCAAGATCTGACTAGGAGGGGCTTGGAGACCCCGAGAGCTGCTTTCAATGGCACTCAAGGGGCCTTCACGAAGCCTGCTCCGACAACGCTGCTCTCCCTCCGCCCCAAGAAGACTCTGCTCTATTTCCTTCTCTAGGCCGGCTACACGCCTACAAAGCGCTGCTCCTTTACCTCTGTTCGTACGGTTATCTAAAGCCCAACCAGTAAGAGCATTCACAAGCTCATCGACACAACCGGCGACGACTGAGGACCCACCAAGCACAAAGGATTACCTTGCTGGCTCAGCGTTCTCCACCGGCAAGCCTCAACTTGTTGATGTGAAGAGAGTGCTGGTAATTGGCAGTGGAGGATTGAGTATTGGGCAGGCTGGAGAATTCGACTACTCTGGTGAGCACGCGACCTCCCACAAGATGGTTTGGTTCCTCACATAAGGCCAAATGCACATCACATACACCAAATGAATTGAGCTGACACGATCTCACGCCCAATAGGCTCGCAAGCCCTCAAAGCCCTGAAAGAAGAGGGCGTCACTTCAGTCCTGATAAATCCCAATATCGCAACCATCCAGACCGATCACAAGCTTGCAGACGAGGTGTATTACCTCCCAGTCACACCTGAATATGTCACCCACGTTATTGAAAGAGAGAAGCCAGATGGTATCATGTTGGCCTTTGGCGGTCAAACCGCCCTGAACCTCGGAGTTCAGATGAACAGAATGGGCATATTCGATAGGTACAACGTCAAGGTACTCGGGACCAGCATCAAGACGCTCGAGACAAGCGAGGACCGAGATCTGTTCGCAAAAGCTCTCAAGGAGATTGACATCCCCATCGCGGAGTCAATTGCGGCCAACACCGTGGACGAAGCTCTTGCTGCAGCGGAGTTGGTCGGCTACCCAATCATCGTCCGGTCTGCATACGCACTTGGTGGTCTCGGGTCTGGATTTGCTGCAAACGAGGATGAGCTGCGCAACCTCTCTGCAAGGTCTCTCTCCTTGTCGCCTCAGATCTTGGTTGAAAAGTCATTGAAAGGATGGAAGGAAGCCGAGTACGAGGTCATACGGGACCGCAACAACAACTGTATCACGGTCTGCAATATGGAGAATTTCGATCCTCTGGGCATTCACACCGGTGACTCCATCGTAGTAGCCCCATCGCAGACTCTGAGTGATGAGGTATGAAGGACATTCCTTTAACAAATCCAATGTGAGCTAACGATTGTCAGGAATACCACATGCTTCGTACTGCTGCAATCAAGATTGTTCGTCACCTTGGTGTCTGTGGAGAGTGCAACGTACAATACGCGCTGCAGCCTGATGGTCTTGACTACAGAGTCATTGAAGTGAACGCTCGTCTCTCCAGGTCTTCCGCACTTGCGTCCAAAGCTACTGCTTATCCTCTGGCCTATATTGCTGCTAAAATTGGCCTCGGCTACACTCTCCCTGAATTACCTAACGCCGTTACGAAAACAACGACCGCCAACTTTGAGCCTAGTCTTGACTACGTTGTAACAAAGATCCCTCGATGGGACTTGAAGAAGTTCCAGCATGTTGACCGCCACATTGGATCCGCAATGAGAAGTGTGGGAGAGGTTATGGCAATCGGTAGAACCTTCCAGGAATCTATACAAAAGGCGATCCGACAGGTCGACCCCCAGTATAACGGCTTCCAGGGAGACAAGTTTGAGGACTTGAACGACGCCTTGAGCAACCCTTCTGATCGTCGATGGCTTGCCGTTGGACAGGCTCTATTACACGAGAATTATACCGTCGACCAAGTCAATGATCTGACTAAGATCGATAAGTGGTTTCTCTACAAGCTAATGGACATCGTAAACACTCAGCACGAATTGGAGGACATAGGTAGCCTCTTCGGTCTTCGAAAAGAGCTGATCCTGAGAGCGAAGCAACTGGGATTCAGTGACATCCAGATTGCCCTCGCAGTTGGGTATACTGAAGATGAAGTTCGTGCGAGAAGAAAGAGCATGGGTGTCACTCCTTTCGTCAAGAAGATTGACACTCTAGCAGCAGAGTTTCCTGCTGAAACCAATTAGTAAGTCAAGACGAGGATAAATGCCTATTCTATGTGTTAATTAACACTGGCAATGCAGTCTCTATACCACCTACAACGCGACGTCGCACGACATAGACTTTAAAGACCATGGCACCCTGATTCTTGGGAGTGGTGTCTACCGCATTGGAAGTTCCGTAGAGTTCGATTGGTGCGCTGTCAACGCTACTTTGGCCCTGAAGGCTCAGGGCAGGAAGACCGTCATGATCAACTACAATCCAGAAACCTATTCGACTGATTTTGATACGGCTGATCGTTTGTATTTCGAAGAGCTTAGCTACGAGAGAGTCATGGACATTTACGAATTAGAGTCGGCCAACAGCGTTGTCGTATCGGTTGGTGGTCAATTGCCACAAAACATCGCTCTACGACTACAAGAAACTGGCAAAGCCAAAGTTCTCGGTACTGATCCACTAGATATTGACAAAGCAGAAGACCGGAACAAGTTCTCGGGAATTCTCGATAGTATTGAGGTCGATCAACCCGCGTGGGCCGAGCTGAAGTCTTTCCAGGAAGCTGAATCTTTCGCAGACAAAGTGGGCTACCCAGTCCTTGTCCGACCCAGTTATGTCCTCTCTGGAGCTGCCATGACAGTGATTCGCCGCCACGAAGATCTAAAAGAAAAGCTCCTTAACGCTTCCGCCGTTTCCGGCGACCATCCAGTCGTCATCACCAAATTCATCGAAGGCGCCCAAGAAATCGATATCGACGCTGTTGGCTCTGCTGGCAAACTCCTAATTCACTCCGTGGCCGAACATATCGAGAACGCCGGTGTGCATAGCGGTGACGCAACGCTCGTTCTTCCCCCCCAGAACCTCGACGACCGTACCATGGCACGCATAAAGGAAATTGCCGAAAAGGTCGCAAAGGCGTTGAGTATCACAGGACCTTTCAATATGCAGATCATCAAGGCGGACAACCCCGATGGCGGCGAACCCATGCTCAAGGTCATCGAGTGCAACCTTCGCGCCTCGCGCTCTTTCCCCTTCGTCAGCAAAGTTCTCGGCACTAACTTCATCGATGTTGCTACCCGTGCTCTCGCTGGCACAGACGTCCCTGAACCCGTTGACCTCATGGCACAAAAGCGCGACTACGTCGCCACCAAAGTCTCGCAATTCTCTTGGGGTCGTCTCCCTGGTGCGGATCCTTTCCTTGGCGTCGAGATGGCCTCAACGGGTGAAATCGCTTGCTTCGGTAAAGACCTTGTTGAGGCCTACTGGACTTCCCTCCAATCTACCATGAACTTCCGGTTGCCTATGCCTGGAGAGGGTCTCCTCTTCGGCGGCGATATCAACAAACCCCAACTCGCAGGCATCATTGACTACCTCCAGCCTCTCGGCTACAAATTCTACGCTGCAAACCAAGAAGTGGCTACCCATCTCGAGAAGTCAGCGAAGGGAGGCTGCTCAGTCAAGGTCATTGAATTCCCTATCGAGGACAAGAGAGCTCTGAGGGAAGTGTTCAAGACCCACGATATTCGCGGTGTCCTCAATCTGGCTCTTGCCAGGGCTGAGACGCTGCAGGATCAAGACTATGTGATGCGAAGAAATGCGGTGGACTTTGGTCTACCGTTGTGGATGGAGCCTCAGGTAAGACCATCTTTTCTCCTACTGAATCGTGAGTCAACGCTATCTTCCACATGCTGACATGTTGGATGTGCAGACTGCACTCCTCTTCGCCCGCTGCATGGCCGAGAAGATACCCCTGAAGGAAGACGGCGTGATACCAAGTGAAGTGCGCAGATGGTCTGATTTCGCTGGCGGTCATGTCCTTGGACCTATGGCATGAGGTATCAAATCCTTCGTTTTGGACAGATGATAAATCTACCAGAATCTACGAGCATCTACCTACCGATATCAGGGGACGAGGGAGAAAGGGGTAAATAGTGGGATTCATTTCATGTAAATAATTTCGATAAAATTAGGGTCTTTGCTGGGCCTCGAAGTATACATGGAGTAGATAGATGAGATCGAGAAAAGTTTCGATGATACACGCTGATTACCAATGGTTTCGAGGCATAGTAGAATTGCTATAGGAGAAAGAAGCCGTAATCAAAGCATCTTGAGGTAGAGTCTGATAAAAGCAGTCATGCTCTTCATTGACAGCTAACTGACTAACCTCTGACTATCCGCACCTAACTCATCCTTTCAATCTCTCATTCGCAAGCTCCTCATCTCATTCGCTCCCTCGTCCGCACCCCACCCCCATCAATGCTTACTCCCCTCCACCATCATCCCCCCCACCCCCATCATCCCCCCCACCACCGTCCCCACCGCCATCATCATCAAACGCATCAGCAAGCATTGCACCACCAATAAGCCCACCACCAAGACCCAGCGCCGCACCTCCCGCCATCCCCATCCCACCCATCCCG
>JAABUS010004470.1_pt1 | contig 20085 bp, 22 predicted proteins | sample 5560161 | NCBI WGS metagenome assembly JAABUS01 (sample SAMN10711885, study PRJNA513376) | rock metagenome | isolation source: Antarctica rocks | place: Antarctica: Victoria Land, Trio Nunatak nord | collected 2016-01-04 | reverse complement strand
GCTGCCTGCTCAACGCCCGCTCGCCCGCCGCGGTGGCGGGCGGCAACGTGGAGACCTCCTCGCGCGTCGCCGATCTGGTGCTGGGCGCCTTCGGCCACGCCCTCGGGCAGGGGACGATGAACAACCTGACCCTGGGCAACGACGACTTCACCTACTACGAGACCATGGGCGGCGGCCAGGGGGCATGTGCGGACAGCGACGGCCCCAGCGCCGTGCACGTGGCCATGTCCAACACGCTGAACACCCCGATAGAGGCGCTGGAGCTGGAGTTCCCGCTGCGCGCGGTCGAGTACTCGATCCGGCGCGGCTCCGGCGGCGACGGCGCTCATCGCGGAGGCGAGGGGGTGGTGCGCGAGCTCGAGGTGCTCGAGCCCATGCGCTATTCGCTGATCACCGAGCGCCGCCGCCACGCGCCTCCGGGGGCGAGCGGCGGCGAGCCGGGCGCCCCGGGGGCGAACCTGGTCAATGGGCGGGAGCAGCCGCCCAAGGCATCGGGGCGGCTGAAGCCCGGAGACCGTCTGCGAGTCGAGACCCCGGGGGGCGGCGGCCACGGGTACCGGACCGCCTCCCTCGACTAGGAGAGTCCCGCCCCGCCCGCATGCTCCGCGCCTTGGTACTTTATTGGCATGAGAGTTTCCATCGACCGCGTGGGTCGCCTCGTCGTCCCGAAGCGCCTTCGCGAGGAGCTCGGGCTCAGCGGGCCCGCCGAGGTCGAGATGGTGGCCCTCGACGGCCGCCTGGAGCTCACCGTCGCCGACGTGTCCGCCCACGTGGCTGAACAGGATGGCTTCCACGTGATCGTCACCGACCAGCGAATGACGCCCATGACCGTCGAGGAGACCCGCGACGCGATCGAGCGCGTCCGGCGGTGATCACTCCGGACTCGAGCGTGGTGATAGCCGCGATCGCACCATGGCACGTCGCCCACGGCCCCGCACTCGATGCGCTGGCCGGATCCGAGTCCTGCTTGGTGGCCCACGTGGCGTACGAGTCATCGTCGGCGCTGAGCCGCATGCCCGAGGGTCGCCGGATAGCCGCCACCCGGGTCTTCGAGGCGCTCAACCTTGACTTCCCGGCGGAGTGGCTGACCCTGGGTGGCGCCCAGGCGCGCGCCGCGCTCGAACAGGCGGTCAGCTCCGGCGTGCGGGGCGGCGCTCTCTACGATGCGCTGATCGCCGCTACGGCCCGGCTCAACGGCGCCCGCCTGCTGACCGCCGATCGCCGAGCGGGACCGGTCTACGACGCCGTCGGCGCCGAAGTGGAGTACCTCCCGGCGTGACCGACCCCGAGCAGAGCGTGGCCTTCCTCGGGCTGGGGATCATGGGCGCCCCGATGGCCGCCAACCTGGCCCGGGCCGGCATCGAGGTGATGGCCTACAACCGCACGCGCGAGAAGGCCGAGGCGCTCGCTGAGCAGTTCGACAACGTGACCGTGGCCGACAGCCCGGCCCGAGCCGCCGCGGCCGCCGGCGTCGCGATCTCAATGGTGCCCGACGTGCCCGAGGTCGAGGAGGTCCTGCTGGGCCCCGGCGGCGCCGCCGAGGGACTGGCCGACGGCGGCCTGGCCATCGACATGTCCACGATCGCCCCGTCGGCCAGCCGCTCGATCGCCGAGCGCCTCTCAGCGCGCGGCATCGCCTTCCTCGACGCCCCCGTGACCGGCTCGCGGCCCAAGGCCGAGGACGGCACGCTGACGATCATGGCCGGCGGGCCGTCCGAGGCCTTCGAGCGAGCGGCGCCGCTGTTCGAGGCCATGGGCGAGCTGGTGCTGCACATGGGCCCGCAGGGCCACGGCTCGATGGTCAAGCTGATCAACAACACGCTGGCCGCGGTCAACGCCGCCGCGCTGGGCGAGGGGATCGCGCTGGCCGAGCAAGCCGGCCTGGATACGGCAAAGGCGATGGAGGTGGTCGGGTCGGGCTCCGGGGACTCCACGATGCGAAAGCTCAAGGCCGGGCCGATGATCGAGCGCGACTACGAGGCCCTGTTCAAGCTCGACCACATGCTCAAGGATGTCCGCTATTTCCTGGCCGAGAGCGAGTCGCTGGGTCTGAAGGCCCCGGTCGCGGCCAGCGCCGAGGGGCTGTACGGCGAGGCCGGCGCCGGAGGCCACGGAAGCGAGGATTTCGCAGCGGTGATCGAGGCGATCCGCACGAAATCCGGCTTGAAATAACGCGTGCACTTCTGCATAGTGGTCAGCCCCGTGCCGCCCCAGCACTGAGCAAAATTCCGGGCACGGGCCGGAGGTTTTCTTTCTATGCCAGTCGCTTTCAAGGAATGGGCCGTGACCGTGCGCGCACTCGCAGAGGGTGAGCAGCTGCTCACCCTGCGCAAGGGCGGGATCCGGGAGGAGAACAAGCACTTCGAGATCGAGCACGACCGGTTCTTCCTGTATCCGACGTTCGATCACCAGCGCAACGACCTGGTTCGCGACTCCCACCTGCCCGAGCTGGGCCGAGCCCTCGAGGAGGGCGTTTGGCCTGACGTCGAGCCGCCCGTCCAGGCGCTGCTCCAGGACGGCGGCATCCCACAGCCCGACCGCGTGCGCATCCGCGCGTGGGCCGAGGTGGCGGCCAGCTACCTGATCACCGATCCGCGCGCGGTCGACGCCCTGTCGCCCTACTACATCTGGACCACCGACTACGCGGAGAAGCGGCTGGAGTGGAAGCGCCGCCACCCGATGCACGTGATCCTGCTGCGCACCTACCGCATACCGCGCCCGGTGACGATCAAGGTCCGCCCCGAGTATCAGGGCTGCCGCTCGTGGATCGAGCTTCACCGTGACCTGCCCTTCGAGGGCACGCCGGTGCTCTCGGACGACGAGTTCGAGCGGGCGGCCGCGCAGATCGAGGCGATCGCCTCGGACGCCGTTCCCGTCTTGGCCTGACACCGCCTCAGGCCCAGCCGGGCGCGCAGGGCAGTGGCCCGGCGCGCCCGGTCGGCCTCGGACCGTGACAACCTCCCGCGCGCCGTGCCGTGGGTCGAGACCTCCAGCCTGTCCCTTGTGGCCCGCCATGAGTCGGCCCAGGCCCGCGCGGCCGAGCTGGTGCTCGAGGACCTGGAGCACTTCCGCTCCCAGCTCGAGGCCCTGTTCGAACCGGTGCCCGGGGAGCTGGCCGTGGTCATCCACCCGCGACCGCTGATGCTGTCGCTGGCGCACCCGTGGCTGCCGCTCCTGCGCCTGGTCTCTGCTCCCGCGGGCCGGCGCTACTTCGCGGGCTTCTTCGGCCGGCACGAGATTCACGTGCTGGCGCCCGCCGCGCTCGAGCAACGGGCGTCCGGAGTGCCCGGATCGCATGAGGCGCTCGCGCTCTCGCCCCGGCACGAGCTCGCCCACCTGGTGATCGGCTCGGCCAACCCTGCCCTGCCGCCTCCCTTCACGCCGGGCACCTTCCGCCGCTACGTGCAGTTGGCCTGGCTCGCCGAGGGCGGGGCCACCCACTTCGCCGGCCAGGTGCCCCACATGCGAGCGGCCGTGGCGCGCCGGCTGCGAGAGGGGGCGCGGCCCGCCTTCCCGCCCGGCGCCCGAGACGGGCTGATTCTCGGCGGCACGGTCTTCGGGCTGCTGGAAGCCGAGGCGGGCGGGGGGGCGTGCGTCGAGCTGGCCCGCAGCCGCAACGCCACCGCGGCCACGCGCGTGCTGGAGGACGCCTTCGAGCGCCCGATAGCCTCGATAGAGCGCAGCTGGACCGACTACTTGGCGGCGCTGGCCGCCGGCTGAGCGTAGGAACGCAGCCCCCGCCGCGGGTCTATCCCGATGGCTCGTCGAGCTCCTGCAGGAGGGCCGCCACCACACGCTCGTCGAACTGCGAGCCGGCCCCGGCGAGCAGTTCCGCGCGGGCCTGGGAGCCCGACATCGCGGGGCGGTAGGGGCGGTCGCTGGTCATGGCGTCGTAGGCGTCACAGGCCAGCACGATCCGCGCCCCCAGCGGAATCGACTCGCCCACCAGGCCATCCGGGTAGCCGCGACCATCCCACCGCTCGTGCTCGTGGCGGACCAGGGGCAGCACCTGGGCCAGGAACTCGACCGAGGACAGGATGCGCTCGCCGACCACCGTGTGGGCCTCGATCTCCGCGCGCTCCTCGACGGTCAGCGGCCCCGGCTTGGCCAGCAGGTCGTCGGGGACGGCGATCTTGCCGATGTCGTGGAATATCGCCGCGAAGCGCAGGTTGCGCAGGTCGGGCTCGGCCAGGCCCATCCGGCGCCCGACGGCGTGGGCACGCTCCACCACGGCGCGCGCGTGCTCGGCGGTGTAGGAGTCCTTGGTCTCCAGCGCGCCGGCCAGCGCCTGCACCGTGCCCACGTACGCGCTGTCCAGCTGCTTGTAGCGGGCGGCGGAGAGAAGCGCAGCGCCAACCTGGTCGGCCACCGTCTGGACCAGGCGCACGTCGTCCTCGTCGAAGGCGCCGGCCGCTGTCTCCTCGATGTCGATCACCCCGTAGAGGGCGTCTCCCACCCACAGCGGCACGACCAGCTCGGCGTGCACGCCGAGGGTCTGGGGAATGGCGTCGGGGCCGTGACCACTGCCGTCGTTCTCGAGCACCGGGCCGCGCTCGCGCAGGCAGCGTCCGATCAGCCCCGCCTCGCGCGGCCCGTACCAGCACTCCTCGCCCAGCCGCACGTAGGGATCGCCGCGGCCGGCCACGCTCTCCACGTAGCCGTCCTCGCGGACCCGGACGATTACGCACATGTGGTAGCCGAAGGCCCGGTGCAGCTCGTCCACCGCGGCGTCGAGGATCGCGTCGGTCTCGGTCATGCCCGCCAGGCGGGTGCCCAGGGCATTGGCCAGGGCCAGCTGGCGCGTGCGCGTTCGCAGCCGCTCGGTCTGGTCGCTTCCGACGTCGGACCCTTGATCGGCGGCGGCGGCTCGCGGCGGCTCGACGGGTCGCTGCTCGCGGCGCCGGGACGGTCCCGGGCGGTAGCCCTCGGGAATCTCCCCCGTCGAGCTGACCTGTCCGCGGACGCCCTCCTGCTTGCCGTAGAGCAGGGCGCGATCGGCGCGGTCGATCAAGCTGGTGCCGCTCTCGCCGGGCGTCCACTCGGCGACCCCGGCGCTGGCCCCGCTGGCCCCCGGCGCCTCGCTCAGCTCGTCCAGCGACCCGCGCACGCCGGCGAGGGCCCGGCCCGCGACCACCGCGGCCTCCGCCTCGTCGGCGCCGATCGTCACGATCGCGAATTCGTCGCCGCCGTAGCGGGCCACGAGGTCATAGGGGCGCACCGCCTGGCGCAGCGCGCTGCCCACTCGCCGCAGCACCTCGTCGCCCACCAGGTGGCCGTGCGCCTCGTTGACCTGCTTGAAGTCGTCCATGTCCGCCAGCACCAGCGACAGGCGATGACCCGTGCGCTCGCAACGCACGATCTCGCGCCTCAGCGCCTCGTGCATGGCCGCGTGGTTCAGGCAACCCGTCAGACCGTCGGTGCGGGCGGCCACGGCCAGGCCGGCGTGGGCGCTGGCGTTGCGCGAGGCCGCTGCGGCCAGCTCCCCGAAGGCCTCCAGCAGCTTGAGCTGCTCGTCGGTCACGCGGTGGTCGCGGTAGTAGCCCACGGCCAGCACGCCGCGCAGCTCGTCGTCCCAGCGCAAGGGCACCGCCAGACAGCTGCGCACGCGACCGAATAGCGCGGACTCCGGCTGCATGGGCAGCCCCTGATAGTCGTTGGTCAGCAGTGAGCGGCCCTGCTGGGCCACCTTCCCGGCCATCCCGCTGCCGGGCTCCATCCAGTAGCCGATCACCTCCGGGGGCAGGCCAAAGGTGGCCTCCACCACCACGCCTTCGGTCCGGTTGCCGCGGTAGACCACCGCGTTGTCGCCGTTCAGGATGCTGGCGGCCTCCTGACAGATCCGCATCAGCACGCGGTTGAGGTCCAGGCTCTCGTTGAGCGACTTGGCCGCGCGGGCGAGGGCGGCCTGCTGGGCGATCTGGGCCGCGCCCTCGCTCGCCATCCGCAGCTGGGCGAGGCTCGCCGACGCAGCCGCCGCGAACGCGCGCCCCGCCTCGATCTCCTCCTCGGCGAAGCTGCGGCCCTCCTCGTCTCCCAGCACCAGCGCGTGGCTGCCGCCGCCCTCGATTCGAATCGGCAGCACCAACACGCTGCGCACCGGCCCGTGGACCGCTCCCAGGGCAGAGTCCAGCCGCACCGCCTCCTCGCCCGAGCCGAACGCCACCTCGCCGCTTTCGACGGGGCCGCGCAACAGCGGGAACTCCGCCGTGAGGATCCTGTCGCGCGGCAGACGGGCCGCCGGGCTGGCGGCCAGGACGGTGAGCCGGCCGTCGGCCTCCTCGGACAGGAAAACCGCTCGCCTGACTCCGAAGAAGGCGCGCGCCTCGGCCACCAGGCGCTCCCGGACGGCACCCGGGGCGTCCTGCTCGCCGTGGGCGGAGAGCAGGCGCGTGACCGCGAGCATCGCGTCGCGGGCGCTGCCCAGGCGCCTCGAAGCGTCATCGACCCTCGGGTCATCCGGCTTGACCCCCATCACGCTCCGAGAATAGCCCGGAAGGGCCTCCAACCGGCGACTACAGCCCCAGCGTCTTCGCGATGATGTTTCGCTGGATCTCCGACGTGCCGCCGTAGATCGTGGTCACCACCGCCGAGCGCAGGTGACGCTCCATCGGGTATTCGGTGGCGTAGCCGTAGCCGCCGGCCATCTGAACGGCCTCCAGAGCGGTCTTCTTCGCCAGCTCGGTGGCCGCGAGCTTGGCCATCGAGGCTTCCTGGGGCAGCATCCGCGAGGGATCCTCGTCGGTCAGCCGGGCCACCCAGCGAACCAGCAGGCGCACCTGGGCCAGCTCGGTGGCCAGATCGGCCAGGCGGTGCTGGAGAGCCTGGAAGCTGCCCACCGGACGCCCGAACTGCTTGCGCTCCTTGACGTAGGCGAGCGTGTCGTCGAACGCCCTCTGGGCCAAACCGAGCGAGGTGGCGGCCAGGATCGTGCGCTCGTAGTTCAGACCGGCCATGAGCTGGATCCACCCGCCGCCCTCGGTGCCCAGCAGGGCGTCCTCGGGCACGCGCACGTCATCGAGGTGCAGCTCGGTGGTCTCGCGCCCGCCCATGGTGTCGATCGGCGTGATCGTGAACCCCTCGGCGTCGTGGGGAACGAACACCATCGACAGGCCCTCGTGGCGCTCGGAGCCCTCTCCGGTGCGACAGACGATCAGGGTGTGGCTGGCCTTGTGGGCGTAGGAGCACCACATCTTGGCGCCGGACAGCACCCACTCACCGCCTTGACGGCGGGCCCTGCACTTCAGCGACGCCACGTCGGAGCCCGCATCCGGCTCGGACATGGCGATGGCCAGCGTGCCGCCCTCGGTGACGCGGCCGAGCAGGTCTGCCTTCTGCTGCTCGGTTCCGAAGCGGTTGAGCGCCCCGACCACGATCAACGTGACCCCGTAGGCGCCGATGGGTATCTGGCCCCGGGCCGTCTCCTCCAGGAAGAGGCAGGCGTCCAGAAACGAGCCGCCAGAGCCGCCGTAGGCCTCGGGGACCTGCAGCCCGTACCAGCCGAGCTCGGCCATCTTGTGGGCCACGGCGTCGGAGTGGTGATCGTCCTCGGGCACCTCCCAGCTCTCGCGCTCGGCGAAGTCGCGGATCGCGGCGACGAAGTCCGACTGCTCGTCGGAGAGCCCCGATGCCGAGGTTCCCGCTCCCATCCTCAGACCCCCACCGGAGTCTGGGGGTGCGATGCTCGCCGGACGGCGTCCGGCTGCGCTCCTCCAAGACTCTCTCGCTGCGGTGCTCGCCGGACGGCGTCCGGCTGCGCTCCTCCAAGACTCTCTCGCTGCGGTGCTCGCCGGACGGCGTCCGGCTGCGCTCCTCCCGCTGCTCGCGGCTTGAAGCGGTTGAGCTCGCGCGTGGCGATCACCATCTTGTGGACCTCGTCCGGACCGTCGGCGATCCTCAGCCAGCGGCCCTGACGCCACAGCCCGGCCAACGGCGTGTCGTCGGACATGCCCAGGGCGCCGTGCACCTGCATGGCCCGGTCCAGCACCTCCTGGTGCATCTGGGCGGCGATCACCTTGATCATCGAGATCTCCTGGCGTGCGGCGCGCTTGCCCTCGGTGTCCATCTTCCAGGCCGCGTGCAGAACCATCCAACGGGCGGAGTCGATCTCCATGCGGGACTTGGCCACGAAGTCCTGGATGAACTGCTTGTCGGCCAGCTTGCCGCCGAAGGCCTCGCGCTCGTGGGCGCGCTCGCACATCAGCTCGAAGGCGCGCTCGGCCGAGCCGATCGCCCGCATGCAGTGGTGGATGCGTCCCGGTCCCAGCCGAGCCTGGGCGATGCTGAAACCCTCGCCGCGCGGTCCGAGCAGGTTCTCCTCGGGTACCCGCACGTCCTCGTAGGTCACCTCCCAGTGGCCCGGGCCGGCGGAGTGGCCCATCACCGGCACGGGTCGAACGCCCTCGAACCCAGGCGTGTCGACGGGCACGAGGATCATGCTCGCCCGCTTGTGCGGTGCCGCCTCGGGGTCGGTGATCACCATGGCGATGGCCACGTCGGCGCCGTTGTAGCCCGACGTGAACCACTTGTGGCCATTGATCACCCACTCGCCTGTGCCCGCCCGGGTGCCACCCCCCGCCCGAGTGCCACCCTCGAGCTCCGCGCGCGCGGCCAGGCCCGTGGGGTCCGAGCCGGCCGTCTCGGGCTCGGTCATGGCGAAGCAGGAGCGCGAGTGGCGGTGGAGCAGCGGCTCGAGCCAGCGCTCCTTCTGCCCGGGCGTGCCGTACTCGGCCAGGATCTCCATGTTGCCGGTGTCCGGGGCACCGCAGTTGAAGACCATCGGCGCGAAGTAGGGCGAGCGCCCCATGTCCTCGCAGAGCATCCCGTACTCCCAGTTGGTGAGGCCGGGACCGTGCTCCTCGTCGGGAAGGAAGAGGTTCCACAGCCCTTCGGCCCTGGCCTGCTCGCGCAGGTCGACCAGGATCTCGGGATAGGCCAGGCCCGGGCGTACGTCCGAGTCCAGCGCCGCGAGGCCCTCGGCCTCCACCGGCAGCACGTGCTCGTCGATGAAGAAGCGGACCCGCGCCCTCAGCTCGGCGACCCGGTCGGAAGGAGTGAAGTCCATGGCCGCACCCTATCGCCCACCCTGCGCCCCCTGTCCCTTAGAACCCGTGCCGCCCCGCGGCCGCGGCGCACATGCGGCGGATCGGGTCGTAAGTGGAGTCGTCGACCCGCGCCCAGCAGTCCACGCGGGCGCCGGGTGCCAGCTCGAAGGCCTCCAGCTCCCTCAGCGCCTCGCATGCGGCCACGCGCTCGTCGAGCCCCAGTCCCGGGCCGGCGGTGAGCGGCTGGGAGGGCGAGGGTCCGAGCCACTCGATCACGGTCAGCACGCCCAGCAGCGCCGGGTCGTCGGCCGCCAGCGCCGCGAGCACCTGCGAGTCGATCGCCGCCACGTCGGCCCCGCCCGAGCGGAGCGCGGCCAGCGAGCCCACGTGGCTGCCGGTCTCGACCACCTTGGAGAAGCAGCCCGCGGCCACGCCGCGCTCGGCCAGCGCGGCCAGCAAGATGCCGTAGCCCGAGTGCGAGTCGGGCTCGTTGACGGCCAGCCGCCGGCCGGACATCTCCTCCAGCCTCTTGGCCTCGGTTCCGGCGCGCACCACCACGGCCGAGGAGTAGACCGGCTCCTCGGTTCCCATGGCCGGCGCGACGAGCGCCTCGATCTGCGCGCCGGCGTCGCGCAGGCGCACGTAGGGCAGGCCGCAGATGAACGCGGCGTCCAGCTCCCCATCGGTGAGCTGCGTGAATTGCGCACCGTCCACCAGCTCGGCGCAACGCCCCAGCGCCTCTCCCAGCGAATCGCTCACGTGCTCGTAGAGCGGGCGCAGGCGGGGGGCCAGGAACGTCCCGATCCGCAGACGGCCCGCCGTCAAGCGCCGAGCCCGCTCAGCGCCCAGGCGGCGAGCGCGGCCAGGGCGGCGCCGCCGCCGATGGCCGCGGTCAGGCGCAGCGCATGGGCCGTGTCGGCCCCCGCCTGGGGGGCAGGGGCCTCGGGCGGAGCGAGGTCGGCCTGCAGCAGGACCTCGCGCGCGGCCTGGTAGCCCCCGAGCGGCACGATCACGTCGCGCGGGCCGGCGGCCAGGAAGTCGGGCACGTCGAAGCCCGGGCTGCGCCGCAGGATGCTCGGCACCCCCTCTTCGAGCAGCATCCCCTGGATCATCTCGGCCTCTGCCTGGTGGCGACCGCCGGCCACGCGCACCAGCTCGCCCTCGGCGTAGCGCGGATCGATCTTGCGGGCCTTCTGCTGAGCTTCGGTCGCCGGCTCGAAGTCCGACTCGACCTCCGCCTGAACGAGCGGCATCGCGCAGGCCGAGCAGAAGCGCTCCGCGGCGAGGTGCTCGCGGCCGCAGGACGGACAGACGAGGGGCCTGGGCTCCGCGCCGGTCACGAGACCTCGATCGGCTCCTCGGACACCTTCCCGTCGGCGATCCGCCAGGCGCGGACCTCGCCCTCCTCCTCTCGCAGCGAGACGATCAGCCACATCCAGTGGGGGTACTGAGCCAGGTTGATGTCCGTCTGGGATGGCTCAGCCGGGCTGCGCGGATGGGAGTGATAGATGCCGATCTCGTAGCCCTCGTCATCGAGCTCGTTGGCCTTGCTCAAGGTTCGGAAGGTCAGCTCGAAGCCGTAGGGCGAGTGGCGCTTGTTCTCGGCGCGCTCCACCCCGGCGATCGTGCCGTCGTTGCCCCACAGCAGGCCGCAGCACTCGTCGGGGGCGTCTTCGCGTGCGTGAGCCACCATGCCATCCCACTGAGCGCGGCTCAATATCATGCTCCGAGGGTACGCGAGCCGGCGGGGCCTCCGATGATCCACGCCGCACGCCGCTCCGAAGGAACGGTCCGATGCCGATGTCTCCTCCAAACTCCCCGCTAGCCTGAAGCCAATGGGTCTAGGTCCTTCTCCCATGGAGATCGCGGTCATCGCCGTGATCGCTCTCATCGTCCTCGGCCCGAGCAAGCTGCCCGAGGCAGCCCGCTCGCTTGGCAAGGGCTTCCGCGAGATGCGGGATTCCTTCTCGGGAGCGGTGAACGACGACGAGGACGAGAAGGGCGACGATGACGACAAGGGCGACGAGGACGAGTCCGAGAACCCCGAGGGGGACGAGGACGAGGACTACATGCCCGAGGCGTTCGCCGGCGATGACGACGAGGACGAGGACGCGGCGTCCTCCGCGGACGAGACCGCCACCCTCGCGGCCGAGGACGACGAGACCGTGGTCCTGGAGACCGGCTCGGCGCCCCAGGAGGGCCTAGAGGACCAGGCTCACCAGAACGAGGCGCGCTCGAGCGTGCCGTCGGCCTCGAGCTCGTCCATCGAGCGCGAGTAGACGCCCGAGCTCAGGTACTTCCAGCCGTCGTCGCAGACGACGAAGACCACGTTGCCCTCGTCCAGCTCGCCGGCCACGCGGGAGGCGATGGAGGCGATGGCCCCCGAGGACACGCCCACGAACAGGCCCTCCTCGTCCAGCAGCTTCTTCGTCCAGACCACCGAGTCGCGATTGGACACGAAGATCTTTCGGTCCAGCAGACTCAGGTCGATGATCGGCGGGATGAACCCGTCGTCCAGGCTTCGCAGGCCCTGGACCAGCTCGCCCTGGAGCGGCTCGGCGGCGACCACCTTGGTGTCGGGGTCGTGCTCCTTGAGCCGCCGCCCGTTGCCCATCAGCGTCCCCCCCGTACCAAGGCCCGCCACGAACGCCGTCACCTCGTCGAGCTCCTCCAGGATCTCGACCGCCGTGCCGTTGTAGTGGGCGTCGGGGTTGGCCGGGTTGCCGTACTGGTAGGGCATGTAGTACTGCGGGTCCGCCTCGGCCATCTCCACGGCCTTGGCCACCGCGCCGTTGGAGCCCTGCCCACCCGGTGAGTAGACGATCTCGGCGCCATACATCGTCAGCAGCTGGGTGCGCTCCTCGGTCACGTTGTCGGGCATGACCACCTTCAGCGGGTAGCCCTTGCGCGAGCAGATCATGGCCAGCGAGATGCCGGTGTTGCCCGAGGTGGGCTCGAGGATCGTCTGGCCGGGAGCGATCGCGCCCTTCTCCTCGGCGTCCTCGATCATCGCCCGGGCCACGCGATCCTTGACCGACCCCGTCGGGTTGTAGGACTCCATCTTCGCGTAGATGCGAACGCCCGGCTTGGGGCTCAGCCGCTTGAGCTCGACCAACGGCGTGTTTCCGATGGCCTGCACGATGTCGCCGTACTTGCCACCGCACGGGCGCGTGTCGAGGGCCGGGGGAACCATCGCTTCAGAAAGTGTAGTGGGGTGCGGCGGCGCGCCACCGCGGTCGGACGGGACGCCCGCCGTTCGGGGTGAACATTGAGTTCCCGCCTGCCGTTGGGGGTGAACATTCGAGTTCCCGCACCTTGTACTCGGTATGCGGGCACAACCCGAGAAGATTCACCCCGACGTGGTCATTGCCCGGCTGGCCGTACGTCAGGAAGGGGTCGTCGGGTGGCATCAGCTCCGTGCAGCGGGCATGAGCCGCGGCGCCATCGGCAGGCGAATCGAGGCCGGGACGCTGATGCCGGTCCACCGGGGCGTCTACGCGGTCGGCTATCGAGCGCTCGACCGTCGTGGGCTGTGGCACGCGGCCTTGCTCGCTACCGGGCCCAGTGCTGCCGTGAGCCATGGCGATACGGCGGCCATCTGGAAGTTCGCCCGCCCGACACGGGGTCCCGTGGCGATCACCGTTCCCGGCTCGAGCGGCCGGGCGGCGCGGCGAGGAATCGATCTCCACCGGGCACCGCTCCCACCCGAAGAGGTCGTCGTCCGCGACGGCCTGCGCGTCACCTCGCCGGCTCGAACGCTGCTCGACCTCGCAGCAGTGCTCACGGCCCGCGAGCTGGAGCGTGCAATCGACGAGGCCCACTTTCTCAGTCGCGTCTCGAGCCGGACCCTCGCCGAGACGCTGACCCGCAACCGCGGCCGTCCCGGCGCCGCCCCGCTGCGCCGCGCCCTGGCGACCCATGAGGTCGGCTCCACACGCACAGAGACCGGCCTGGAGGAGCGATTTCTGATGCTGCTCCGAGGTGCGGGCCTGCCCGAGCCGCGCTGCCAGGTCTGGATCGGCCGTCACCGAGTCGACTTCCTGTGGCCGGCCAAGCGCCTGGTCGTGGAGGTCGACGGCGAGGCGGCCCACCGCGGGCGGCGAAGGCAGGCGCGCGACGCCGCGCGGGACGAGGCGCTCGAGGCCAAGGGCTACGTCGTCCTGCGGGTCGACGAAGCCGAGGTCGAAGGGCGAGCCGTGGCCGATCGCGTCCTGCGGGCCGTAGCCGACTGAGGGCGTGCCAGCCGTTCCGCCACCAGACCGGCGAACTCCGGCAGCGTGCGCTGTGCTCCGTCGGCGCGGAAGGCGTGACGCTCGTAGAAACGCTTGGCTCGCCGGTTGTCCACGAACGACCAGACGGTCACGGGGTCAGCGTCCCTACCGCTCATCCAGCCGAGCCCGTCCATGAGGAGGCGATCGGCGGCTCCGCCTCCCCAGGCGCCCGGATCTACGAACAGGGTCCACACCTCGCCGCCGGCCTGCCCTTCGTCGCGTGTCGGCCCCACCACGCAGTACCCCTCCACAGTGCCGCCGGCATCGGCGACCGCGACCCGCACGTCGAGCTGGTCGATGCGCGCAGCGATCCGCTCGCCACCGCCGACGAAGGCCGACCAGCCGAAGCCGTCGGGCAGCAGCGGCCCAAACCCGGCACGGGCAGAGCGCATCCACAGCGCGGCGAGCGCCGGCGCCTCCTCGGTGCGCGCGGCCCGGACCTGCGTCGCGTCAGACCCCGCCGGCCATCGCCGGCAGGATCACCAGCGTGTCCGAGTCCTTCACCGACGTGTCCAGCCCGTCGAGCACCCGCACGTCCTCGTCGTTGAGGTACACGTTCACGTAGCGATTCAGCGCGCCGTCAGAACCGAACAGCTGCTCCTGGGTGGCCGGGTGGGCGTCGGCCAGCGCGTGCAGAGCCTCGCCCACGCTCGCGCCCGAGACCTCGACCTCCTTCTCGCCGCCCGTCGAGGGCCGCAGCACGGGTGGGATCTTGGCCGTCGGCATGGGCGCGGACCCTACTAGCCCGCCGCGGCGCAGAAGGCTTCGTAATCCTCGAAGACGCCCATCTCATCCTCAGGGATGTCCTCGGGCGGGCGCGAGCAGATCGGGCAGTCCGGGTCCCGGCGCACCTTGAGGTTGGTGAAGGTGGTGCCCAGGGCCTCGTAGAGCAACAGCCGCCCGATCAGCGGCTCGCCCGATCCCGTGACCAGCTTCACGACCTCGATGGCCTGCAGCACGCCCATTACCCCGGGCAGCGCACCGAGCACGCCGTTGGCGCCGCAGGAGGGCGCGAGCTCGGCGGGTGGAGGCGTGGGGTACAGGCAGCGGTAGCACGGGCCGTCGTAGGGGGCGAAGACCGCCAGCTGGCCGTCGAAGCCCAGGATCGAGGCCGACACGACGGGAATCTGCAGGCGCACGCTGGCGTCGTTGAGCAGGTAGCGTGTTGGGAAGTTGTCGACGCCGTCGACGATGATGTCGTAGCCCTCGATGATCTCCATGATGTTCGAGGCATCCAGGCGGGTCTGGTGCTTCACGACGTCCACGTCGGGGTTGATGTCGTTGATCGCCGTCTGCGCCGAGTCGACCTTCGGCTCGCCGATCCGGTCGTTGGTGTGGATCACCTGGCGCTGGAGGTTGGACAGGTCGACGACGTCGTCGTCGGCGATGCCGATCGTGCCGACGCCGGCCGCGGCCAGGTAGAGCGCGGTAGGAGCACCCAGTCCGCCGGCGCCGAGCAGGAGCACCTTGGCGTCCAGCAGCTTGAGCTGGCCCTCGATCCCGATCTCGGGCACCAGCAGGTGGCGCGAATAGCGCTCACGCTGCTCCGCGGTCAGCGCGCGTGGCACCTCGACGTCGTAGCCACGGTCCTTCCACAGCGTGATCCCGCCGGTCATGGATGAGACGTCCTCGTAGCCCAGCTCCTCCTGGAGCGTCTTGGCGGCCAGTGCCGAGCGGTTGCCCGACGCGCAGTAGAGGATCACGTGGGAGTCGGCCTTCGCCGCACCCTCGATGCGCGACTCCAGATGCCCGCGCGGAACGTGCTTGGCACCCGGGATGTGGGACTGCTCGAACTCCTGCTGCTCGCGAACGTCGACCACGACTGTCCCGTTGCGGTCGTCCGGCAGATCGTGGACCTCCTTGGGGTCCACCTCCGTGATCTGCTCCTTGGCCCTGCGGATCAGTTCCGCGCCGCTTGCCATCGCACTCCCCATACCTGGTCGGGATTCAATACTTCAGAAAGGATAGCGACCCCCGGGCGGGTGACCCCACCAACAAAAGCGGGGCGCCCCGAAGGACGCCCCGCGCAGGTTCCCAGACCCTTGCTGCAGAAGACTTCGCGGCATCCCGTCAAAGCTTCTGAAAATAGTGTCGGGCAAGGGGGCTTCTGCCGATATGGGGTCCAGACCCTATTCGTGAGAGCTCGCCTGACAAGACGCCGCGACGATTCGCTCATCGGCCAGGTGGTGGTGGCCAACGTCGTGCTGGTCACGCTGACCCTGGTGGCCGGCAGCCTGGTGGCCGGACTCGACCTCTCCAGCGAGGACGGTCACTGGCAGTTGCTGGTGCTGGTCCTGGTCCTGGCTCTGACCTTCGTGGTCAACATCTGGATGCTCCAGCGGCGCTTCGGACCGCTCGAGCACCTGATCGACAGGATCGAGCGGATCGACCCGGCCGAGCCGGGCTCCTTCACGATCCCCGGCGACCCGGTCGAGGAGATCGACCGGCTGGGCCGCTCGTTCGCCCGCCTGCTCGAGCGGGTGGAGACCGAGCGCGGCCGGTCGCGTCAGCTCGTGCTCCGCGCCCAGGAGGAGGAGCGCCGGCGTGTGGCCAGAGACCTCCACGACGAGGTCAACCAGGCCCTGACCGCGATCCTGCTGCGCCTCGAGGCGCTGAGCCAGGACGTGCCGCCCACCCAGCGGGCCGAGGTGACCGAGCTCAAGCGGCTGGCCGCCCAGGCCATGGACGAGTTGCTGAACCTGGCCCGGCAGCTGCGCCCCACGGCGCTCGACGATCACGGCCTGATCACGGCGATCGAGGACCAGGTGCGCGGCTTCGGTGAGCGGACCGGCATAGAGGCCCGGCTGCAGACCGAGGGCGACCCCGCCGCGTTGAACGACGAGAAGCAGACCGTGATCTACCGAATAGCCCAGGAGGCGCTGTCCAACGCGGGCCGCCACGCCGGCGCCACGCGTGTGGACGTAGGGCTGACCGCGATGGAGCAGGGCGCTCGCCTGCGGGTGGCCGACGACGGCGCCGGCTTCGATCCCGCGCGTGCGCGTGCGGGAGGACTCGGGCTAGAGGGAATGGCCGAGCGTGCGCGGTTGGTGGGCGGCGAGCTCGACCTGCGATCGGCTCCCGGGCGCGGGACCGAGATCACCCTGAGGGTGCCGTGATCTCCGTCCTGATCGCCGACGACCACGGGATCGTGCGCTCCGGCCTTTCGATGCTGATCGGCCGCCAGGTGGACATGCGGGTGGAGGGCGAGGCCCAGGACGGGATCGAGGCCGTCGACTCCTGCCTGCGCCAGCGGCCCGACGTGGCCGTGCTCGACGTCTCTATGCCTCGTCTGACCGGCCTGCACGCGGCGCGCCAGATCAAGGCCCAGATGCCGAACATCGCGGTGCTGATGCTCTCCATGCACGACGACGACGCCTACTTCTTCGAAGCGCTGGAGGCGGGCGCCTCGGGCTATGTGTCCAAGCGCGGCGCCGACGCCGACCTGATCGACGCCATCCGCACCGTCGCCGACGGCCGGACCTTCTTGAGCTCGCGAACCCAGCAGGCGCTGATGCGCCAGTGGCTGAACGACGGCGCCCCCGCCGAGGACCTCACCCCCCGCGAGCTTGAGGTGGTCAAGCTGATCGGCGAGGCCCACACCAACCGCCAGATCGCCGATGTGCTGAAGCTGTCGGAGAAGACCATTGAGTCCCACCGCGGCAACGTGCTGGCCAAGCTCGGGATGCGCGATCGCGTGGAGCTGGTGCGCTACGCCATCCGCCGCGGGCTTGTGGAGCCATAGTCCACGAGCCGGCGCACTGCCGGTACGGCTGCGCGGGGGGCCCTAGCCAGGCTTGGTCGTCAGCACCGCTGCACCGGTCTCCTAACCTCGGGCACGTGAACCCCCGCGTCACGATCGCCCTCGCGCTCGGCGTGCTGTTCGCCTTCGTCGGTCTCGTGGCGCTCGTCAAGCCGGACAGGGCCGCCGCGCCGCAAGCCGGGGCCGAACGGTTCGAGGGCGCTACGCTGCCCAAGAACCTCAAGGCGCCCGACTTCGCGCTTACCGACGAGCAGGGCAGGCGCGTGACGATGCGTGAGTTTCGCGGCCGGCCGGTGATCGTGAGCTTCCTCTACTCGACCTGCCGCGACAGCTGCCCGCTTCAGGCGCAGCAGATCAAGGGGGCGCTGAACGAGCTGGGCGCCGACTACCCGGCGCTCGCCGTGTCCGTCGACCCCCCGCGCGACACCCGGCGAAACGCGCGCGCGTTCAACGCGAAGCAGCGGGTGACCGGGCGCCTGCGCTGGGTGCTCGGCAGCCGCAGGCAGCTCGAGCCCGTCTGGAAGGCCTACGCCGCGACGGGGCAGCGCAACGACGTCGAGCACAACGCGCGCTTCGTGCTCGTGGATCCCAAGGGCACGCAGCGGGTGGGCTACCCGGTCGACAAGGTCACGCCGGAGCGGGTGGCCCACGATCTGCGGCTGCTCGCCGCGGGCAAGTAGCGCATCGTTTATCCTAGTTCAGCAGTAGGTATTGGGCCCCCTGATGATCTTCTCGACCAAAGCCGAGTATGGAGTGCGCGTGATGGCGCACCTCGCGGGCCGCTCCGAGAGCGACGGCCCGGCGTCGCTGCACTCGATCGCGGAGGCCGAGGGACTGCCCCAGGCCTACCTCGAGCACCTCGCCGCGCGGCTGCGTCGGGCGGGGCTCGTGGAGAGCCGCCGTGGCGCTCGCGGGGGATATTCGTTGGCGCGGCCGGCCGAAGCCATCACGATGGCCGAGGTGGTGCGCGCGCTCGAAGGTCGGATCGCCCCGATCGAATGCATCACCGATGGAGCCGACGGCAGCCTCACGTGCGTACGCGAAGGAGAGCCCGGGCACGCGCCGTGCCCGACGAAGCTCCTCTGGAGCCGCGTGCAGGGCTCGATCGTCCGCACCCTGAACGACATGACCCTGGCGGAGCTGGCCCGACCCGCGGCCCCCGCACCCACCCGAACCGAAGCGGAGACCCTGAACGTATGAGCCTCGAGATCAAGAACCTTCACGTCCGTACCGAGGAGCGCGAGATCCTCCACGGCGTGGACCTGGAGGTGTCGAAGGGCGAGACCCATGCCCTGATGGGTCCCAACGGCTCGGGCAAGTCCACGCTCGCCAACACGATCATGGGCAACCCGACCTACGAGGTCACCGAGGGCCAGATCGTGTTCAACGGCGACGACTTGACCGAGGCCGACCCCGACGAGCGCGCCCGCGCAGGCCTGTTCCTGGCCTTCCAGTACCCGGCGACCATTCCGGGCGTGTCGGTGGCCAACTTCCTCCGGATGGCCGTGAACGCCCGCCGCGGCGAGCCGATGAAGGTCAAGGACTTCGGCAAGTACATGCGCGAGAACGTCGAGCTGCTGAAGATCGACCCGTCGTTCGTGAGCCGCTACCTCAACGAGGGCTTCTCCGGCGGCGAGAAGAAGCGCGCCGAGATCCTCCAGCTGGCGATGCTCAAGCCCGAGATCGCGGTGCTCGACGAGACCGACTCCGGCCTGGACATCGACGCCCTGCGGATCGTCTCGGACGGCGTGAACAAGCTGCGCGGCCCCGACATGGGCTCGCTGATCATCACCCACTACACGCGCATCCTCAACTACGTGAAGCCCGAGTTCGTGCACATCATGCTCGACGGCCGGATCGTCCGCGCGGGCGGCCCCGAGCTGGCCGACGAGCTCGAGGAGAAGGGCTACGACTTCATCCGCGAGGAAGTGGCCGCCAATGCCTAGCGGGAGGAGCACAGAGGGATCGGAGATCCCTACCTCCGGTAGGACAGGCCGGCGAGCACCGCACCGAGGTTCTCCTAGCTGGCTGGAGGAGCACCGTGAGGCCGCGCTCGAGCTCTATGAGTCCGAGCCGGTGCCCACGTGGCGCCGCTCGGGCTTCTGGACGACGTCGCTGCGCGGCCTGGACATCGACGCGCTCGAGGCGCGCCGCTACGAGCCGCTGGCCGACGACGATCCGCTGCCCGAGCTCGTGGCCCAGGACATCGGCGACGCCGACCTCGGCGGGCTGATCGTCCAGCGCGGCGCCACCACGATCCGCTCGTGGATCGACCCCTCGCTCACCGAGCTCGGCGTGATCGCCTGCTCGCTGGAGGAGGCGGTCGAGAGGCATCCCGACCTCGTCGAGGAGTGGTACTACAAGCGACTGTCCGCGGACGAGGGCAAGTTCGCCGCCGCGACCGCCGCGTTCTGGACCGGCGGCGCGTTCGTGTGGGTGCCCGGGGACGTGAAGGTCGAGAAGCCGATCCAGATCGTCTACCTGCTCGACGAGCCGGGCGTGGTGCAGTACGGCCGGACGCTGATCGTGGTCGGCGATCACGCCGAGGTGTCGATCCGCGAGTACTGCCTCGGCACCGCCTTCGAGGGCCAGGCGCTGCACGCCGGCGGCTTCGAGCTGTTCGCCCGCCCGGGCGCGCGCGCCAAGCTCGCGCACTTCCAGGACTGGGGCCCGGGCGAGGTCTACGACATCTCGACCAAGCGCGTGGAGGTGGCCAAGGACGCCTTCGTCAGCTGGGTGCCGATCCACCTGGGCGGCCGCCTGACCAAGCAGACACTGGACCTGATCACCGCCGAGCGGGGCTCGGACATGCGCCACACCGGCATGTACTTCACCGAGGGCGAAGAGCACCTCGACCTGTTCACCACCGACCGCCACGAAGCCGGTCACACGGCGGGCGACACGGTATGGAAGGGCGCCCTCACGGGCTCCTCGCGCGCGTCGTATGAGGGCCTGATCGAGATCATCGAGAACTGCCAGGAGACCCACACCTACCTGCAGACCCACCAGATGC